>Ga0164309_10000659_pt1 | contig 18315 bp, 17 predicted proteins | sample Whisoiple_247_MG_FD_109984 | JGI IMG/M metagenome (GOLD analysis project Ga0164309, IMG submission 109984) | Soil microbial communities amended with fresh organic matter from upstate New York, USA - Whitman soil sample_247_MG | ecosystem: Environmental > Terrestrial > Soil > Unclassified >...
CGCCTGCGTCGACAACAAGTGGACCTGCTCGACAGCACCTTGAACCGACTCGAGTGAACGAAGCCCGACCCAACAACCGTCGCACGGACGTTGGGTCGAGGCGTACGCTTCGTCGCGCTCAAAACTGCGAGATGAACTTCCAGGCCAGCGGTGGAACGAAGGCCTTCAAGCCGTCGTCCCCGGTCGAGCTCCCGTCATCCACGGCCGATGGTGTGTGAGGGCCGTCGAACGTGCATACTTTGACGGGATAACCGGCCTTGCAACCTTCGAAGTCGTAGCAGAGGTATTTCTTACTGCCGACCGTGGTGGTCTGAATCGTCCCGGGAATGGTGCAGCCGTTGTCCTGAGCGTGGGTGAGGACGCAGTACTTGCCGCCTTGCTTACTGGCGTCGTTGCTCACCCACGGACAAGTACCGTCGCTCATGCCGGTGATTCCCATGTAGGCGATGGGAGCCGCATTCGAATCGCTGGGCTGACCGGGGAGATTGTAGTTGGCCGCTGCCATGGTGACCGCCGCGCGCAGCTTCTTCTGGCGCGTGATCGACAGAGAGTAGCTCATCATCGCTCCAAAACTGAAGCCGGTGGTAAAGACGCGGCTATCATCGATGCACAGGTTCGCGTCGACGAGCGCCAGCAGGTCGTCGAACAGGGCGCTGTCTCGCGTGAAGTCCCATGGCAGGTTGCCGATACCTCCCGGCGCGATGAAGATGGCCGGATCTTTCGCCGCGGTCGCTTCGCGGTGGAGTCCGAAATAGGCATAGTTTTTCGCGTCGAAATTCGGACCATTGCCCGCGGGGTATTGGCCGATCGCATTACCGGTGTCCGACCCGTACGCCTGGTGCCAAGAAAAGATCAGGCGATAAGGGTGAGTCGGATTGTAATCCGCTGGAATGTCGATGATGTATTCGCGGCTGGAGCCGCCACTCGTGATCTTCAGTCGAGTCGACGTCGGAAGTCCGTTCGCAACCGACATACCGCCGCTGGTCAGCGTCTTCAGGCCATCCGGAACGGTACAACCTTTGCTCGGCGCGGGCGCGCCGTTGCTGGAACCCCCGCCCGTGCCGGCACTGCCGCCGCTCGCAGCTCCGCCACTACCAGGGTGTCCACCAGCTGCCGCACCGCCCGAACCGCCTGCACTCGAGGTTCCGCCGCTCGCGCTCCCACCGCTTGCGGTTCCGCCACTCGCGCTCCCACCAGTTGCTGCCCCGCCGTTCGCGTTCCCGCCGCTCGCACTGCCTGCGCTGCCCGAGCCACCTGTCGCAGAGCCGCCGGCGCCGCTGGCCCTGCCGCCGGTGCCGACCGCAAAGCCGCCTGTACCAGCCGAACTCGGCATCCCCGGCGTTGAACTTCCGCAGCCGCCCATGATTCCTATCGACAATCCGAAAACCAACGTCGTCAGCGACTTATCCATGCGATCTTTCCGCGGCCGCGCTGGTACGTTCCTGCGCTAATGCGCGGGGCGTCAAAGCGGCGAGTTCGATCGGTAGCAATGTCGCGACTCGCAAAATCCGTCGACGTCTCTTGGGCGCTTGCCGCTCACTGTCGATTTTTCACCTCCTGGTTCAGCGCACGCGTCTACGACGGAGACGGCGCCGGAATTCTGACAATTGGGCTCACTTCCGCACAATGACCAAGTCCCCAATGAGCGCCACGAGCGCGCCCACCAGGTAGCAAGCGATGTCTCCCCAGTCGGCGGTGCTACCAATCACGACCCACAGCACGCCGTTCGGCCGAAGCCCGAGCGTCTGCGCCAGTCGGAAGTACTGACAGAGCTCGATGAAGCACGCAAAAAGAAAGACCGCCGCGGCCAGGCACGGACGGTCGAAGTCGCGCACCGAGAGGGCCAAGGCGTAAAGAAAGACAACCACGAGCACGTCGCCCAGCGAACCGCGAACGAAGCTCGTGTGCGGCACCTTGATTGCGATAACGAGCATCGCCAGGAAAAGCAGGAGAGCGATGATTCCGTAGCGTAGGCGTTGTGTTCGCATGATCGGAGCTGGAGAAGGGCACTCTACAAGACCCCAAAACCGCTTCTGACTTCAATCACAGCGTTGCCGCGCTCGAGCAGGCCGGCGCGACGCTGTATTGCTGGAGCACCCGGCGGCGCCGATGCCCAGGAGCTGGGGCTCGATCGAATTCGAACGCGACCTTCTAAGTGAAGGGGACTTCGCGCGGGATTCGGTGACACGACTTTCACGTTGTCGTTGACGAACGTGGTCGCCGTCGAGGCGCGAGGTCCCGCAGCCCCGCACGCGAGCATTTCCCGGAGCACGGCGAATCCCGACACCCCCACACGAAGCAATGACTATTCCTCGCCCTTGGGCGAAACCGCTACCTTGTGATTCGGTGGAGTGGGGTTCGAGGTGCATCGCCAATGACACAGCCACACAATCCGCCTGTTCCTGCTGGATATAAGTTGATGACGCAGGTCTCGGTGACGCCACCGATGACGCAGTGGGCGATCGAGATATTGCATGACCCGACGCGATTTCCGATGTTCGGCACCACGCTGCGACCGTTCGGTGCGGTCACGGTTTTGGCGCGGGTAGAGTGGCACGATCCGGATTTTCAGAATCACGTCGTGCATCGCGGTGTGACGCTGTACGAGCCAATCCCCACTTTGGCAGGTGTCAATGCCGTGGGCGCCGCGCCGCCGCCTCCCCTGCCACTCGGCGTTGATGTGTCGGGCTATCAACCGCACATCAATTGGTCGCAGGTTGCGACGAGCGGGATCTCGTATGCCTTCGTGAAGGCCACTGAAGGAACGACCTTGGTGGATCACTGTTTTGCCAATCACTGGGCGGGCGCCGCGAGCGCGAACTTGCTGCGCGGTGCGTATCATTTCTTTCGTCCAAACTTGGACGGAGCCGCGCAAGCACGCTTGTTTTTGGCCCAATTGCAGGCCGATCCGGGCGAGCTACCTCCCGTGCTGGACGTAGAGGTCTCCGATCACGCTTCAGGCGCTCTCGTCGTGGCCGGCGTGAACGCTTGGATCGACGTGGTTTCGAAAGTCTTGGGGCGACCCATCATCTACACCATGCCCGGCTTTTGGAACACGCTGCCGGTGATTCCCGGCATCGCAGACCGAGCCGATCTGTGGGTTGCTCATTGGGACGCCAAGTCTCCGGCAGCCGTGAAAGGGTTGCCGAATTGGAAGTTCTGGCAGTTCACGAATCACGCCACGATTACCGGCATTCCAGGACAAGCCGCAATGGATGAAGATCGCTTCAACGGCTCAGCCGCGGACCTCGCCGCGTATAGCCAGGCGTTCGTCGCAGCGCGTCCGGTCGCAGGAGCGGCCGCGTGAGCGGCGCGTTGCGCCCTTCGACGCGCGCCCGCCTTCCGTTCGCGCTCTTGTGCTGTGCGCTGAGCGCATCGACATTGACCGGCTGCTACCACTACGCCGTTGCGGCGCGTGAAGGTCCTCCGAACAACCAAATGCTTCCGTTCGATCGCACGAATCCGCAAACCAAGACCCAGTGGCAGTTCGCTTGGGGACTCTCGAATAAACCGGTCTACGCGCCAATCGTGTGTACCAACGACGCGAAGGATGCGAACGGCAATTGCCTTTACGGCTCGATCGATCCTTGCCACGGTAAGGGCATCGCCTTGTATGAGGTGAACGTGCCCTGGTATCTATTGCTCACCACCGGCGTCACCTTGGGCATCGTGTCGGGGGTTCGCACGACGTTCTATTGTTCGACTGCGCAGGGCTCGCAAAGCGGCCCGCAGTCGATTTCCGGGCCTCATTGACCGCCCCAATTTAAGGAGCCTGCGATGCCGCTGCCTCAGATCGACATCAAAGCCAATCATCCTTGGGACAACTGGCATTCTTCGAGTGGAGTTGGCGGAGGTGTCGCCAAGTATTTCATCCCCTGGAACGACTGGGCCGACAACTCGCCCACCCCTGCGGGCAAGCCGTTTGCGCCTGGGCTCGCCGGTCTCAAGTCGATCGTTCAGCAAGCGGAGGCCGCGAGCAAGCGTGTGCGTGCCGCGGGCTCCGGATGGTCCTTGAACAGCTGCGCTTTCGTGCAGGACTATCTGGTGGACACGTCGAACCTCTCCGCGCTGCTGATTGGCTTTGGGCCAGCATTCGTGAGCGCAGCGGATCAGGCGCAGAGCGACCAATTCGTGTTCGCCCAGTGCGGCACCCAAATCAAGACGCTGAATCAAGAGCTGGCAAAGCAGCAGCTGGCTCTGCCGACCATGGGCGCAAGCAACGGGCAGACAATCGTCGGCGCGATGTCGACCGCAACGCATGGTTCGGCCAATACCATCGGGGGAATTCCCGATTACATTTTGGGCCTACATGTCGTTGCAGAGGGCGGTCAGGACTATTGGATTGAGCGCGCGTCGCGCCCCGCGATGAGCGCCGCCTTCGTGAGCTGGCTCGGAGCCAAGCTGATTCGCGATGATGACCTGTTTCTATCTGCCGTCGTCGGTTTTGGCAGTTTCGGGTTGATTCACGCGGTAGCGTTCAAGGCCGAACCGCTTTACGTGCTCGATCTCTTCGTGCGCCAGCTCGACTACGATCAGGTAGTTCCCGCGGCGACGATGCTGGACATGCGCGGGCTCGGGTTGCCAGACGGCGACACGTTGCCGTTCCATTTCGAGATCGTCTTCAACCCGTACAAGCGCGGCGCCGGTCAGGGTGGCGCATTCGTGCGCGTGCTCTACAAGCGACCATTCGTCGCGCCAGGACCGAACCCACTGCCCACCGACGGCACGAGTATTCGCGGCCGAGACCTGGTCAGTATCGCTGGGCTGTTCTCGGAGCACCTGCCCGGGCCGCTGTTGGGCGACTTCCTGCAGGGCCAGCTCAATAGCGCGGTGCAGCCCACCGCGCCCAATTCCGTGCTCGCGCTGCCAGGCGTTGCGTTTGGCGATTCGAATCCGACCGGCGGGGGCACGAGCGTGGAGATCGGCATCCCCATCAATCGCGTTGCGGATGCGCTGAAAGCGGTGTGGTCGGTCACGGACGCGAACCCGTTCGGCGCCCCGGTGGCGCTGCGTTATGTCAAATGTTCGGACGCACTGCTGGCGCACACCTTTTTTCCGCCCATCACTTGTACGATCGAAATGCCGGGGGTGGATTCGGGTGCCGCACGCACGGCGCACCAGGCCATGTTCAACGCGTTCAAAGCGGCAAACATCCCACACGCCTTTCACTGGGGTCAGCAGGCTCCACAAGACTTTTCCACCGTGTTGACTGGCTTTGGTCAAGGTCGCGTGAACCGCTGGCTGGCAGCGCGGCACAACTTCTTGAAGAGCGCCGCGGGTCGCCACATGTTCTCCAACGATTTGCTCGACGCCTGCGGGCTCTCTGCGTGAAGCAACCCTCATGATCGACTGCGGGCTGCTCTCGCGACGGACATTCCTCGCCTCGAGTTCGCTCGCAGTTGGCGGTTGCGCGTGTGGGACGAGAGTGGTCCCCGTAACGCGACCCGATCCCGCCGTGTTCGAAGCGTGCGGAACACAACGGAGCATCAAGGTGCTGACGTGGAACATCTTCATGATGCCGCCCTGGGTCGGTGAAAGTCCCAACAACGACCCGCGTGCTGCCGCCATTGCCAGCACCCTGCTCGAACACGATTTTGACATTCTGTGTTTCCAAAAGGCGTTTGACGGCTCGGCGCGCACGATATTGCAACAGGCGCTAGCGGGTCGCTTTCCGCATAGCTACGGGCCAGCGAACGAGTCCGCCGTGTTCCTCAACAGCGGTGTCCTCGTACTCAGTAGACACCCGTTGACGGACTACCAAGAAATCGTCTTCCACGATTGCAGTTCCGCGGAGTGCCTATCGAAGAAAGGCGCTCTGCTCGTGTCCGGAACCTGCGGCAAAACGCCATTTCGCTTGATCGCGACGCACCTCCAGGGCGAAGAGGGCAACTCGTTCACCGAACTCAACCAATCCATCCGCGACGCACAGATGGTCGAGATTCGCGACCGACTCATCACCCCGCACCTCGAACCACGAGTGCCGTTCATCATCTGCGGCGACTTCGGAACCCCGCGCTTTGCGAACCCCGCTCGCGACGAGACACCCAGCTACCGACAGATGCTCGCTACGCTAGGCGTGGACGAGATCGCGGAAACGTTGCTCACGCTCGACGAGCAAAACAACGAACTCGTTGCCGCAAACGCGACCGGTCGACGAAATGAAGTCGACTACATCTTCGTGCGCCAGAACGGCTTCGAGCTGAGCATCGCGCGACAACGCCTGATCCTGCGACGCGCCGGCTGGGATCCCGTCTCTCATCGTACGGATCTTTCCTATCACTACGCGATCGGCGCTGAACTGAGGTTTGGGCCAGCCTGAGCACCAATAGCTAGCTTTCCCTGTCCCCTGAGTCATCCGCCACCAGCACCGGCTCCCAAGTCTTCAATTCGAAGCGTTTCGCGAACTTTCGCTGCCGGCGAGTCGAACGGGCCTGAGTTCGTGAAGAACGAACGGACGCTCGACGACGGTCGCAAGGACGAATACTAACGATCGCCTAACGCTGCGCCGTGCCAAGAGGCTCTTCGAGAGGCCCTTCGGAAGGGTCAATGGGGCGCCGACTCCCAATGAAGGCTGCCCTGGCCAGACGGCGCCTTTGGACCAAGGCCTGCCAGTTGCAGGCCTTTCACGTGTTGCACTTTCGCACACTCGCCGTCCCGCAAATCGGGAGTATAGTGAGGGCAATCCGCTCGATTCATCGGCGAGCCGCGACATTTCAGCGCCGCTCGCTTTCGAGAGCCATGGCAGCGTGGCTCTCTCACGAAAGGTAGTTCAATGGCGACCATGGTGGACACGACCCACTCTGAGCATCATTTGAGTGACCAGGAGCGTTTCGAGATTGGCGGCCGCGACACGGTGTTGGTGGTCTGGTCGCTCATCTCGTGCATCGTGATTTTGTTCGTGTTGCTCGTGTACTAAGAGCGATTGGCGCGGGCTCGGTGCGTGCAACGGCGGTTCATAAGGAACCCGGCTGCATCGCTGCGCCTTCAGCACGCTAAATATTTTCACCGGGCTCGTGTCACAGACGGGCGTGGTCCGGCGACTCACCGACATGAAGCTCGCGCGACCGCTGCTGCCTTTTCTGATGCTGTGTAGCTACATGTGCGCCGGAACGGAGGCGCACGCCACGCCGCCCGAAGTCAGCTCAGCGCCATCCACCAGCTACGATTTGAACGCTGATCTCTCACTTCGCAAGCGCGAAGCGCTGGCTGAGCTCGGACCGCGCGCGGAAGTCCAAGTCGTCGAAGAAACGTTCCTGGTCGCCGCTCCCGGCGGTCGCCGAGCACTCGCGTCGGCGCTCGAGGTGACGCGCAAGGCGCTTACCGCTTACTTCAACGGTCGCTTCGAGAAACGGCCGAGCCGCGCGATCTCGGTGTACCTCTTCCCAACCGCTGAACCGTACGACGCCTATTGCAAGAAGCGGGACTCGGCCGCCTGCATTTCGCCGTTCGGATTCTATGTTCACAGCGATCGCCGGATCGTGATGAACGTGGGACCAGGTCTCGGGACCCTGACGCACGAATTGATTCACCCGCTGGTGGAAGCGGACTTTCCCTCCGCGCCAGACTGGATCAACGAAGGCATCGCCTCGCTGTTCGAGCACTTCTACTTTTCTGCACCGGGCGAGATCCATGGCGGGAAAAATTGGCGACACCCGCGACTCCTCCAAGCCTTGCGCTCCAAGGACGAACGTTCGGACGCCAGTTTGTCGACGCTCTTCACGCTCAGCGACCAGCAATTCCGTGGCGACAAAGAAGCGCTGAACTACGCGACGGCGCGCTATTTGTGCCAATGGCTCGATCAGCAGCAAAAGCTGTGGCCGTTTTATCAGCGCTGGCGCGATCACTTTGCCGAAGACCCGAGCGGCGAAAAGTCCTTCAAGGCGGTCGTCGGCAAGACCCCCGCCGAAGCCGACGCGGAGTGGACGGGGTGGGTGCTGCGACTCTGAGGCGCGTGCTAACGCGCGATTTCGAGTTTTCCGCGCAACAGACGCGCTTCTCCGAAGGAAGCAATGGCGACCGCTTGCCGTATTGTGGTTAATCGACCCCTGGGAGGCGGAACTTTGAATCGCAAAATCACGCTGGGTCTGCTGGGTTTGCTGTCATTGAGCGCATGTGGTGGCTCATCGAGCCACACGGGTAACGACATGCCGGCTGATGCCGGTGGCTCGGCTGGGCAAGCGGGCAGCTCAGGTGTCGCTGGCACCTCTGTCGACACGAGCAGCGCTGGCGGTGGCGGTGCGTCGAGCGGCAGTGCTGGGCGCAGCGCAGGTAGCGGAGGTGTCAGCACGGCAGGCTCCGTGGGTCGCGGTAGTGGCGGATCCATCGCGCACGGCGGCAGTGGCTCTGCGGGTTTCGACACGGGTGGCTCTGCGGGTCGCGGCAGCGCCGGCTCCGCGGGCAGCGTCGGATCGGGTGGCAGCGCGGGAGCGGCGAATAAGCCGACGCTCGGATGCGCAAAGTGGCAGCTCGATCTGACCGCGGGCAATCCGTCGAACGCAACGCTCGTCGCCGGCGGCGTCAAGCTGACACGCCCCGTCGGCACGATTCGAGCATCAGGCGGCTACTTCAACGGTTCTGACGTTGCACTCGAGCAAACGGGCCTCGTCGGAGACTTCGACATCACGATTGGCTTCAAAGACTTCGTTCCGGGAGACGCCGTGCCGTTCAAGGGGCCTCGTCTAACCGCGGGGATCTGGTGGCATGACGTCAGCGGCTCGATTTATCAGGGCTTGGGCACCGTGGGGAAAACTACCGGCAGCGCAGTGCTATTTCACGGAGATCAATTCGACATCAACTTGTTGAACCCCTCCCCGTCGTCGCTGGTCGGAGCCTCGGGAACAATCCACATCAAGCGCGTCGCCAGCGTCGTGACAGTCGAGACCACCGTGAACAGTCAGGTCGTCAGCGCCAAATCCGCGTCGACCGAGCCGTTCACGGAAGAGCCACTCACGCTCTTCATCGGCTTCGACCAGTCCGACGCTGACTTCAACGTTCCCTCCGCAGTCGAGTCGGGCGCCACCATCACTAGCGTGCACGTCACCGGCGGCGGCGGACAGGTGAAGTCGGACGACTTTTCGTGTCCGTAGCGCTCTACAGCCCCAAATCACTCAACCCCGGATGCGCCGGCGGCCGCGCACCCAAAGGCCAGCGGAACTTCCGCTCCGCTTCTGCGATCGGCAAGTCGTTGATGCTCGCAAAGCGGGATTGCATCAAGCCTTGCGCGTTGAACTCCCAGTTCTCGTTTCCGTAGGAGCGATACCAGTTACCAGAGTCATCGTGCCACTCGTAGGCGAAGCGCACGGCGATGCGAGTTTCGCCATAGACCCAGAGCTCTTTGATCAAGCGGTAATCGAGCTCGCGGGCCCACTTGCGCGTGAGAAATTCTTTCACCTGTTCCCGGCCGACGGGGAACTCGGCGCGATTGCGCCACTGGGTGTCGAGTGTGTAAACCAGAGCGACGCGCTCGGGGTCGCGCGAGTTCCAAGCGTCCTCGGCGAGGCGCACCTTTTGTTTGGCGGTTTCGAGAGTGAATGGCGGCAGCGGCGGTTTGGTGTCCATGGTCGACGTTCTGAACACTCTACAACTCGGGGATGAAGGCTCCAAACGCTGGGCCTGGCCTCCTCACCACCCCGCGGCGGCTCAATAATCCTTGTTCAACTGAACCTGCGTCAACTCGCGCTGAAGCTGCCGAGCGAAGTAACTGGGCCCCACCCAGGTGTACACGCACAGCGCGAGCCAGGCGTAGTCGATGACTTCGCTCCCGAGCCGAAACCCGTGCTGCTTCGCATACAGCGAGGCCACGCGCTGGAACACGTAGCCACCGATCAACAGCACGACCGTGCGGTTCTTACTTCCGCGCAGCAAGAACGTGTTGATGCGCCACCACAAGCCCAAGAGCGGGTTGTCGCGCGTCTTGACCGCGACCAACAGGCGTAGCGCCGAAGCGCTCGTGGCGTCATTCGAGAGCGCCCAGAACGCGTGCTCGCGCGCCTCTTCGGTCTGGCCTCGACGGAGGAGTAGGTGCCCCATCACCACTAGCGCTTCGAGGTGCTCGGGCTCCTGTTCCAGCGCGGCGCGCGCGTAGCGCTCGGTGCGCTCGTCATCACCACGGCGAAACCAAGCTTCAGCCAAGTGCGAGAGCACGGTGGCCCTGTCCGGCTCGAGCGTCAGTGCGCGCTCCAAGTGTTGCAACTGCTCCTCGGGTTTGCCCGCGAACTCGGCGACGAGCGCCAATCCGAGTTCGTTGTCTGCGTCTTCGGGATCGAAGGTTCGGGCCAATTCGAACTCCGCGCGCGCGGCCTTCAGCTGTCCGTGAACGATGAGCGTGCGACCGAGTGCGTAGTGGCAAAACGCGACCTCGGGTTCGATTGCGACGGCCAGCTTGGCCTCGTGCAGCGCGGCGTGGATACGCTTCGCCTGAACGAGCGCGAGCGCCAAGAGAGCGTGCGCTTGGCCGTGTTCGGGTTCGACGCCCAACAGGCGCTTCAGCGCATCGATCGCCCCCTGCGCGTCACCGCGCCGCAGACAGCTCGAGGCCTGCTCGAACCAACGCGAGACGGTGAGTGCGCCCAAGCTCACGACAACACCAACGCCCAGAAGTCTGGCAAATGCCCGATGATTTGAGGGCGCAAGAAGGTCCCGGCAAAGGCCAGCAAGGCGCCGTTGCGCGCGGCTCCTCGGAAATACACGGCAAGCTCGTAACTCGGTGCCTGCCAAAACTGCAGCAGGTACGAGATGGCGAGCTTCCACGCGATCAGCAGCGTGGTGGCGTAGGGCAGGAGCTTGGCATCGAGCCGGCCTTGTCGCACCTCCCACAGCCCGAGCAGCGTCAGCGCCATCGAGCCGAGCAAGCCGAGCGCTACGGTCGCGAGTTCCTTCTTCCGGTGCATGCTGCCGATCGCCAGCGAATTGAGTACGAACCAAGACCAGCCGAGCCAGACTCCGCCGAGCATGGTGGCGAGCACCGCCCAAAACGGATTGGTCATCAGGTGACTCAGCGGCGTGCGGGACGGCTCGTCCACGATTTGGTATGCGGCCACGCCTTCACTCCTTGGTGTGTTGTTTCAAGAACGTGAGCACGTCGTCGTACTGGCCCGCTTCGTTGGCGTAGCGCGCGTAGTTGCGCGCAGTGGAGAGCCATTCTTGTGTCGTGGACTTGACCTCGGAAAGCGCGGAAAGCAGGTCGGCCTGCATGATCACCGATTCGGTCCCGCTCGCGAGCGAGCGCTCGATGGCTTCATCAGCCGCGGTCTCGACGATGTTCAGCAGGTCGGCTCCCGAATAGCCCGAGCTGCGCTTGGCCACCAGCGCGAGGTCCACGCCGCGATCTTGCGGCCGCTCGCGCATCATTCCCTCCAGGATTTGCTGCCGCGCGGCCGCATCCGGTGGCGGGATGAACAAGGTGCGATCGAAGCGTCCCGCGCGCCGAAACGCCGGATCTACGGCCCATGGCACGTTGGTTGCGCCCAGCACGAGCACGCCCTGATTGTTGTGCGCGAACCCGTCCATCTCGGCCAAGAACTGACTCACCAGTTTGGAAGAAGTGCCCTCGCGCGAGTACTGGCGCTTGCCGGCCAAGGCCTCGAGCTCGTCGAAGAACAACACCGCGGGCGTCTTGCTGCGCACCTTGTCGAAGATGGCGTGGAGCTTGCGTTCGCTCTCGCCGATGTACATGTCGAGAATGTCCGAGATCGCGACATTGAAGAACTCCGCGCCGCACTCCCCTGCCGTTGCGCGCGCCATGAGCGTCTTGCCGCAGCCCGGCGGGCCGTACATCAAGATCCCTCCACCCACCTTCTTCTTGAAGCGCGCGAAGATCGACGGCTTCTGGAACGGCAGCACGATCTTGCGCTGGATCTGCTGCTTGACTTGGTCGAGCCCGCCGACATCCGCAAAGGTGATGCGCTCGACGGGCGTAGCGAAGAGCCGCACGACCTCCGATCGAGCCGTGTCGTCGTTGGCAATCACACGCAGCTTGGGCTGCCCCGCGGGAACACTCCGCGCAACCGGCGTCTCGAGCAGCCGCTCGAGCTCGGTGTCTTGAACGGTCGCATTGCTGGCGACGGCCGTGTCATAAAGCCGCTTTGCCTCCTCCACGCGATCGAGCGCGAGCAAACAACGCGCGCGCACGACCAAATTCTCAGGCGTTTGACCGCTCAGGATCAGCAACGCCTGCTCCGCGCGCTGATGGCGCAGCAATGCCCTGGCCAGTGTGCGCTGATCGGCCTCCGACTCCACAGCTTCCACACGCGCAGCGTCCAGCGCCGAGCGCTCCATGCTCGCGCGCTGTTCGGGAGGCGCCTGCGCGGCGACTGCTTCGAGCAGTCCGACGAGCAGCTTGGCGTTGTGCGGGCTGCCGTCGAGCGCTGCGCGCAGCAATGAAATCAAATCTTGGCTCATCTTGCTGAAAGCCGTGCTCTGGAATTATTCATGACCCACGCGTTCGGGCGAGTTTGACGCTGGCTCGCAGGAAAACCAAGCGTTATTCTCGGAACGCTTGCCAGACCTTTTACGTGTTTCAAAGACCATACTCCGCGTGGGCAGCCTAATGGCCGCCGTGCTGCTCGGCGCCAACGTGTTACTCGAAACGTACTGGCCTGAGTCGCTGTGCGCGATCGGGCGAGCGGGGCTGTGCGCCGAAGCCGCGCTCAACGCCTATCACGAGGCCGATTTCGCTCGTTACTATCGCTACAGTGAGAAATCGTGTCGCGGAGGCTTCGCAACCGGTTGCAGCAACCTCGGCGTCGCCTATGAGCGAGGGCTCACCGTTCAGAAGGACTACGCGCGGGCCCGCACCTACTACGAGACGGCCTGCGCCAAGCAATCCGCGATCGCCTGTCGCAATCTCGGCAACCTCTACCTGTGGGGTTACGGCACCCCGCGCGATCGCACGTTGGCGCTGCGTTACCTCAAGCAGTCCTGCGACGCGGACCTCGGCGAAGGGTGCAATGATTTGGCGCGCGCGTTACCTCACGCGGCCGGCGGCGCCAGCGAACCTGCGCGCGCGGAGCGAGAAGCCCTGTACGTACGAGCATGCGATCTCGGCTCTCAGTTTGCTTGTGCGAACGTCGCGAACGCGCTCGCACACTTGCCAAACCCCACTCAGGCCCAGATCGCGCGTGCCGCTGACCTGGCCTCCAAGGGCTGTTTGAACGAGCATCCTTTCAGCTGTTTCGTGTTCGGTTTTCTGCTCGAAAAGGGCATCGGCACGAGCCAAAATCTCGCGGCGGCGCGCGAGCGCTACCAGTTTGCGTGCGACCACGAGTCGGCGAAGGGCTGCGTCGCTCTCGGGTCGATGTTCATGGAGGATACGGGCGGCGGCCTCGAGCGCGCCATGCCCATCCTCGAGCGCGCCTGCAAGCTCGAGGATCCAGGTGCCTGCGACGTTCTCGCGCTCCACACACAGCGTGACACTTCGCTCTCCGAGAGCGAGCGCGAGCAGAAGTCTGCCGCCTACACCACCCGCGCAGAGACGTTGCGACGCGAGTCTCCCTACACGGACAATTGAGCGGGAGCCGTGATGTGAGCGCTAGGCGCTCAGCACTTCACGCACTTTACGGAGTAGCGAGTCCGGCGTGAACGGCTTTTGCAACAGCGCAGGGTCGGCATCGAGGAGCCCCTGCTGCACGATCGCGCCCTGTGTATACCCTGAGGTGTATAGCACGCGCAGCTCGGGGCGCTCTTTCGACAGCCGCTCGGCGAGCACAGGCCCACCGATTCCGGGCATGACGACATCCGTGAGCAGGAGCTGGATTTCGCCTTCGTAGGTCGCACTCAGCGCGAGCGCGGCGTCGCCGCCCTTAGCCACGAGCACACGATAGCCTCGAGTTGCAAGGATTGCGCTGGCAACCGTGCGCACCTGGTCCTGGTCCTCCACGAGCAGGATGGTCTCGTTGCCGCTCAAGCAGGTGGGTGGCAGTGAAGTTGGAGGCGGTCGCTCGGCGTCGAAGACGCGCGGCAAGTAGACTTTGAACGTGGTTCCACGTCCGAGTTCGCTATAGACCCAAATGCTGCCGCCGTTCTGCTTCACGATGCCGAATGTCGTGGAGAGTCCGAGGCCCGTGCCCTTGCCCAGCTCCTTGGTCGTGAAAAATGGCTCGAAAATCCGGGCTTGGGTCGCGCGATCCATGCCGATCCCGGTGTCGCTGACCGCAAACATGACGTGCGGTCCTGGCACGACGCCGAGATGTTGGGCTGCGTAGCTATCATCTAACTCCGCGCTCGCGGTTTCGATCGCCAACGCGCCGCCATCGGGCATCGCATCACGGGCGTTGACCACCAAGTTCATCAGCACCTGCTCCAGTTGCCCAGGGTCGGCGCGGACTTGGCCGAGGTCCGGATCGAGCAACAAACTCAGGCTCACGTGCTCGCCGAGCACGGTCTCGAACATGCGGCTCACGCCACGAATCAAGTCATTCATGTCCACGAGCCGCAGACTCGCGACTTGCTGCCGGCTGAACGCCAATAATTGCTGAGTGAGCGCTGCAGCGCGCTCCGCGGCGCGGCGGATCTCGAGCAGATCTGCCAAGCGTTCGTCACCCGCCGCAAACTGCTCGGCAAGCAGCGCCGAGTAGCTCAAAATCACCGACAAAAGGTTATTGAAGTCGTGTGCGACGCCACCGGCGAGCTTGCCCACCGCGTCCAGCTTCTGCGCCTGACGCAGCTGATCTTCGAGCTGCCCCAACGCAGCTTCCGCGCGTTTGCGCTCGGCGAGTTCGCTGCGCGCGCTCTCCAGCAACTGCCCGTTGGAAATCGCGAGTGAAGCATACGCTGCCAGGTCTTGGAGCAGCTCCAAGTCCTCCTTGGCATACGGGGCTTCAGACCCGCGCCGCGAGGCCGTCAGTGTGCCTATTACCTTCCCGCGCACCACCAAGGGCGTGCCGATGGCCGAGCTGACGTTCATCTGCCGTAGCAGGCTCGTGCGCTCGACTGACAACTTCGCAGTCAGGGCGGTGGCATTGGCGCGTTCAATCAAAATCGACTGGCCCGTTTCCACAATGTGGCCGGGCAAGCCCTCGTCGGCGCGCCAACGCGCGACCTGATGCGTGACGTTGGCGATCTCGACCGACTCTTCCCCTCCCGCGGTCGCGTGCGGGTCGAGGTATGCTCCATCGTCGCTCAGCAGACGCAGCACGCACAGACCTCCGAGCACGCCGGACAAGCGGCGAGTGACGACCTCGAACAAGCCGGACAGATCGCTGGTGGCCTCGGAAAATTCCTGCGCCGCTTGGGAGACCAGGGACAATCGCTGATTGATGCGCCGCGCTTCGTCGAAGCGCTTGGCGTTGACCAGTGACAGCGCCGCGTGGTCGGCAACCTGCTGCGCCACGGCCAGGTCGAACTCGTCGAACTCCACGGCGTTTTCGCCGTGGCGATTGAGCGTGAGCACACCGATGACCTGGCCTTGGCTGCGCACAGGCACCTGCATCAAGCTCTTGATCGCGAGCCGCTCCAAAAGCGGCCAACTCGCCGGCGGAAAGCGCGCGCGCAGGATCTCGTTCGTGACGGAACGCGTGACGAACGGGCTGCCCGTGCGAATCACTTGGGCCGCGGGCGACTCGGCTTTCAACGGCACAGGGCCAACCAGTGAAATCTGCTCGATGAGGGCTCTCGCTTCGGGGTCGTGGTCGTACTTGGCCGCCGGCTCGAGATAGGTGCTGTCCTGCGAGATCAGGCTGATCGAGCAAAACCCACCGCACACGCGGGCCATGCTGCGCACGATGGTTTCGATCAGCCGCGGGTAGTCCGCGCTCGCCTCGGTGAACTCACCGATCGCGGCCGCGATCTCGCTGAACTGCTGACGGCCACCCTCGTCCATTTGCTGATCTTCGCCCGACCAGATGAGTAGCGTAGGGCAAGCGGCTCGCGCCGCAAATCTCGGACTCGGTTGAGGCGGAAACCGACAGCTGGGGCGCGGCACTTTTGTTGCGGTCGTGCTGGTACGACCGCAACTGGCGGTTGCGAGGTTACCGCTCGAGAGCTCCCAGCGCGCCGAGGACGTACTCGACAATCGCCGGCGCCAAACGCGGATCTTTGATACGCACCGGGGTGCTGAGCAGCGCGCCGTCAATCATGCCGTTGACGGAGTGCACGACGAGCCACGCGCTGAGATCGACGTCGGTCACTGTCGTCTCGTCTTTGTGGGCGTCCAGCAGTGCGCGCACCATGCCGTGCGCACGGTCGAGCGTCCTCGAGAGGAGCTTCAGTTTTTCGAGGCGCGGCCCTTGGCGTGCCAGCTCGGCGTTCAGCCGAGGTCTGCGACCTTTCTCGGCAATCAGGGCGGTGATCATCACGCGCACGTGCTCGGCGAGCGGTGCATCGGCCGGCAAGTCAAAGACCTTGCCCAGCGCGCGATCCACCTGGGCCATCTTTTCTTCCATCGCGGCGACGAGCAGCGCCTCTTTGGACGGGAAGTATTGGTACAGCGTGCCCACGCTCGTCCCGGCGCGCTCGGCGACACGCGTGGTGGTCATCTTTTCGTAGCCTTCGGTCTCCAAAACCTGAGCGACTCCTTCGAGGACGGCGCTAACCGTGGCCACGGAGCGCGCTTGACGAGGCTGTTTTCTAGGCTCAGTCGTGTGTTTCTTCGTGGCTCTCATGCGTTCTCGAATGCGAATGGCCGAATCCTGAAGGATGCCTCAGGTTCTGTCGTAGGCAAGGAGCGAACGAAAATGCGAGTATTCGTGACGGGTGGGACGGGTCTCTTGGGCAACAACCTGGTGCGTGCATTGCGCGCTCGCGGCCACGCGGTGCGAGCCCTCGTGCGCTCGAAGAGCAAGGCCGATGCGCTGCTCGCCGGGACGGGCGCCGAGATCGTGGTCGGCGACATGCGCGATGTCCGCAGCTTCGAGGGCGCGCTCGCCGGCTGCGACACGGTGGCGCACACGGCGGCTTACTTTCGCGAGTACTATGCGCCGGGCGATCATCGCCCCGCGCTCGAGGAAATCAACATCCAGGGGACGCTCGCGCTACTCGCGGCAGCTGACGCGCATGGCATTCGGCGGTTCGTACAAACGTCGAGCGCTGGCACGGTCGGCCAGACCGCCGATGGCTCACAGGCGAATGAGCAAACGCCCGCGTCCGAGGCGCAGCTCGCGAACCTGTATTTCAAGAGCAAAGTCGATGGCGATCGTCGGATCGGCGAGTTCACCCCGAAGAGTGGGATGACGATCGCAACCGTGCTGCCGGGTTGGATGTTCGGTCCCGGCGACGCCGGGCCCACGCGCGCCGGCGAAATGGTGCTGGACGCGCTGGCCGGCAAACTTCCCGGGGTGCCGCCCGGTGGCACGACCGTCGTGGATGCGCGAGACGTGGCGAGTGCGATGGTCACGATGCTCGAGCGCAACGTACCGAACGAGCGCTTCATCGTCGCTGGGCGCTTTCACACCCTCCGTGACGTGCTCGATGCCACGATGGACGCAGCGGGAAAGAAGCGCATCGGCTTCTCGCTTCCACCTTGGCTGGCGCTGAGCATGGCACACGCCTCGGAGGCTTGGGCGAGTCTCACGAAGGGTAGCCCCATGGTGCCACTCGAGGGGGTCCGCATGTTGCTGCAAGAATTCCGCCCCTCATCGGCAAGGGCGGAACGCGAGCTCGGCGTGACGTTTCGCCCCTTGGCTCAAACGATCCAAGACGTCGTCGCCTGGTACGCCGCTCACGGCGAACTCATTCGTCCGGTGCAGCCTGCGCGCTCCGAGCGTTCGCCGGAACCTCGAGTGGTCCCTTCGCCGCGAACGTCTTGACCGGCGGCGCGCCGCTCGTCAAGCCCAGTGCGCTTCCATTTCGCAGGCATTGTCGCCCGATCGGCCGCCCTTCATGACGCGCAAACGGACGTGTTTGGCGCCGGCGAGCTCGAGCAAGACTTCGCAAGAGCCGGAGAGCTCGGCCCACAGATTTTCGTCCCAGCCATCGCACTCGGACCAGGTCGCGTAGACGTAGCCGCTGCGCGAGTCTTTGATCTGCATCAACCCAGTGTCGAAATAGTTGTTGAAGAGGCGCTGCGAGAGTCCGAACAGCGCCTGCGGCGAGACCATCTTGAGCAGTATTTGCTTGTAGACCGCGGCCATATCTCGCCGCACGCCTCGGCGCCCGATTTCGCGCGGCAGTTCCACGCCCGCGCGCTGCGACTCGCGGAACGCGGCGAACGTGTCGCGATACCAAGCAATCGGGTACCAATTGGACGCCAGCAGGCGTTTGTCCTCGAAGCTCTGTCGTAACGGCTCCGGAAGCAACTTCAGTGCGGCCTGCCGAGCTTCGGCACCACAGATGTCGACGAAGCACTGTTCGATGGTTCGAAAAGCGTTGCCTTTGACGTGC
>Ga0164309_10000660_pt1 | contig 18306 bp, 16 predicted proteins | sample Whisoiple_247_MG_FD_109984 | JGI IMG/M metagenome (GOLD analysis project Ga0164309, IMG submission 109984) | Soil microbial communities amended with fresh organic matter from upstate New York, USA - Whitman soil sample_247_MG | ecosystem: Environmental > Terrestrial > Soil > Unclassified >...
AAGGTGCTGCTCGACCTCGGCGTGAGCGAACAGCAGCTCGCGCTCAAGAGCAACATCATGAAAGGCGTCGGCTGCGCCACCTGCAACAACACCGGCTACAAGGGCCGCGTGGCGCTGTACGAAGTGATGCGCTTCTCCGATGATCTCAAGGAGCGCGTGCTCCAGGGTGCCTCCGGCGCGGAGCTGAAGGCCGCGGCGATCAAGCTCGGCATGGCCACGCTGCGCGCGAGCGGGATCAAGAAAGTGCTCGAGGGCATCACCACGCCAGAAGAGATCTTGCGCGTCACGATGGCCGATTAGTCGTCCTTTTGAAGGTCAGCATTGGTCTGAACGAAAGCGAACAAGATGAACCCGGACGAAGGCCTCAAGGTCAATCTGCACCAGCTGCTGCGCGCCATGATCGAAAAGGGCGCGAGCGACATGCACATCACGACGGGTTCACCACCGCTGCTGCGCATCGACGGCGCGATCGTGCCACTCAAGCTGGCTCCGCTGTCGCCGATCGAGACCAAACAGCTCTGCTACTCGGTGTTGACCGAAGAGCAGAAGATCCAGTTCGAAAAGAACAAGGAGCTGGACTTGTCGTTCGGCGTGAAGAACCTGTCTCGCTTTCGCGCGAACATCTTCATGCAGCGCGGCGCGGTGTCCGGTGCCTTCCGCTCGATCCCGTTCAAGATCTTGACCTTCGACGAGCTGGGCCTGCCGCCCGCGATCGCCGAGCTCGCCAACAAACCGCGCGGGCTCGTGCTCGTGACTGGTCCAACTGGCTCCGGCAAGAGCACGACGCTCGCGTCGATCATCGACAAGATCAACAGCGAGACTCGTCAGCACATCATGACGGTCGAGGACCCGATCGAGTACCTGCACCCGCACAAGAAATCGATCGTCAATCAACGTGAGGTCGGCAGCGACACTTCCAGCTTCAAATACGCGCTCAAATACGTTTTGCGGCAAGATCCGGACGTCGTGCTCGTCGGCGAAATGCGCGATCTGGAGACGATCGAAGCCGCGCTGACGATCGCCGAGACCGGGCACTTGGTGTTCGCCACATTGCATACCAACTCGGCGATTCAGAGCATCAATCGCATCATCGACGTGTTCCCGCCACATCAGCAGTCGCAGGTGCGCGCGCAATTGTCGTTCGTGCTCGAAGGCGTGATCAGCCAATTGCTCTTACCGCGCGCCGGAGCACCGGGCCGAGTGCTGGCATTAGAGGTGCTGATCCCGAACGCGGCGATTCGAAACCTGATCCGCGAGGACAAGGTGCACCAAGTCTATACGCAGATGCAGGTTGGCCAAGCCAAGCACGGCATGCAGACGTTGAACCAGTCGCTCTACTCGCTGTACGCGCGGCGCTTGATCACGCTCGAGGAAGCGTTGGGGCGTTCCAACGACACGGACGAGCTGCGGATGATGATCGAGGGGCGTGTTTCGGGCGGCAATCTGTCGTCGTAGACGCGCTCGCACACGCGCGGATTTGGGCACCTAGACCTCATTGAGGGAGGTCCAGAAACGTCGCGGAACAGAGGCGAGCCGGCCCAATTGTTTCCGTTGTGATCTGCGCGTCTCGGGGGCGTAGTGATAAATCCAGCATATTTTGCCGCTCATTGTGGCGAATGCGTGCGTTCACGAGCGGCGAAATCAGCACGAAACATAGACGAAAAGTTAGGACGGCAGTCTCGCGCCTACATGTCCGACAGCGGTCGTAGTGACCTTCTGCGGGCTGCCCCCGCTGCTTTGAACCCCGGAGATTTCGTGATGCGTAAGAGTGGCTTTTCCGTATTGTCGCTAGTTGCAGGCGTGTGTTTGCTCCCCGCTGCCGCGTTCGCCCAAGACGCCCCAGCGCCCGCGCCGGCACCTGCGCCCGCAGCCGCGCCTGCGCCCGCCCAACAACCGCCCGCCGCGCCGGCCGCTGAACCCGCGCCGCCCGCCGACCACGCACCCGGGGCAGCAGCAGCGGAAGCCCCGCCCCCGCCCCCGGCACCCGCCGAGGCCGCGCCGGCAGCTCCGACTTATCCGCAGACCACGATCGGTGGCGGCATCGAAGGTACTTACCACCACGTGTTCAGCAAGCCGCTTCAGCCTGAAGGCACCAAGAACGGCGTGGATATGGACGGCAACGATACCTTTCAGCCGGCGCTGCCGACACGCGCCTACGACTCGGTGAACGGCTTTTTGCTGAACCAAGCATCGCTGTTCGTGAAGCATCAACTGAACGAACACGTGTATGGGCAAATCCGCTTCGACGCGGGCGCCAACGCGGGCATCAATTCCGTCGGTACGAGCCGCTTGTTCGACGTGCGCGAAGCGTATGCCGTCGCGACGGGTATGGGGCTCACGTTCACCGCCGGTAAATTCGCAACCTACGAAGGCATCGAGGTCATCGACGGTTGGTTGAATCCGACCGTTACCCGCGGCTTCTTGTATTACATGGCCGAGCCGATCACGCACGTCGGCGCGAAGCTGCATTACACCGCGGGCCCGCTCGACATCGGCGCGGGCGTGGTCAACGGTTGGGACACGAACAACGGCTACTTCGCGACCGGCGACAACAACTCGCAGAAGACGGTGATCTGGCGCGCCGCGTACACCACGGCGCCGTTTTGGGCCGCCTTCTCCGGCACCTACGGCGTAGAGAAGAACGCCACCGACAAGGATCCGCGGCTCTCTCTCGATTTGACCGGCGCCGCTATCGTGAGCCCGATGCTGACCATCAACTTCCAGGGCAACTACGGCAGCGAAAAGAATGTGTACGGGGCCAACGGAGACAAGACCGGTACTTGGCTCGGCTTCGGCGTCCAGCCATTGGTCCACGTGGACGCCTTCAGCCTCGGTGCTCGCTTCGAGTACTTCTCGGACAAGGGCCTCTCGAGGACCGGCTTCGCAGCCCCCGCCGTAGCAGCTGCCGGCAAGGAAAAGATCGGCCTGTGGAACGTCACCATCGCCCCGGGTTACACGATCGCTGGCGCGCTGCTCCTACGCGCTGAGTTCCGCGTGGACGGCGCCGACCAGAAGGCACTGTGGGGCGACAAGAAAACCCAGACCTCGCTCGGGTTCGGCGCAGCCTACACTTTCTGAGCGGACGACTCGCTCAGCGAAACGCGCTCGGGCTCACTTGTTGAGCTCGAGCGCGGCGAGGGCCACATCCGGGTGCTTCGGCACTTGCTTGGCCAGCGCGAGCACGTACGGGCGCGCCCGCTTGTCTTCCGCGGCCACCAGCGCGCGTGCGACCAAGATGCGTAGCGTGAGCGGAGTTTCTGCCGGAGGCAGATCGAGCTTCGCGGTGCGCGCTGCGGCCTGAGCCTTCTGCTTGCTGGCCACGTCGACCAGCACGCCGAGCCAGGCGGTGAGCGGGCCGAGCACCGTGGGATGCTTTGCGACCAAGTTGCGGGCACCCGCGGTGTCGTCCTTGTTCAGGTAGCAGTACAGCGACTCGATCAGCACGGCGCTCGTGGTCGAGCCCTCGCGCGCGGCGAGCACGGCCTTGAGCGCGTCGTCAGCCTTGTTTTGGTAGCGATACAAGCGCGCCAGGCGCAAGTAGTGCACGGGCCGCACCGCCTCGCCATGGCGACGGCTCAAGATCTTGCTGGCGAGCGAAAGGTCTCCCGTGTCCAACGCGGCGTCGCTGGCCACGAGTTCACCCCAAGGAGTTGCAGGCGTGGCCATCGCCTCCAACTTTTCGTGCGAGGGGAAGGCACTGCCCGTGAGCACGCCGGGCCCCGCGGCAAGCGCGGTGTACGCCTGGCGCGTGTGCGCAGCCTCACCGAGCGAACGCAGGGCGCCCTCGAGATCCGCGGGTTCGAGGGCTTCATATGCCACTACGCCGCGCACCACGGCGACGTCCGGCGCGGCGGGATCGAGCTCTTCGATGGCTTTTTGCGCTTCGTCCAAGCGGCCACCGAGCAGCGCCACGCGCGCGGCCAGGGTGCGTGCGCGCGGGTACACGGCGGCGAATTGCAGCGCGCGCAGCGCGGCCTTTCGCGCCAATTGCTCGTCGCCTGCCTCGATCGCCAGAAAGCCGAGGCCTGTCGCGAGCGACGGAGTCATTGCGCCCGCGACGGCCGAGTCGATGGCGTGCGAGACCTTGGGCAGATCACCCGCGCGCATGGCTTGCACAGCTTCGACCATGGCCGGCACACCGCTGAGCGGTGCTGGCAGCTTCTCGGCGTCGCCCGCTTCGAGCTTTGCGTCGTCCGGGAGTGACTCGGGTCGTTCCGAATCGACGACCCAGGCTAGGGCCGCCAGCGCGCGCGTGATCGGCGCATCGCCGAGCTTCTTGTGCAGGGTCTCCATCACCGGCTTGGCGCGCTCACCGCCGAACTCCAAGAGGAGCAAGCGAGCCAAGAGCATCTGCGCGGGGATGAAGTCGGGATCGAGCTGGCGTGCTGCATCGTAGCGCTCGACTGCGCGCAGATCGCCCGCGCGCTCGAGCACCGCCCCGGCGGCGAGCTGGTAGTACGGATCGCGCGCGCTAGCGCCGTCCCAACGCGGCAGAACGGCGGCGCCACCTGCAAGATCCCCTTCCGCCATGAACGAGGCGATGCGACCGAACGCGGTGTCCTTTTCGGGCAAATTCACGGTCTTGCCACGATGAACCGCGGAGTCGATGCCGCGCACTTCTTCGGCCGTCAGGATCTCGTACAGCACGCGATTCTGCAGCCAGAGCCGGGCCGCTTGCTGGCTCAGCGAGTCGAGCTCGAAGGCTTCATTGAGCTTTTGATCGGTCTTACGCAGATCTGCGACTTGCCCGGTCTCGAGCAGCTTTTTGACTTCGTCATTGAGCGCGAGCGCGTGCTGCGCTCGCTCGGCACGGATCTTCTTGGAGTATGCGTAGGAGCCCGCACCGGCCGCGGCGACCAGCACGATCGCGAGCGAAATCGTCCACGTCCCGCGTGCCTTCTGGCGCTTGGGCGCTTCCCAAGCCGGCGGAGCGCCGCCGCCCGGTTCGTACACACCGACGCGCGACAAGTGTTCGAGCACCAGACCCGCATCTGGCAAACCCGCGTCCGCGTAGTGCCGCATGGGCGAGGGCGCGGGGCGCCTGTTCGTCGCTGGAACCGCGGCGTGCTCGAACGGCGCGGGCGAGGCAAACGACGGCGCGGCGACCGTCTCGGCAACGGCAAATGCCACCACCGCGGTGGGCGTCGACGGAGCCGCCATGGGCATCGGCAGCGGCGGCGCGGAAGCGGGCATGGGCGGCATCGCGGGCCGCGGCAAGTTCGAACGCGACGCGGGCGCGGCCTCGGGCCACGACGGCGCGATGAACGGCGCGGGCGTAATCATCGTCACCACTTCCTCGAACTCGGGTGCGATTCGAGGCTTGGCTTCCGCGGGTGGTGCGGGCGCGGGACGCGCCGCTGCGACGGGTGCAGCGCGCGTCGGTGCAGCCGGCTTCGCACTCACCGCCGGCGCTGCGTTGCCGAGTTTGCCAACCACCGGATTGGGACGCGCCGCGGCCGCGACGCCCTTGGCGGGTGCACCCGACGGCAACTTGGGTCCCGGTGGACCCATTCCCAGGGTGGTCGCGCGATGCGGTTGAGCGCGTGCCGAAATGCGTGGCGAAGATTCCTCCAACAGGTCCGAATCGGAAACGCGCAGCGGATCTTCGGAGTCGAAGCTGGGCAACGCTTCTTCGACTGGTGCGGGCGGAGCAGAGAACGGGTTCTGCGAACGTGGCTTGGTCGGCGCTTCGTTGCCGAATGATTTGTGGCTCAAACCGGCCATCGTCGGCGCGGGAATCGAATTTTGCTTCGGCATCGCCCGTAGCACCTCCGCAGCAACCGCCTCGACGCCGATCCGCGTCTGAAGTGCGCTGTAGACGACTGAACGGTCATGCCACAGCCCAGCTTCAGGGTCGTTGGGGCTGAATTGTAGGGCGCGTGCCAGCACCTTTTCCGCTCGGACTGCGTCCCCGCGACGCAGCAGCACCTCGCCCAAGTAACGAAAAGGCTTGGCGTCTCTACCGCTGGCTTTGCCGGACGCGACGAGCGCGGTTTGCGCCTCGGCGAGCAGCCCGGCATCGAGATACATGCGCCCGACCGCGAGCATCACGCTGCCGTCCTCGGCGTGCCAAGTCTCGGCGCTTGCCGCCACTTCGCGGATCAGCTCCTCGCGCGACGATGTTCCGAGGAAAGAGCAAAGTGCGATCGTCGCATCGGCATCAGGATTGCTCCGCCAGTGACGAAGGAGCTCGTCGAGCGCGCTCATATCGAGACAAGGATAGCGGCATGGCGCAAAAGCTGTACGCCTTGTTTTGGCAATTTTTCTCGGTCGCGCCCGCCCATCGCGCACCGTTCACTACTCTTGCGTCCCTGCTCTTCCCTCACCCCGCCCCTTACCCATCTCGCTCGCCCTTCTCCGAACGACCGTTCCGTTTTCCCGAGGACTCGTTCGTCCCACGCGCGCCCTTGACCGGCCCGAGCGCCGGACGCAGTTTGACTCGCACCGCTGGCGCGATGAATGAAGTGCGGCCAGAGTGGCGCCGAGTTTTTGAGCTAACGCTCGCAAGCTTCGCTAGCCAACACCTGAAAATCGTGGCAGCGGTTCGCCCCAAAAGCTAACGCTCCGGAAACTTCCGGGCAGTCGGACCAGAATGTGCGGCGTCTTCGGCATCTACGGCCATAAAGAGGCAGCGAACCTGACCTACCTGGGGCTCCACGCCCTGCAGCACCGTGGTCAGGAAAGCGCCGGTATCGTCACCAGCGACGGCTCGCAGCTCAGCCTGCACCGCGGCATGGGGCATGTGATCGATGTTTTCCCCCCTGAACAGCTCGAGCGTTTGGGTGGTCCCCACGCCATCGGGCATGTCCGCTACTCGACCGCGGGCGGCTCGGCGCTCAAGAATGCCCAGCCCATCGCCGTCGACTACGCACGCGGCTCAATCGCGGTCGCCCACAATGGCAACCTGACCAACGCCGAGCAATTGCGCGAAAAGCTGGAAGAGCGCGGTTCGATCTTCCAAAGCACGAGCGACACGGAAGTCATCGTGCACTTGTTCGCAATGAGCCAGCAGCGCTCCTTCGAGGACCGCGTGGCGGATGCGCTCGGCCAGGTGCAGGGCGCCTATTCGCTGCTGATCTTGACGCCCGAGTGTATGATCGCAGTGCGCGATCCGCTGGGTATCCGGCCGCTGTGCCTCGGCCGGTTGCCAGGCACGGACACCTTCGTCGTTGCCAGTGAGCCTTCGAGCTTCGATTTGATCGACGCCGAATACGTGCGCGACGTCGATCCCGGTGAAATGCTGGTGATCGATCAACGCGGCGTGCGCAGCGTTTGGCCCTTCGCGCCGGTCAAGCGGCACACCTGCATCTTCGAGTACGTGTATTTCGCGCGCCCGGATTCCAATATCGACGGCGTGAGCGTGTACGAGGCGCGGAAGAACCTGGGCCGGGCGTTGGCGCGCGAACACGGCATCAAGGCCGATGTCGTGATCCCCGTGCCAGATTCCGGCGTGCCTGCCACGATTGGCTACGCCGAAGAATCAGGGCTGCCGTTCGAACTCGGTCTGGTGCGTAGCCACTACGTGGGCCGCACCTTCATCGAGCCTCGTCAGAGCATTCGCCACTTTGGCGTGCGACTGAAGCTCAATCCGGTCAGCTCGATCCTCAAAGGCAAGAGCGTGGTGGTCGTGGACGACAGCATCGTCCGTGGCACGACCAGCCGCAAGATCGTGAAAATGCTGCGCGACGCCGGCGCCAAGGAGGTGCACATGCGCATCTCCAGCCCGCCCACCAAGTGGCCTTGCTACTACGGCATCGACACGCCAACCCGGGGCGAGCTGATCGCTTCGAGTCACTCGGTGGAAGAGATCAACCAGTACATCACCAGCGACACCCTGGCCTACCTCTCGCTCGACTCGATGGTTCGCTCGGTCGTAACCGCGCGGACTGAGGCAACTGGACGGAGCACTAAGCGCTCCCTGCCCGTAGCGGGCGGGCCGAACGAGCCGAACGAGCCGAACGAGAACGATCCATCTCTGGACAAGAAGTCGTTCTGCACGGCGTGTTGGACCGGGGAGTACCCCATCCAGTTCACGCCACACCCGCGCCAGAACCAGCTGCGGCTGCTAGACTTTTGAGCGTTGCCCGGCTGCCGAGCCCGGATCGGCGTGCCTCACCGTTACTCGCGAAGCCATGCTCGACGCGCTACCCGATCAAGTTTCGATCTACGAGGTGTCGCCACGTGACGGCCTGCAGAACGAGGCACTGCCGATCCCCCTCGAGGGCAAAAAGCAAATCATCGCCGCGCTGATCGACGCGGGGCTCAAGCGAATCGAGCTCACGAGCTTCGTTTCGCCGCGTTGGGTCCCGCAGCTCGCGGACGCTGAAGAGCTCGCGCGTGAGTTCCAGGCGCCCGCGGGTGTGACCCTGAGCGCGCTGTGCCCCAACGCCAAGGGCTTCGAGCGTGCGCACTCGGCGGGCCTGCGCGAAATCGCCGTGTTCATGTCGGCGAGCGAGACCCACAACCGCAAGAACACCAACAAGAGCATCGCGGAGTCGCTCGAGACATTTCGCGAGGTCGTGCCCCCGGCGCTAGCCGCCAAGATGCGCGTACGCGCCTATGTCTCTACGGTCTGGGGTTGTCCGTACGAGGGCGACGTCGATCCCCAGGCCTCACTATCGATCACCCGCGCGCTGCTCGACCTCGGCTGCTACCAAGTCTCGCTCGGCGACACGATCGGCGTCGGCACGCCGCTCGTGACCAAGCGCTTGGTCTCGCTGTTTCTGGCTGAATTTCCGGCTTCCAAGCTGGCGCTCCACTTTCACGATACGCGTGGCACCGCGCTCGCCAACGCATTGGTCGGCCTAGAGCTCGGCATTCGTGATTTCGATTCGTCGGTCGCCGGGCTCGGTGGGTGCCCCTATGCCCCCGGCGCTGCGGGCAACCTGGCGACCGAAGACCTCGTGTACATGTTACAGGGCATGGGTGTCGAAACGGGCGTGGATCTCGACAAGCTGATCGAAGCTGGACGCGTCGCAGAAACGGTCGTGGGTCGACGCTTGCCGGGCAAGGTGCACCAAGCCGGCCCGCGGGTGCTGCGCACTTAGACTTTAGTTGGGGGGCGCAACGCTGCCGCTCATCGCGCAGCTCATGCCCAAGAAGTACGCCTGACGACCACCGTTCTCCAATTCGTCGAACAGCACGCCCAGATCGCCTTTCGGTCCCAATACGGCGACCGGTGACAAGGTATCCGATGCAGTAAAGCTGAGTCGAGTGCGGGGGCTCAGGACGTTCAAGTTTCCGTCTAGGATCTCGAGGTACAATTCGTAATTGCCATCGTGATCGTCTGCCCACACGAGCAGCACCCGATCACCGAGTGAAACCGCGGAAAAGCTGCGCGCAAAGCTAGCGCCACCGGTCACTGCGCGCTCGCTCGTCAGCACGCGGCCGCTCTCGTCGACGGTCGCGCCATGGATCGCAGGACCGATCGTGGCCCCCGCCTGGTCCCAGAATGCGGCAAAGTGCCCGTCGACGTAGACCAAGGATATGCCGTGCACGTCCGTGCCTCCCAAGTCGACGATCGAACTCGGCTGGCTCAAGTCTGGTGCGGTAGTGAAGAACTTCGCGTGAACGATGTCGTCCGTGAGACGAGAAACGAACCCGATGCCAACTTTGGTTTGGCCCAGCGCAATACCTGGAAGTTCCGCTTTGATGTCGGCCCCAGTCAACGCCACGTTGTCACCAATCAACGAACCGTCGAGCGCGATGCGCTGCCCATACAGCCGAATGTCGTCGCCGAAACGCGGCTCGTTGCGGCGATCATCCCAGACCAAGATGGACTCCTTACCGTTCCAGACCAAGGTGGGATCGACTGAAAAGTTGGCAGCCTTCGTAATGCGCAAGTCGGGGCCGGCCTTCTTGCCATTCGAATCATAGCGGTTGAAATAGATCTCGTAGTTGCCGTCTTGGCGCGCGTCGGGCCAAGCACTCGCAAAGTAGCGGCCGTTGTGGATCAGCGGCCCGGCGAAGGTGTCGCTGTTGATATCGGTCAGTGGCGTTTCGAGCACGATCGGCGTGCCCGTGCGCGCGATGCTCGTGAAGTAGGAGCTCCAACGCTGCTCGTGTCCGGAAAAGGTGATGCCGTAGTTCCGGCCGTCGAACGCCATGCCCGCGCCGTTGGTGCGATTGAAGACCATCGACCCGACGCGCACCGGCGTCTGCAAATTGCCGTATTGTGCGTCGTTATCGATCTTGCCGTTGCAGTCGTTGTCGACGCCATCGCAGATCTCTTTGCCGCCGGGATGCGCGTCGGCGCTGCGATCGTCGCAATCATCGCCGCAAGCGTCGGGCGCGCCAGGTGCAAAGCCGGGCTTCGGCGCGCGATGGCCGTCGCCATCGAGATCGAGCGTGACCGGCGTGTACGAGCATTGGCCGTTTTGCGAGTCACACGCGTCATCTGTGCACGAGTCGTGATCGTCGCACACGATGGCCGGAAGCGCTGCGCAGATTCCTTCACGACACTCGGCGCGCGCGCACAGGTCGCCCGTGTCGCAATCCAGATCGGTGCTGCAGGGCACGGGATCCCCCGCGTCACTCAAGTAGATGCTGGTGCGAGCGCCGCAAGAAAGCGAGAAAAGCGCGCTCAAACTCGAGATGAGGAACCTGCCTCGAGTGGAATTCAAGAACATACGCCGTAGCCTTCGACGTCGAGCTCACCACAGATCATGCCTGCCGGGCATGCCTTCTGACTGCCAATTCGACACAGTTGAACGCAGTGCTTGCCCGGTTGCGATCCGACGACGCACACGAAACCCGCAGCGCAACTCTGGCCGGGGCTGCCGCAGGTGTCGCCCTGTTGACCGGTCCCCGAGGGCCGGCACTCCGCGCCGAAGCGTTGCGGGTCGCATCCGACTTGCGGATGGTCAACGAACGGGAAACAGCCCTCGCCGTCCGGGCACGTCGGCGTCGTGGCGAAAGGGTCGCACTCTTTGACCTCGACCGGCGCGCCGACGTCCGGACAGCCTGGGTCGACGTAGGCGTCGAACCCCGCGTCGGGGAGCGTGTCGCTGCCGCCCGAACCCGCGATCGAACTCCGGCCTGCTTGGCCGGTGCGGCCCGCATGCCCGCGGCCCGCAGCGCCGCCAGAGCCATCCGCGGTCGTGACCACGGTCCCCCCGCAGTGGAGCAGCGCAAAGACGGAGCAGAGAAGTGCCGAAGCCCAGAATCGCCCGCTCATGAGAGTGGCACAAGGATAGCATCCTCGCGGTACAATCAAGGATGCGTCCGTTTTTTTGCGCGGGCGCGGAAAAAGCGCGGTAAACAGCCTGGGCGATGCGCGTAAAAACTCCGTTAGGCTGGGCGTTGGGACTTTGCGTTTTGCTGGTCTCTGCCTGTAACCGAACGGAAGAGCCGCACTCATCAGGTGACGCGCAAGCAGCACCTCCGCCGCCACCTGTCGCACCTATCGCGACGGCCGCGACGGCCGCGACGGCCGCGACGGAAAAGTCCGCGCCTGCTAGCAAAGCGGCGTGTGTCGTGCCAATGGCGGCCGAGGCGCCTCGCCGCGCGCCGAATGCCTTACATTGCCCGCCCGATCCAGAGGGCCAGACCGAGCTCGCGCACGGCTACGTGACGTTTGCGGACGCGCCCGGCAGTCCGCGACTCAACGTCGAGCTTGCGCGGAGCGAACCCGAGAAGGAGCGCGGCCTGATGTACCGAACCAAGCTGCCGGACGCGCAGGGCATGTTGTTCTCTTGGGGTGGAGTGGAACAACCGCGTACCTTTTGGATGCGCAACACCTGCATCCCGCTGGACATGATGTTCATCGCGCGCGACGGAACCATCACCGGCATTCTCGAACAAGTCCCGACGTTGAACGACGAGCCCCGCGGCGTGCCTTGTCCCGCCGCGTACGTGCTCGAGGTCAACGCCGGCTGGTCTCGCGCGCACGGCATTCAATCAGGAACCATGGTGCACTTCGAATGACGAAACGGAAAGCATTCCCGATGTTCGAAAATTTTCAACGGGGTTTTTGCGCGCTAGCAGCAACGTCTGTGCTGGTCATTGGCAGCGGCGCCTGCCGCTCGACGCCGGCAGAACCCGAATCACATTCCGTACTCAAGCCGACGCCGACCGAAACCGCGGCGGCCACGACCACGCTGGCGGCAGCCACACCAGCGCCGACGCCAGCGCCCACACCGCCATCGCAGGCGCCCCAAGTTCCGGTCAGCGACGATGACCCCTTGCACGGCAAGTTCACGCTCGACGACGCCACCGCAAGCCTGGCCGGCAAGGGTGCGCTGGTCGCCGAAATCGAGACGGACGAAGGCAAGCTGAGCTGCGATCTGTACGACGACAAGGCGCCGATCACGGTCGCAAACTTCGTCGGTCTGGCGCGCGGCCTGCGCCCCTTCAAGGGCCCCGACGGCAAGTGGAGCAAGAAGCCTGCATACGACGGCACCACGTTTCATCGCGTGGTCAAAGGCTTCATGATTCAAGGCGGCGATCCGAACAGCATCAACCCCAGCCCGACCAGCCACCCCGGCGCTGGCGAGCCCGGCTATGTCATCCCAGACGAGATCTGGCCCGGCGCACTTCACGACCAGCGCGGTCTTTTGTGCATGGCCAATCGCGGCCCCAACACGAACGGTCAGCAGTTCTTCATCACCGACGCTGCGGCCAAGCACTTGGACGGGAAATACACGATTTTTGGCAAGTGCGGGCCCGACGCGGTCATCGAAAAGCTAGCGAGCGTCCCGACCCAGGGGGATCAGAGCGTGAAGCCAAGCAAGATCAAGAAGGTCACCATCAAGCACAAAGGCAAGTAGCTGAATCAGTCCGGCTGATAGACGGTACGCTGCGTGTTGTCTTGAAAGTAATAGGCAGCGTATCGCCCGCGACCGAAGGTGCCCGCGCCGAAGGCATTGATGATCACCGCGGCGCACGCGCACATGCGAAACAAGCGACCGAAGCGGTAGCCACCGACGGCGAGCAACGCGAACAGAAACACCGCGTAGTCGTTGGAGAAGCGATAACCGAACTGCAACCAGCCGGTGTTCTGATACAGCAACGTGGGCAGCGCGACGCACGCGACCGTGATCCACAGAGCTCGGTGTGGCGCCGCCATACGCCTAGGCCAGAGCAACCAAAGATAAATGGGTGTCGTGAACCACAGCGCAAGCCCGTGCAGATTGATTTGAAATGGAACTGGTCCTTGCGGCGTCCAAAAGGGCAAGCTGGTCAGCGCGACGCCCAGGTTTTTGGCCAAATAATGGTAGCCAAAGAGGCCCCACTTTTCGATGCGCCGTTGCCACGCGATGCCCAAAAACCGATAGCCGACCTCGAACGGATCACCGAAGCGCAGCTGATTGTGCAGCAAGGTGAGCAGTACGATCGCGGCCACGGGCGCCGCGAAGGTAAGCAAGGTCTTCGCCAAACGAGGGCGTGAGGTTCGCACCGCTTCCAGCACGAACAGCGGCGCGGCCAACAACAACGGCGTGCGTGTTGCAAACCCGAGACCGAGCGCGAGGCCAGCGAGAAACGGTTGCTCGGCCTCCAAAGCGAACAACAGGTAGGCCGCCGCGAGTGCCGCACCGACGATGTGCGCCGCGAACCAGACCGTGCCTTGCTCGGCGCAGAAGAAGTACACACTGCCGAACGCGAAGGCCAAGCTCAGCCCGACGTTGCCCAGTTCGTCGAGGTTGCTGCGCTCGAAGCGACGCAGCTTCTCGAGCGCGAGGAACAACAGCGCCGGCGCCACGCCCGAGAGCCATAGAAAAAACTGCCCGTCGTGAACGCGCGCAGGATCTTTCACCAGCGCCGAGATCGGCAGCAGCAGCAACGCCGGGAACGGCGGAAACACGACGTACCACTTGCCGTCGTAGTGGCTGAAGTCGTTGTTGCCCGTGTACACGGGCGGCGGCCCGCCCAAGTCCAATCGCCCCTGCCGCCAGGCGTCCGCGAGCAGCGCGAAGTGATTCCAAGGCGTGTGCTCATGGATCACGGCGGGGTCGGCAAACACGAAATAGACCAAGCAAGCGATCAGGTAGATCCCGAGAGCGATCCATCGGCGGCGGTGCTCTGGGCTTTTTCCGGACAGCATTCGAGGGGCGGAAACTAGCCCAAGACCTGGCGAGCTCGAACGGTCCCCCTCAGAAATTGGCGAAAATTCCGAAAATATCGGGCAATCTTTGCGAAGTGACTGACTCGGCGCTAGCTTGCGCGCCCCCCGTGACCAAAGCCCTTTTTGTCGTCCCCGTCGCCGATGTCGAGCGAGGCCCGCGAACCGTCAGTTTCACGCTCGACGAGGCCTGGTTGCGCGAGGTGTTCGAGGGCACGGAAGCGACGCCGCGCCGGCCCGGCAGCGCGACCGTCGAACTGAGCAAGAGCGGGCGCGATATCATGGTGCGCGGCCGCGCCGAGGCGGCGGTGAGCATGCCCTGCGTCGTCACCCTCGACCCGCTGGAGATCGACCTGAACCCCGAGATCTTCCTGATGCTGGCCCCAGCCCCCAGCGAGCCGACGGCCAAGGGCGGCAAGAGCGACAGGAGCGAAAAGAGGCGGTCGGTGGCGGGTGCCCACGGCAAGGACACCCCCGTGGAGGCGCGCGGAGCCGCCCCCCGCAAACAAAAGTCCAAGGAAGACGACGAAGAAGGTGAACTATTGGACGCTGTCACGGCGGCCCGTGACACCTTCGAAGGCAGCCAAATCGAGCTGGATTCGTTCTTTCGGGAGTTCCTGCTCCTGGAGCTGCCGATGTTTCCGAGGCGTTCCGACTTGCCTTCGTCGCCAGAGACCGCTATCGGTCCGCGCCTCGTAACGCCGGAACCCGATGAGCAGGAGCCTGTCGTCGATCCCCGGTTGCAACCTCTTGCGGCACTTCGCAGCCGCTTGCGTGACAGTAAAGAATAAAGGAGTCGCCTCGTGGCCGTACCGAAGCGCCGTTTGAGCAGCAGCAAGCGTGACATGCGTCGCGCGAATCACGACAAAGTCAGCGCACCGAACGTGGTGCCTTGCCAGAATTGTTCCGCCCCCACCGTGTCGCATCGGGTTTGCCCGGCGTGCGGCTTCTACAAGGGCCGAGCCGTTCTCAAGACCGAACCCACCGAGAAGTGATTCGCCGCCCGCCAAGCGGGGATGAGTCCACGCCCTCGACCGCGAAAGCGATTTCGCGGCGCAGAGGCTGTGGTGCGTCCGCGTTTGGTGTACGGCTAGCTGACTGGTTCTACCATTTTACGTGACGACCTCTCGGTAGGATCGTACGAGAACAGCATGGCGTCCGAGTTGGTCCCCCAAAGTCGCATCCTTGGCGTCGGCGCATACGCGCCGGCACGGGTGCTGACCAACGCGGACCTAGAAAAGATGGTCGAGACGTCGGACGCTTGGATCACCGAGCGTACCGGTATCAAACAACGGCACATCGCTCGGGACGACGAGGCCGCCAGTGATATGGCGCTGGTCGCCGCGCGCCGTGCCCTCGAGACCGCAGGACTCAGTCCGAACGATCTCGACATGATCATCGTCGGCACGATCAGCGGTGACGTGCCGATGCCGGCTTGCGCCGCGTATTTGCAGCATAAGCTCGGTGCAGGTCCGATCCCGTCCTTCGACGTCTCGGCCGCCTGCGCGGGCTTCTTGTATGCGATGTCGATCGCGGATCAGTTCGTCCGAAGCGGCGCGCACAAGCACGTGTTGATCGTCGGGGTGGAGCTGCTGAGCCGGTTGATCGATTGGGAAGATCGCACGACCTGCGTGCTGTTCGGCGACGGCGCTGGCGCCGCCGTGATCGGCCCCGCTCAAGGTGATGGCCGAGGGATCTTGACCACGCGCTTGTACACGGACGCGAGCCTCACGGAATCGTTGTGTATTCCGGCGGGTGGCAGTCGCGAACGAGTGACGGCCGAAGCACTGCAAGCCAAGCGCGACAAAGTGCGCATGGTGGGCAAGGACATCTTCAAGTCCGCGGTCAAGAACATGAGCCAGGCGTCTCGGGCGGCGCTCGAGGCGGCGAGCATGTCGACAGACAGCGTGCGCTGGGTCGTGCCCCATCAGGCCAACTTGCGCATCATCAGGGGCATCGCGGAGCGCCTGGATATTCCGCTCGAGCGTTTCGTGATCAACATCGAGCGTTACGGCAACACGTCGAGCGCCTCGATCCCGATCGCCTTGGACGAAGCGGTCCGCGACGGGCGGATCAAGCCGGGTGACCCGGTACTGATGTGCGCTCTCGGCGCCGGGATCTCCTGGGGCAGCGCGCTCGTGCGAATGTAACGAGCTGCGCGGGTCCCACGCGCCTTCCCTTTTCCTTCGGGTTCGAGTCCATGCTAAGTGCGGCGCGTGAAGATCGCGTGGCTTTTTCCAGGACAGGGTTCGCAGGAAGTCGGCATGGGACGAGCGCTTTCCAGCGCTTTCCCCGATGCGGATCGAGTTTTCGAGCGCGCGGATCAGGCGCTCGGCTTTTCGATTCGCGCGCTTTGCTTCGACGGGCCTGAAGCCGAGCTCACGCTGACCAAGCACACACAGCCGGCGATCGTGACAACCAGCATCGCCACCTTGGCGGCGATTCGCGCAGCCTACCCGAAGCTCGCCGCGCCGAGCTTCGCCGCAGGACACTCGCTGGGCGAGTACAGCGCGCTCGTCGCCGCTGGCGCACTGTCGATCGAAGACGCGGTGCGCATCGTTCACCTGCGCGGCAAGGCCATGCAGGAAGCCGTTCCCGAAGGCGAAGGCGGCATGGCCGCCGTGATGGGTGGCGATCGCGCCGCGGTCGAAGCTTTGTGCCAGGAAGCCGCCGAGGGCGACGTAGTGTCGCCGGCCAACTTCAACGCCCCGGGTCAAATCGTGATCTCCGGTCACAAGCGCGCGGTCGATCGTGCGGCAGCGCTCGCGAGCAGCAAGAAGCTCAAAGCGATCCCGCTCAAGGTGAGCGCGCCGTTCCACTGCGCTCTCATGGCGCCCGCCGCGCGCGTCGTCGAAGCAGCGCTCGGCCAGGTGAAGTTCGCGGCTCCGAGCTTCCCGGTGATCGCCAACGTCACCGCACAGCCGAACCAAGACGCTGAAGCAGCCAAGGGCTTGCTCGTGCGACAGATCGACGCTCCGGTCTTGTGGGAGCAAACGATCGCGCTGATGGCCGAGTCCGGGATCACTCACGCGCTCGAGATCGGCCCGGGGAAAGTGCTGGCCGGCCTGGCCAAGCGCATCGACAAGCGCCTGACTGTGTTGAGCGTCGGCGATGCGGAGAGCATCGCGAAAATCCCGGAGTTTCTAGGCTAATTTGACGCATCGCGCAGCCCTTGTACGGACTCGGCTGGTGCATTGCGCGGCCGCGAAAGAGATTTCCCGCTTTGACGGCGGCGGCTCCGTGCTAAAGACGGCGCCCGAGCCGAAATTGGGCTGATTTTAGCAAACAAAGATGTTCGATCTCAGCAGTAAAGTAGCACTAGTCACCGGCGGTTCACGCGGCATCGGCAGGGCCGCGGTCATGGCGTTGGCGGAGCGCGGCGCGCACGTGATCGTCAACTACGTGAGCAACGAAGGCGCGGCTCGTGAGACCGTCACCGCAGTCGAAAATGCGGGCGGAAAAGCCGAGCTGCTGCAGTTCGACGTGGCCAACGGCGAAGCCGCCGAAAAGGCGATTGCCGAAGCCGCCAAACGCTTGGGCCGGCTCGACATCTTGGTCAACAGCGCCGGCATCGCCATCGACGGCCTGCTCTTGCGGCTGAAGGATGAAGACTTCGACAAGATCATGGCCATCAACGTGAAGGGCGCTGTCGCCTGTTCACGTGCGGCGATTCGCACGATGATGCGCGCCAAGACCGGCCGCATCATCTTCCTGTCGAGCGTCGTCGGTGAAATGGGCAACGCGGGCCAGACCGCCTACTCTGCGTCCAAGGCCGCGCTGCTCGGTGTCACCCGGAGCCTGGCGCGCGAATACGCCTCGCGAGGCATCACCGTCAACGCGATCACTCCCGGTTTCATCGACACGGACATGACGAGCGGTCTGACCGATGAGCAAAAGACCGCGATGCTTACGGCCGTCCCGCTTGGCCGAACGGGTACTGCGCGCGAAATCGCCGCCGCCGTCGCCTACCTCGCTTCCGACGAGGCTGGCTACGTGACCGGTCAGGCGCTGCGCGTCAACGGCGGCATGTACATGTAATTTCTCGAGAATCCTCAAGACGACACGTCTTTGGGATTTTCGTCGAAGCAGTAGGTTTTTGGGTATTTCACCCAAGTGAGTTTGCGGGGCTTTTTGCCCTCGTTTGACAGAAACACGTGCAATCGGGAACGCCCCTGGTGTAGAGGCGCCCCTGGAGGAATCATGGCTGAAGGTCGCAACGTAACCGTCGAAGTGAAGCGGATCATCAA
>Ga0164309_10000661_pt1 | contig 18283 bp, 15 predicted proteins | sample Whisoiple_247_MG_FD_109984 | JGI IMG/M metagenome (GOLD analysis project Ga0164309, IMG submission 109984) | Soil microbial communities amended with fresh organic matter from upstate New York, USA - Whitman soil sample_247_MG | ecosystem: Environmental > Terrestrial > Soil > Unclassified >...
GCGCCCCGCGCGCGCTCGGCGCCCTCGGGGGTGTCGAACTTCCAGGCCGTGAACGTCGTCATCGCTCGTCCTCCTCGTGCGGCGGCGTGCGCGCGCCGGTCCGGGTCCGGGCACGGCGTGCCCGCACTGCACTGTCCCCCGGGCGGCGCGGCGCCCGGCTCACCCGGGCGGGGTGAGAGTCCCGGCCGGTGCCCCGTCCGCCCAGGCCAGCACGCGCAGCGCCCGGAGCGTGATCCAGCGGCTCGGCTCGCCGACCCGGTCCTCCATCGCGACGTGCACCGCGCCCGGGTGCACCCGGTCGAGCGCCCACCGCCCGTCCGCCCGCCGTCGGGACCGCACGTGCGCGACCGCCTCGGCGGTCCGCGGGTCCGGCGGGGCGCCGGTGGCGCGCAGGTGGTCGAGCGCCCGGAGCACGTCGTAGTGCCAGTAGAACGGGAACGCCAGGTCGAGGTAGGCCGGGTCGACGACCTCGCCGGTGCTGAGCCGGCGGAGCAGACCGCGTGCCAGCAGGTACTCCTCGCCGCGCAGCCGGGCCGCGCGCGCCGCGGCGACCCGGGCGGCGTCGGGGTCCGCCGCCGCGCGCTCGTACGCCAGCAGCCCCTCCAGCACGCACGCCGTCGTGTCGAACGACGACCGCACCGAGCCGTTCTCGGCCTCGCAGTTCCATCCGCCGTCGCCGAGCTGCTCCCCGAGCAGCCGGTCGACCACGCCGGAGACGTCGGCCCCGAACAGCGCCCCGGTCTCGACCGTGCGGCCGTTGATGCACGGCTCGACCTCGCCGTCGAAGAACCGCTGGCCGGCGTGCTCCCACCGCGCGTTCCGGTCCACCAGCGCGACCGCCTCCCGGGCCTCGGGCGACGTCGGGTCGAGCCCGAGCAGCCCGAGGGTCTGCAGCGTGTGCATCGTGGCGGTCCACGGCTGCCCGGGCCCCTCCCCGCGGTACCCCGCGGGGAAGCACGCGCCGCCGGCCCACAGCCCGTCGGCGTCGCGGGCGGCGAGCAGCCGGGCGCCCCAGCCCTCCCTGGCCACCCGGGCACGCTCGGCGGCGACCGCGCCCGGCGGTGCGCCGGTCAGGTCGCGCATCGCCTGCCAGCGGATGGCCGGGTCGCCGTCGAGCAGCCACGCCAGGACGTCCATGCGATCAGGCTAGGCCCGGGGTCCGACGCCCGGACCCGCGGTCCGGGCGCGGGCGGGGTCCGGCGCCGGCGCGCCGAGCCGGAGGAACGCCCCGAGCTCGGCGAGCTGCGTCGGCGCGGCCGGCAGGTAGTCGGTCAACCGCGGCGACCGCACGAGCACGGCCGCCCACTTCCCGCGGGACAGCGCGACGTTGAGCCGGTTGCGGGACAGCAGGAACTCCATGCCGCGTGGCACGTCCTCGGGCGTCGACGCCGCGAGCGACACCAGCACGACCGGGGCCTCCTGCCCCTGGAACCGGTCGACCGTGCCCACCCGCACGCGGCCGAGCCCGGCCGCCGCGAGGGCACGCGTGAGGGTCCACACCTGGGCGTTGTACGCGGCGACGACCAGGACGTCCTCCGGGGTCAGCGGTCGCACGGCCCCGTCCTCGGTCCAGGCGCGCCCGACCACCCCGCGGACCTCCGCGACGACCTGCGCGGCCTCCTCGACGCTCGACACCGCGTTGCCGTCGTGGTCGACCAGCACTGTGCGCACGCCCGCGGGCACGCCGTCGAGGTGCCGGGCCGCCGCGGCGGGCACCGCGTGCAGCCGCCCGTCGTAGGCGAGCTCCGACACCGGCGCGCACAGGTCCGGGTGCATCCGCCAGGTGGCGTCGAGGAAGTAGCCGAGCTCCGGGGGCAGCGTGTCGTGCCCGTCGGTCAGCCAGCCCAGCGCCGAGGTGTCGACCGGCTCCGGGTGGTGGCCCTGGGACACCTGCGGCAGCTGCTGCGGGTCGCCGAGCAGCAGCAGGTTCCGCGCGCCGGCGGAGGCGGCGAACGTGTTCGCGAGCGAGAACTGGCCCGCCTCGTCGACGACGAGCAGGTCGAACCCGCCCGCGGGCACGCGGCCGGGGTGCGTGACGTCCCACAGGGTGCCGCCGAGGACGAACCCGCCGCGCTGCGCGGCGAGGAACCGGCCGAACGCGCCCGCGCCGGTCAGGGCCGTCCACGCCGGGGCCGCCGTCGCGCCCGGGCGGGGCTTCTTGCCCACCGCGGCCGGGTCGACGCCCGCCTCGACGACCTTCGCCAGGAGGTTCTCCACCACCGCGTGCGACTGCGCGACGACACCGACCCGCCAGCCGTCGGCGACCAGCGCGGCGATCACGTGCGACCCGGTGTAGGTCTTCCCGGTCCCGGGCGGGCCCTGCACGGCCAGGTAGGAGCCGTCGAGGTCGCGCAGGGCGGCGGTGATCGCGCGGACCGTGCCGCCCGGCGCCGCGACGGGGTCGGGCAGCGGCCGCCCCGAGCGGGTGCGCGGGGGGAGGCGGCGCGCGAGGTCGAGGGCCGCCTGGTGGGGGACGGCCGGCAGACCGTCGGCGACGCGCTCCGCCAGGCCGCGCAGGGCCGCGGCGATCGTCCCGGTCGGCGGGGGCGGCGTGGGACCGAGGCCCATCGGCAGCCGGTCGTGCGGCGCCCACGCGGCCTGCAGCCGCTCGGACACCAGGAGCTCGTCGCGGGCGCCGGGCCCGTCGCCCGCGGAGGTCACGTCGAGGACGGTGAAGCCCGGGGCGTACCCGCGGGTGGCGTGCCGGGGGACCTGCGCGTGCTCGGGCGCGGGGGCGTCGAACAGGCCGAAGCAGGTCGCGCCGGCGCGCAGCTCGCTGCCGGGCTCCAGCCGCCCCGTCAGCCGCAGGACGCGCTGCCGGGTGCGGGCGCGCGGCGGGGTGTGCCAGTCCGTGACGACCTCCGCCCGGTCCGCGACGAACGTCGACCGCGGGTCGGTCCAGTCGGCGGGGTCGCGGTGCGCCGGGTCGTCCGCGTGGGCGGCCAGCGCCGCGACGAGCGCGTCGTGCTCCGGGGCGTCGTCCGCCGCACCCGCGCCGTCCCCGCCCGTCGCCCCCGCGCCGTCGCCCGGGTCCGCCGGCACGTGCGGTCGCGGGCGCACCCCCGCCTCGGCGCCCTTCCCGAGCAGCCAGTCCCGCAACCGGCGGGTCGAGTCGCAGTCGTACGCGTTGTACTCGGCGATCGCCGCCAGCGCCGCCCGCCACCCGGCGTCGTCGCCCGCGTCCCGCAGCGCGCAAGCCCGCGCGTACTGGTCGATCGAGTCACCCGCTGTCGTGACGTCGCCCGTCCGCCGCCCCGGCATGTAGAGCGGCTCGAGCTGCTTCAGCGAGGCCGAGCGCTGGCCCGTGCGCAGCGACCCGCGCACCGTCGCGTACAGGTCGACGAGCACCCCGGCGCGCAGCAGCTCGTCGACCTCCGCCTCGCCGACGCCGTGCCGCGCGGCGAGCCGGAGCAGCGCGGTCTTCTCGTACGGGGCGTAGTGGTAGACGTGCATCCCGGGGTGGGCGGCCCGGCGCTCGCGGACGTAGGCGAGGAAGTCGACGAGCGCCTGCTTCTCCTGCACCCGGTCGTGCGCCCAGAACGCCCGGAACGGCGCGGCGGCAGCGGGGGAGGCGGGCGCCTCGACGAGCCCGAACAGGTACTCCAGGCCCCAGACGGCGGGCTCCCCGTCGGCGCCGAACTCCCCGGCCGAGTACAGCGGGTCGCCCTCGAAGTCGAAGAACACGTCGCCCGGGTCGGGGGCGGGCAGCGCCGCGATCGGCGCCGTGTCGACCACGTCGACCAGCACCGAGCCGTCTCCGTGGTCCTGCCGCGACTGGAGCGCCGCCTGCGCCCGCAGCGTCGCGAGCGCCTCCGCGCCGACCCCGTCGACCGGCTCGGCCCGCGCCGCCAGGTCCTCGATCGTGCGCACGCCCGCCTCCCGGAGCCGCGCCGCCTGGGCCGTCCGGACGCCCGCGACCAGCAGCACGTCCCGGCGCGCCTCCAGCTCCGGGGCGCACACGGCGCAGCGGCCGCACGCCCGGTACCGCGGGTCGCCCCAGGCGGCCGGGGCGTCGTCGGCGCGGTGCGCGTCCAGCAGCCGCTCCAGCCGGTCCCGGCGGTCCCGGTACACCGGCACCAGGTCGCGGAGCCGGTGCCGCGTGGTGCGCCCGTCGCCGAGCACGAGCTCGGCGTGCTCGGTGAGCGGGATCCCCGCCGCCGCGAGCTGGTCCGCGTACGCGGCGACCTGCAGCAGCGCGGTGGGGCGCTCGTGCCGGGCGAGCTTGGCGTCCACGACGGTGTACCGCGGCGGGTCGGCCGGACCGCCCTGACCGCCCGGCCCCCGCACCAGGAAGTCGGCGTACCCGAGGAACGCGCCGTCGAAGAGGGCGGCCTGGCCCAGCACGTCGACCCCCGCGCGCAGCAGCGTCAGCGTGCGTGCGTGCGCGGCGGCCAAGCCCTCGGCGGTGCGGTCCTCGGGCCGGGGGAGCACCAGCACCCCGCGCCCGGTGCCGGGGTCGTACGGGCCGAGCGCCGTGCGGTGCGCCTCCAGCAGCCGCCGCTCGTGCGCGGCACCCAGGCGCCCGGCGCGGGCCGCCGTGGGGTCGACGTCGCGGGGGACCGCCGGCCCGCGGCCGAGCGCGGCGTCCAGCGCACGCGCGACGGCGAGCTGGCACGCCGCCGCGGCGCCGAGGTCGCTCGCGCTCAGGACCAGCGCGCCGTCGTCGAGGATCTGCACGCCAGGAGGCTACGGGGAACCTCGGACACGCCGCCGGTGGGGCACCGGACCGGCCAGCAGGTCCAGGACCAGGCGGCGGGACGCGCGGGTCAGGCGGGCCGGGGTCCGCCCGCCCGGCGCTCCTCCAGCCGCCGGCGCAGGAACAGCAGCGGCAGCAGCCAGGTCGCCAGGGCGGTGACCAGCCAGACGATCACGACCGCCGCGATCCAGGTCGCCGCACCGCCCTCGATCGTCAGCCCGCCGGTGACGGCCGAGGCGATCAGCAGGGCGACGAAGGTCGACACCAGGCCGATGCCGCCCAGGAACGCGCCGGCGTAGCGGGCCGCGATCTTCGCGATGAACGGCGACAGCACGGCCTGGGCGACCGTGAACACGACGACCGCGGCGAGGAACCCGCTGGTCGTCAGGTGGAAGCCGTCGAGGAGCAGCGAGGCCACCCACAGCCCGAGGGCCGCCGAGCCGAGGAAGATCAGCAGCCGGATCAGGAAGATGATCATGGCGGGCTCCAGCGTCCGGGCGGGCCGCGCGGGTGCGGCGGCACCTCCACGGTGGCGTCGGCGGACGGCGGCGGCATCACCTCCGCGGGGTGACCGGTCCGGGCCGTCGGGCGCGGGACGCCGGCGGCCGGGGCCGGGGCTCAGGCCGTCGGCGGCCGCGGTCCGGCGTCGACGGCCACGGTCACGACGGCGATGTCGTCGCGCGCGTCGTCGGCCTGGAACGCCATCACGTCCGCCAGCACCGCCCCGGTGGTGTCGGCGGCCGTCGCGCGGTGGGCGTCGACCACCTCGGCGAGGCGCTCCGCCCCGTAGAGCCGCGGCCCCCGGCGCCCCTCGGTGACGCCGTCCGTGAACAGCACCAGCGCGTCGCCCGGGCCGATCTCGACCTCGGTGTCGACGAAGACGGGGGCGGGCATGATGCCGAGCACGTGCCCGTACGACCCGACGGGGTGCGCGGCCTGGCCGGCCCGGCGCAGGAGCGGCAGCGGGTGCCCGCCGCTCGCGACCGTGGCGCGCCAGGTCCCGCCCTCGCGGCGCAGCCGCACCAGCACCGCGGTGCAGAATCGGTCGGTGTCGGCGCGGCGCAGGACCTCGTCGAGGGTGTGCAGGACGTCGTGGGGCGCCGCGTGGTCGACCGCCGCGGCGCGCACCGTGTACCGGGCCAGCGCCGTGACCACGGCGGCGTCGGCGCCCTTGCCCTGGACGTCCCCGAGCACCACCACCCAGTCGTCGGCTGCGACCTGGAAGACGTCGTAGAAGTCGCCGCCGACGTGCCGGCCGTCGCCCGCGGGCCGGTACGCCGCCGCGACGTCCAGCCCGGGGACGTGCGGCGGGCTCGGGGGGATGAGCGTCTGCTGCAGGGTCTGCGCGAGCCGGACGGCGCGCGCCTCGGAGGCCTCGGCGCGGCGCTTGGCCGCGAGCACCTCGTGCTCGTACCGGCGCCGCTCGGTCACGTCGAACACCGCCGACCGGATGCCGACCGGCCGCCCCGCGTCGTCGCGGTCGAGCACCGAGGTGACGAGGACCGGCATCCGCCGTCCGTCCGCGCAGACGATCTCCAGGGCGATCTCCCGCGCGGTGCCCTGCATGCGCAGCGACGGCGCGACGTGCGTCTCGTGGAAGATCCGGTCGCCGACCGGGAGCAAGTCGACGAACCGGCGCTCGCCCAGGTCGGCCCGGGTGTACCCGGTCCAGGCGAGGAAGGTCTCGTTGACCCGGACGAGCCTCCCGTCGGGCGTCGTCGACAGGTGGCCGCACGGGGCGTGCTCGTAGAGCAGCCGGTCCTCGGTTGCGTCGGCCACGGGCACCCCCTCAGTCGCGGAGGAACGCGGCGATCGCCGCCGTCGTCGCCTCGGGTGCGCTGAGCTGCGGGCAGTGGCCGCTGGCGTCGAGCAGCACGAGCTCCGCGCCGGCGATCGCGTCCCGGACGTACTCGCCCACGACGACCGGCGCGATGACGTCCTGGCTGCACTGGAGCACGAGGGTCGGCACCGAGACCTTCGCGAGGTCGGCCCGGTTGTCGGACAGGAACGTCACGCGCGCGAACTGCCGGGCGACGTCCGGGTCGGCCCGGCAGAAGCTCTCCGTCAGCTCGGCCGCGAGCCCGGGACGGTCGGGGTTGCCCATGATCACCGGCGCCATCGTCCGCGACCACCCGAGGTAGTTGCTGTCGAGCGACTCGAGCAGCTCGGCGATGTCGGCCGCGGAGAAGCCGCCGGTGTAGCCGTCGTCGTCGAGGTAGCGCGGCGACGGCCCGATCAGGACCAGCCGCGCGAACCGGTCGGGCTCGGCGACCGCCGCCAGCACGCCGATCATGGCCGACACCGAGTGGCCGACGAGGACCACGTCCGTGAGGTCGAGCTCGTGGACGATCGCGAGGACGTCGTCCGCGTAGCCGTCCAGCGAGGCGTACCGGTCGCGGTCGTACGCCGCCGGGTCGGAGCCGCCCGCGCCGACGTGGTCGAAGGTGATGACGCGGTACGCGTCCTCGAAGCGCGGGGCCACGAGCCGCCACATGTGCTGGTCGCAGCCGAACCCGTGCGCGAACAGGAGCGGCTGCGCGCCGGGGACGCCCGAGTCCCGGATGTGGTGCCGCTGCATGACGCTCACGGGGCGAGCGTACCGAGCCGCGGTGTCACACTCGCGCCGGCTGAGCGTCGACGGAGGGCGTCAGCCGCTCGTGCGCCCCGCGGACCACCCCGACCACCGCGACGAGCCCGACCAGCCCGACCACCAGCTCGAGGCCACCCAGGCCTGCGAGCGCCGACGGCTCGCCGCGCCCGGCCGCGAAGACCGAGAAGTCCCACAGGGCGTGCAGGACCATCGCCCAGACCAGCGTCCCGGTGACGCGACGCAGGATGTACAGCGCCGTGCCGAACAGGAACGCGGACAGCACCTGGAACAGCGTCTGCCCCAGCGCCTGCCCGTCGACCAGGTTCACCAGGTGCATCAGCCCGAACGTCAGCGAGGACAGGAACCACACCCAGCCCTCGCCCAGCCGGGAGCGCAGTCCGACGACGAGGAGCCCGCGGGTGGCGATCTCCTCGGTGAAGCCGACGAGCAGCAGGACCAGCGACGCGGCGAAGAACCCGACGTCGTAGGCGCCCCAGTCGGTGCCGACGAGGTTCAGCACCATCAGGACGGTCAGGAGGAGCGGGACGACCAGGGGCCACCGGTGCGCGGCGCGGTGCTGCTCGTGCAGGGCGGGACGCCACCAGCCGAGCGCGGTCGTCAGGACCGCGAGGGCGATCGCGCCGACCACCAGCGAGATCCCGACGCCGAGGAACAGGTTGCTGCCGCTGTCGCCGAGCTCGGGGTAGGGGACCCCCGACAGCCGCTGGACGAGCGCGACGAGCAGCACGTAGCCCACCACGGCGGCGAAGCCGATCCACACGGCGGGCCGGACCCGGTCCTGCATGACGACCTCATCTCCCCGGGGGTGCCCGGTCCTCGGCTGCGGTCGGTGCGGGTTCGCCTCGACCTGGGATCATCGTCCGTCCGGCGGAGCGGGACCCGGAGCCCACCGCGGGCCGGTCCCGGGTGCGACTTCAGTCGCACGCTGACGGCGGTGCCGCCGGACGCGCGAGGTCAGCCGGCGGCGTCACGGACGAGCAGGGCGACCTGCACGCGGTTGTCGACGCCCAGCTTGTCGAACAGGTGCCCGATGTGGGTCTTGACGGTGCCGACGCTCATGAACAGCTCGGCCGCGATGCCCTGGTTCGACAGCCCGCGCGCCACCGCCTCGGCGACCTCGGTCTCGCGCTCGGTCAGGGCGGCCAGCCGGCGGCGCGCGTCCTGCGCCGTCTCCCGGTCCGGCCCGTGGGTCACCGCCGCGATCAGCTGGGCGGTGACCGACGGCGACAGCATCGGCCGGCCCTCGGCCGCGGCGTGCACGGCGGCGAGCAGGTCGGCCGGCGGGGTGTTCTTCAGCAGGAAGCCCGTCGCGCCCTCGCGCAGCGCCGTGACCACCATGTCGTCGGTGTCGAAGGTCGTGAGGACCACGACGGCGACGTCCGGCGCCGCAGGCCGCAGCCGGCGCAGCGCCTCGAGGCCGTCCAGCCGCGGCATGCGGATGTCCATCAGCACGACGTCCGGCTGCGTGCTCGCGACCAGCCGCAGGGCCTCCTGGCCGTCGGCGGCCTCGCCGACGACCTCGACCGCCGGGTCGGCGCCCAGCACCATGCGCAGCCCGATGCGGACCAGGTCCTCGTCGTCGACCAGCAGGACGCGGACGGTCCCGGCGGTCACGCGGGCACCGCCGGCGCGACGGCGTCTCGGTGCTCCATGGGGCCAGCGTAGGGCGCGTCCCGGCCCGGGACCCGGCTACGACCTCGGTCGGAGCGCCGCGGCGGCCGCGGGCCGATCCGGGTCCCGTGCCGCGCCGGGCAGCCTCGGGGCATGAGCACTCGCAGCCACGCCCGCCTGTCGTCCCGGCTCCCGGAGCACGCCGTGCGGGCGTGCGGCGCGGACGTCCGGCGGGCGCTCGGGCTCGCCCGCTGATCCGACCCCACCTCCAGGAGCACGCCATGCGCACCACCCGAGTCCTGAGCCTCACGCTCGCCACCGCCGCCCTCGTCGCCGGGGGCACCGCCGGAGCCGCCCTCGCCGACGAGGGCGGCGGCTTCACGATCTGCTTCGACGACGTGACCCAGACCTTCGGGCCGGGGTACGTGCTCGAGTCGTTCCTGGCCGACGGCGCCGTCGAGGGCGCGTGCACCGAGAGCCGGACCGAGGAGGTGCCCGGGCTCCCCGTCCCGGTCGCGTCGACGGTGGGCCAGGTGCTCGACCCGCGGACCCCGGGTCCCGGCACGGCCACCGAGGTGCCGGAGCCGGTCGCCCCGACGGCCGTCCCGGAGGAGGTGCTGCCCACCGCGGTCCCGCAGCCCTCCGCGGTCACGCTCGACGTGCCGCCCGCGCTCAGGACGACCGGACCGCTCGCCGAGCCGGAGCCGCCCCTCCGCACGCCGGACCCGGGATCCTCGGTGACCGTCCCGGTGCGGGGTACCGGCGGTGGTGCCGCGACCCTGCCGACGGACCGGCTCCCCGAGGTGCGCACCGCCGCACGAACCGACGCCGGGACCGCGCCGTCGCCGGCCGCGACCGCGCCGGCCCCGACGCCCGTGCAGGCGCAGCACACCGTGCCGGCAGGGAGCCTCGCCGTGACGGGTGCCCCCGCGCCGCTGCTCCTGCTGCTGGCCGCCGCGACGACCGCCGCCGGCCTGGCGCTGCGCGCCGCGGCACGGGTCCGGCGGGCCGCGGCGTGACCGCGCTCGCCGGGGCCGACCGCCCGGTCCTGCTCGTGCCCCGCGTCCTGTCGCCCGCCGAGGTCGAGGCGGTCTGCTCCGGGCGGCTCGCCCTGGCCCACCCGGCGGCGGCGTCCTGGCTGCGGGAGCGCGCCCGGATCCAGCTGGGCCCGGACGGGGAGCAGAGCGTGCGGGTGGTGGACGCGGTCTGACCGCCGTGCGCCGCCGCGGGTGGTGTCAGGCGTCGTCGGGTCCGGGCCAGGGCAGCACCGCCCGCAGCCGGTAGCCGCCGGCACCGTCCGGCCCGTGGTCCAGCCGCCCGCCCAGCAGGCGCACGCGCTCGGCCGCGCCGACCAGCCCCGTCCCGGACCCCTCGACCCCGGACGCACCCGTCCCGGCGTCGTTCTCCAGCAGCACGTCGAGGAGGCCGCCCGGGGTGCCCGCGACGGTGACGCGGACCGGGGCCCCGGGTGCGTGCTTGCGCGCGTTGGTCAACCCCTCCTGGACGACCCGGTACACGTTCCGGCTCGTCGCGGGCGGGAGCGCGCCCAGCGCGTCGGCCGTCGCCGGGCCGATCGACAGCTCGACGGGGGAGCCGGCCGCGCGGGCCTGCTGCACCAGGTCGGGCAGCGCGTCCAGCGTCGGCTGCGGCGGCTCCGGGACCGTGGACGGGCCCGGCTCGGCGCGCAGGACCCCGAGCACCTGCCGCAGCTCGACCAGCGCGAGGTTCGCGTTGTCCCGGACGACGGTGGCCGTGGCCGCGCGCTCCGCCGCGGGCAGGTCGTCGCGGAACGCCAGGGCGCCGGCGTGCATGGCCACCAGGGAGATCCGGTGCGCCAGCACGTCGTGCATCTCGCGGGCGATGCGGGTGCGCTCGGCCACCTGCGCCTGCTCCACCCGGGCCGCCTGCTCGCGCTCGGCGGCGTGCGCCCGGTCGCGGAGCGCCCGGAGCAGGTCGCGCCGGCTGCCGAGGTACGCGCCCAGGCCGACCAGGGCGGCGTAGAGGGCGGCCGTCGGCACCACGCGCGCCCCGACCTGGGCCGCGGTGTCGCCGCGGACCGCGTCGTCCAGCGCGGTCGAGCCGACGAGCAGGGCGCCGACCAGCACGATCCCGGGCCAGCGCCGCCACGTCGCGAGCGAGACGACCGCGAGCACGACCGCGCCGAGGGTGGACGCGCAGACCGCGGTGGCGAGCACCACGCCCGCCGCGACGGCCACGGGGAAGGCGTGCCGCCACCGCAGCGCGACCAGCGAGGCGACGCCGACGGCCCCGTCGAGCACCCACCGGAGCGCAGAGGCGGGCGGGGACTGGTCGATCGAGGCGGCCAGGCCCACCGCGCCGACGGCGGCCACCGCCGCGAGCCGGAGCAGCTCGCCGCGGTCCGACAGCGGCGTCGGGTTCGCCCGACGCGAGGGCGGCGCGCCCGTCTCGATCGCCATGCGGCCAGGGTAGGGGCCACCCGCACGCCCCCAGGACGGCTCCCCGTGTGCACTGCACGCGCCGCGCACCCCCGGCGCCCGCGCCACCGCCGCCCGGCCGTCGTCCGCGCGCGCCCGGCGCGCATTCCGCACCGGGCTCTCCCGACGGCGGCGCCCGCGCTCCTAGCGTCGGCGCATCCCGTCCGGGCCCCCGGACGCGTCAGCCGCCGGCGGCGGGGACGTCCCCGCCGCCACCCCCTGGAGGAAGACGTGAGATCTCGCACCGCTGCCGTGGCGCTGGCCGCCACGATCACGCTCGCGGCGACCGCCGCCTGCGCCCCGGCCCAGTCGGGCGGCTCGGCCGCCACCGACGACGTGCAGGACGGCACCCTGCGGGTGTGGCTGTTCTCCGAGGTCACGCAGGACCCCAAGGAGCAGGTGGTCGACGAGGCCGTCGCCGAGTTCGAGTCCGCGCACGACGGCGTCGAGGTCGAGATCGAGTACATCCCGGTCGACGCCCGCTCCGAGCGGTTCACCGGCGCGTTCAACGACCCGTCCTCCGCCCCGGACGTCGCGGAGATCGGCAACACCGACCTCGCGGGCTTCGTCGACGCGGGTGGCCTGCTCGACGTGACCGACGCGATCGCCGACTGGGACGAGGGCGCGGACATCGACCCCGCGGTGCTGGACACCACGGAGATCGACGGCGCCTCGTACGCCGTGCCCTGGTACATCGGCGTGCGCGCCCTGTACTACCGCACCGACGTGTTCGACGAGCTGGGCCTCGAGCCGCCGGCCTCGCTGGCCGAGCTCGAGGAGACGGCCCGCGCCGTCCGGGCCGCCCGCCCCGAGCTGGTCGGGATCGCCACCGGCGGCGCCGCGCAGTTCGCGTTCCTGCCGTACATCTGGGCGCACGGCGGCCAGATCGCCGAGCAGGACGCCGACGGCGCCTGGACCGGCACGCTCGACTCCGCCGAGGCCCGCGAGGGCGTCGCCGCGTACGCCCGGCTGCTGGGCGACGACATCTGCCCCGCGCAGACCTGCGCCGAGTGGGGCGGCAACGCCTCGGTCCAGGAGTTCGTCGCCGGCAACGCGGCCATGACGATCGGCGGCGACTTCAACCGCCGGGCGGTCGACGAGTCCGCCGTGGGGGACCGGTACGCCGTCGTCCCGCTGCCGGGTGTCGAGGAGGGGTCGATCGCCCCCGCGTTCGGCGGCGGCAACCACCTCGCGGTGCTGTCGTCCACGGAGCGCCGGACGCTGGCGACCGAGTTCGTCCAGCTGCTCGCCGGCAAGAAGTACCAGCAGCAGATGTTCGACGCGATGGGCAACATCCCGGTGTTCACCGATGTCCAGGCGGACGTGGCCGAGCAGGTCCCGGCCATCGAGCCGTTCGTCGAGACGCTCGCCGCCGGCACCGCGTTCGTGCCGGTGACGCCGGCGTGGAGCACGGTCGACGCCCAGGGCGTGCTGCCGACGATGGTGCAGACCGTCGCCACCGGGGCCGCGGACGTCGAGACGGCGACCGCGGACGCGACGGCCGCGCTGGACGCGGCGTTCGGCGCGCAGTGACGGCCACGCACGCCGCGCTGCCCGGCGCGGGCGGGGCGACCCTGCCCGCGCCGGGCGGCGCGCCCCGCCCGCACCCGCCGCTCGGCCGCCGCGGCCGCCGCGGGACGACGTGGGCGCGCCGCTGGGAGCCGCGGTTCTACCTGATCCCGGCGGTGGTCGTCCTCGGCGGGCTGCTGGCCTACCCGCTGTACCAGCTGGTCGTCGTGTCGCTCTACGACTACCGGCAGGCGAACGTCTCGGGCAGCGCCCCGCTGCGGTTCATCGGGCTGCAGAACTACGCCCGGCTGCTGGGCGACGACGCCTTCTGGACCGTGCTCGGCAACACGGTGGTGTTCGCGGGGGCGTGCGTCGTCGCGACGCTCGCGGTCGGCGGGGCCCTGGCCCTGCTCGCGACCCGGCTGCGGCCCTGGTCCCGGACGACGCTGTTCCTCGCGTCGCTCGGCGCGTGGGCCACGCCCGCCATGACCGGGTCGGCGGTCTGGCTGTTCCTGTTCGACCCGACCCTCGGGTTCGTCAACCAGACGCTGACGGCCGTCGGCCTGGAGGGGTTCGCGGGGCACTCGTGGACCTACGACAAGTGGTCCGCCTTCGCACTGGTCGGCGCCGAGATCGTCTGGTGCTCGTTCCCGTTCGTGATGGTGACCGTCTACGCCGGGATCATCGGCGTGCCCACCGAGATCCAGGAGGCGGCCCGGCTCGACGGCGCCTCCACCTGGCGGATCGCGGTGAGCATCGTCGCCCCGATCCTGCGGCCCGTGCTGGCCATCGTCACCATCCAGTCGATCATCTGGGACTTCAAGGTGTTCACGCAGATCTACGTCATGACGGGCGGCGGCGGGATCGCCGGCCAGAACCTGGTGCTCAACGTCTACTCGTACCAGCAGGCGTTCGCGGCGTCGCAGTACGGCCTCGGCTCCGCGGTCGGGGTCATCACGACCCTGCTGCTCATGGTCGTGACGCTCGCGTACCTGCGGGCGCTGCGCCGGCAGGGGGAGGAGCTGTGAGCGCCCCGGTCGTGGCCCGGAGGCGCCGGCCGCGGGTCGGCGCCGACGTGGTGGCCGTCCTCGTCGCCGGGCTCGTCGCCTTCCCGCTGTACTGGATGCTGCTGTCCGCGCTGAAGCCCACGACCGAGCTGATGTCCGGCGACGCGCTGCCGTACACGCTGCACCCGACGCTCGACGCGTTCACCCGGGTGCTGTCGGTGGAGAACGTCGGCCGGTACCTGCTGAACTCCGTCCTCGTCGCGGCCGTCGCGGTCCCGGGAGCCATGTTCTGCGCGTTCTTCGCCGCGGTGGCGCTGACCCGGTACCGGTTCCGGCTGCGCACCACGCTGCTCGTCACCGTGCTCGTCGCCCAGATGGTCCCGGTCGAGGCGCTCACCATCCCGCTGTTCTTCCTGTTCCGGTCGTTCGGGATGGTCGTGCCCGAGCTCGGTCTGAACCACCTGGGCTCGCTCGTGCTCGTGCACATCTGCTTCTCGACGCCGTTCGCGATCTGGATGCTGCGCGGCTTCGTGGCCGCGGTTCCCGAGGAGGTCGAGGAAGCGGCCCGCCTGGACGGCGCCTCCGGCCTGCGGTTCGTCCGGTCGATCCTGTTCCCGCTCGTCGCCCCCGGGCTCGTCGCGGTGAGCATCTTCGGGTTCATCTCGACGTGGAACGACTTCCTGTACCCGCGGACGTTCATCATCTCGGCCCAGGAGAACCAGACCCTGCCGCTGGCGATCCTCAACTTCTTCAAGCCGGACCAGAACGACTGGGGGGCCATCATGGCCGGTTCCGTCATCATGACGCTGCCCGTGCTGGTCTTCTTCGTGTTCGTGCAGCGGCACCTCGTCTCCGGGCTGGCGGGAGCCGTGAAGGGGTGAGCGTGGACGAGACCCAGAGCCGCAACGAGTCGCTGTCGGTGCGCCGGAGCCTGCAGCTGCTGGAGCAGGTGCGCGCCCGGGCGACCGCGGAGCGCGGCGTGCCGGTGGCCGCCCTGGCCGAGCAGATCGGGGTGCACCGGTCCACCGCCACCCGGCTGCTGGCTCCCCTGGTCGAGGGAGAGCTGCTCGCCCGCGACGCGGCGGGCCGGTACCGGCTCGGTCCCGGCGCGCTGCGCCTCGGGCAGTCCTACGTCGACGAGCTCGACGTGGCCGGCCTGGCCGCGCCGTACCTGCGCGATCTCGCGACGCGGACCGGGGCGACCTGCGCCCTGGGGCTGCCCGCCGGCGGGACGGTGCGGATCGCCGCGCACGTGGGCGACGGCGGGCGGCTGCCGAGCGGGGCCGGCGTCGGCACGCTCCTGCCGAGCTACTGCACCGCGCTCGGCAAGGCCGTCCTGTCCGTCGCGCCCGCCTCCTGGATCGACCAGGCGATCGCGACCGGCCTGCAGAGCTTCACCGCGCGCACCATCACCGACCCCACCGAGCTGCGGGGCGAGCTCGACCGCACCCGCCGCCGCGGGTTCGCCCTGAACGACCGCGAGCACGACGCGCACGTCCGCGCGGTCGCCTCGCCCGTGCTCAACCACGTGGGCTCGGTGGTCGCCGCCGTGTCCACGTCGACCGACCACACCCGCATGCCGCCGGCCGCGATCCGCACGCACGCCCGTGCCACCGCCGAGGTCGCCCGCACCCTGTCTCGCGCGATGGGCTGGACCCGCGCGCCGCACCCCCTCCGAGAGGTCTGACGTGACTGCATCCACCCCGCTCGGCCTCGTGCCGGCGCCGCGCGACGCCGTGCTCCTCGGCGACGACGCGGTCCTGCCCGCGGCGTTCGCCGCGCACGTCGACCCGGAGCTGGCCGGCGCGCGCGCCCTCCTGCTCGACGTCCTCGCGGTCCGCCTGGGTCTCACGGTGACCGTCGCCGCCGCCGACGACGCACCCGCGGCCGTCCGGCTCGCGCACCGCCCCGGCATGCCGGACGAGGACTACCGGCTGACCGTGGACGGCGAGCGCACGCCGGTCGTGCTGATCGAGGCCGCCACCGCCGCGGGCGCCCGGCACGCCCTGCGCACGCTGCAGCAGCTCGCCGGTCCTGCGGCCTTCCGGACCGTGCCGGCGGGGGCGGTCGGCGGCCTGCGCCTGCCCGGGGTGCTGGTCGACGACGGTCCGCGGTTCGGCCACCGGGCGGTCCTGCTGGACGTCGCCCGGCACTTCATGCCGAAGGACGGCGTCCTGCGGTTCATCGACCTCGCGTCCGCCCACAAGCTCAACGTGCTGCACCTGCACCTCACCGACGACCAGGGCTGGCGGATGGAGGTCCGCGCGTTCCCCCGGCTGACCGAGGTCGGCGCGTGGCGCACCGAGTCCCAGGTGGGCTCCTCCCGGTCGCCGCTGCGCGACGGCACCCCGCACGGCGGGTACTACACGCAGGACGACCTGCGCGAGATCGTCGCGTACGCGCGCAGCCGGGGCGTCGTGGTCGTCCCCGAGATCGACGTCCCGGGTCACTCCCAGGCGGCGATCGCCGCGTACCCGCACCTGGCGCCGCACCTGCCGCCGCAGCAGGTGTGGACCCGGTGGGGCCTGAACCCCCACGCCCTGGGCGTCTCGGACGAGGTGCTGGACTTCTTCCGCACCGTGCTCGACGAGGTCATGGAGATCTTCGACGCGCCGATGATCTGCCTCGGCGGCGACGAGGTGCCGACGCAGGAGTGGGCCACCGACCCCGAGACCGTCGCCCGCGCGGCGGAGCTCGGCCTGGACGACGTCGAGGAGCTCGTCCCGTGGTTCGTCGCGCAGCTCGCGGACCACCTGCGGGCGCACGGGCGCCGGGCCACGGTCTGGGACGAGGTCGGCGGTGCGCGGGTGCCCACGGACGTGGTGGTGAACTCCTGGCGCGGCTACCGGGGCGGCATCGACGCGCTGCGCGACGGGCACGACGTCGTGGTGTGCCCCGAGCACGAGGTCTACCTCGACCACCGCGCGGCCGCCGGTCTCGACGAGCCGGCGCCCGTCGGCACCGTGCACACCGTCGAGGACGTCTACCGGTTCGAGCCGCTGACCGAGCAGGTCGCCGAGGCGGCCGCCGAGCCGGGGTCCGGCGCGGTGCTCGGCGCGCAGGCGCACGTGTGGACCGAGCAGCTCGACAGCGGACGGCGCGTGGACTACGCCGCCTTCCCGCGGCTCGCGGCGTTCGCGGAGGTCGTCTGGTCGCCTCTCGAGCGGCGGGACTGGCGGGACTTCGACCACCGGCTGCGCGCCGCGCACCTGGCCCGCCTCGACGCCGCGGGCGTGGAGTACCGGCCGCTGGACGGGCCGCACCCGTGGCAGCGGCGGCCCGCGGTCCCGGGCTGGCCCCTGCGGTTCGACGAGCTCGGCCGGCTGGTGCACGCCGAGGACGGGGCGCGGTGACCGGGCTCGCGGAGGTCCCGGCCCCGCGCGTCCCGGGCGCGGGGGAGGCGCTGCTCCTGCGCGGCGGCGAGGTCGCGGACGGCACGGGCGCCCCGGCCCGCCGCGCCGACGTGCTGGTGGCCGGCGGCCGGGTCGTGCGCGTCGCGCCGGGGCTGAGCCCGGCCGGCGCCGAGGTGGTCGACGCGACCGGCACGGTCGTCATGCCGGGGTTCGTCGACGCGCACGTGCACGCGGAGGGCGCGGTGCTCGGCCGCGACGTGCAGGACGCGCTCGCGCACCAGGGCGTCACGACCGTGGTCGTCGGCCAGGACGGGCTGTCGTACGCGCCCTCGCACGCGCCCGGCCGCGACGGCCCCGGCCACGACGGCCCGGACGCGGCGGCGTTCGTGCGCCGGTACTTCGCCGCCGTCGACGGGGACCACCCCGGGTTCGCCGCCGGGACGGTCGGCGACCTGCTCGCGACCTACGACGCCGCGACCACCGCGGACGTCGCCTACCTCGTGCCGCACGGGACGCTGCGGTACGCCGTCATGGGCCCGGACCCGCGCCCGGCCCGGCCGGACGAGATCGGCGCGATGGCGGACCTGCTCGCCGCGGGCCTGGACGAGGGGGCCCGCGGGATGTCGACGGGGCTCGAGTACGCCCCGGCCTGCTGGGCGGAGCCCGACGAGCTGCTGTCGCTGTGCGCCGTCCTCGCGGCGCGCGGCCTGCCGCACGTCTCGCACATGCGCGGCTACGAGGACCGGGTGCCGGCCGCGCTCGCCGAGCTGCTCGACCTCTCCCGGCGCACGGGCGTCGCCACCCACGTGTCGCACCTGCACGGGCCGGCGGACGTCGTGCTGCCGCTGCTCGACGCGGCGCTCGCGGACGGGCACGACCTCACCTTCGACAGCTACCCCTACCTGCGCGGGGCGTCGGTGCTCGCGCTCGTCGCCCTGCCGACCTGGCTCCCGCTCGCCGACCTGGACCGGACCACGACGATGCTGCAGGACGACGCGGTGCGCGCCCGCCTGCTCGCCGAGGACCTGCCCGCCCGCGCC
>Ga0164309_10000662_pt1 | contig 18264 bp, 15 predicted proteins | sample Whisoiple_247_MG_FD_109984 | JGI IMG/M metagenome (GOLD analysis project Ga0164309, IMG submission 109984) | Soil microbial communities amended with fresh organic matter from upstate New York, USA - Whitman soil sample_247_MG | ecosystem: Environmental > Terrestrial > Soil > Unclassified >...
GCGCGCCAGGTGCGCCACCTCATCGGCCGCGACAACAGCTTCTTCCTGCACGTCTCGCTCGTGCCCTACCTCGCGCCGAGCGGCGAGCTGAAGACGAAGCCGACCCAGCACTCGGTCGCCGCCCTGCGCCAGGTCGGCATCCAGCCCGACGGGCTCGTGCTCCGCGCCGACCGCGAGATCCCCGACCCGATCAAGCGCAAGATCTCGCTCATGTGCGACGTCGACGTCACCGCGGTCGCCGCGGCGGTCGACGCCCCGAGCATCTACGACATCCCCAAGGTGCTCCACCGTGAGGGCCTCGACGCCTACGTCATCCGCCGGCTCGGGCTCAACTTCCGCGACGTCGACTGGACCGAGTGGGACGAGCTGCTCGAGCGGGTCCACGACCCGGAGCACGACATCGAGATCGCCCTCGTCGGCAAGTACATCGACCTGCCGGACGCGTACCTCTCGGTCACCGAGGCGCTGCGCGCCGGTGGCTTCCACCACGACGCCAAGGTCAACATCCGCTGGGTGGCCAGCGACGAGTGCCAGACCCCGGCAGGCGCCCAGAAGGCGCTCGGCGGCGTCGACGCCGTCCTGGTCCCCGGTGGGTTCGGGGTGCGCGGCATCGAGGGCAAGCTCGGCGCGCTGACCTGGGCCCGCGAGAAGCAGGTGCCGACCCTCGGCATCTGCCTCGGCCTGCAGTGCATGGTCATCGAGTACGCCCGCAGCGTCCTCGGCAACCAGGACGCGAGCTCGACGGAGTTCGACCCCGAGACCGAGCACCCCGTCATCGCCACGATGGAGGAGCAGAAGGCCTTCGTGGAGGGCGCCGGCGACCTCGGCGGCACGATGCGCCTCGGCCTCTACCCGGCCGCCCTCAAGGAGGGCAGCGTCATCCGTGGGGCCTACGGCGAGGCCGAGGTCAAGGAGCGCCACCGCCACCGCTACGAGGTCAACAACTCCTACCGGGCCGACCTCGAGCAGGCGGGTCTCGTCTTCTCCGGCACCTCGCCCGACGGCAACCTCGTGGAGTTCGTCGAGCTGCCGCGCGAGGTCCACCCGTACTACGTGTCGACCCAGGCGCACCCGGAGTTCCTGTCGCGCCCCAACCGCGCACACCCGCTCTTCGCGGGTCTCGTCGGGGCCGCCCTGGAGCGCCAGCGCAGCGAGCGCCTCGTCGAGGTCGAGCGCCACCGCGCCGCGGTCGACGCCGGCCAGGCCGAGCGGGACGCCGAGGCACGGACCGGGCACGACGAGCTCGCCTCGGTGTCCGCGTCCGGCGCCGCCCCGGACGCCGACTGAGCCGCGGGTGAGCCTGGACGCGCCACGGGGCACCGCAGCCGACCTCGTCGAGGAGTGGACCGCCGAGCCGGTGGTCGAGACGACGACCCCGTTCGAGGGGATCATCTTCGACGTCGTGCGCGAGCGCGTCGACCTCGGCGCCGGGGGTGTCGTGACACGTGACTTCGTCACGCACCCCGGCGCCGTCGCCGTGCTCGCCCTGCGCGAGCTCGAGGGTGTCTCGCACGTGCTGCTCATCCGGCAGTACCGCCACGCGAGCGGTGGCCACGTGTGGGAGCTGCCCGCCGGCCTGCTCGACGTCGACGGCGAGCCGCCGTGGGAGGCCGCCGCGCGTGAGCTCGCCGAGGAGGTCGACCTGACGGCCGACGAGTGGCACGTCCTCGCCGACGACGTCACGTCTCCCGGGGCCTTCCCGGAGACGGTGCGGATCTTCCTCGCGCGCGACCTCCACGAGGTCGCCGCCGCCGACGCCCACCAACGCACTGCGGAGGAGCTCGGGATCCGGCCCCTCTGGGTGTCCCTCGACGACGCCGTCGACGCAGCGCTCGACGGACGCATCAGCAACTCGGCGACGCTCGTCGGCCTGCTCTCCGCGGGACTGTCGCGCGGACGTGGGTGGTCCACGCTGCGGCCGCACGACGCGCCGTGGCCCGCCCGCGAGGCCCAGCGCGCCCAGCGGTCGTGAGCGGGGCGTTCGGTACAGGCCTCTCGGGGCCGTGCCCCTGTGGGGGAGGCCCGGAAGACCTGGCGTATGCCGCGTGCTGCGGCCCGCTCCACGCGGGCGACCGCCCGGCCGGGACCGCAGGCGAGCTGATGCGCTCGCGCTACGCGGCGTTCGCCGTGGGCGACGAGGCGTACCTCCTGCGCACCTGGCACCCACGGACGCGCCCCGAGCGGGTGGGACTCGATCCGGACACGCGGTGGACGGGCCTGACGGTGCTGCGCACGGAGCGCGGCGGGCTCGGTGACGACGACGGCGTCGTCGAGTTCGTGGCCCGCTGGACGGAGCCGTCAGCGGGCGCCACGCGTCGGGGCGAGCTGCACGAGATGAGCCGCTTCGCCCGCCGGGGCGGCCGCTGGCTCTACGTCGACGGCGAGCACGGGTGACGCGTCGGCAGGGACGGCCGGAGCGGGCGCCGTCACACCGCCACGTGGGCGGATCACCGCTACGCCGACACCGGCCAGCAGTGCGAGCCCCCCGACCAGCTCGAAGGCGTTGGGTCGCTCGTGGAACGCGACCGCGGCCGCGCCCATCCCGAAGACCGGGACGAGCATCGCGAACGGCGTCACCTTCGCCACCGGGTGGCGGCTGAGCAGGGTGTTCCAGATCCCGTAGCCGACGAGCGACGAGAGGTAGGCCGTGTAGGCGGTCGAGGCCACGGCCTGCCACTGGAGGTGGCGCAGGGCCGCCCCGATGGCCGTCGGCCCCTCGAAGACGAACGAGAGGGCGAGGGCAGGCAGCGGCACGACGAGCCCCGACCAGACCGTGACCCCGAGCCCGGCGCCCGGACCCGTGAGGGCCCCCGCCCGGCGGGTCAGCACGTTGCCGACCGCCCATGACACGGCGGCCAGGACGAGCACGACGAGAGGGAGCAGCGGCGCCGACAGCCCGCGTCCGACCGCGATCGTCAGCAGCCCCGCTCCGCCCAGGGCGACGCCGAGGCGCTGTGCCGTGGACGGGCGCTCGCGCAGCCAGGCCGCCGCGATGACGACGGTGAGCAGCACCTGCGCCTGGAGCACGAGCGAGGCGAGCCCGGGTGGCATGCCGAGGTGCAGCGCGAGGTACATGAGGGCGAACTGGCCGAGGCTCGTGAAGAGCCCGATGAGGGCGAGGTCGCGCCAGGGGAGCCCCGGGCGCCGGACGAGGAAGACCGCGGGGACGCAGACGACGACGAAGCGCACCGCGAGGAAGAGGAACGGCGGCACCGAGTCGATGCCGGTGCGAATGGCGACGAAGTTCGTGCCCCAGATCAGGGCGACGAGGACGGCGAGGGCGGTGTCACGGCGGCGCATGTGCCCATCGTGGGCGCCGCACACCGTTCACGTCCATCAAACTGTTGTGGCCATGACTGTGTAGCATCGCTGCATGATCGATCCCGTCGCGCTGCGTTCGCTCGTCGCCGTCGAGGCGCACGGCTCCGTCGGCGCCGCCGCGGCCGCGCTCGACTACACCCCGAGCGCGGTGTCCCAGCAGATCAAGCGCCTCGAGACCCAGACGGGGGTGCAGCTGCTCGAGCGGCAGGGGCGCGGTGTCCTGCTCACGGAGGCCGGTCGCACGCTCTCCGAGGCTGCGCGGTCCCTGCTCGCGGACATGGAGCGACTCGAGTCCCGGCTCCACGGGGACAGCGGAGAGACGGTCGGGACGGTGCGACTCGCGACGTTCGCCACGGCGTACCGGGGGGTCGTCGTGGGCGCCATCGGCCGCCTGCGATCGACCGCGCCGGACGTCGTCCTGCGGCCCGACGAGATCGACCCCTGGGACGCCGTCGACGCGGTCGCGGCCGGCACCCACGACCTCGCCCTCGTGCACAACTGGGAGCCGCTGCCGCTCGCCATCCCCGACCACCTCGAGGTGCGCGACCTCGGCCGGGACCGCGCCGACGTCCTCGTCCACGAGAGCCACCCGCTCGCCGCCCGGCGCAGCATCGGCGTGCGGGACGTGCTCGACGAGCACTGGGCCAGCGTCGCGCCCGGCTCCATCTGCCACCAGTGGCTCCAGAAGATGTATGCCGACGTCGGTCGGTCCCCTCGGATCGCGCACGTGGCGCTCGAGTTCGCCACGCACGTAACCCTCGTCGCGGCGGGGGAGGCCATCGCCCTCGTGCCACGCCTCGGCCGGGGACCGCTGCCCGCGGGAGTCGTCGCGGTCCCCATCGTCGACCCGATCTCCGAGCGCACCGTGAGCCTCGTCTGGCGGAGCACCATGACGGCAAGCCCCGCGCTCGCCGTGGCCGTGGACTGCCTTGCGGCAGAAGCCTCCCGGGACCTCCGTCCCCTTTCGGGAGACTGATCGGGCGTGCCTGCGCGACGCGTCAGCCGGCGGCCTGGAGGCGCAGCCCCGCCAGGATGAGGTCGAGACCGGCCCGGAACTGCTCGGCGTCGTCGTGGCCGGCGAACTCGTCGACGACGTGGTGGATGAAGGGAAAGTCGTCCGCGTCGAGGGCGCGCCACTGGGCGGCGTAACGGGCGAGGTACGCGTCACGGTCGACCTCACCGGAGAGCACCGCCTCGGGTGGCTGCTGACCCATGTCGGCCGCCGTGCCGACGACGAAGCCGACGACCGCCGAGACCGCGTGGAAGCTCTCGCGCGGAGTGAGCTCCAGCCGCAGCACCTGCTGCCCCAGTCGCTCGTAGAGGCGCAGGCCGTTGGGCTGGACGCCCGTGTCGCGCATGAAGTAGGCACCAAGCCAGGGCCGCTCGACGATCGCGTCGAAGAGGGCCAAGGCGATGGTTCGGAGGTCGTCGACGGGGTCGCCCGCCCCGACGTCCTCGACGGTGGCGAGCACGTCGGCCAGGACGTGGTCCGCCGCTCGGTCGAGCAGCTCGTCCTTGCTCGAGACGTACCAGTAGATGCTCGCGGCCCCACCGCCGAGACGGGCCGCGAGGGCACGGAACGTCAGGCCCTGCTCGCCACTCGTGTCGAGGAGGGCGACCGCCTCCGTGAGGACGGCCTCGAGCGAGTGCGAGGCCCGTCGGCGGCCCCGTGCGGGGCGCTCACGCACGGCCCGAGCCTCGCGGGAGGGCCGAGCGGCGTGCTGTCGCTGGGGGCTCATGTGCCCATCCCATCACACGATCCCCGGGCGGACTTGCGTTCATCGAACACCGTTCTATAACATCGAACCACGTTCGATAGTCGAACGGTGTTCGATGAGAGGAGACGGCACATGACGACCACGACGCCGACCCGCACCTATCCGTCGCTCCGCGCGGCGTGGATCCCGATGCTCGCGCTCTGTCTCGCCTTCTTCGTCGAGATGGTCGACAACACCCTCCTGACGATCGCGCTGCCGACGATCGGCCGCGACCTCGGGAGCGGCACCACCGCTCTCCAGTGGGTCACCGGGGCCTACTCGCTGACGTTCGGGGGACTGCTGCTCACCGCCGGCTCGGCGGCGGATCGGCTCGGCCGCCGCCGGGTGCTCCTCTGGGGGCTCGCCGGATTCGGGATCATCAGCCTCGCCGTGGCCGCCGTGACGACGACGGGCGAGCTCATCGCCCTGCGCGCCGCCCTCGGGGTGGCGGCGGCAGCGATGGCGCCGATCACCAACTCGCTCGTCTTCCGTCTCTTCGACGACCAGGCCCTGCGGATGCGGGCCATGACCGTCATGATCGTCGTCGGGATGTCGGGCTTCGTCCTCGGTCCGCTGCTCGGGGGCACGGCCCTCGCCCACGTCGGCTGGGAGTGGCTCCTGCTCGTCAACGCCCCCATCGCCCTCGTGGCCTGGGTCGGCGTCCGGTTGGGGGTGCCGGCAGACCGGCCCGAGGACCTCACCACCGACCGGCTGGACCTGCCCGGTGCCCTGTTGAGCATCGCGGCCATCGGGCTCGGCTGCTACGCCCTGACCAGTGGCGTCGAGCACGGATGGACGTCGGCGACCACGCTCTCGACCGTCGTCGGCTCCGCGCTCGCGCTCGTCGGGTTCGTCCGCCACGAACGGCGAGCCGCGTCCCCGATGCTCGACCTGACGCTCTTCTCGTCGGGGACCGTGCGCGGGGCCACGCTGGCGCAGGCCGGCACCTCGGTCGCCATGGCCGGCGTCATGTTCGGCCTCATCCTGCACTTCCAGTACGCGTGGGGCTGGAGCCCCGTGCGTGCGGGGCTCGCCAACCTCCCGCTCATCATGACGATGGTCCTCGCGACACCGCTCTCGGAGTGGCTCGCCCGCCGCTTCGGCCACCGTGTCGCGTGCCTCGTCGGAGCGGGCCTGCTCGTCGTCGCGCTCGTCGGGATGGCCTGGGGTGTCGACCGCGGCTACCCGGCCGTCGCCGTCGCGATGGTCGTCATGACCCTCGGCCTCCGCACGGTCATGACGATCTGCGCGGTGGCCCTCGTCGAGGCGATGCCCGCCAACCGCACGTCGATCGGCACGGCGCTCAACGACACGGCCCAGGAGGTCGGCACGAGCGTCGGCACCGCCGTCGTGGGCACCCTCGTCGCCGTGCTCGTGACGACCACGCTGCCCGCCGGCACGTGGAGTCCTGAGCTCGTGTCGTCCTTCTTCCACGGTGAGCGGGTGACGTATGCCGTGCTGGCCGTCATCGTCGGGGTCGTGACCACGTGGGGTGCCCTCACCCTCACCGACTCACGCAGCGTCGAGGAGCACGAACGGCCGGACGCCCCGGCTGACGCGGTGGGTGCGGGAGCGCGACAGACCGCGTAGACCGAGGAGGCCGCGCCGCGGACGTGGCGGCCACGACCGGCCGGACCGCCCTACGTCGTGGGCGTGGCGCGCGGAGCGGCCTGCGGGTCGCGGGCGTCGACGAACTCCTGCTGGCGGCGTGACGGCTGGTCGAGGCGGAGGCGTCCGCGCAGGCGACCCACGGGCCGCTCGACGAGCACCCACGACAGCCACGAGACGAGCACGGCGGCCGCGATGAGCAGCAGGTTGCGGGGTGTCGTGTGCTCACCGAGGAGCTGGCTGTTGATGAACGTCTGGTGCCAGAGGTAGAGCGCGTAGCTGATGGTGCCGAAGAAGACCATGACGCGGGAGCCCACGATGCGCGAGTGACCCGACACGGCGGCATACACGAGCCACACCCCGACGACGGCGTAGACGGCGCCGAGAGGTCGGAAGAGCGGGTGGTCCACCTCGAGCCCGTGCCCGGGGAAGGCCGAGACGGCGACCATGACGACGAAGGGGACGAGCGGGCTCGTGGCCGGCAGCTCCCAGCCACGGGACCGTACGGCGGCCAGTGAGAAGGCGAGCGCCACGCCGAGCAGCAGGGCGAACGCGTTCGTCTCGGTCGAGATGTCGAGGCGGATCGCGCTCCCTACCGTCCAGACGGAGTAGAAGGTCGCGAGCGCCGCGAGGCTGAGGACGACCGCGAGCGCTCGGCTGCGAAGCCACGTCATGAGGACGATGAAGATCGCCGGCCAGACGACGTAGAACTGCTCCTCGACCGAGAGCGACCAGAGGTGGTTGAGCACCCCGAGGTCCGTGCCGGCGATGCGCACCCAGTTGCCGACGTAGAAGATCGATGCGAGCGCCGCCGTCGGGTAGGTCGAGAGCCGGTCGTCGCCGGTCGCCCAGAGCAGCAGGGGAGCGAGCAGGAGCAGGAGCACGAGGGCGGGCAGGAGGCGTAGGGCGCGCCGTCCCCAGAAGCGCCACAGGCTGACCGACCCCCAGCGGTCCCACTCCCGGATGAGCAGGCTCGTGATGAGGTAGCCCGACAGGACGAAGAAGAGCGTCACCCCGGACAGCCCACCCCAGCGCGCCGGCAGCCCGGAGTGGGCGGCCACGACGAGGAGGATCGCGAGACCTCGGACGCCGTCGAGGTCGCGGTTGCGGGAGTGCTGCACGGCGAAGAGCCTAGGCGCAGGCGGTCTAGGATTGGTCCTCGGTGCCCACGGCCGACCAGCGGCCGGGCACCTGCGCACGACACTCGCTCACCACCTCGCTCAGCCCCGGCGGCCCTCGTGCCGCGGGAACCACGTCCCGGAAGGACCCTCCGTGCTCCGCACTCACGAGGCCGGCACTCTCCGCGCCGACCACGCAGGCCAGACCGTCACCCTCACCGGTTGGGTGGCGCGGCGTCGAGACCACGGCGGGGTCGCCTTCCTCGACCTGCGCGACGCCTCGGGCGTGGCCCAGGTCGTCGCGCGTGACGAGGTGCTCGCCCAGGGCGGTGCCCACGACGTCCGCAACGAGTTCTGCGTCAAGGTCACCGGTGAGGTGCGCGAACGTCCGGAGGGCAACGCCAACCCCGACCTGCCCACCGGCGACATCGAGGTCATCGTCAGCGAGCTCGAGGTGCTCAACCCGGCCGCCCCGCTGCCGTTCCAGATCGACGAGCGCGTCACCGTCGGCGAGGAGGCACGCCTCAAGCACCGTTACCTCGACCTGCGCCGCCCCGGCGCGAGCTCTGCCGGCGCTGCGATCCGCCTGCGCTCCAAGGTCAACGCTGCCGCCCGCGCCGTGCTCGGGGCCCGCGACTTCGTCGAGATCGAGACGCCGACGCTGACCCGCTCCACGCCCGAGGGTGCCCGTGACTTCCTCGTGCCGGCGCGTCTCGCGCCCGGGTCGTGGTACGCCCTGCCGCAGAGCCCCCAGCTGTTCAAGCAGCTGCTCATGGTGGCCGGCATGGAGCGCTACTACCAGATCGCCCGTTGCTACCGGGACGAGGACTTCCGCGCCGACCGCCAGCCGGAGTTCACCCAGCTCGACATCGAGATGAGCTTCGTCGAGCAGGACGACATCATCGAGCTGGGCGAGTCGATCGTGCAGGCGCTCTGGCGCCTCATCGGCGTCGAGCTCGACGCCCCGTTCCAGCGGATGACCTACGCCGACGCCATGGCCCGCTACGGCTCCGACAAGCCCGACCTGCGTTTCGGCAACGAGCTCGTCGAGTGCACCGGCTACTTCGCCGACACGACCTTCCGCGTCTTCCAGGCCGACTACGTCGGTGCCGTCGTCATGCCCGGTGGTGCGAGCCAGCCGCGCAAGCAGCTCGACGCCTGGCAGGAGTGGGCCAAGCAGCGCGGCGCCCGTGGCCTCGCCTACGTCCTCGTCCAGGAGGACGGCGAGCTCGGCGGCCCGGTCGCGAAGAACCTCACGGACGCCGAGCGCGCCGGCCTGGCCGAGCACGTCGGCGCCACGCCCGGCGACTGCATCTTCTTCGCCGCGGGTGTGGCGAAGCCGTCGCGGGCGCTGCTCGGGGCGGCCCGTCTCGAGATCGGCCGTCGCTGCGAGCTCATCGACGAGGAGGCGTGGAGCTTCCTCTGGGTCGTCGACGCCCCGCTCTTCGAGCCGGCCGCCGACGCCGTCGCCTCGGGCGACGTCGCCGTCGGTGCCGGTGCGTGGACGGCCGTCCACCACGCCTTCACCTCGCCCAAGCCCGAGTTCCTCGACACCTTCGACACCGACCCGGGTCCGGCGCTCGCCTACGCCTACGACATCGTCTGCAACGGCAACGAGATCGGCGGCGGCTCGATCCGTATCCACAGCCGCGACGTGCAGGAGCGCGTCTTCTCGGTCATGGGCCTGTCGGAGGAGGACGCCCAGGAGAAGTTCGGCTTCCTCCTCGAGGCCTTCGCCTTCGGTGCCCCGCCGCACGGCGGCATCGCCTTCGGCTGGGACCGCATCGTCTCGCTGCTCGCGCACACCGACTCGATCCGCGACGTCATCGCGTTCCCGAAGTCCGGTGGCGGCTACGACCCGCTGACCGCGGCGCCGGCCCCGATCACGCCCGCCCAGCGCAAGGAGGCCGGCGTGGACGCGAAGCCCGCGGCCTCGGCACCGGCCGCACAGGGTGCCCCCGAGGTCGAGCCGAAGCGGGGCTGACCTCCGGCAGGAGCCGACGGTGGAGGGTCGTCGTCGCGAGAGCGAGGACGACCCTCCACGCGTATGCCGTCACCTGCCGTGCGCTTTGCCCATCCTTGACTCGGGCCGTCCTACGGTCGAAGGCATGCGATCACCACGTCGACGTCCGGTCACCGCGGTCCTCCTGGGTGCGGTCCTCGCCATGACCGGAGCCAGTTCCGCGTCGAGCCTGCCCGCCGCCGTGCCCGCGCCGAGTCCCTCGGCGGTGCCCGCGGCCACCCCGCCGCAGGAGTTCGGCACCGACTGGGACGACCCGCGCACACCGGAGCCGAGCGTCCCGGTACCCGCCACGCACCACTGCACCGTTCGCGTCGTCGACGACGCGTTCGACGACTTCGACGTCCACGCCAAGGCCTACAGGCCGCCGGTCGGCTGCGCAGGTCCGTGGTCGAAGGTCGTCATGCGGCTCGAGGGGTCGGTGGCCGGGCGACAGTTCGACCGCATCGGCTACGTCGACGTCGGGGGAGTGCGGATGCTGACCCTCTCGACGCCCGAGCCGAGCGTCGACGGGATCCATTGGCACGTCGAGAAGGACGTCACGGACCTCGCTCCGCTGCTTGCGGACCCGCAGCAGGTGCAGGCCTTCATCGGCAACGTCGTCGACGGCACCTACACCGGGGTCATCCACGTGACGGTCGACCTCGACTTCTCCACGACCGGGCGCGGAGCGCCTGCGGCCAGGACGTCCGATGCCGTCCTTCCCCTCACCGACACCGCCCGCGACGGCAGCGACCTCGTCGGGTCCCTCACGGTGCCGCGCAACTCGACCCGGCTGCTCGCCGACGTCTTCGCGACCGGGTCCGGCGGTGGCTGTGAGGAGTTCTGGGACACGAGCGCCCCTGCGAGCACCGGCTACTCGTGTCCGGACGGTCTGCCCTACCGCGAGGTCGACGTGCACATCGACGGGCAGCTCGCAGGCATCGCCGCGCCGTACCCCGTCGTCTACACGGGCGGCTGGAGCAACCCGTTCCTCTGGTACACCATCCCCTCGCCCAAGGCGTTCGACATCCCGCCGCTCGGCTACGACCTCACGCCCTACCTCGCGAGGCTCAACGACGGGCGGCCCCACGACGTCCGCATCTCCGTCGTGGGTCTTCCGGCAGGCCAGGGCGGCTGGACCCTCGCGCCCCGCTTCCGCATCTGGCGCGACGCGGCCCGCAGCGTGGTGTCGGGAACGACCGGGACGGCATACGCAAGCGATCCCGTCGTCGACAGCAGCGTGTCGGGGGCGGGGGACCGGGCGGGCCACGTCGATCTCGACGCGCGACGTGAGCTCCGCGTCACGGGAACGCTGTCCACCTCACGCGGACCGGTCACGACGACGGTCACGCGCACTCTCTCCAACACGTCGAGGCACTCGTGGACCGACGACGAGGCCGACGACACCCTGACGGCGTCGTGGACCGACACCCAGGTCGTCGCGACCGGGCACGGACGGGGAGCTCCGACCCTCGAGCGCACCGAGCAGCGCTGGGACAAGGACGGTGTCCTCGGCTTCCACCCGCGCAGCGACGTCGCCGGCGCGTACGACGTCACGGGCGATCTCGCCATCACGTGGTCGCGTGACGAGTCGCTGACTCGCGGCGGAGCGCACCTGTCGAGCCGGTCGGAGACCTCGTCCTACGAGGGGCAGGCGAGCTGGATCTACGGGGTGCCGCGTGACCAGCGGCACGCGACCGCCGACACCCGTGCCCGGGCCATCCTGAGCGAGAAGGTCCTCGGCCGGCCGGCGACCTCCTGGGAGCACCGGCTGCGCGCCGTCAACGGCACGTTCGTGACGGATGCCGTCGGCTGAGGCGCGGAGGGCGACAATGAGCGGGTGACCACGATGGAGCGACGCGCCCCCGACGACGTGCTGGTCCACCTGCGCCGCGCTCGCGACCACGCCGACCGGCACTACGCGGAGCCCCTCGACCTCGACGCGCTCGCGGCCGAAGCGAGGCTGTCGAAGTACCACTTCCTCCGGCTCTTCCGCGCGACGTACGGCGTGACGCCGGCCGGGTACGTCTCACGCCGCCGCATCGAACGCGCCCAGGACCTGCTGCGTGCGACGAACCTCACCGTCACCGAGGTGTGCCACGCCGTCGGCTTCTCGAGCCTCGGCTCGTTCAGCAGCCGGTTCCGCACGGTCGTGGGGCAGAGCCCCAGCGAGTACCAGGCGAGGTACGCCGCGACCGGTGCGCCGCACATCCCGGGCTGCGTCCTGTTCATGTGGGGCCTGGCGGAGAGCGCGCCCGCAGGCTCCGCAACCCAGGAGAAGCACGAGGCGGCGGACCCGTCCTAGCGTGGTCACATGATCACCAACATCTCCATCGTCAGTGTCTTCGTGAAGGACATCGACGAGTCCAAGCGCTTCTACGTCGACGTCCTCGGGTTCGAGGAGAAGGACGACATCACCCTCGGCGACGGCTACCGCTGGTGCACGGTCGTGCACCCGAGCCAGCCGGAGCTGCAGGTCAGCCTCGCCATCCCCGGCCCGCCCTTCCCGGACGAGCTCGTCACCGCGATGAAGCGAGCGCAGGACGCCGGCGGGCTCAACGGTCTCGGCCTCACGGTCGACGACTGCGAGCAGACGTATGCCGACCTGTCGGCCAAGGGGGTCGAGTTCCTCCAGCCCCCGTCGGCCCGTCCCTACGGGACCGAGGCGGTCTGCCGCGACAACTCGGGCAACTGGGTCGTGCTCGTGGAGCCCGCCGACCGGACCGTCACCGCGTCCGACTTCGCCTGACGCCGCAGCGCGGTGCGCCGCCCGGTCAGCGGTCGATGACGACCGGGCGGCTCGACCAGGCGCACAACCGGTCGTAGCCGAGCGACAGGTAGAGCTCTCGGGCGACGGTGTTGTGGGAGTACATCCCGAGGGTGCAGACGCCGGTCTCGGCGACGGCCAGGCGGGTCACGGCGCCGACGATCGTGCGGCCGAGCCCCTGTCCCCGCAGGCGCGTGTCGACGGCGACGGACGACAGGTGCGGCGCGCCGGCCCGGGTGGTGCCCCAGGCGGCCACCGCGCAGAGGGAGCCGTCGAGGTCCTCCACGGCGAACCACCGCTCCCCGGAGCCGGGCTCGGTGTCGGCGGTGGGGGACTGTGCCTCGAGGAAGGCCCGGACCTCGTCGGCGCGCGCGACGTCGTCGATGACGACCACCCTTTCGTGCGAGGGGTGCTCGTCGGGAGGGGTGGTCGTGTGGAACCACTCCCAGTCGCCGCCGTCCATGACCCGGTAGCGCTCCCGGAGGTGCGGCTCGAGGTGCTGCGGCACGCTGACCGAGAAGGCGCGACGGTCGGGCGAGATGGTCGCCGCGATCTCCGGCAGGTGGTCGAGGAGCGCCGTCACGCCGTCGTCTCCGCCGAGGACGTTGACGGTGCGCCGCACGGCCTTGCGGGTGCGCTGGAAGGCGACGGCGTCGGTCGCGGCCCACCACGTCGCGGCGAGCTCGTCCGTCACCTCCCACCGCACGAAGGGATGGCCGCCGGTCGCGTCCAGCAGGCCGTCGAGTCCGTGCGCCGCGACGACGGTGGTCACTCCGTGATCCCGAAGCGGTCGTGGAGGCGACGCATCGGTGCAGGCGCCCACCAGTTCCACCGGCCGAGCACCGTCATCGTCGCGGGCACGAGCAGCATCCGCACGAGGGTCGCGTCGATGACGACGGCCGCGACGAGAGCCACCCCCATCTCCTTGATGATGAGGATGTCGCCGGCGACGAAACCGCCGAAGACGATGACGATGAGCAGGGCGGCCGACGTGATGATGCGGCCGGTGCGCTGGAGGCCCAGCGACACGGCCCGGTCGTTGCCGGCGCCGTGCCGGTGGAACTCGACGATCCGCGAGAGCAGGAACACCTCGTAGTCCATGGACAGGCCGAACCCGAACGCGAGGACGAGGAAGGGGACCATCGACTCGAGGGCTCCCACGGAGGTGAAGCCGAGCAGCCCCTCGAGGTGGCCCTCCTGGAAGATCCACACGACGACGCCGAGGGCGGCACCGAGCGAGATGACGTTGAGCAGCAGCGCCTTGACCGGCAGCACGACGGACCCGGTCATCAGGAAGAGCAGGACGAACGTGCCGAGCACGACGAGCGCGACGGCATACGGGGCGCGGGCCGACATCGAGTCGAGGAAGTCGATCTGTCCGGCGGCCTGGCCCGTCGTCAGCGTCTCGAAGGGGGCGCTCGTCGCGCGGATCGTCGTCACGAGGTCCTGCGCCTCGTCGGAGGTGGGCCGCCCGGCGACGCGGATGTCGACGCGCTGGTCGCCGCTGCCGAGCGGACGGACGACGAGACCCTCGACGCCCGGACGCGAGCGGAACTGCTGGGACCACGCCGTGACGGCGGCAGTGTCGGCCGTGCGGGCCACGACGGTGACCTCCGGGGCGGAGAGGGCCGGGTAGTCGCGGTCGAGCTGCTCGAAGAAGACCCGCTGGGGAGCGTCCTTGGGGAGCAGCTCGGTCCCGGACGACGTCAGCTTCATCGACAGGGTGGGCAGGGCCAGCGTCACGAGCACCACGACGACACCGAGGATGACGGCAACGGGGCGCCGCTGCACGCCGACAGCCAGGCGAGAGAAGAGGCCGACGTCGGACGGCTTCTCAACAGCCTTGCGGGACAGCCGTTTTGCGCCCACCACGCACAGCGCCGGCACGAGCGTGATGGCGACGACCATCGCGACGAGCACGACGCTGACCCCGGCCACGCCGATGGCGCGCATGATCGACGCCTCGAAGATGAGCAGGCCGGCAAGGGCGATGGCGACGGTCAGTCCGGAGAAGAGGACGGTGCGGCCCGCGGTCGCCACCGTGCGCTCGGCCGCGTGCGCGATCTCCGCGCGCGTCGGCACGTCGTGCTCCCGGTGGGCGAGCTCCTCGCGGAAGCGGCTGACGGTGAGCAGGCCGTAGTCGATGGACAGCCCGAGCCCGAGCAGGGTGACGATGTTGACGACGGTCGCGTCGAGCTCGACGACGTGCGAGAAGCCGAAGAGCGACAGCAGCGCACCACCGATCGAGACGACGGCCCCGACGATGGGCATGCCTGCGGCGACGAAGCCGCCGAAGACGAAGAACATGACGATGAAGGTGAGCGGCAGGGCGATGCCCTCGCCCCGCAGCAGGTCCCGCTCGACGGTCGTCGTGATGGCCTCGATGACCTTGCTCGTGCTGCCGACTGAGCCCTGGGCGTGCATGGCCGTGGCGACACCGAGCAGTCGGGCCTCCGCCTGGGTCTCGGCCGCGTCCTGTGCCGCCTTGTCGAGACCCGGCGCGAAGTCGACGACGGTGACGAAGCCGCCCGCGGTCGGCGTGCCGCCCTTGAGCAGGGGAGCCACCGACGGGTCGGTGACGCCGCCCGGCGCCAGCAGCGGCGACCGCACGCTCTTGACCCCGGGGACCTGCGCGACCTCGCGCGTCGCCGCCGTCCCGGCCTCGACCGTCGCTGCGTCGGCGAGGTCGGCACCCGTCACCTGCATCGTCAGCGTCTCGAGCGCCGGCTGGCTCTCGGCGATGACCTCCTGGGCGCGCGACGACTCGGACTCGACGGTCGGCGCACCCGAGTGGAGGCGCTCGAAGAGCGACTCGCCGGTGACCCCACCGACCGCGACGGCGAAGCACGCGATCGCGACGACGGCCCAGGCGACGATCCACGTGCGCGGGTGGCGGGCGATGAGTGCGCCGAGGCGAGCCAGACGGGTGCGCGGCGCCGGGCCCACCGCTGAGGGGTTCTGCACGCGGATAGCCTTCCACAGTGATGTCGAACAGCACGGAGGACCTCTTCGGTGCGGCCTCCGCCGCCGAGCGCGGCGAGCAGCCGGCGTCGGCAGGCGTCGCCCCGCTCGCCGTCCGGATGCGGCCCCGCACCCTCGACGAGGTCCGGGGCCAGGCCAAGGTGCTGCGCCCCGGCAGCCCGCTCCGCCGGCTCATCGAGGGCTCAGGCGGGGCCGCCGGACCGCTGTCCGCGATCCTCTGGGGGCCGCCCGGGACCGGCAAGACGACGCTCGCCCACCTCGTCGCCACCGCGGCGGAGCGCCGTTTCGTCGAGCTCTCGGCCGTCACGGCCGGCGTCAAGGACGTCCGTTCGGTCATGGAGTCGGCCGTGCGCGAGCGCGACCTGTACGGCCGCCAGACCGTGCTCTTCCTCGACGAGATCCACCGCTTCACCAAGGCCCAGCAGGACGCCCTGCTCCCGGGCGTGGAGAACCGAACGGTCATCCTCGTGGCCGCCACGACGGAGAACCCGTCGTTCAGCATCATCGCGCCGCTGCTGTCGCGCTCGGTGCTCGTCACGCTCGAGTCCCTGTCCGACGAGGAGATCGCCGAGCTGCTCGCCGCCGCGCTCGCGGACGAGCGCGGGTTCGGTGGCGCACACACGATGGTCGTCGACGCGACCGATCACCTCGTCCGGATCGCCGGCGGCGACGCGCGCCGGGCGCTGACCTCGCTCGAGGCCGCCGCCGGCGTCGCGCTCGACGCGCAGCCGGCGGGCCGGATCTCCGACGACCCCGTCGAGATCACCCTCGCGCACGTCGAGCAGGCTGTCGCCCAGGCGGCCGTCCGCTACGACCGTGCCGGCGACCAGCACTACGACGTGGCGAGCGCGCTCATCAAGTCGATGCGAGGCAGCGACGTCGACGCCGCCCTGCACTACCTCGCGCGGATGCTCGAGGCGGGGGAGGACCCCCGCTTCATCGCCCGCCGCATCGTCATCTCCGCCAGCGAGGACGTCGGCATGGGCGACCCGACCGCCCTCCAGACGGCCGTGGCAGCGATGCACGCGGTGGCGCAGATCGGCATGCCGGAGGCGCGGATCATCCTCGCCCAGGCGGTCGTGCACAACGCCATGGCACCCAAGTCCAACGCGGCATACCTCGGCATCAACGAGGCGATCGCCGACGTACGCGCGGGGCGCGGCGGCGTCGTCCCCGCGCACCTGCGGGGGAGCGGGTACGCCGGGGCCGAGCGCCTCGGCCACGGGAAGGGCTACGTCTACGCCCACGACGAGCCCGACGGGGTCGCCGCGCAGCAGTACCTCCCGGACGACCTCCACGACGCCGTCAGCTACTACCGCCCCACGGACCGCGGGTTCGAGGAGCGCCTCCGGGCGCGCTGGGAATGGCTCTCGGGACGTCTGGGGCGCACGCGCGGAGAGTGACCGGAGCGACGTGTCAGCGGGCGCGTGTCGGGGATTGTTTCGGGCCTGCCGCGCGTGGACGCACATTGTGTCGCGGGACGCGGTACTCGGTAACGATTTGTCATCCATGCACGTCTCGATGCTTGGACAGCGCGAAACTGTGTGGCAGGCTCACGTCGTCCCGGCGGGGGTGGCATCCGGATCAACTGGTGCGCTCCCGAGGGCGGCTCGGGTGACGAATCCCCGGGTCGGATGTGATCCCACAAGGATGGAGACAACGCGTTGAACGCAATGCCGGAGCCCTCAGCAGCAACGCTGACCGAGGAATCCGAGGAGACGTCTTCGACGACCGCCCGTGAGCACCAGGAGGTCCGTACCGGACGTTCTCCCGGCCAGGTGGCCTGGGCCCGGCTCAAGCGGGACAAGGTCGCGATCATCTGCTTCGCCATCATCCTGTTCTTCCTGCTCGTCGCGATCTTCGCCCCGTTCCTCGTCTCGCTCGAGGCGGTCGACCCCATCACCGGCGCGAAAGCCGACCCGAGCACCGTGCACACCGAGCTCGTCGACTTCAACGGTCTGCCGACCGTCGGGGCCAGCTCGGCCCACTGGCTCGGGGTCGAGCCGCGCCTCGGCCGCGACCTCTTCGCCCGCTGGGCCTACGGCGCTCGCCCCTCGCTCATCATCGGCTTCGTCGCGGCTTTCGCGTCCACCGTCGTCGGCGTGGCCCTCGGCCTCGTCGGCGGCTACCTCGGTGGCGCCTCCGACAAGGTCATCTCCTGGGTCATCGACTTCTTCCTGTCGCTGCCGATCCTGCTGCTCGTCCTGGCGATCATCCCGATCATGCAGAAGCGCATCGCCGCCGGCAGCGACCTGACTCCCGAGGAGACCTCAGCGATCCGCTTCTGGGTGCTCATCGTCATCCTCGTCGTCTTCGGATGGATGGGTCTGGCACGCCTCGTGCGTGGTGAGGTCAAGAGCCTGCGCGAGCGTGAGTTCGTCCAGGCGGCCCGCGCCATCGGTGTGCCGACCCGCTCGATCCTCTTCCGCGAGATCCTGCCCAACCTCGTCGGTCCGATCATCGTCTCCGCCTCGATCGCCGTTCCGGCCTACATCACCTACGAGGCGACGCTGAGCTACCTCGGTGCCGGTCTCGTCGAGCCCACCGCGTCGTGGGGTCGCACCATCGCCGACGCGCAGAACCTCTTCGCCACGTACCCCCTGTGGCTCTGGCCGTCGGTCATCGGCCTGTCGCTCCTCGTCCTCGCCCTGAGCCTGCTCGGCGACTCGATCCGCGACGCGTTCGACCCCACCAGCCGCCGCTGACCCC
>Ga0164309_10000663_pt1 | contig 18239 bp, 15 predicted proteins | sample Whisoiple_247_MG_FD_109984 | JGI IMG/M metagenome (GOLD analysis project Ga0164309, IMG submission 109984) | Soil microbial communities amended with fresh organic matter from upstate New York, USA - Whitman soil sample_247_MG | ecosystem: Environmental > Terrestrial > Soil > Unclassified >...
CATGAAATCAACGCTCTGGTTCTCCGCGCTTGCCACGCTCGCTTTTGCGGCATTTTCCTGCATTCCGACCAAGCAGCTCCCCAGCCCGTCGGCGACCGAGCGGGCGGGGGTTGCGAACGACGACGTGGTCGCGACCTTCTTCGACGACGATTTTTCGACAGCCACGGGCGGCTACAGCTACGCCTACGGTGGCAACACCCACATCAAGATCGCCAAGAGCAGCTCGAACGACGGCGGTTCGATGCTCGTCACCTATTTCGATGACGACTACTCGGGGGTAAACGTTTCGATGGGCACCAGCAAGCTGCTGGATCTGACCCCGTATCGCAAGACGGGCAGCATTACGTTTCTGATCCAGGGCGGGCCCGCTGCGCAAAAATTCATGATTGGGTTGATGGACGTTCACGCCGACGGCAAGAAGGTTCAAACCAAAGTGAACGGCGATGGCTACGCGATCGTCAAAGAAGGCACTTGGACGCGCTGCACGATCCCGCTCAAGGCCTTCAGTGATGACGGCGTGTATTGGGACGCCGCTCAGAGCCGCGAGATCTCCGCGAAGATGGACTGGTCGCGCATCAACGATTTTCGCATCTCGATCAATCGCGGTGAAAACAAGGTCGAGGCGGGAAAGCCGGTGCTGTTCTATCTTGACGACATTCAGCTCAGCAAGACCGCCAAAGGCGTCGAAGATCCGGATGCGTATTGGGATGCATTCAAGTCCGACGCTCCGGCTTCGCTCGTGACCGACTTCACGCGCTGGAAGGACGCCTGGCAGACGCAGCACGGCAAATCAGCAGAGATTGCCGCGAAAGTCGTGGCCGCGCCGAAGAACGCGCCGCCGGCCGCCAAGGGCCAAGCCTTGAAGGTCGATTTCAAACCCGGTGATTGGTACGACGCGTTCATCCAACCCGCGAACGCGAACGGAATGGTCGCGGATTGGAGCAAGCACTACGCGGCGACGGTTTGGCTGTACACCGAGAAGCCCTATCAGACGTTCGACTTCGTGATCCTCGATCGCGATCACGAGATGTTTTGGACCAAGCTCGGCGCGGCTCGCGGCTGGAACCAGATCTTGATCCCGTTCCGCGCGTTCACGAAATTCCCGTACTTCCAGCCGCCCGAGGCGAAGCCGAACAACAAGTTGGACTTGGACGGCGTCTATCAATTCGGGGTCAAGCCCGGAGGTGAAGTGCCAGGGACGCTCTATCTGGCGGATTTGCAGCTCACCAATGCGCGCGAAATCGTGAAGGAGAAGGCGCCCGCTGAGCTGCCGGCGACCTTTCAGGGCGAGCTGAACAAGGTCGTGCAAAAAATCCCCGACATTTACGGCATCAACGTGGGCAAGTGGGTGCCTGACTTGCTCGACCCGGCCTCGGCGGGCCCCGAGAAGCAGCTCGGGCTGGGTGTGGTGCGTTACCCTGGTGGGTTACTTTCCGACGAGGAGGACTGGCGCAAGACGCTCGACGCCAAAGACAACAACATCGACACCGACGAATTTCTCGATTGGTGCGCCAAGTCCAACTGCAAGCCGATGTTCACCGTGAACGTCGGCGACGGCACGCCGGAGCTCGCGGCCGCCTGGGTCAAATACGTGAACCAGACGCGCAAGGGGCCGAAAGTTCAACTCTGGGAGGTGGGCAACGAAATCTACGGCGACTGGCACCGCTATTACGCGAAGTGGGGCAAGGACGGCGGCGTAGCCTACGGCAAGGCGGTTCGCGCGTTCGTCAAAGCGATGAAAGCCGTGGATCCGAGCATCAAGGTGAGCGCGGTGTGGATGCTGAACGGACCTTGGAATCAAGCCGTATTCAAAGAAGCCGCCGATGTCGTCGACGCGGTGAGCGTGCACCACTACGCCCAGAACTGGGGCTCCGAGAGCGACCAAGGCTTGCTCGCGGTCTCGTCCGAATCCGACACGCTGATGAAGGGCGTGAAGAAGCAAGTGAACGAACTCGGCGTGAAGGGGAAATCGTACGAAATCTGGCTCACGGAATGGAACTCGGTCGACGCCAACCCCGGACCGCAAATCCTGCAACACGTGAACGGCCTGTTCGTCGCGGACTACTTGGCGCACTTGGCAGCGTCGCCAATTCAGATCGCGAACCTGTGGGCGCTGTACAACGGTCGCGACAAGCGCATGGGTGACTACAGTCTGATGGCGCCCAAGGGCGATCCCCAAGAGTTCAATTTCCGCCGTCCTTCGTACTGGGGATTCGAGATGATCTCCAACACGCTGACTGGCAGCTTGCTCCAAGCCAAGACCGACCAAGAGAACCTGTCGGGTTTCCTGGCCAAGCGCGCCGACGGTAAGGCGGCGATCGTGTTCGTGAACAAGAATTTCGACACGGACTACAAGACGACGCTCGCGGTGCCCGGCCTCAAGGGTGATGCCACCGTTGAAGTGCTGACGAGTGACGGCTCAGGCGGGCTCGTGAGCGCAGCACCGACTGGCAAAGCGCACGCGTCCACAGGCCCCAAATCGAAGAAGATGAACCTCGCCGATGGCTCGACGATCGTGGTGCCCAAGGCGTCGATCGTGACCGTGAGGTTCTGAGCTCATTCGCGCTCAACAGGCTGGCGAATTCCGCCGGGTCGAGCGCGAAGGGCGGATGAAGGGAGGTTCGCCAGCCCAGGCGGTGACCCCGACGACCGATCCGTCGGAGTCACCGCCGCTACTGAGTCCCGGTATTCGCAGCGCTGCACGCCCCGCCGTGCTTCCAGCCGAGCTTTCCCCGTTCGATCAGCCTGACCGCCCAGTGCCGTGTTTGCTCGCGCCTCTCACCCCGATCCCCGGATCGCGTGCGTGAACGACGCATCAGGCTGCAGCTCGCTGTGATGGCTACGAATCGCCGAGTGCTCACCACAAACTCCTTCCGACCCTGCTAGTAACGCGCCGACACAGTGCTCCCCAGATGTTTTTTCTCACGCCCCTGGGACCAGTTAATCAGTCTTGGCACAATCAGCGGTCGTCGAGTTGTCGCTCGAGTTGTGCGCGCGTGAGCGTGTCGTACAGCTCGGTGGCTGCGGCAACGCCTACGGGCAACAGCAGGATGCCGCAGCACGGCAACCAAAATGACAGCGCAAAAGCCACGCCGAATCCAAGTGCGCTCGCGCTATGTGCCTTCACGAAAGCGACACGATCGCGTGCACCAATACCTCGCAGGGTGAGTGGATAGTCGAGCAGATTCCAAGAAACGCCCAGCGCGCCGAGCGCGAGCTTCAATGGAGTCGTGATGATCGAAACGACAGGCACGGCGAACTCCAGCAGGGTGAGCGCGAGCACTGGCGGAACGAACAGTGCGACCCCCAGTGCTGTTGCGCGCAGACCGCAGGCAAATTCCCCCATCGTGCTGAGCGCGCGTCGGGGGGACGCGCCGAGATCGGCTTCGACGATGCCGACAATGCGCTCCAGCGCGGGCGCGCTCAGTAGCGGAGTGAGTAACGCCGCCAAGAACCAACCGAGCACCGAGCCTGCGGCGACGGACAACCACGATGCCGCGCTAGCTCCGAAATTTCGCACCGCGCTTTGGCCCGCGAGCAAGTCATGCACCCAAGGTGACAGCACTCGCAACGAAAGAGTGACGAACGTCACCTCGAGCACGGCGAACACGACTGCAGGGATGAGCGCGTAGGGGTAGCTCTTCGGCAATCTCGAAAGTCGACGAAAGCCGGTGAACAGCGCGCGAAACCCGATCCAAAAATCACGCATCGAACCAGCCACGCGGGCTAGGGTAGCAAGCTCGAAGTGTGGGTGGTTGGCCGATCGTCATGCGTCGGATGCATCGTGCCCGTCGAGCTCGCTGCGGCTGGCGAACAACCGTGACCATAGTGGTAGACAGACGCCAAAATAGACGATCGATGTACTGAGCGCTCGACACACGACATAAGGTAGGTGACTGAGCACCAGCAATCGGTCGAAGCAAAACGCGTTGCACGCGAATCCCAACGCTTCGATCGCCAGGAAGCAGCCCGCCTGACGCAGCCAATCACGTGACGGATCGCGGAACGCGACCCACTTGTTGCCGACGAACTGCGCCGCGATGCCCAAAGTCAGTGCCGGAAAGCTCGCGACGCGTGCGGGCAAGCCAAAGCCACTCACCAACGCGATGAGGACGAAGAAGTCCAAACCGGTTGCGACCAGACCAACGATGGCACTGCGGCTGAGCGTGCGAAGGGGGTGATCCACGCATCCCCCACTAGCGAGGTCCGTGCCAAGCCGGCACTTATGTAGTTTCAAGTAGTTAGCCGCCTTGACGGCATCTCGGGTGCGAACGACGGGTTACAGGTGGTTCAACCAGTTCACAGTGGGGACGCTACTCGAGACTCAGGTGCCCGCCCGCGGTCGCCCCGCGAAAATGACGGCGCCCGAGCTCGCCCAAGCCCGCCACTGCGACGCACACGAGCCCGCCGCTGACCAGCGGTGCGCGGCCTCCAGCGAGGTCGGCGAGATGCCCGACGATCGGGCCGCCAATCAGCGCAGTCCCGCCGATCAGCGCGGTCTGTAGCGCGAGCACGCGACCGTGCATGTCTGGCCGCGTGCCGACCTGTGCCAGCGTCGTCGATGCGGTCAGGTAAACCATGCTGCCGGCACCAACCAAAAACGCCGCCGGCGCGGCGATGGCCACCGAAGGCATGAGCGACAACAACAACATGGCCAATCCCAGCATCAGCGCGCCGAGCACTGCGTGTCGCAGCTCCACCAGTCGTCGTTGCGCGACGAGCAGCGTGCCCAGCACTGCGCCGCAGCTCAACGTCGCGTAGAGCGTGGCGAACGCGCCCTCGGTGCCACGCAGGGATTGGGTGACGAAGAGCGGCAGCGCGACTCGCAGATTGAATGAAAAGAGCCCAACAACCGCGAACATTGCGAAACTGATCCAAAGGCGCGGCACTGCTGCGACGTAGCGCAGCCCCTCGCGCACTTCGCGTCCGGTGCGTGCTTTGGGCGGCTGCCGCAAAAGCTCGCCTTCACGCATCATGACCAGGCAGGCGATGACCGCAAGGTAGGTCAAGGCATCGAGCGCAAAACACCAGCCGAAACCGACGCTCGTGACGAGCACACCCGCGATTGCTGGACCCAGAACCTGCGACAACGCGACGATCATGCTGTACAGCACGACCGCGTTCGGGAGCACGTCCTTCGAGACCATCTCTGGGACAAAGGAGCGGCGGAGCGGGTTGTCGAACGCGAGAAGCACGCCACCCGCCAGGGATAGCCCGTACAAGGCGATGAGCGGCGGGTGTGGCAAGAACGCGAGCACCGCGAGCGCTGCGGACTGAGCCATCTCCAATCCTTGCGTCAGCAGCAGTGCTCGCCGCTTGTCGGTTCGATCCGCCACGGCACCGGCCCATGCCGACAGCACCACCAATGGCCCGAACTGGCACGCGGCGAGCGCTCCCACGGCCAGGCCGCTCTGGCCGAGCTTCAACACGAACAGGATCAACGCCAGGTTCGTGAGCTGGTTGCCGGTGTTCGAAATCAGTTGGCCGACGAAAAATAGGCGATAGTTGCGCACCGCGAGCGACTGGAAGGTGCCGCCCAGCGCAGCGCGCGTGCGGCCGCGGACGGTCGTGGGGAGCGACGGCGGTGTGGGCGGGGTGGACATGAAGCGTGCGATCAAGCCTCGGTGCGGCCGGCGCTGGCGAGCCGTTCGAGCAGCTGGATCGACTTTTCGAGCGCGGCGCGTTCTCGCGCTGGCACAACGCTGTCGATAGCGCGTGAAAGCCAAGCGTCACGCGACGCGATCGCCGTTTCGAACAAGCGGTTGCCGGCGGGGGTCACGCTGATCACACTCTTGCGGCGATCGGTCGGGTCGGGCGCTGCGCGAACGAGGCCGGCGCGTTTGAGCGCCGCCAGTGTTTGCGTGATGGCTTGATGCGTGACGTGCTCTGCAGCTGCGAGCGCCGACGCCGTGCTCGGTCCGTCGCTGCGCAGACGCATGATCACTGCCACGTGGGCGATCGGAAGCTCGACGCCGCTTTCATAGGCCGCCTCGCGCAGCCGACCTTGCAGGCGCTTGATCGCGAGCGCCAAGCGCACGGTCAGCGGGTCGGGGGTCGGGGGGCGAGCTCGGTGGGTGGCCATGCCGCACCATGATTTATACAAGGTACTTGCGCAAGTGACTTGTGCACTCTAGGACAGAGCCATGACCAACGAAGCACAGCGCTCTGCGCTCCTCGTGATGGACGTCCAAGCCGGAATCATCGACCGCGTTGCAGATGGCGCGGCCTACCTTTCCCGAGTTACCGAAACGGTGGGCGCCGCGCGTGCCCGAGCCATCCCCGTGATCCACGTGGTGGTCGGTTTCCGGCCTGGCATGCCGGAGGGGAGCCCGAAGAATTTGGCCGTGAGCACGCTCTTGCAGCAGCGCCCACCGTTTCTGATCGATCCGCGACCGCTGCTCACCCCCGCGGAAAGTGAGATCGTCGTGATCAAGCGACGCGTGAGTGCGTTTACCGGGAGCGATCTCGAGGTCGTTCTGCGCAGCGCAGAGATCGACCACCTCGTGCTGTGCGGCATCGTGACCAGCGGTGTCGTGCTGTCCACGGTGCGTGAAGCAGCGGATCGGGACTACCGATTGAGCGTGCTCGCCGATCTGTGCGCGGACCCCGACCCCAGAGGTGCACGCGTTGCTGATGAACAAGGTGTTCCCGCGGCAGGCGCGGGTGTTGAGCGCGGCTGAGTGGCTCGCACAGGCCAGCTGATTCACGCGAGTGCTCCCAGGAGCGGGGCTGTATCCGGATCGGCGGCGTGCATCGCCCGCTGATATGCCGGGCGCGCGCCGATTCGCTGCAAATAGGCCAAAATGCTGGGCCACGGCGAGAGGTCGTAGGGCTTGAAGCGCCGCATCGTGGTCAGCGAAAATACGGTCATGATGTCGGCGGCCGTCAGCGCGTGACCTGCGAGATACGGAGCCTCGTTCAGACGCGCCTCCAGCAAGGAGAGCACGTGAGCGAATCGCTCCCTCGCCGCGTGCAGCACGGCATTGCTCTCTGACGGGTCGGCGCGCTCGAGAGCCATCACCTGCAGCACGCTCGGCTGCAATGTGCCGTTGGCGAAGTGAAACCAATAGAGATACTCGGCAAAGCCCGGCTCGCCGCGCTTCACCGCGAGTCGGTCCTCGCCGTAGCTGGCGATCAAGTATTCGACGATCGCGGCCGACTCGCCGAGCGCAAGCGCTCCGTCGTGGATCACGGGCGCCGAGCCCATTGGGTGCAGTGCCTTGTACTCGGGCGGCGCGAGTCGGTTGTCCTTCCGCCGATGGTACCTCTTGAGCTCGTAATTCAGCCCGAGTTCCTCGCACAGCCACACGATCCGCTCTGACTGGGAATGTCCGAGATGATGCACCGTCAATCGATTGTCCGTCATGACTACTAGGTACGACGCTGACTCGAGCGGCGCTTGCCGATTGCTCCGCGCCTCTTGCCTAATCCTCTCTTCAATGAGGAAAAGTGACGTCCGCGATGTTACGCTGCGCCGATGACTATCGCGGACCTCGCTGCCCTCGCCGGGCGTCACCTCCCGCGCCAACGCGGCGATTCCGCGCAATATGTGCGACCTTTGCGCAATGTCGGCATTCTCCGGCACCACCGGCCGACCTCGTTCGAGGCCGCGATCTACGATCCAGTCGTTATCTTGATCCTCCAAGGTAGAAAAGAAACGATCCTCGGCGGTGAATCGTTTCCAATGAACGTCGGGGAGTGCTTGCTAGTCAGCCACGACTTGCCCGTGGTCGCGCGCGTCACCAAGACCCCGTACCTCGCGTTGATCTTCGACGTCGAACTCGCCACCCTGCGAGAGCTGTACGAGTCGATGACGGATCCGGCGCCGTCCCCGGCCCAGGCCCGCTCACTCGCGGTCCACGAATGCAGCTCCGAGCTGGTCGACGCGCTCCAGCGCTGCCTCGGCCTCGCCGGAACGCAGATGGACGCCGCGGTGCTGGGCCCGTTGGTGTCGCGCGAGATCCACTATCGGCTCGCGACGGCGCCATTCGGAGGCATGCTGCGCGAGTTGATTCGTCATGATAGCCACGCCAGCGCGATCACTCGCGCGATCGCGCAGCTCCGGCGTGACTTTCGCTCACCCGTCGAAATTCCGAGCTTGGCGCGCAGCGTCGGTATGAGCGCGTCGTCATTTCACAAGCACTTCAAGTCGATCACCTCGTCATCGCCGCTCCAGTATCGCAAGAGCCTGCAACTCTTGGAGGCGCGGCGACTGCTGCGAGCCGGCTCGCTCTCGGTGACCGAGGTTGCGTTTGACATCGGCTATGAGAGCGCGGCTCAATTTAGCCGCGACTATTCGCGCAAATTCGGCTCTTCGCCGAAGCACGAGGCAAAAATCCTCGCCCGCTGACCAGGGCTTCGATTCACGTCGTCCACGCATCCGTCGGAATTCGACGCTGACGATCGTTGCATTGCGACTCGGCGCGAGTCCGCTGTCACGTGCGCGACATGCGTACGCAACTTGGAACATCTGCTCTTAGCCGAAACGTTGCCGCGCTGACGCCGCATCGCCGACTAGCTTCGCCGCCGCGACGGAGCCGGATGGGTCGGTCTCCAGCAACGAATGAGGCGGAGTTCAAGCAATGCGTAATAGTCACTTTGGATTGCGAGCCGTGTCAGCCAAGGCGCTGCCGTGGATGCTGATTGGAATTGTCGTTGGAGTCGGTTGCGCGGGTGCGCCTGGCACTCGTGAGTTGGCGGGTGAAAGAGCCGAAGCGCTCACCACGGTCACGGTCAGCTTTCAAGAGGGGCAGCTCCCGACGACCAGCTACACCGGTGCCCGCGACACGATGTTGGAAGGGCTCGCACCGACCACGAACAACGGTAGCGACACTAGCTTGTCCGTCGACGGCGATGGCCAGCAGAATGCCTTGCTCGCCTGGGACTTGAGCCCAGCCATTCCCGCGACGGGCGTGGTCGAATCCGCAACCATCACCTTGGTCGTTTCCGACAAGAGCCCGGAGACCTTCAGTTTCTACGAAGCCAAGCCGGCCTGGGTCGAGAGCAGCGCAACTTGGAATGTGTTCGCGAGTGGTAGCAATTGGCAGACGCCCGGCGGGCTGGGCGCGAACGATCGCGGCAGCTCGGCGCTCGGCAGCTTCTCGGCCTCGGCAACGGGAACATACACCGTCACGTTGAACGCGGCCGGCGTCGCGCTCGTGCAGCAATGGGTGCAAGCCCCCTCGTCGAATCAAGGCTTATTCTTGGACGGCGCTGCGACCACCAATCGCCTCGAGTTTCGTTCGAGCGAGTACACGACCAAGAGCTCTCGCCCGAAGCTCACCGTCAAGTGGCACGACGGCGGAGGCGGCGGAACGGGCGGTGCCGGAGGAAGCGGCGGCGCAGGCACGGCCGGTACGGGCGGCGAGATCTCGTTGAATACCACGCCGGGCAACTACAAGGGCACGTGCGATGGCTCGCTCGGCATTGCCATCGACGGAACCTATTTCTTGGACGGCAACGATGAAAATCAGGGACTGCGTATCTATCTGCGCGGTGCCAACGCGACACCGGTGCAAACCAAGGACGTGAGCACTGCCCTCGGTCTGACGACGTCAGACGAGGTCGACCTCGAGGACGGCGCGCGCATCGGGAACCGCGTGTACATCCTCGGCTCGCACGGCCGCGACAAGAACGGCAACCTCGAGCGGATGCGCTATCGATTTTTTGCGCTCGACTTGTCTGGCTCGGTGCCTAGCCTGGGCATGACCGTCGCTGGCTACACGACGACGTTGCTCGATCAAATGTTGGTCTCTGCGAATTGGGTCACGCCGAACAGCGCGGTCATCACTTCGCTCAGCAATGCCTCGAAGCTCAGTGTTGCGACCGACTCGAATTTGGCGCCCAAGGTGAACGGCACCAACATCGAGGGCCTGACTTGGTTGCCCACGAGCGCGCGCCCGAACCAGCTCTTGATTGGCTTCCGGAACCCGGAACAGGGCAGCTCGGCGATCCTCGTTTCGCTGCTGAACGCGGATGCTGTCGTTGCCGGCGCAACCGCGCAGTTCGGTGAGGCGATCTTGCTCGATCTGGGTGGGCTCGCCATCCGCGGCATGGCCTGGTCGCCGGTGCACCAAGCCGTGTTGATCTTGGGCGGACCGCGGCAGACTGCTGCGAGCCCATTCCGACTCTTCAAGTGGAGCGGTGTGGCTACCGACGCGCCCGTGCTAATTCAAGACATCACGCCCCCCGCTGATTCCTCGGTGGAAGCGGTCATCCCGTGGCCCAATACCCACGACGTCCAGATCTTGTTCGACCAAGGCGACTATCAGATCGGTGGCAACAACTGCAAGGACGTCAGCGCGTCGAGCCAATTCTTCAAAGACGTGATCGTTCACGTGCCCTGATCGGTCTCGGTGGACGCGCCACTTCGGAACTGGATGGCCCCGCCGCGGCTCGTCGCCGCCGGGGGCTTCATCGGCTATCGGCTCACCGAGAGTGCACCTCGCGGCAAACCAGGCGCCTAGCCAACCGACATTGCCGTGCGCAGCTCCTCGAGCAGCGCGCGTGGCGTCACCCCTGAAATGGCCCGGAATTCCGCAATGAGGTGGGCTTGGTCGTAATATCCGGCAAGGCTGGCGATGCTCGCCCAGCTCGGTCGCTGGTCGGTGCGTGCGGCGCGCAGCGCGCGACGGAAACGCGAGAGCTGCGTGTAAACCTTGGGGTTCACGCCCATGGTTTCGTGGAACAGGCGACGCAGGTGCCGCTCGCTCACGCCCAGCTCCGCGGCGACGGCGCTCACACTGCCCTGCGACAAGCGCTCTGCCGCGTCGAGGGCGAGTCGCGTGTTCGCGCTGCGCAGAGGAGCCGCGGCTAGGCGAGAAGCGATGGCTCGCTCCAGCGTCGCGGCTGCATCGAGCGTGTTACGCGCATTCGCCAATTGATCGCACAAGCGACGCGCGGCAGCGCCACCCCAGAGATCTTCGAGCGCGACAATGCGTTCGGAGAGCGCTGCCGCTGGCGCACCGAGCACGGCTTCATGCGTGCCCAGGTGAAGGCGCGCGGTGACGGTGCGTTGCCCGCTCCGAATCAACTTTCGACGGACCCGTTGCCGCGGGCCGAGCGCGTGTACGTCGAGCCCGTTCGGCACGGATGAGCCGAAGCGAACGACGAGATGAATCTCAGGTCGTGGAAGCGCCACGCCTCGGCTGTCGGAGGTGCGCTCATCCGCGAGGAGCGCGGCTACGGCGGACGCTGACGACGCGCTCGGAGCGATCCGACGGCGGTCTACGGCACTCTCCAGCATCGAGCAAGTGTGTCGCGCGCGAGCCTTTTGCGCAAGATTGTCGCGAGTTGTCCGATTTTTCCAATTCACGGTTGCTCCCGCTCACTACGTTTGGGTCATGAAGATTCTAATCACCGGAGCGACTGGAAAGGTCGGAAGCCGGCTCAGCAAGCGACTCGCTCAGCGCGGCGATCAGGTTCGTGCCCTCGTTCGTGACGCTTCTCGCGCTGCAGATCTGCGCGAAGCAGGCATCGAGCTCGTCACGGGCGACTTGCTCGATCAGGACTCGCTGGCGGCCGCCGTGCGCGGCGTCGATGCGGTCGTCCATTGCGCTGCGTTCTTCCGCGGTGCAACTCCGGAGCAAGCGCACGCAGTCAACGATTTCGGCACGCAGCAGCTGGCGAACGCGGCACGAGAGGCGTCCGTCAAACGCTTCATTTTCACGAGTACCGGTTTAGTCTATGGCCCGTCTGCTGGGCGCCTTTGCGCTGAAGACGGCCCCTGTGCGCCGCTCGCGGCTTACCCAGTGAGTAAGCTTGCTGCAGAACGCTTTCTGCTCGCGGTCGGTGGGCTAGATGCTCGCGTGTTACGGCTGCCGTTCGTGTACGGCGATGGCGATCCGCACATCGCAGAAATCGTCCCTTTGATGCGCGATTTCCCGGCGACGCAACGCATGTCACTCGGGCATCATGCGGATGTGGCGCAAGCCGTCGCTCGCTTGCTCGATACGCCTTCGCCCGCTCATCGCATTTACAATGTGGTCGACGACGAAGCGCCAGACCTAGCAGCGCTCTTCGCGTCGGTGGGTGCACCTCCACCCGACGGATCGAACCCCGAGAAAGCCCGCGCATTCGAGGCGCTGCTCGATGGCCGACGGATCCGCGAAGATCTCGGCTTCAAACCCCAGTTTCCGCGACTCGTCGATGCCGTCGCCGCGGGTGCTAGCTGAGGATCGTCTCCGCGCCGGTGAACAAGGCAATGAGCGCGCGCGGCGCGTGTTCGTCGTTGAAACAAATGGCGTAGGTCCTGGCCGCCTCTGCTGCGGCATCCGCGCTGCGGATGAACATCGCTTCCTCGAACTCCGTGAGCGCGACTTCGAGATCGTCTGGATGTGCCGCAATGGCTTTGCCGAGCTCCGCGCCGTCGAGCATCGCGAAATTGGCGCCCTCGCCGTCGGGCGGATTCAGGTGCGCAGCATCGCCGAGGAGGGTGACACCTGGGACTCGCTGCCAACGGTGCCCAGGCGGAAGTGCGTGAATCATTCGCGGAACGGGCGCGGTCTCGCCGTCCGTGATCAAGGCCCGGAGCTCGGGTGCCCAGCCCTCGAACTCGGCGGCCACGCGGGCCTTTGCGCGGTTCGCGTCGTTGAAGTCGATGTTTGCGACCCAGTCTTTGGGCTTGGTGAGCGCGACATAGGCGTGCAGTACGCCGTCCGTTTCGCGATGAGCGACGATTCCCCTGCCGGGTGCAAGCGCGTATAGGGCGCCGCCTCCGACGACCCTCGCGCTTGCGGGGTGACGCGCGTCTGCGTCGAGCAGGTACGTCTCGATGAACGTCGTCCCGACGTACTCCGGTTTGGCATCGGAGAGCAGGGAACGGATTTTGGACCACGCACCGTCGGCGCCCACGACGAGGCTCGTGGTCACACTCGAACCGTCCGCGAACGTAAGCTCGTGTCGTCCGTCGCCGAGCGCGCGCACGTTCGCGAGCTTGCGATCCCATTGGACCGTGTCGCCCGGCAGCGAATCCAGCAGGATACGCCGCAGATCGCCGCGGAGTACCTCGGGGCGTATGCCGCTGTCGTCGTCTGGCTGATCCAGTAGGACCGTGCCCCGTGGGTCCAATACGCGCGAGGCTTCGCCGCCTCGATGAATGATCTTCGTGAATTCGTCGAACAGGCCGGCGGCTTTCAGCGCGAGTTGCCCGTTGTAGTCGTGGATATCGAGCATGCCGCCCTGCGTGCGCGCGTCGGCGGAAACGTCGGCCTCGTAGACGACGGCGGGAATGCCGTGGATGTGCAGCACGCGAGCGAGCACGAGCCCGCCGAGGCCCGCGCCAATGATTGTGATGGGAGTCATGGTGTTTCCATTTGGGGGAGCGGAATTGCAGCCGTATTTGCGGTGGAACAACGTTCCACTATTAGCCTGGAACGCTGTTCCAGATCTGTCAAGATGTGGCCATGGCGAAAAAGGCCCCGCGAGCACCGGCGCGTCGTGACGCTGCGCTGTCACAGGAACGGATCGTCGGTGCGGCAATCGAACTTCTCGATGAACAGGGCGAGGAAGGCCTGACGTTTCGCGCGCTCGCCACGCGACTGGCGACTGGTTCCGGTGCGATCTATTGGCACGTCACCAACAAGAGCGAGTTGCTCGTTGTGGCAACCAATGCCGTCGTTGCGCGCACGCTTTCCGACCGTCTTCCCTCCAGCTCACCGCGAAAGGCAATTCGCGACGTCGCCGTGTGCGTGTTCGAGATCGTCGACGCGCATCCCTGGCTCGGGGCGCAGCTCTGGCGCGCTCCGTCGCCGACCGCGATGTTGCAGATCTTCGAGCGCATCGGGCGGCAAGTCCAAGCGCTCGGGGTTCGCGGTAGCGCCCAGTTTACGTCGGTCTCGGCGCTGGTGAGCTACATCCTCGGCGTCAGTGTTCAGAACGCCGAGAGTCGTCGTACGTTCGAGCCGTCTGCGGACCGCGCCGAATTCCTCGCGAAAGAGGCGACGCGCTGGAAGGAATTGGACCCCGAGGAGTATTCGTTCACGCGCAGCGTCGCCACCCAGCTGCGAAAGCATGACGACCGGACCGAGTTCCTGGCTGGGATCGACCTGATTCTCGCCGGGATCGGCGCTTCGAAGTAGGGTGAGGTATGCGATCCCGTGAAGCCCTGCCCGACACGCAAGGGAACACCAATGCCGGGTGAGCGGACGGCTGCGAGCATCGAGAACGGCGAGGAAGCGCGCGCGTTCCTCCAGGATCGGGTCGCGCTCTTTTGGAAGGTGCTGTTCTTCCTGATGCTGTTCGCCAGCACGCTGGGAGCGGTCGGTGCGCTCAATCGAAAGCCAGGTGGGGACTTGGCTATCGATATCATCGTCGCCGCAGAGGCCGGGGTGTTCTGGTGGATCAGCAAGACCGGACGTCGGTCGGTCCGCTTCTTACGCACGCTGGAGGCGGTCGGCCTCTTGCTGTATTTCAGCAGCTCGACCTTCATCGGTCGCTATGTGCTCGTGGGCTTCGTGCACGAGCGTTCGCTCACGACGTCCGACGCGATTTTGATGGCCGATGCATACCTGTCGATCTTGGGTATCTTCGGTTCGGCGCTGATGATCCTAGTTCGCGCGGCGCTCATCCCTTCGTCGCCTCGGCGTACCGTGTTGTATACGGCGATGATCGGTGTCCCCAGCGTCCTGACGCCGACTTTGTTCGTTCCGGCCGCAGCTGGCGGATTTGCTTGGCGCGGCCTCGATTCCCCAGCATTTCCCTGGTTTCCGGCGGCGCTCGTGATGGTCTGGTGCTTCGTGGTCGTGACCAGCACGGTCATTTCGCGAGTCATTTACGGTCTTCGTGCCGCCGTGCGTGACGCACGCCGATTGGGGCAATACGTGCTCGAAGAGAAGATCGGTGAAGGCGGCATGGGCGAGGTGTACCGCGCGCGTCACGGGATGATGCGGCGTCCGTCAGCACTCAAGCTACTACGCGCAGGACAAGCCGAGCAGCGTCACCTGGTTCGGTTCGAGCGCGAGGTTCAGCTCACAGCCCGCCTCACTCATCCCAACACGATCACGATTTTCGACTACGGGCGCACCGACGACGGCGTCTTCTACTACGCGATGGAGCTGCTGGACGGCGCGACCCTGCAACGAGTCGTCGAAGTTTCCGGGCCACAAGCGGAAGCGCGCGTGCTGCGCATCCTGACGATGATTTGCGGCGCGCTGGTCGAGGCTCACTCGATCGGGCTGATTCACCGTGACATCAAGCCAGCGAACATCATGCTGTGCACGCAGGGTGGAGAGGCGGACGTAGTAAAGCTGCTCGATTTCGGGCTCGTCAAAGAGCTCGCGGTCACGGGCGACGCGGCGCTTTCGGTCGCGGCCACGCTGGTCGGAACGCCGCAATACATGGCCCCAGAGAGCATCCTCTCGCCAGACTCGGTGGATGCGCGCGCGGACCTCTACGCGGTGGGAGCCGTGGCGTACTTCTTACTCGCTGGGGACGTCGTGTTCAGTGGCCGAACGATCGTGGAGGTCTGCTACCAGCACCTGCATCAGGAGCCGATGACCATGGCCGATCGCGGCATCATCGTGTCGAGTGAGCTCGAGCGAATCGTGCTTTCGTGTCTTGCCAAGCGCCCCGAAGATCGGCCGCAGAGCGCCGCCGAGCTCAAGCGAAGCCTCGAGGCGTGCGCCGCGCGCGAGGTTTGGGATGCCGATCAGGCACAGCAGTGGTGGCGTGAGCATCAGCGGGCATTGCAGAGCGACGGCCCGCACAGCCTCGGTAGCCACCGCACGATCGGGGTGGATGCGCGGTCGCGCTCGGCGCTTCGAGCCGCGGGCTGAAACGCGAACGCGCGTTCGTCGCTCTCGAGCTCAAAACCAGCGTGCAAGTGCATCGTCCAGCGAGCGCGTCGATGCGTTGGTCCAAGCGACGCAGCCGTCGGGGCGAACGAGCAGCGACGGTCCGTCTTTGATGCATACCGCGTGCACGTGTTTGGGAAGCGCTCGCTCCGAAGGCGAAATGAAGATGCCACCACCGCGCTGCATCAGCTCATAGAGCCATGCCTCGCTGCCGTCCCTGAGCGTGAAGAGCTCGTTTCTCGCGAGCGTGCCGACGCGCGGGTCGTCATCACCAAGGTCGTAGCGTGTGTCGACTCCGGTGAGCATTTCGCCGAAGTAGCGATTGCCCTCCGGGAGGCGCATCAAGTCGCTGACGATCGTACGCAGTGCGCTAGTGAGTGGGTCGGGGCGCATCAGCGCGACTTGGGCACGGGTGTTTTCGAGGACCCGCGCGGCGACGGGGTGCCGTTCGGTGGTGTACGAGTCGAGCAGGTGATCACGACCTGCGACTGCGCTGGCGAGCTTGAAGCCGAGATTGGCAGCGTCGACCAGGCCGAGATTCAGCCCTTGGCCGCCGAACGGTGAGTGCACGTGCGCCGCGTCCCCCGCCAGGAAAATGCGGCCCTTTCGATAGGTCGTGGCTTGGCGAGCGTTGTCCGTCCAGCGCGTTGCCTGCGTCATCGACACGATCTTGACGTCGCTGCCGCTGACGCGCTGGAGCGCGGCTTCGACCTCGGCTTGGCTGACCGGTGCGTCGCGGTCGGGCGGAGGCCCACTGAACTCCGCGGTGAAGACGCGACCCGGCGAGGATGCGATGAGACCGCGCGGCGTTCGCTGCCAGCCTTTGGCGATTTTCTCGGGAACGTCGAACTCGGCCACGACTTGATAGCCAGTGATGGTCGGATCCGTTCCGGGGAACTCGAAGCCCGCGAGCTTGCGTACGCGACTCTTCCCGCCGTCACAACCGACGAGGTACTTCGCGCGCAGTGGGCCAGCGCTGGTTTGCAGCGAGACACCCTGGTCGTCTTGCTCGAACCCTTCCACCGTGACGCCGCGACGGATTTCGAGACCAAGCTCGCTGGCTCGCGCGTTCAGCAGTTTTTCGAGCGCCTCTTGCGGCACCATTCGGAAGTGGCGATCCGGATCGCGTTGCAGCTCTTGGTCGATCAAGAAGATGGCCGAGAAGTGACCGCCCGGCCTCTTCACGGGGCTGTTCCCGAAACGCGCTTTCAAGGCGGCTTGCATCACGGCCAGGGTGGCTGCGTGCGCCTCGTTGAGCGTGGGGGCGAGTCCGCGTCGCTCCAACGCTTCTGCCGCCACGGCGCCGATTGCGGCGGCCTTCAGCATGCGATCCGGCTCCAAAAGCCGTTCCAGCACGAGCGGCTTCAGACCGGCGGTCGCGAGCTCGATTGCCAGGAAAAGCCCGACTGGGCCAGCGCCAACGATAACGACGTCGTGAGTCATGCCCAGAATAGTGAACCGAATAAAACTTTTATCCAGTAAAATATTTGGCTTGGTTTAAGATTGTGCCATGGGCGAGCTCCGCGAAAGCAAAAAGCGCGAAACCAGGCAACGCATCTCCGACATTGCCACCAGCCTGTTCCACGCGCGCGGCTTCGACGCGGTGACCGTCGAGGAGATCGCCGCCGCCGCAAACGTGTCCAAGGTCACGGTGTTCAACTACTTTTCGCGCAAGGAAGATTTATTCTTCGATCGCCAGGACGAAGTAGAGCCGCTCTTGCGGCAGGCGCTTGCCGACCGACCGAAACACGGAGCCGCCGTCGATGCACTTCGCGATCTGGTGCAGCGACTGCGCGAGCAGAAGCATCCGTTTGCGCGCATCGACGACCAGACGGTCGGCTTCTTTCGCGTCGTCGCCGCGAGCCCGTCACTCAAATCGCGGCTACGTGAGATCGAGGCGGAGGCAGTCGAGCTGCTCACCGCGGAGCTCGGCGCTGCCGAGCGCGATGGTGTCACTCGACTGATCGCAGGCATCATCGTGCTCACCTGGCGCACGGCATATGATGAAGCGATTCGCGTGTTCGAACACGGTGGCTCGGCCAAGAAGGCGAACGCCGCCTTCATCGCCTTGATTGAGCGCGGATTCGCAGCCGCGCGCACGATGGCGTGAAATCGAGAGTGGGCGCTCGACGCGCTTCGTGACACCCGAAGGGGTGCGTTCCAGCAACACACCTCACAGAAACGCGCTGTTCCAACCGAAGTCGCTCACTCCTGGCCCGCGATGGCGTCGCTCTTTTGGCGCGCTTAGAACGACCCTGAATTTGAACCGCCGAGTCGCAGAGGCCGCAGAGATCTGAAAGAGCTTTTAAGGGGGCGCGATTCACGGCGAAGCTAGTCGTGGCTACGACGTAAGCATGCGCGATACGCAGACCCCGGTCTCTCTTTCAGATCTCCGCGGCCTCTGCGGCTCTTATGATTGGTCACATCTCCGACAGCCGCGCGGCGACA
>Ga0164309_10000664_pt1 | contig 18213 bp, 20 predicted proteins | sample Whisoiple_247_MG_FD_109984 | JGI IMG/M metagenome (GOLD analysis project Ga0164309, IMG submission 109984) | Soil microbial communities amended with fresh organic matter from upstate New York, USA - Whitman soil sample_247_MG | ecosystem: Environmental > Terrestrial > Soil > Unclassified >...
CCGCCGGCGCGACCCGGGTCCACGCCTCCAGGAGCGCGCCCCAGGGCGTCGCCGTCCGCCTGCCGTGCGGTGCCGGGTCCACCGCCAGCACCTCCCCGACCTCGTACACCTGCTTGGCCCGGCGCAGCGCGGAGCGCAGCCCGGCCTCGGGGTCGCGCCCGGCGAGCCGGCTCGGCGCGGACGCCGGCGCCGGTCCGTCCCGGAGCCGGGCCGCCAGCTCCGTCCCCTTGCCGCCGGCCGCGGGCCGGACCCGGACCTCGACCCGGTCCCCCAGCTCGGCGAGCGGGTCCGGGAGGTGAGCGGTGTCGATCTCCGACGGCTCGCGCAGCACGGTCACCGCCAGCCACCCGGACCCGGTCCAGCCGCCCGTGACGGGGCCGCGCGCCGCCCGCCCGCGCGCGACCCGCACGAGCAGCACCGCGCCGGCGGCGAGCGCCGCGGCGGACCCCACCCGCGCGACGGGCCCGGTCACGACCGGGCCCCCGCGTCCGCGGGCTGCGGGCCGCGGGCGAACTCCTGCACGATCCGCTCGCAGAAGGCGGGGAGGTCGTCGGGCGAGCGGCTCGTCGTGAGCGTGCCGTCCGTCACCACCTCCTCGTCGACGACCTCGGCCCCGGCGTTGCGCAGGTCGGTGCGCACGCTGGGCCACGAGGTGAGGCGGCGGCCGCGCACGACGTCCGCCTCGAGGAGCGTCCACGGGCCGTGGCAGATCGACGCGACCGGCTTGCCGGAGCCGACGAAGTCGCGCACGAACCGCACCGCCGCGGGCTCCATCCGGAGCTTGTCCGGGTTGACCGTCCCGCCGGGCAGCAGCAGGGCGTCGAAGTCGTCGACCGCCACGTCGCCGACCAGCCGGTCGACGGGGAACGTGCCGGCGTCCTCGAGGTCGTTGTCCCGCGCCTGGATCTCGCCCGGCGCGAGCGACACCACCACCGTGGTCGCGCCCGCGTCGTCGAGCGCCTGGCGCGGCTTCTCGAGCTCGACGCGCTCCACCCCGTCGGCCGCGACGATCGCGACCCGGCGCCCGTCCAGCGCCCCGGCCACGTCAGGCCCCCCGCCCGTCGGGGTGCAGGACGACCTTCGTCCACCCGTCGTCGCGCTTGTCGAAGTGCTCGTACGCCTCGGGTGCGCGGTCCAGCGGCAGCTCGTGGCTCACGATGAACGACGGCTCGGCCTTGCCGCCGGCGATCAGGTCGCGCAGCTGCCGGTTGTACTTCTTGACCGGCGCCTGCCCGGTGCCGAGGTGCAGGCCCTTGAACCAGAACATGCCGAAGTCGAACGCGATCTTGCCCTGCTGCGCGAGCTCGTCCTCGGCCCCGGGGTCCTGCGGGACGAAGACGCCGACGGTGCCGATCGTCCCGGTGAACCGGACGGAGCCGACCAGCCGGTTCATGGTCAGGTTCGTCTGCTCCTGGCCGTCGGGCTCGTGCGCCTGGTAGCCCACGCACTCGCAGCCGTTGTCGGCGCCGAGGCCCATGGTCTGGTCGAGGACCGCCTCCACCGGGTCGACCTTCGAGTCGTCGATCGTGATCGCCCCGATGGACTCGGCGAGCCGCAGCCGGTCGGGCTGCCGGTCGACCACCATGACCTTGCCGGCCCCGCGGATCGTCGCCGACAGCGCGGCCATCAGCCCGACCGGGCCGGCGCCGTAGATGACCGTCTGGTCGCCGGGCTTCACGCCGGCCATCTCGGTGGCGTGGTACCCCGTCGGGAAGATGTCGGCGAGCATCACGTAGTCGGTCTGCCGCTCCTCGGCGTCCTCGCCCAGCCGCAGGCAGTTGAAGTCGCCCCACGGCACCCGCAGCAGCTCGGCCTGGCCGCCGCCGTACGGGCCCATGTCGGCGAAGCCGTAGGCGGCCCCCGCCATGCTCGGCTCCGGCTGCGCGGTGAGGCAGTAGTTGGTCAGCTGCCGCTCGCAGTTCTTGCAGTGCCCGCAGGCGATGTTGAACGGCAGGACCACCCAGTCGCCGACCTGCACCTTGTCGACGCCGTCGCCGACCTCGACCACCTGGCCCAGGTTCTCGTGCCCGAACCACCGGCCCTTCTCGAAGTCCGTCCTGCCCTCGTACATGTGCAGGTCGGAGCCGCAGATGTTCGCGGACGTGATCCGCACCAGCACGTCGGTCGGCCGCTCGATCCTCGCGTCCGGGACGTCCGAGACGCTGACCTGGCGCGGACCCTCGTACACCACTGCCTTCATGACGCCTCCTCTGATCGGCCCCGGCGGACGCCGGGTCGGACACGTCATTGCACCCACGTGCTGCGCCTCCGCGGTATCGGCAGACCTGCCGATCCGTGGTCTCCGCGGGCCGGCGGCCGCCCGCGGGCGACGGGGTCCGCAGTGGGGTAGGAAGGGTTTCGTCCGCACCCGCCGCCCGGTCGAGAAACGGCCCTGCCCGGGTGGTCGGCGCCCTGGCGCCGACGTCCCCGAGGGGTCCCCATGCGCTCGCTCCGCGCCGATGAGCTGCTGCTCGCCGAGGCCGCGTCGGCGCGACCCGTCGCCCCGCCCGCCGAGCGGGCCCGGGGCCTGCTCGAGGTGCTGCGCCAGGTCGTCCCGTTCGACGCGGCGTTCCTCGCCTTCGCCGACTCGGGGGAGCACCGCCCCTCCTCGCTCGCCACGCTGGACCTGGACGACGCCGCGGTGCGGTTCCTCGAGGGGCCGCAGGTGGCCCGGGACATCGAGCTGACCGGCACGGACCGCGCGCGACCGCCGCTGGGGCCGTCGGACCTGCCCTACCCCGCGGAGGAGCTGGCGACCTGGGCGGACTGCCTGATCCCGTCCGGGCTCCGGGAGGGTCTCGGCGTCGCCCTGTTCGCCGACGGCGGCCGGCACGTCGGCCACCTCGCGGTGCTCTCCGCGAGCCCCGCCCCGCCGTCCGCGGCCACCCGCCGGCGCCTCGCCCGGCTCGCGCCCCTGCTCGCGCGCTGCCTCGACCCGATGAGCTCGCTCCTCGCCTGCGCCCGGCTCGTCCAGGGCGTGACCGCGGGCACGGCCCTGCGCGCGGACGGCGGGTGCCAGGTGGTGCCGGGGCTGGCGACCGACCCGCTGCTGCTGCCGGGCTCGCCGCTGCTCGGTTTCGTGCGGCGGCGGGTGGGCGACGGCCGGGTCAGCTCGTCGTTCCTCTGGCCGCTCGGCGGGGCGCACGCACCCGACGGCCACGCGCGGGTCACCGTCCTGAGCACGTCGGACGACGCGGGTCCTGGGCTGGCCGGCCTGGCGCTGCTCTCCCCCGCGCCCCCGCTGCACGGGCTCACGCCGCGGGAGCTCGAGGTGCTGGGGCTTCTCGTCGAGGGGTGCACGAACTCCGACATCGCGCGCCGGCTCGTCGTCACCTCGCGGACGATCGCCACGCACCTCGAGCACATCACCGCCAAGCTCGGCACGCCGACGCGGACCCACGCCGCGGTGCGCGCGGAGCGCGACGGGCTCTACGTCCCCGCGGCGCCCTGCTGACCGCCGTCGCCACGGGCTCGCGCGGAGTCCCGCCCCGCCGCACCTCGACGCGCCTTCCTGTCGCCCCCTCCACCCGCACCGACGATGTGGTGACGCACGAGGAGTGGGGTGGAACGACGGGTGGGCGGAGGACGGCCGGCGGTCCCGAGAGCTCGGTGGTCACCGAGGTGTCGTCCGACCTGGGCCGCCCGTGGTGCTACGTCGGCGAGCACCGGCTGGAGCGGGCGGTTCCTGGTGTTCGACCGCCGGCCCCGTCGCGCACCCCGTACGCGCGCACGAACGCGCGCGCCCCGTCCGTCATGATCCGCCGGACGTGCGCGCTCTCGGCGCGCCGGCGCGCCGGCTCGTTGAGCACGCGCAGCGCGGTCAGCGCGTGGAAGTGCGCGGCGGCCAGATCCGGGTCCTCGGCGTCGAGCAGGCCGGCGCGGGCGAAGCGGCCGACACGCTCGCTGAGGACCTGCGCGTGGGCCTCGTCGAGCGGGTGGTCGTCGAGCTCCGGCAGCAGCGGCTCGTTCTCGTTGATCAGCCGGACCGCGGCGAGGTAGTCCGACGACAGCAGCAGGGAGCGGCCGAGGTCGGCGGCGAGCGCGGTGAGCGCCTCGTCGAGGTCGGCGACGTCCGTGATGCCCGCGTCGTCGAGGTGCTGCGCGACCAGCCCCCGGAGCGTCGCCAGCGCACGCTCCCCCGCGTCCTCGACGACGCCGAGCAGGAGGCGCCGCTTGTCGCCGTAGTAGTCGTAGACCGTCCGCTTCGACACGCCCGCGAGCGCGGCCACCGCGTCCATGCTGGTGCGCTCCACACCCGTCTGCACGAACAGCTCCCGGGCGGCGGCCAGGATCGCCGCTCGCTTGTGCGCCTGGCCCTCGCGCACGGGCCTGTCGCCCACTGTCGTCATCGCTCTCCTCCGTGGTGCTCGGGATCGATGCTACACCGGCCGGTGTAGGTCTACACGACACGGTGTAGTGTCGCTCGCCATGCACACCATGAACCCGGTGACCCTGCAGGCGCACGCCCTGCGGAAGCGCTACGGGCACCTCACCGCCGTCGACGGCCTGTCCTTCGCGGTGAGGCCCGGCGTCGTGACCGGCTTCCTCGGCCCCAACGGGGCGGGGAAGTCCACGACCCTGCGGATGTTCCTCGGCCTGGACCGGCCGACCAGCGGTGCGGCGACGGTCGGCGGCCTGCGGCTCGCGGAGATCCCGCACCCGATGCGCGTCGTCGGCGCGATGCTCGACGCCCGGGGGGTCCACCCGCGCCGCGCGGCCGCGGACCACCTCGCGGCGGTCGCGCGCGCCGGGGGCGTGGCCAGGTCCCGGGTGCCCGAGATGCTGGACCTGGTCGGGCTGGGGGGCGCCGGGAACCGCCCCGCCGGTGACTTCTCGCTCGGGATGAAGCAGCGGCTGGGCATCGCGACCGCGCTGATCGGCGACCCGGCCGTCGTGATCTTCGACGAGCCGCTCAACGGCCTCGATCCCGCGGGGATCCGGTGGGCGCGCTCGCTGATGCGCGACCTGGCCGCCGAGGGCCGCACGGTCCTGTTCTCCAGCCACCTCATGGGCGAGATGGAGCTCACGGCGGACCACCTCGTGGTCGTCCACCACGGACGGCTGCTGGCGGACCAGCCCCTGGCCGCCTTCATCGCCGACCGCACCACCGAGCACGTCCGCGCGCGCACGCCGGACCGGCAGGGACTCCTCGAGGCGCTGGCCCGCGCCGGACTGCGAGCCACGCCCGACCCCGCCGGCGCGGACGCGGTCGACGTCGAGGGGGCCGCGACCGACCACGTCGGCCGCGTCGCCGCCACCGCGGGTATCGGGCTGTCCGAGCTCACCGCGGTCCGCGACTCGCTGGAGGACGTCTTCCTCACCATGACCTCGACCCGGAAGGACGCCGCCTGACATGGACCTCCTCGCCTCGGAGTGGATCAAGACCCGCAGCATCCGCACCACCTGGATCCTGGCGGCCGGCACCGTCCTGGTCACCGTGGTCGTGAGCCTGCTCGGCATCAGCGGCCTCGTGGCGGGCTGGCAGGCCGACCTGCCCGCGGACTTCGACCCGACCGGCGTCAGCTTCAAGGGCATCCTCGTCGGGCAGATCCTCGTCGCGACGCTGGGCGCACAGGCCTTCACCAGCGAGTACGCCACGGGCCAGATCGTCACGACCCTGACGACCGCACCCCGGCGCGCCGTCCTGCTGGTCACGAAGCTCGCCGTCACCGCCCTCGTCGCGCTCGCGACCGCCGTCCTCACCGTGGCGTCCAGCCTCGGCGCGAGCCAGGCGGCCCTCGCCGCCGCGGGGCTGCCGACGGCGGACCTGACCGATGCCGGCACCGTCCGGGCTGTCCTGTGCGCGGTCGGCTACCTGGTGCTCACCGCCGTGCTCGGCGTGGCGCTCGGCGCCCTGACGCGCTCCTCCTCGGGCGCGCTCGCCGTCGTCGTGACCGTGGCGCTGCTCGTGCCGGCGCTCGCACCCGGGCTGCCCGGGGCCCTCGGGGACCTCGCCGGGACGTACTGGCCCACGACGGCCGGACAGGCCTCCTACACGACCACGGGCACCGGACCCCTGACGGGCGCCGCCGGGCTCGCCGTGATGGCGGTGTCCACCCTCTGGACCACGCTTGCCGCCCACGTCACGTTCCGGACCCGCGACGCGTGACGCTCCCGCGGCGCCCCGGCCCGGGGCGGTTCCGCCCGGTCCTGGTCCCGGTGACCGCGACGACCGGGTTCCTGCTGTCGGTCCTGGCGACGTTCGGCGCGGTGACCGCGATCTTCCAGTGGGGGTGCGGGCCGCTCAGACGCGCAGCTCGACGCCCGCGAGGGCCTCCACCCGCTCCCAGACGCGCCGCGCCGCGTCCGGGCCCGGGCGGGCGGTCCGCGCGGGCGTCGGCACCCGGACCGGGACGCCGCACATCCCCTCGCGCGGCGCGACGTACTCCCCGCCCCGCACCGCGGGGTCGGTCAGCGCACGGACCCCCGGCCAGGCCGCGGCGTCCTTGCCCTGCGCCCACGGGGTGTACGGGTTGCGCCGGTAGGGCGTGCTCCCGTCCCGGATGCCCGGGCGGTGCGGTGTGCGGGCGTCCACGCCCACGCCCGGGTGCGTCACCACCGAGGCGACGGGGTGGCTGGCGGCGCGCAGCCGCCGGTCCAGCTCGAACGCGAGGACCTCCGTGACGGCCTTCGCCCGGGCGTACGCGACGAGACCGAGCCGCGGGACCCGGGCCGGGTCGTCGAACCCCGGCCGGAACCGCGCGACGAACCCGGTGGAGGCGTGCACCACCCGGCCCTCTCCCCCGTGCTCGACGGCGGTGGCCGTCAGCGCGGGCAGGATCCCGGCGAGCAGCCGCACGTGCCCGAGCACGTGCGTGCCGAGCAGCAGCGGGTGGCCGTCGGACGTGCGGGCGCGCGGGTCCATGGACATCGCACCGCCGTTGAGGAACACCCCGTCGAGCCGCGGGAGCGCGGCGAGCTCCGCGGCCGCCTCGTCCACCGCGCGCAGGGACCCGAGCTCCAGCACGACGGTCCGCACCTGCGCGCCGGGCACCCGGGCGAGGATCGCGTCGCGCGCCCCGGCGAGGCGGGCGGCGGACCGCGAGGCGAGCACCACCTCGGCGCCCGCGGCCGCGAGCTGCTCGGCGGCGAAGTACCCGATCCCGGCGGTCGCGCCCGTGACCACGACGGTGCGCCCGTCCTGCCGGGGCGGGTGGGCCGGGTCCCACGCCGCGTCGTCGGTCGCGGGCTGCTGCGCGGTGGTGTGCTCGGTCATGGTGGTCCCGTCGCTAACTGGATAGTCGATCCGTTCGGGACCACCGTAGCGGATCGTTCATCCGATTCGGGTAGGGTGCCGGACATGCCGCCGCTCCGCTCCGACGCCGCCCGCAGCCGCGCGCGCATCCTCGCCGCCGCCGCCGGGCAGGACCGCGGCGCCCTCCGCCTCAACGAGGTGGCCAGGGTCGCCGGGGTCGGTGTCGGGACCGTCTACCGGCACTTCCCCACCGTCGAGGCGCTCGTCGAGGAGCTCACCGCGACGACCGTCCAGCGGGCCGTCGACGCCGCCCGCGCCGCCGCGCGGGACGACGACGCCGGCGCCGCGTTCGACGGCTTCCTCGCCACCGTGCTCGACCTGCTGCTCGCCGACGACGGTCTGCAGCAGGTGCTCCTGGCGGCCGACGACTCGTCCCCCGAGGTCCGCGACGCCAAGGCCGAGCTGACGCGGACCGCCGCCCTGCTGCTGGAGCGCGCGGAGCGCGCAGGCGCCGTCCGGCAGGGGCTCACGCTCGACCAGCTCATGCACCTCGTGTGCGGCTTCGAGCACGCGGTGCGGCTCGGCGACCCCGACGACCGCGCGACGATCGCCGCCGTCCTCCGGGCGGGGCTCAGGCCGGACTGAGGGAGCGCGTCCCGCCGCTCAGGCGAGGGTCCGATCGGCCAGCGCACCTGGTCCGCCTCCAGCAGCGCCGGGTCGCGTTCCGGCGCGACCTCGTCGAGCAGCTCCAGGCGCGTGATGCGCTCGATGCGGAAGCCGCGGATCGCGTCGCGCAGCCGGCACCACCCGACGAGCAGCCAGGCGTCCCCGCCGCGCAGGAGCCCCATCGTCTCGACGTCGCGGACCGTGCTCGGCGGGGCGTCGTCCCCGGGGGCCTCGCCCAGGTAGGTCAGCCGCACGACCCGGCGAGCCGCGATGGCGTCCGACAGCATGCCGAGCGGCACGCCGCCGCCCGCCGGGGCGACGGGGTCGATGACCTGCAGCCGCCCGAGCAGCTCCTGCACCGGGCCGCGGTGCTCCTCCCCCATCACCGCCACGACCTTGGCGCGGGCGCGCCGGGCAGCCGCCTGGTAGGGCGAGGTGTCGAGCAGCGCCAACCCGGCGAGCACCGCCAGCGACTCGGCGGCCGAGAGGTTGAGCGGCGGCAGCGAGTACTCGGGCAGGATCGCGTAGCCCCCCGCGGCGCCGTGCTCCGCGTAGAGGGGCACGCCCGCGACCTGGAGCGACGCGATGTCGCGCTCGATCGTGCGGGTGGACACCCCGAACTCGCGGGCGAGCCGGGCGGCCGACCACGGTCGCCGCGCGCCACGGAGCAGGTCGACGAGGGCGTACTGCCGCTCTGCTCGCTTCATGCCGCCAGCCTGCCAGAGGCCTCGTCGCCGGTCGCCGCCCTCAGCTGCGCATGCTCCGCTGCCCGCCGACGGACCAGACCCGCCGCACCCGGCCCTCGGCGTCGAAGTCGAACACGTCCACGCCACCCGCGCGCACGCCGCCCTGGTCCACGTCCCAGAGCAGCCGGCCGTGGTCGCCGTCGATCGCGTCGGCGACCGCGGTGAACACGACGCCGGGGTTCTGGCCGTGCCACCAGGCGAGGTACCGCGCGAAGTCCTCGGCGGTGCGGATGTCGTCCGCGGGGGTCGACCCGTCGGGCTCGGTCACGGCGAAGTGGATGCGGAAGTCCTCGGCGCAGATCTCGCGGGCGAGGTCGCCGTCGGAGTTCCACATGGTCAGCCACCGGTCGAGCGAGCGGCGGGAGGTGGTCGTGGGGTTCAGGGTCTCGGTCATGCCCCCACCGTCGGGCTCGGGCGCGACAACGGTGTGTCGGTGTTCCGGGAACGGGACGACGACGTCGGCCGGGCTCACCCGCTCCCCGGGGTCGCGCGCGGCGGTCTCCGCCTCGTCCCGTTCGGGGGCGAACGGGGCGGGCGGGGCGGTCGGCCGCGGCTCGTCCTGCCGTCAGCGGTGCGCGTCCACCCGCACGCGCCACCCGACGGCACCCGCGACCACCGCCACGAGCAGCAGCACCAGCCCCTGGACGAGCGCGGCGTGCGCGTGCGCCACCATCGCGTTGCCCCAGTCGACGTCGGACCGGGCGAACCGGGTGGCGACGTACCACCGGTTGCCCCAGCGGAACCCGTCGGCGACGGCCAGCGCGAGCGCCAGCACCGCGACGACCCGCGCCGCGGTGCGCGCCCGGTCGAGCGCCCGTCCACCGCGCCCGTCCGTCGTCGGTCTCGCCGCCACGACTCCCCCTCCGCCCGGGCCGGTGCCCCGTGCCGGACGGCACGTTAGCGGACGGCGGCCCGCCACCGTCGGGGTTCCGTGGCACGACCTGGGCGCGCGGTGCCCGGAGCGCGCGCGCCCGACGGTCAGGGTGGCCGGCCCGGGGAGTCCAGCGTTAGGGTGACGCGAGTCACAGCCCGTCCGCGCAGGTCGCGGCGCCGGGTGGTCGCGACGAGGGGGGACGCGGTGACGGGTGCGGGTGACGGACGGACGGTGGAGGGCGGCGCGCAGCCGACCCCCCGCTCGACCGCGAAGGTCGCCGTCGTCGGCGCCGGCGCCGTGGGGGCGACGCTCGCGTACGCCGTGCTGATGCGCGGCGCGGCGCGGGAGGTCGTGCTCTACGACGTCGACGCCGCCAAGGTCCGCGCGCAGGCGCTCGACCTCGCGCACGGGATCCAGTTCGTGCCGATGGCGCACGTCGTCGGCACGGACGACATCACGGCGTGCGCCGGCGCGGACGTGGTGGTGGTGACCGCCGGGGCCAACCAGCGGCCCGGGCAGACCCGCACGGACCTGGCGGAGCGCACGATCGGGCTCATGCGCACCCTCGTGCCGCAGCTGCTGGAGGTCGCGCCCGACGCGGTCTACGTGATGGTGACGAACCCGGTGGACGTCGTCACCTACGCGGCGCTGCGGTTCTCCGGGCTCCCCCGCGCCCGGGTCATCGGGTCCGGGACGGTCCTGGACTCGTCCCGGTTCCGGTACCTGATCTCCCAGCACGTCGGCGTGGCGGTGCAGAACGTGCACGCGTACATCGTCGGCGAGCACGGCGACACGGCCGTGCCGCTGTGGTCCTCGGCCACGATCGGCGGGGTGCCGCTCCTGGACCTCGAGCCGCTGGCCGGGCGCGAGCCGCTGACGCCGGCCGTCCGCGCGTCCATCGCGCACGACGTGGTGCACTCCGCGTACGAGATCATCGCGGGCAAGGGCGCGACCAGCTACGCGATCGGCCTGGCCGGGTCGCGGATCGTCGAGGCGCTCACGAACGACGAGCACCGCGTCATGCCCGTGTCCTCCCTGATCGACGACCTCGACGGCATCCGCGACGTGTGCCTGTCCGTGCCCACCGTCGTGGCGCACGACGGCGCCGGCACCCCGCTGCGGGTGCCGATGTCGACCGACGAGCTCGTGGCCCTCCGACGCTCGGCGGACGCGCTCCGGGCGACCGCCCGCCCGTTCGGGCTCTGAGCGCGCGGTCGACCCGCGGGGACCGTCGCCGGCATGTCGGACGCCACCACCAGTCTGCTGGTCCTCGCCGCGGCCGTCGCCCTCTTCGTCTGGAACCGGCTCCCCGCGGCCGTGGTCGCCGTCCTCACGGCGCTGGCGCTCGCGGCGACCGGCGTCGTCACCCAGGCCCAGGCGGTCGCGGGGTTCGGCGACCCCGTGGTCGTGTTCATCGCGACGCTGTTCGTGCTGAGCGAGGGGCTGCAGGCCTCGGGCGTCACCGGCTGGGCGGGCGACCTGCTGCTCGCCCGCGCGGGGACGGGCCGCCGCCGGGTCGTGGTGGCGGTCATGGTGCTCGCCGCGGTGACCTCCGCGCTCGTCACGCCCAACGGCGCCGCCGCGGCGGTGCTCCCCGTCGCGCTGCTGGTGGCCCGGCGCTCCGGCACGGCCGCGTCCCGGCTCGGCATCCCGCTCGCCTACGGCGCGAGCGCCGGGGCGCTGCTCACCCTCGCGGGCAGCCCGGTCAACGTCATCGTGTCCGACGCGCTGGCGGACACCACGGGCGACCGGTTCGGGTTCTTCGAGTTCGCGGCGCTCGGCCTGCCGCTCACCCTCGTGACGGTGATCGTGACCGCCCTGCTCGGGCACCGCCTGCTGCCGGACCGCGAGGCGCCGGTGCCCGCGCCCGGGAGCGTCGTCCACGAGGACGCGCGGGTGGGCGGCGCCGCGCTGCGGGCCGTCGTGGTGCTGGGCGCCACCATCGCCCTGCTCGCCTCCGGCGCGGTCACGCCCGCCCTCGCCGGATTGGCGGGGGCCGCGGCGATGGTCCTGACCGGGGTGGTGCGGCCCGCCCGGGCGCTCCGGGCCGTGCCGTGGGAGACGCTGGTGCTGATCGGCGGGCTCATCCCGCTCTCGGCCGCGATCTCGGGGTCGGGCGCGGCGGACGTGCTGGCCGACGTGGTGGTCCGGGTCGTCCCGGACGGCGACGGCCACGCCCTGCTGGTCGCGCTGTTCCTGCTCACGGTCGCGTTGGGGCAGTTCGTGTCGAACGCGGCGACCGTCCTGGTCGTCACGCCCATCGCCCTGGCGGCGGGGGCGGAGGTCGGCGTCGGGCCCGAACCGGTGCTCATGCTCGTCGCGGCCGCCGGTGCCGCGTCCTTCCTGACCCCGCTGGCGACCCCGGCCAACATGATCGTCCAGGGCCCCAGCGGCTACCGGTTCGGCGACTACTGGCGGCTCGGCGCCGTGGTGACGCTCGCGTGGCTCGTCGTCGTGACGCTCGTCGTGCCCCTCGTGTGGCCGCTGACGTCCTGACGAGCGCAACCGCCGGCGGCGGTACGCGGCCCGCGCGCCGCCGCCGGCCCGGCCGCTCCCGGCGCCCCGGTCGACGGGTGATCCTCGCGGCCCACCCTGGCCCGCCCGCGCGTCGTCGCCCTAGACTCCGGACATATCCGGACGAATCACGTCGTCCGGCCCCGAGGAGATCGACGATGATCGCATCCACGGCAGCGCTCGCCCGGCACGCTCGCGAGCACGGGTACGCGGTGCCCGCGGTGAACGTCCTCGACGACCTGAGCCTGCGGGCGGTGGTGGCCGCCGCGGTGCACGTCCAGGCCCCGCTGATCATCCAGCTGTCCGTGAAGACGGTCCGGTCGACGGGCACCGAGCTGCTGACCACCATGTTCCGGTACGCGACCCGCGACCTGACCGTCCCGGTGGCCCTGCACCTGGACCACTGCCCCGACCGGTCGGTCATCGACGAGGTGGTCGCCGCGGGGTGGTCGTCGGTGCTGTTCGACGCGTCGGACCGGGACCTCGCCACGGCCGAGCGGGAGACGGCCGAAGTCGTGGCGCGGGCGCACGCGGCGGGCCTGGACGTGGAGTCGGAGATCGAGAACATCGTCGGCGTCGAGGACGGCGTCGGGTCCGACGTGGCCCTGCACGCCTACTCCGTGGCGCAGCTCGCCGAGGTCGCGGAGCGGACCGGCGCCGACCTCATCGCCCCGCAGCTCGGCACCGCGCACGGCGAGTACCGGGCCCGGCCCGTGCTCCTCCCCGAGCGGGTGCGGGAGCTCGCGGCGCTGACGGACCGGCCCGTCGTCCTGCACGGCGGCACCGGGCTGTCGGCGGAGGACTTCGCCGCGTTCATCGCCGCCGGCGTGTCGAAGATCAACATCTCGACGGCCGTGAAGGTCGCGTACATGCGCGCCGCGGCGGCCCACCTCGACGTCGCACGCGAGCGCGGCAGATGGGATCCACCGAGCATGTTCCGAGACGTCGCGGCGGCGGTCGAGGGCGCGATCGTGCCGCTCGTCGAGCAGTTCGGCGCCGCGGGGCACGCGCGCGGCGCGGCGAGGGCCGTGCGGTGAGCCCGGGGCTGCTGCTCGACTGCGACGGCGTGCTCGCCGACACGGAGCGGGACGGTCACCTGCCCGCCTTCAACGCCACCTTCGAGGAGTTCGGTCTCCCGGTCCGCTGGTCGCAGGAGGAGTACGGCCGGCTGCTGGCGATCGGCGGCGGCAAGGAGCGGCTCCGGACCCTGCTGGAGCCCGGGCTCGTCGCCCGCGCCGGGCTGCCGACCGACGAGGACGACCAGCGGGAGCTGGTGGCCCGCTGGCACCGGGCGAAGACCGCGCGCTACACGGCGCTCGTCCGCTCGGGCGCGATCCCGGGGCGCCCCGGGATCGCGCGGCTGGTCGCGGAGGCCGACGCGGCGGGCTGGCGGCTGGCCGTCGCGTCGACGTCCGCCGAGGAGTCCGTCCGGGCGGTGCTGGAGCACGCGGTCGGGCCCGATCTCGCCGCGCGCTTCGACGTGTTCGCGGGCGACGTCGTGCCGCACAAGAAGCCCGCGCCGGACATCTACCTGCTCGCCCTGCGGCAGACCGGGCTCGACCCGCGCGAGGTGGTCGTCGTCGAGGACAGCGCGAACGGGCTGCGGGCCGCGCTCGCCGCGGGGCTCACGACGGTGGTCACGGTCAGCAGCTACACGCGGGACGAGGACTTCACCGGTGCCGCGCTGGTCGTGACGTCGCTCGGCGACCCGCCCGGCGAGCCGGCGACCACGCTCGCCGACCCCCGGGGCCTCGAGGTCGACGGGGCGGTCCGGCTCGAGCACCTGCAGCGCCTCCTCGGACCCCAGCAGGGAGCGACACCGTGAGCCAGCAGCGCGTCGAGCAGGTCGTCCGCACCGTGGCCGAGACCTGCGTCGAGAACGAGCAGTACTTCGGCGAGCTGGACTCCGTGGTCGGCGACGGGGACTTCGGCTTCTCCCTCGCGCGGGGGTTCGAGAACGTGCTGGCGGGCTGGGACGACTACGACCGCAGCGACGCCGGGACGTTCCTGCAGAAGGTCGCGGTGACGATGAGCGGCCGGATCGGCGGCACCTCCGGCCCGATCTGGGGCACGGCGTTCCTGCGCGCCGCGAGCGTCGTCAAGGGCAAGCAGGACGTCACCGGCGACGACGTCGTCGCGATGCTGCGCGCCGCCGTGGACGGGATCAAGGCCCGGGGCGGCGCCGACCTCGGCGAGAAGACGCTGCTCGACGCGCTCGTCCCCCTGACCGACACCGTCGAGCAGCGGCTCGCCGCGGGCGCCGCGCCGGCGGAGGTCGCCGAGGCGGCGGCCGCGACCGCGCGCAGCGCCGCCGAGGCGACGCGGCCGATGCAGGCCCGGCGCGGCCGGGCGTCCTACACCGGCGAGCGCAGCATCGGGTCGCTCGACCCCGGTGCCGTCGCGGTCGCGGTGCTGGCGGAGCGGGTCGCCGCCACCTGGTGAGCGACCGAGGACCGGACGACAGGGAAGGCGACCGCGATGAAGAAGTTCGTCAACGACCCGAAGACCTTCGTGCCCGACATGCTCACCGGCCTCGCGCTGGCGAACCCGGACACGCTGAGGTACGTGCCCGAGTACAACCTGATCATGCGGGCCGACGCCCCGCGGCACGACAAGGTGTCGATCATCCAGGGCTCCGGGTCGGGCCACGAGCCCGCGCACGTCATGGTCGTCGGGAAGGGGATGCTCGACGGCGCGTGTCCCGGCGACGTGTTCGCCGCCCCGCCGATGGAGTACGTCCTCGAGTCGGCCAAGCTGCTCGCGTCCGACAAGGGCGTCCTGCTCCTGGTCAACAACTACACGGGCGACAAGATGGCGTTCGAGATGGCCTCCGAGCTCGCCGAGGCCGAGGGCCTGTCCGTCCGCACCCTGTTCATCGACGACGACGTGGCCGTGCAGGACTCCACCTGGACCGTCGGGCGGCGCGGCGTCGCGGGCAACTTCTTCGTGATGAAGGCCGTCGGCGCCGCGGCCGAGGCGGGGGCCGACCTGGACGAGCTGGTCCGGATCGGCGAGAAGGTCAACTCCGTCACCCGCACCATGGGCATCGCCCTCACCCCGTGCACGCCGCCCGCGAAGGGGTCGCCGCTGTTCGAGCTCGGCGACGACGAGATGGAGGTCGGCGTCGGCATCCACGGCGAGCCGGGCCGCCGCCGCGCGCCGCTGGTGCCCGCCGACGGGATCGTCGACGAGCTGCTCGGCGCGGTGCTCCCGGACCTGCCGTACGCCTCGGGCGACGAGGTCGCCCTGATGATCAACGGGCTGGGCGGCACGCCGATCAGCGAGCTCTACCTGCTGTACGGGATCGCCCACCAGAAGCTCGCCGCGCAGGGCATCACCGTGGGGCGCAGCTACGTCGGCGAGTACTGCACGTCGCTCGACATGGCCGGCGCGTCGCTCACCCTCGTCCGGCTGGACGACGAGATCCGCGGCCTGCTCGCCGCGCCCGCGGAGGTCGCGGTGCGGGTGTTCTGACGCGGTACGGCGCAGCGGGCGGCGGCGGGCGGTGCTCCGCACCGCCCGCCGGGCGGGTCAGGCCGGGAGGAAGCGGGCGTAGAAGCCGCGGGGGTCCTCGGCCAGGGACGCCTTGACCATCGCGCTCCAGTCGTCGACGACCACCTCGAGGTCCCCCGCCTCCACCGCGTCCAGCGTCCGCCGGACGACGGCGGCGGGGTCCTCCTTCGGCCCGTCGATCCCCGCCGCCATGTCCGTGTCCGCCAGGCCGAGGTGCACGGACGTGACCTGCGTGCCCTGCCCCGCCAGCTCGAGACGCAGGGCGTTGCTCATGTTCCAGTTCGCCGCCTTGGACACGGCGTACGCGCCGGAGCCCGGGAACGCGAACCAGGACAGCGCGGAGGCGACGTTGACGACCCGGCCACCGCCGTTGGCCGCGAGCACGGGCGCGAAGGCGCGGACCATCGACAGCGTCCCCCAGAAGTTGACGTCCATCTCGGCGCGCACGCCCGCCAGGTCGCCGAGCAGCGTGGAGCCCGTCGAGATGCCGGCGTTGTTGATGAGCAGGTCCACGTCCGTGGCTAGCGCGGCGGCCGCGGCGACGGCGTCGGGATCGGTGATGTCGAGGGCGACGGGGAGCGCCCCGGGCAGGTCGATCGAGGCGGGTTCGCGGGCGGCGGCGTAGACCGTGGCCCCGCGGGCGAGGAGCTCGGCGGCGAAGTGGCGACCCAGGCCGCGGTTGGCTCCGGTGATCAGTGCGGTTGTCATGTCTGGCACGCTAGGACCTGACGTCGACGTGAGGGTCAAGTGCGGGTCGGGAGGCCGGGTGCGTATCGGGGAGGTCGCCGCGCAGGCGGGCGTCAGCGTGCGGGCGCTGCGCTACTACGAGGAGCAGGGGCTGCTGGACGCCGAGCGCACCCCGAGCGGGCAGCGCCGCTACCCGCCGGGCGCGGTCGAGCGGGTGCGGTTCATCCAGAGCCTCTACGCCGCCGGGCTCGGCAGCAGGGCGGTGCTCCGGATCCTGCCGTGCATGGACCGCGGCGTCCTCACCGACGAGATGCACGAGCGGCTGCTGGCCGAGCGCGCGCGGGTGCAGGCCCAGCTCGACGAGCTGACCGCGACCCGCGACAAGCTCGACGACGTCATCCGCGTCGGTCAGGCGCACCGACCGGGTCGGAGGCACCACGCCGGGTCGGAGGCCTGCGCGGCGGCCTCCTGACGAGGGGGACGCGGCGGCGCGGCGCGTCAGGCGGGGGCGACCGTCGTGCGCATCACCGTCTTGCTGGTCCCGATGCGCCGCTCGAAGACGAACCCGGCCTCCTCGAACATCCCGCGCGTGACGTTGTGCAGGAACGAGGACGACACCCGCTTGCCGGGCGGCAGCTCGTTCGGGAACGACACCACCTCCCCGCCGCCGGCCTGCGCGATCAGGTCCAGGGCACCGCGCAGCGCCTCCAGCGCCACCCCCTGCCGGCGGTGGTCCCGGTCGACGAAGAAGCAGGTGATCCGCCACGGCGCCGGGTGGTCCTCTCCCGCGTCGTACTGCTTGCGGTGGTAGATCCGGGGCAGCTCCTCCGGGCTGCCGTACTGGCACCACGCGATCGCCTGCTCGCCGTCGAGGACCAGTGCGGCGTGCGCGACGCCCTCGTCCACGAGCCGCCGCTTGAACTCCGGTCCGGCGTGGTCGGCCTTGACGGTCGTGGGGGTGTCGCCGTGGAAGTACGAGCACCAGCAGCCGCCCCAGACGCCGTTGTGCTTCTCGGCGAGCGCGCGCCAGGCGGGGAAGGTCTCCGGCGTCAGCGGCTTCACGACGTGTGCGGCCATGGGGCGATCCTGCTCCTGGGCCGCGCCCGACGGAAGGCCCGGCGGCGCGACGTCCGGCCGTGCGTGCGGGACCGGGCTGCCGACCTCGTGGGACGGCGTCAGCCGTCGCGGAGCCGGGCGACCACGGCGCCGTGCGGTCGGTAGCCGTGCCCGGTGCGGCGGTGCTGCTCGACGACGTCGAACCCGTGGTCGCCGAGCAGCGCCCGCAGGGCGGTCGCCGGCCACCGGTAGGCCGGGGCCACCGCGTGCTCGAACCGGTCGACCGTCGACTCCGATTCGAAGTACCCCAGCAGCAGCGATCCTCCCGGGCGCAGGGTGCGCGCGAACTCGGCGAGCGGGACGCCGATGCCGTCCGGAGCGTGGTGGATCGTCGAGTACCACGAGAGGATCCCGCCGAGCGAGGCGTCGGGCTCGTCCATCCGGTCGATGCTGCCGACGGCGAACGGGACGTCCGGGTAGGCCGATCGCGCCCGCTCGACGAAGGCGGGCACCAGGTCGATCCCGCGGGCGTCGTGCCCGCGGCGGACGAGGTGGCCGGTCCAGTGCCCCGGCCCGCACCCGGCGTCGAGCACCTGGCCGACCACCCCGTCGGCCCACGTCTCCACGAGCTGCCGGTCCGAGGGGTGCACCGCCGCCATGGATCCGAACAGGTCGACGTACTCCCCGGCTCTCCGGGAGTACGCGTCGGCGACGGTCGTCACGCGGCAGACGCTAGCGCGGGCGAGGCCCCGCGCTGGGGACCCGGCCGCCGCCCTCCCGCCGTCGTCGCTGCGGGTCCGACGCGCGGCGATGCGCCACGCGCGGAACCGTCCGCCGGACCCGTCCGCCTCAGATCGGGGGTGGTGCGTCGTACGGGTCGGCCGTGGCGTCGTGGGACTGCCCGGTGCCGGGTCGGGTGAGGTAGCGGTGGCCGGTGGGGGTGATCCACTCGAAGAGCCCGG
>Ga0164309_10000665_pt1 | contig 18212 bp, 14 predicted proteins | sample Whisoiple_247_MG_FD_109984 | JGI IMG/M metagenome (GOLD analysis project Ga0164309, IMG submission 109984) | Soil microbial communities amended with fresh organic matter from upstate New York, USA - Whitman soil sample_247_MG | ecosystem: Environmental > Terrestrial > Soil > Unclassified >...
CGGCCGCAAGGTCCCGAGCGCGATGGTGTTGGTCGGCACCATCGCGAACATCATGCCGATACCGCGCAGGATTTGCGGCACCAGCAGCTCATAGAAATCATAGTCGCGGGTAATCCAGGTCATCTGCCAGGAGCCGAGCGCGAAGATGACGAGGCCGGTGGCGATGATGTAACGCAGGTCGATCCTCTGCATCAGGCGTCCCACTATCGGCGCGGTGAGGAACATGGTGATGCCGGAAACGAACATGGTCTCACCGATCATCAGCGCGCTGTAGCCGCGCACTTCGGCGAGATAGCGGGGATACATATAGGTCAGGCCGTACAGACCGATGCCGATGCAGAACGAGATCAGGCAGCCGATCCCGAAATTGCGATCGGTAAAGGCCCTGATATCGACGATCGGTTCTTCCGCGGTCAGCACGCGGTAGAAGAAGGCGATCGCGGAGACCGCGCAAACCGCGGCGCAGACCGCCACCGAAGTATCCTGCAGCCACTCATATTGCGGCCCTTCCTCGAGCACATATTCGAGCGACCCCAAAAACCCCGCCATCGCCACCAGACCAAACCAGTCGAAGCGGTCGAGCAGTCCGAAATTCGGTTGATCGAAATCGACCAGCGCCAGCACGCCGACAGTGATGCCGATGCCGGGCACGATGTTGATGAAGAACAGCCAGTGCCACGACATCCAGTCGGTGATGATGCCGCCGACCGTGGGGCCGATGGTCGGCGCCAGCGTGGCGACCAGGCCGATGATCGGACCGACGATGTAGAATTTCGAGCGCGGAAACACCGTATAGGCCGATGCGAACACCGTCGGGATCATGCCGGCGCCCAAGAATCCCTGAGCCGCGCGCCAGAGGATCATCTGCTCGATCGTCGAGGCAAATCCGCACGGGAAGCTAGCGACCGTGAAGCCGGAAGCCGAAATCGCGAACAGCAATCTTGTGCCGAGCGCGCGCGACAGGAATCCGGACAGCGGAATCGCGATCACTTCGGCGATCAGATACGAGGTCTGAACCCATGACACCTCGCTCGAACTTGCCGACAGGCCGGCCTGGATATCGGAGAGCGATGCCGAGACAACCTGGATGTCGAGGATCGACATGAACATCCCGAACACCATGATGAGGAACGCAATCAGCCGGCGCGGGGCGATGCGCTCGGACGGCGCAGCGGCGGCGTTCATCATTGCAGGCGGGGCGGCGGTGGCGTCAGCCATGATCTGCTCGGGTCAGAACCTGCTCCTGGATGGGGTGCGCCGCCCGATTACGCAAATTACTTCGGCTGAGTCATCGCCGGCGCGTCGAGATCGGCTTCACTGTCGGCATCGGCAGCGCCGTTGTTGGTGTCCACCGTCGCATAGACCGACATGCCCGCGCGCAACAGGTTCTGCTTCGCGACATCCTTCGGCACGCGAATCCGGACCGGAAGCCGCTGCACGATCTTGGTGAAGTTGCCAGTGGCGTTATCAGGCGGCAGCAGCGTGAACACCGAGCCGGCCGCGGGCGAGATGCTGTCGACGACGCCTGAGAACTTGCGGTGGCCATAGGCGTCCACCGAGATCGTCACCGGCTGGCCTGGACGGATGCGCTTGAGTTGCGTCTCCTTGAAGTTGGCATCGATAAAGACATCATTGAGCGGCACCACATTGCCGAGCCGCTGCCCCACCACCACGAAGTCGCCGGTGTTGACCAGGCGGTTGGAAAAGGTGCCATCGACCGGCGCGCGCACCGACGTGAAGTCGAGGTCGCGCTCGGCCTTGGCCAGCGATGTCTGCAATTCGGCAAGCTGGGCGCGGGCCTCGACCTGCTGCGCCTTGGTGACTTCGACATTCGTGAGTGCCGCGTCATAGGCCGCCTGCGCCGACTTCACCCCCGCCATGCCCTGGTCGCGCCCGGCCTCGGAGACCTCAAACGTCGCGCGCGAGGCAAATCCCTTGGTGCTCAGCGCCTGCTGACGCTCGAAGTCCAGCCCGGCGCGCTTCAAGGCGGCTTCCGCCGAAGCCAGCTGCGCCTTGGCCTGCTCGACTGCGCTTTCCTGGGCGGCGACCTGCCGGCCGATGCGGTCGATGGTCGCCTGCTGGGTCGCGATCTTGCTGCGGGCGCTATCCACCGCGATGCGATAATCGCCGTCGTCGATCCTGAAGATCACGTCGCCGGTCCGCACCAGGGCGTTGTCGCCGGGAAAGATCGCCGCGATGTGGCCTGACACCCGGGCGCCAAGCATGGTGTTGTTGGCGCGCACATAGGCATCATCGGTCGAGACGTAAAAGCGCCCGACCAGAACGTAATATCCGCCGTAGCCTGCTGCGGCGAGCGCGAGCAGCGCGACGATGCCCATCAGAACCAGTTTGCGCTTTCCGGATTTCGGCTTGCTGGATGCTGCATCGGCGGCAGGTGCGGCAGCCGGCTGGTCGATTGCCGGTTGATCCGGCGCCTCTGCGGGCCGGCGGCCGACAGTCTGTTCCGATGGGTCAGAGCTGGCCTGGTCAGTGGGAGAGTCCGAAACGTCGCGCGCAATTTCGCTCTGGGCCCGATCCGACTCGGGGCGAAGGATGCGTGCGGCCTGGTCTCTCGCTGCGGCCATCACGGCCTCCTCGTACAATGTCGCGGCGGATGCGCGGTTAAAGACCGCACCAGCCACTTCGCATTTCAAATTACCATTGACCGAACGGTTCGGTCAAGGTACATTCTATATGACCATAACCCCTGCGAGTCGCCTTGCTTGCGTTTGCACTGCGGAATCTTTCCAGAGAAGCTAAACCAATGGTTGCGCCCGGTCCGACTACCCTTCGCCTCGTCGCCGATGAGGAAACCTCAAAACGCCGTCAAATCCTTGACGGCGCGCGCAACGTGTTCATGGACCTGGGCTTTGATGGCGCCAGCATGGGCGAGATCGCCCGCTCCGCGGGCGTTTCCAAGGGAACGCTGTACGTCTATTTCGCCGACAAGAACCGGCTGTTCGAGGCCATTGTCGAGCAGGAGATGCTCGACCAGGAAAAAATCGCTTTCAATTTCGATCCCGAACGCGACGTCGCGACCACGCTGCGGGATTTCGGGCAGACCTACATCCAATGGCTGTGCCGGCCTGGCGGTGGATCGGCGATCCGCACCGTGACGGCGATCGCCGAGCGGATGCCGGAGGTCGGCCGTCGCTTTTATGAGCAAGTGCTCGAGAGCAGAATCAACCGACTCGCCGACTATCTCGAAGCGCATGTGAAGGCGAAGGAGCTTGCGATCGACGACTGCAAGCTGGCGGCGGAGCAATTCATGCTGACCTGTCAGGCGTCGTTGTTTCTGCCGTTTATCTTTCAGGCCGCGCCGGCGCCGTCGGCAGAGCGCATCGCCGAGGTGGTCGAAAGCGCGACGCGGATGTTTGTGGCGGCGTATCAAACGAAATCCGCCTGATCGCCATCGCCGGTTTCCTCAACCGGCGTTTGTGATTTGACATTTTTCCTGTCAACCTGCCGTTGCCTTCTCCACGGATCTTGAAATCATGGTGCCAACCCTGGCGGGCGGCGCCGTTACCACTCTCGCAGACGCCGCTCCCGTGAAGCCGCCGCAAAAAAGCCGTCCGCCGAAACCCTGGAGATCGCGAATGAGCACGATGACGATCAATGGCCGCGTCGAGCCCCTCCTCGGCGATCCCGACAGCCTTCTCATCGATGTCGTGCGGGATGCGCTCAAGCTCACGGGAACGAAGCTTGTGTGCGGGGCCGGCGTCTGTGGCGCTTGCACCGTGCTGGTGGACGGCGCGCCGGTGGTGAGCTGTTTGATGCCGGCGCGCGCTGCGGCGGGTAAATCGGTGACGACCGTGGAAGGCATCGGCGCCGGCAAGCTGCATCAGGTCCAGAAGGCCTTCATGGCGCACGATGCCCTGCAATGCGGCTTCTGCACGCCCGGGTTTATCGTGGAGGCGGCGGCGTTCCACGATCGCTGGCGGGCGACCAGGGGAATGGCGACCCCGTCCCGCGAGGACATCGGCGCCGCGCTGTCAGGTCATTTGTGCCGCTGCGGCGCCTATGACGGCATCTTCCACGCCGTGACGGAGGCGTGCGAGGGCCGTTTTGACGGCGACAATATCGTCTCGCCCCGCCTCGAAGCGCGCGACAAGGTGACGGGCCTTGCGAAATACACCGTCGATATCCGCCATGACGGACAGCTCGAAGGCATCATCCTCCGCTCGCCATTCGCGCACGCCCGCATCGTTGAACTCGATCTCGCCCCGGCACGCGCGATAGCAGGCGTGGACGCGGCGATCTCCCTGCTTGGCGACGACCGCACCGTCCGCTACGTCGGCGAACCCGTTGCGGCCGTCGCCGCGAAGGACCGAAAGACCGCCGTTGAGGCCATCGCCGCGATCCGGATAACAAGCGAACGCCTGCCGTCGGTGATCGGACTCGATGCCGCACGCAAGCCCGATGCGCCGGTCGTGTTCGACAAATCCAACCGCAAGAGGGCCGGCAACGTCTCGGAGGGGACGGCGGCGCCGGCGTCCTGGAATGGAAACATCCGGGGCCCATCCTCGGCATTCTCTAACCGGGCCAAGAAAGCTCGGAACTGGATCGCCGACGCCCGCGAAGCGCGAAATCCGCTGCTGGTCGACGAAACCTTCCGCACCGGCACACAGTCACACACGTCTCTCGAGCCGCACGCCACCGTCGCACGCTTCGACGGCGATCGCCTCACCGTGCATGTATCGACACAATCGGTGTTCCACGTCATGGAGCTGATCGCCAAGCGCTACAAGCTCGAACACGACAAGGTGCGCGTGATCGCCGATCATGTCGGCGGCGGCTTCGGGTCCAAGGGCACGATTGGCATCGAGACGACAGTCGCGATCGATCTCGCGCGCGAGGCGAAAGCGCCGGTCAGGATTGCCTATGACCGGCACGAGGAACTTTCCGTCACCGGCTATCGGCCGGCAACCGAAATCAAGCTCGCGCTGTTGCCGTCCGGGCAAGGCGATCTCAAGGCGCTGTCGCTCACCGCCCATGCCGACACCGGCGCTGCCGTGAACTCGACGCTCGCCGCGCTTGCCCGGCTGATCTATCCGGCGGAAGCCAAGGCGCTCGCCGATTACGACGTCATCAGCAACCTGCCGGCCGGCGCGCCCTTCCGCGGCCCCGGCGGTCCGCCGATGGCATTTGCGCTGGAACAGGCAATCGACGAAGCCGCGCTGCGGATGAAGGTCGATCCGATAGCCTTGCGCAAACGCTGGGACCCCAATCCCAATCGCCAGCGGCTTTACGATTGGGCATCGGGATTAGAGGTCTGGAAGAGTGCGAAGCCGCCGGCGTCGCAGACCGGCCGCTATCGCCGCGGCGTCGGCGTCGCCACCGGCTACTGGCTGTATCTCTGGCAGCCCGGTTCCAAGGTCGAGCTGAAGGTGAAGGATGGACGCATCGTCGCCGGCACCGCGATCCAGGATATCGGCACCGGCAGCCGCACCGTGATCGCCAATACGGTGGCGCATGAATTCGGGCTGGAGCCGCACGAGATCGAGGTTCAGATCGGCGATTCGAATTTGAGTGAAGGCCCGGGGTCGGGCGGCAGCCGCACCACCGCTTCGGTTATCCCGCCGACGCTGCTGGCGATCGGCAAGCTCAAGGCCGCTATCGAGCAAAATTCGAAGCGAAAGCCGGTCCCCGGCTCGAATGCGCCGTGGCGCGAGTTGATCGCGGCGGCGCCCGATATCAGCGTCTCCGCGGTGCGTCCCGAGGACAGCAAGCAGCTGTCTCCCGGGATTCGCTCACCGTTGAAGGAGGCGGGCTTCATGGGGATGATCTTCGGCTGGATGATGCGCCGTTTCTCCAACATGGCGATTGGCGCGGGCGTCCCGAGCTCGGTGCAGGTGATCGAGGTGGAAGTCGATACCTGGCTCGGGCATGTGCGCGTCCTCAACGTTCACACCGGCATCGCGGTCGGAAAGATCGCAGCGCCCGCGCTCGCCCGAAGTCAGGCGGCGGGCTCGGTGATCCAGGGCATCGGCTATGCGCTCTACGAAGCGCGCGAGGTCGATCCGAAAACCGGCGACATCCTCACCGCGGGGATGGAGGATTACCGCATCCCCGGCATCGCTGACACGCCGCCGATCGATGTGCACTTCGACGAAGGCGGTTTCGACCATGTGCTCGGCGGCAGCGTCGGCATCGGCGAGGTCGCAACCGTCCCGACATCGCCGGCGCTCGCCAATGCCATTCGCAACGCGACCGGCATCCGGCTGACCGAGATCCCGATCCGGCCCGACCGCCTGATCGCCGCGCTGAAAGGGAGGGCCGCGGCATGACATCGGCATCCATGTCCGGCTCGAGCCAGGCCGCGGAATTCCGCGCTGCCGGTACCGATCTTTCCGAACGGCGGCGCAGCGGAGTTTCGCAAGGACCGCTGATCGATATCACGGCCCGGCCCGACACGATCGGAATCGAATGGGAAGCCAGTGGGGCGGCGCGCATCGGCGCTTTCACCACGATATCCGCGATCGCGGCCGACGTGCGCATCAACGAGGCCTATCCGGGCCTGGCGGCGGCAGCGCTTGGCCTCGCAACGCCGCAAATCCGTCATCTTGCGACGCTCGGCGGCAATCTCGCCCAGCGCTCGCGCTGCTGGTACTACCGCAATCCGCATATCGCCTGCCTGAAGAAGGGCGGATCGGATTGTCCCGCCCGCAGCGGCAATCATCTCTATAGCGTCGCCTTCGATCTCGGACCCTGCGTGGCCCCGCATCCTTCGACCATGGCGGCGGCGCTATTGGCCTATGAGGCGACGATCATCACCGACCGGAGGAGCGGGCTGACGATCAGCGAGGCGCTGGGTGACGGTTCCAACGGCGCCGCCGACCACGCGCTCGCATCCGGCGAGATGATCAAAGGCGTCCAGCTTCCGGCACCGGTCTCCGGTGAACGCGCGCTCTACAAGCGCGCGATCAGCCGCAGCCATGCGGAATGGCCGCTGGTCGAAGTTTGCGCCCGCGCCGTGGTTCTGGCCGGCACGTTCCAGTCGATCCGGATCGCTGCCGGGGGAATTGCTTCCGTGCCGCTGCGACTTTCAGCCTCCGAAGCCGTCTTGCAAGGCGCGGCGGCAAACACCGCGAACATTGCAAGAGCCGCTGACCAGGCGACCGCCGGCGCAAAGCCGTTACCGATGACGGGGTACAAACTCGATCTCTTGCGCGGCCTCGTTCATGACCTTCTGGAGCAGCTTGCGAGATAGAGGGTCGCAGAGAGAAACCTCATCCCGAAGAGCGCACCCCCGGCGCTGCCATTCTTCGAGACGCGCGCTCGAATGGTGCCGGTGCGGCGCATCGTTGAAGAACAACGTCCGTAAACTCGGCGACCATTAATTAAAGCTTTGGAAGCACTTTCTGCGCGATCATGCGCGCCAAATGGAGGCGGGCCGTCACATCCGTTCGCTCGGTGACGCAGAAAAACAGGAGATGACGGTGGCATGGGGGGACCGCAAAGAGGCAAGGATCTCCTTTGAGCGCCCCATCGATACGTTGATGATGGGGATTGATGGCACCTGGCGACGCAACTGTCAGCTTGCCGACGTATCAGCCACCGGGGCGAGACTGATCGTCTCAGGCAGTGTTGAAGGCCTCAACCTCCAGGAATTTTTCCTGCTGCTCGCACCGAACGGCGTCGCCTACCGCCGTTGCGAATTGGTCCGCGTCAACGGCGAAGAGATCGGCGTCCGGTTTTTGAAAAAGAGCGGAATTCCCGGCAAGCCGCCGCAAGGGGAGAGGTCTCGCCCCGCAGACGCTCCGAGATGAGGGAAGCGGCGCGCTTTGCAAATCGTCGGCGCGGATACTCTTCTCTATCAGCTGATAGGGCTCGCCCACTTCCTCCAGCATCCACAAGCATCGCATCGCTCTGGGGTTGCCGTATAGTTGAAGCATCATTCGGCTCCGAACCAACTGATAGCAACGAACGCCACCTCGGACAGCCCTATGCTCAGACTAAACCAGCTTCTCGCTGGGGGCGACGGGCGAGCGATCCCTCCCAGGCGGCCTTGTTGACCGGAAAAGCAGGCAGGTCTCCACGCAAGGCAGTGAGGATTTGATCTGCGGCCGAGCGGGCGAGCTGCAAGGATGCTTCGGTCGTCGTGCCCGCTATATGCGGGGAGAACGTGACTCTTGGATTGGTCAACAAGGGATGTCCGCTCGGAAGCGGCTCGGGATAGAAGGCATCGATTCCGGCTGCAAAAAGATGCCCATTCTGGAGTGCATCATTCAACGCGAGGAAATCCACCACCTGCCCGCGCCCGGTGTTGATCACGATGGCACCCTTTGGGAGCATAGCCAGCTCCTTCGCGCCGATCATGTTGCGCGTCTCCGGTGTTAGTTCCGGCACCAGCACCAGAATCTGGCTCTCGCGAAGCATGGCATCAAGGTCGGACATCATTTCCACGGCCGCAAGCCGTGCAAGGCGGGGGTTGACGTACGGATCATAACCCAACACACGACAATGGAATCCATACCTGAGCTTGCGCGCGATTTCCGAGCCTATGTAACCAATACCGACAATCCCGACTGTCTTCCCCTCAAGCTCCGTTATTTGCAAGCCAGACCGCATCGTCCAGGCGGAGCCATCCCGTACGCCCCTGTCGCCCCACACCAGTTGTTTGGCTGTCGCCAAAATCATCATGATCGTGTGTTCGGAAACCGGCACGCGTCCAAAGCCTTGATGGTTGACCACAAGTATGCCGCGCTCCGTCGCGGCCGGGATGTCGATATTGTCGGTGCCGAACCCTGAGGTGGATACGACCACGAGGTCCTTGCCTGCGTCGAGCACGTCGGCGGTCACGCGCTCGGGAGTGCGTACCCAAAGAGCGCGCGCACCGTGAAGCGCCTGCTTGACTTCATCTGCGTTGCTGTTGTCGATGACAATGACGTCAGCGCCGCCTTCCGCAAGCATCTCATGTCCGTCGGGATGATACATGGGTCGCCAAAGAACAACTCGCGGTTTCAACATGGCAGGTTCGCCTTTCTTGTTGAGTTTCCCGGTTTGACCAGGACGGTCATTTCGACAGACGCTGAAATATCAAACGAGCTTCGTCGGCAATCTCGCGTACAATGTCGCCTGCGGGTTGCAGCTTCGACACCAGACCAGCGCTCTGTCCCGCCCATAGCGACATCGCGTCAATTTCGCCTTCGGCATCGGCGCCGGGCGTATAGGATTGATAGCGCACGATCGGCCCAATCGAATGCGAATTGCCGATCACATCGCCCTCTCCCGGACGATCGCCGGAAGGCGGACGGCCCGCCGCCTCCCAGCTCCGGACTGTTTGATTTCTCAGGGTGCGATGCGGCGCGTTCGGCCAGCGGACATCAAACAGGTTATCCAGATAAACGGTATCGTTCTCGTTGGCCTGCAGAACGAGTTCGCGATAGCGCGGATGGATCGCCGCCTCTTCGCTGGCAAGAAAGCGAGTGCCGATCCAGGCGCCCGCCGCGCCGAGCGCCAGGGCCGCAGCCAGACCGCGCCCATCGGCAATGCCGCCGGCGGCCACCACCGGCGCCGGCGCTACGGCATCGACCACGGCCGGCACCAGCGGCATCGTCGCCACCATGCCCCTGACGTGGCCGCCCGCTTCCCATCCCTGGGCGATCACGATATCGACGCCACAATCCACGGCTCGCTTTGCGTCGATGGCCGAACCCACGCTGTGCATGACGATGGCGCCGCCGGCCTTTGCCCGCGGCACCAGAGAAGAGGGATCGCGCCAGAAAAAAGAAATGATCGGAACGTGCTCCTCGAGACAAATCTCGAGGCGCTCCTCCTGCGGAAAATCAAGATTCAGGTTGACCCCGAACGGCCGCGACGTCAGGGCGCGCATTTCCCGGATCTGCCGCCGCATGGTGTCAGCGTCGGCGCGCCAGAGCACCAGCATGCCGAGCCCACCTGCGTTGCTGACGGCGGCCGCGAGCTTTGGTCCGACCGCGCCGCCCATCGGCGCTTGAATGATTGGCCGCTCAATCCCCAAACGCTCGCAAAGAATCGTCTTCATCCGCCATGCTCCGATTGAGGGTCCGCGAACGGTTGCGCAAAAAGGCGATAGTTTCAATGCTTGTCGCTGGGGTTTGATGCCTGACCGGAAATTCAAGCCGAACGCGGGACTTGCCCAGCTGCCCATGCTCACTTCAATGGGATCAAAACGCATCACTTAATTGACCCCCCGAGCGTTGTTGACTTTGGCGTTCACCTTCAAGATTTCTTTACGCATCCCCAAACGGCGATGCTAAAGCTCAGCGTCCGCTCCTTGCGAAATCGGTGACATACCCAGTGCGAAACAGGATCATTCGAGTCTAACCGATTCATGTCTGTCCATCCGCGGCCGGCCGGCCACTCGAGGTAGCGCATGCCGATCTTAGAGCGCATCATGGTTGCGGCCGGGAATGCGGCGCTTTGTTGCGCGCTTTCGAATGTGGCGCACGCGCAAACGACCAGCGACCAGACAGGTTCGATTTCCCTTGGGGCGAGAGGCGGATTTTCGGCCGATTCCTCAACGGCGCGGACACAGCCGCAAGATCATCCGGAGAATGCGTTCGGATATACCATGGGTGCCGGCATGGCGTCGGACTACATCTATCGCGGGGTCACGCTCTCCGACCACCAACCCGCAGTCGGCGCCGTCTTCGAGGCAAGATTTGGCAACTTCTATGGTGGGTCCACCATCACCAGCGTGAAGTTGCCGACCGATCCGGCAGCCGAACTTTCATTCAGCAGCGGCATTCGTCCAAGCCTGTCCGGCATCGATTTCGATTTCGGCTTCACCTATTTTCTTTACCCCGGAGAGGTGAGCGCCACCGGTACCGACTATTGGGAATTTGTCGCTCGCGCCGACAAGAAGCTCACGGAGCAGCTGCGGATCGCGGCCGGGTTTGGCTACTCGCCGAGCATTTCAAACACCGGCGCGTGGAGCAAGTACGCCGCCGCCGGTATCGGCGTCGACCTTCCAGCGTCAAAAATCCTGCAAGGCGTATCCGCCTCGTTTACCACAAGCGCCGGTTATTTCTGGTTCGGCAACCAATCGCCGGCGCTGGGTGGATTCCCCTTGCCCGCCTACGCCAATTGGAATGCCGGTGTTACTTTCACGCGCAATCGCTTCCATCTGGACCTGCGCTACTACGATACGAATCTTTCCAGGGAGAACTGTTTCGTTTTCACGGGCGATCCAAACGCCAGACCCGGGGGGCGCGCTGATCCCCTGACCAATCCGGAAGGTCTGACGTCGGGCTGGTGCAGCGCCACGGTGGTCGCGAAATTCTGGTTCACGCTGAACTGATGCATCGGATAAATCGGTATGATGTGTCCTGGTTTCGGTCCCTTCGCATCTTCGCCCCGGGACGAAGCCCTCATTCAACGCCGATGCCGGACCAACTTCGCCATCAACGCGCCCAACGAAAAGCCAAATCGTAAATTTAGAGTGTCCCGGTTCGACGCACGAATGGGGGGACACCAATGCGCCGCGAACGCCGGGCGACCTGCGAAGACGCGGAGACGATAACCTACACGTTCCATTTTCAAATATCGAACAACGGGGGAAGACAGGCTTGCAGCGTCAAGGTGCAAGCGCCAAACATTCACGACGCCACGAAATTCTTCCGGCAGAACTGGCCGATGATCGAGTCCATGGCCCGGGATGGTCTGGTCAGCAGGACTGGCGACGACCGGATAATCAGGCTGTCCGTGCGTTGATGACAGGGTTCGAGATGGCTCTTACGATGGGCCCGCAAAGTGCTAGACTCTGAGCATTGCATTCTCGGCGGGGTCAAATGCGACGACGCGAGTTCATCGCGCTTATCGGCGGTGCGGCGGCAGCGTGGCCGGTCTCGGCGCGTGCGCAGTCGCATGCGTCGACGCCGATACAGCGCTACCGAACCCTTAGCGTCGATGCATGAGAACAGCGAGAACCGCTACATTCGCACACTCTACGCCGAAATGCGGCGTCTCGGGCATGTCGAGGGCAAGAACCTCAAAATCGAGCGCTACGGCAGGGAGACGAGCGCGTCAGATCGAAAGCGACGATCGCGGCGATTGTCGACAGCAAGCCCGATCTCATCTTTGTCGTCGGGCTAGGCGCTGTGTTCAAGCAGGCGACCAACACGATACCGATCGTCGCGTTCAGTATCGATCCCATTCGGGAGGACCTGGTCAAATCGCTCGCGCATCCCGGCGGCAATATCACCGGCGTTTCCTTCAATCCCGAGGTCCCCATCCATGGCAAGCGGATCGCGCTGTTGCGCGAAATGTTCCCGCCCTTAAAGAAGCTCGCCGTTCTCGCCACGAGGGGGACATTTAACTACTATTTGCCGGAGATCCGCGAGGCGGCGGATGCGCAGGGCGTCCCGCTGGCAGGCTGTCTTATCGACGTTCCAAGCAGCGAAGCCGTATACCGTGATGCGATCGCCAAGGTTAAGGGCGAGGGCGCTGACGCCATCATGGTCGCCTTAGATGGCGACCCCTTCGTCAATCACCTTCTCGTTGCGAAGCTGATTGGAGAGGCCGGGCTGCCCGCGATCTATCCCTTTACAGAATTCGTTTTAGCCGGCGGTCTGATGGGTTACGCCACCGATCTGGTTGAATTGAACAAGCGCATGGCGGCCGATATCGATGCAATCCTGAATGGTGCCAATCCCGGCGATATCCCGTTCTATCAGCCCTCGAGATTTGAGTTGTCGATCAATTTGAAAACCGCAAAGGCGCTTTCGTTGACCGTGCCCGGGACGCTGCTTGCCGCGGCCGATTGGGTGATCGAATAGAACACCTTCTGCTGTGCTTGAATCCGGAATTTTGAGGTATTGCTATTCGTCCTCGAACTCGTCTTCCTCGTTGACCTTGTCGTTCGGCTTCTGCCGATTCCACACCGCTTTGCGGCCGCCGAGCGATCCCGTCACAAAAGGTTGGCGCGAGGCGTAGGGATTGCGCTGCGCTGCCCGCGCGGCGACCTCCTCGCCCGACACCGCGGCCGGCTGGCAGATCGCGCGCTGGCTGGCGCGGCGCATCAGGTCGACGTGGATGTGATTGTAGTGATAGGCATTGGAGCCCGGCGCCAGCACGGTTGAGAATTGCTGGCAGGCCGCGGCCTCCACGTCGCGCAGAAAGCCCTGCTCTTCCGGCAAGCCCCGCCAGCCGTCCTTCACCGAAACCTGCCGTCCGTCGGCAAGCGTGAAGCCTGCGATATCCAGCGCATTGCCAAAAGCGTGCTCGGAGATATGCGCCCAGGAATTGCCGTTCATGCCGCGGCAGGAATAGGCCGAGATCTGCCTGATCTCGACCACGCGCGCACCGAACCAGCGCTGTGCCGCCGGCTGCACGGAATCGGCGAGCCAGCGATCAAGCGCCGAGACGATCGGACAGGCCAGCGTCGCCGCCGGCTTGACCGCAACCGGCCCGAAGGCTGCGACAGAATTGCCCTGCGCCGGCCCGAGCCGCGGCATGCGCTCGGTCTGCGGCAGGTCGGGGGCGGGAACGGGGCGCGCCGGATAAGGCGTCGAATAGCGCTCGCGCGACGGATAGGCCGGCGTCCCCATATACGGCCCAGGATACCGCCGCTGCGCGCCGGGATGGCTCAACCCTGGCGTGCCCTCGGGCGGCAAATCGATTTCATCCTGTTGCCCGGATACCCCTGGCGCGGTGAGCGAAATCGGCCCCCTCGACGGCGCGCCGTAGGGCTGCCGCACCACGGCATCTGGATAGGAAGCTGACGGCGGGGGCGCCGGAGGCGGCTGCGAGACCGGCCAGCGCAGCTGATTTCCGATGTCCGCGGGCGGGCGAAGACTGTCGTCGGCAAAACCCAAGCTGCCGCTGCCTTCGCCGAGTGCCGCGACCTTGAGCGGATACTCCGCGCCGCAGATGCCGGGGCCGGAAATCGGGTTGATCCGGACCAGATCGGCGTTCTCCTTGACGGCGCCGGACTTCAGGCAGGCGATTTCGGCCTCGGTCCGCCACGGTTCGCGCTCCGCGGACTGAAAAAATCCACGGCCGCAGCCCGCCAACGAGACAAGGACGAAGGAGCCGACGAGATACAAACGAACTCCGCGCGCCATCCCCGCAGGTTCGACGAATTTATTTAAGGACTCATCAACGCCTTGATTTCACGACTCTTTAACCATGCGTCCCGCGGCTCGCGGCAGTGCAGACGCCGCCAGCGACAGCAGCGCTGACTTTTTCCGGCGGGAACCGTTTGTTAGCTTCGGCGTTACCGCGGGCAGCGACGTGAACCAGGGAGGTTTTCTCGTGACTTTGGTCGGCAGACTGAGCGTTGTTACCGCGTATGTCGCAATCGCCTTTGTTGGCGCGATCGTGCTCGGCGTGTTCTAGGACCTCACGCATAAAGTTGAATTACGGCGCCCGGCGGCTGGAAAATTCCAGCGGCCGGGCGTTTTCATGTGCGCTTACCACGCATAGCGCGCGACGCCCTTGCCGGCGTAGCTGCGGCTGATGTCGGAGAACTCGCCCTCAAAAATCGCGGCGGCAGACCAGCCGCTCAGCCATTTCATTTCGATCGCAACGGTGGTGAGGGCTTAGTCGTGCGCCTGCGCCGCGCCGTTGACGACGAACGACGCGCCCGGCAGCGTCTGGAACGTGGCTGCGATATTGCGGTCGGCATTGTAGTCGTGCGCCCAGGCCAGGCGCCCGCGCAACGTCAGGATCGCGTTTGGCATCGCCCAGGACTTGTCGCTGCGCAGGCCGAGTTCACTGCGCGACGCCGTGACGCTCTTCGATCCGTAGGAAAGCGCCAATGTATTGGCTCCCGACAGAGCCTGCTCCGCATAGGCCGGCAGATCGAAGGTGGTGAACTGCCCAGCCGCGTAGGGCGTGATCCCCATCCATGGCGTAGCGAAGCGATAGCCGCCCTCGACGCGGCCGGAGAAGGCGTTGGCATTGAACTGCGCGTGCAGGCGATCGACGCCGGCGATGGTCACGGTGCGGTCGGTGGTGATGTCCTGCCAGCCATAGGCCAGCGCGCCGGCGACATAGGCCGCACCGACCCTGTGCTTGACGAAGGCGCCGGCCTGAAACAGGTCGGAGCGTCCGGTGCCGCCATTGGCAACGCTGAATTGGGTACCCCCGCCCGCGAGCGCGAAGCCGGCAATCGTGCGCGGCGAGAAGATATAATCCGCGCCCGCCGCCACGCCGAACACGCGGCTGGTGCTGTCGTTCGATCCCAGCGCCGCGTTGCCGTCGGTGGTTTGCGAGCCGCCGAAGCCCGCCGCCCACACGCTCCAGCGCGGGTCGAACACCGGATTGCTTGGCACCGCCTTGGTGATCATGCCGTAGGCGTCGCGTTCGGCGCCGCTCCGGCGCTTGCCGTCGGCGACGGCGTAAGCCCTCGCAGCGTCATCTTCCTCCGCAAACGGTGTCGCGTTTGGACTCGATGCCGAAGTATCGCCACGTCCGCTGATAAAGGGATCGAGCAGCGTGGTGATGAACTGCGTCATCGCGTTGAAGGTGGTCTGCTGCGAGCCGGTCGCGCTTTCGCCGGAGGCCTGCGTGAGACCCGCCGGCGTTAGCGTCGTGAATACCAGCGGAATGCCGCCCGCCGCGTTGAAGGAATTGGTCAAGGCGTTCGCGACATTCCTCTGATTGCCGTTCAGGCCGGGCAGTAGCGACACCGCGAGGTCGAGGTTGAGGTAGGCGTTATTCGCGTCGTAACTCAGGCTGGCAACAAGAGGTGACGGCAGATTGGTGTTCAGCAGCGAACCGAAGGTACCGTTGATGCCGCCGGCAGCGTTGACGATGGTGTATTGCTTCGTGACATAGCTCCCCGACGCAAAGGACGCGTTGACCGTCGCGCCGCCGAGCGTCGCCGTGCCCGTCACGTTGGTGCGGTCCGCCGCCGAAGGTGAGACCTCGACCATGTAACTTGATGCCGCCGTGAACACGAGGCTGCCCTGCACCGTCAGCGTGCCGATCTAATTGCCGGGCGCCAGCGTGCCGCCGTTAATAAATGTGTTGCCGACGATGCCGTTGCCGCCGAGCGTGCCGCCGGCAATCACGGTGGTCAGCGAGGATGAGGCGATCGAACCGTCGACGCTCAGCGTGCCGGCATTGACTGTTGTCGCGCCGCTGTAGGTGTTAGCACCGGACAGCGTTAGCGTGCCGGTACCTTCCTTGACCAAGGCTGTTAGACCGGCGCCATCCTGAATGCTCCCGATAAAGGTAGTGCTGGAGTTGTCGCTTCCCGCTCGTAATGTTGCGGCGTTGGGGCCACTGTTGGTTACCGTACCACCCCACACCAGCGATCCGAGTGTGTGATCAACGCCTGCCAAGTCGAGCAGGGCGAAAGCGTTTATTGGAATGCGCGCAATCCAACCCTCATAGTTTCCCGCTGCATCTCTGCCATTGCCCACAATGACGGTGCCGTCGGCGGAAACGCCCGTGGCAACCATATCTGGCCACATACTGAATTTGACGCCGTTTGCGGCAAGCATGCCATATATTGACTGCATGCCGGTATCGGCCGTCCAACGGAACGCCCTAAAGAGGCTGCTAGTTCCGACGGCCCCCGCACCAACCACAACAGAGCCGTCGCTATTCACTGCCATAGCCAAGCTAAAGTTATCACCCGGTAGAAAGCCTAAGCCGACCATGCCCGTTGAGGCTTTCCAACGGAATGCTTCGGTTTGGTTGCTGGGCCATTGACTATAGCCCACCACGGCTGAGCCATCGCCGCTCACTCCCCTTGCGTAACTTGAGTTGGCTCCCGGCAAAAAACCTAAACTGACCGGGCCTGTCGCCGCAGTCCAACGAAACGCATCAGAGGTGCCGGTGCCGTTCGGGAAGCCGTTACCCACAACAACGGTTCCATTGCCGTTGACACCGACGGCCTCACTGGCGGTGGCCCCCGCCGGGAAGCCGAGACCAACAACGCCTGTCGAACTTGTCCAAAGGACCGCCTGCGGGTTGGTGCTAATCACACCGCTTCCGACTGTGCCGATCACGACAGAGCCGTCGCCGCTGACGCCATTGGCAGTGAAGATGTAATTGCCGACCGCAGCCATACCTGTCGAGAGGGTCCAGCGAAAAGCACCGGCATTAGAGTTGGGTCCTCCGGCATGATTTACAAATTGGCTATCGCCAACTATGACCGACCCATCGGCATTCACGCCGCTGGCTTCGCTTGCATTATTGCCGGGCAGAAAGCCGATCCCAACAAGGTCTGTTGTTGCGGTGCGTCGGAATGCCTCAGAATCTGCATCGGTACTCCGACCTTCTGGTCTGATCGAGCCGACGACCACATTCCCGTCGGCGCTCACGCCTGCTACTCCGAGGAAATTATATCCTGATGGAGGGCTAATCGTTTCGAAAGCCTGAGCTTGAGCTGACCGCGGCAGCGGTATCAGCGCAAAAAATACTGCGACTAATGCAATCGCGGCTCTCTTTGTGCAAACACACGCCCACGCCGTCAGATCGGCGCTGAAACTTCGAATGCGGTCATTGGTGGCTGCATTCGGACTCACCGTGTTGGTCGTGTTGGTCGTCGTGATGATGCCGCCCGGATCGTTGCACGTCACCGTGACCGGGTCGATGCCGGAGGTCGAGCAGGATTGCGCCAGCACGCTTTGCGGCGCGCCGATGAGGCCCACAGCTCCCGCGGTCGCTATCAATCGCCATCGATCTCGAAAACCCAATCCCACAACTTCATGCCCCCGGCGCCGTCCATGCCGGCGGCGCTGCCCGGGGGTCACGCTAGCATGCCGGTCACGGGGACATTTCGCGCAGCGTCCAGAAACCGCGTTTTCGGTTGCGCTGATGCATCTTTGCAACAGCACGATGTGACCGAAAGGTTCGTGGCCGGGCGTTTCTGACCACGCCTCGTCCAGCCGTTTGCCCCCAGCACGGCAGCGCTACGATCGCGGCTCGGGTGATGTCTGGCGCGAGATCACGAGCTTCTCCGGCGTGCCGCCGATCCGGCTCCAGAGATTGCCGGAACAGTAAAACTTGCCCAACGCGCACGCCTTGACCCAAAGGGAATCCGGCCCCTTCATGGCGATGGTCGCGTAGTAGGTGTTCTCGCTGTCATGGCTATAGATGTAACCCGACCACAGCGCCGCCTCCTTCGGCTTCATGTTGATCAGCACCATCTCGCCATTGTCGCTTGACGATCGATTGAGGACGTGCCCGCACAGCGCGCCGCCGCATTGTTCGATGCGAACCGATCCCTTGCCTTCGGTCTGCCAGTCGCCGAGCGGCGTTTCCGCGGCTGC
>Ga0164309_10000666_pt1 | contig 18183 bp, 9 predicted proteins | sample Whisoiple_247_MG_FD_109984 | JGI IMG/M metagenome (GOLD analysis project Ga0164309, IMG submission 109984) | Soil microbial communities amended with fresh organic matter from upstate New York, USA - Whitman soil sample_247_MG | ecosystem: Environmental > Terrestrial > Soil > Unclassified >...
AAGGGAACGAAGGACGGAGTCCTCTATCACGAGGCTTGGTCTGCGGACCTGATCATTACCGAGCACTGGGGCAAGTTGGGCGAGCTGGGCAGCACTCGCGATCACGAGTTGACCGAGAGCGACGACCCAGACGACGTGCTCGAGTCGTTGCTGGCGCCAGCACGCGCGATGGGCTTCGCCGAGCTCGACGAAGATGAACTGCGGTTGCTCTTGATCGAGTATCGCATCGTCGGCATGGGGAGCGCCGCGGACCTGAGCAAACGCCACGCGCTCGAGGACCGCATGAACGAGGTGCTCGGCTGGGTAGGGCTCGGCCAGTGCGAAGGTGGGAACAGCGGCTACGGTACGATGGAGGTGTGCTGTCTGGTCGTCGACTTCGAGCTTGCTCGCAGCGTGATCGCGGCCGATCTCGCAGGTTCCACCTTCGCAGACTACACGCGCATTTTCACGGACGAAGAACCGCTGAGCTGAAGCCAACGCTCGCACGCGGCATCACGCACTGCGACAAGGTGCGATGTCTGCCTTCCTCGCAGTCGAAGGCTCGAATGCTGGCGTCCCGATGCTCGGCAGCGAGGAGCGCGTCGCGCGCTTCGAGACGAACTTGCTGACTGCAAGTCGATAGGTCAGGTTACTCGATCAGAGTCACATTGCTTGGCTCGAATCTTCAAGAGGGTCTGATGTTCAAATCACGTGCTTCCTTCGTGTTGGTCATGGCATGTGCCGCGTGCGGCAGCAGTTTCACGGCGAATGATGGCGGCGGCTCCGCAGGTTTCGGCAACGGGGGTGACGAAAGCGGCGGACAATCGAGCGGAGCGGGTAGCTCCGGCAGCGGTGATGCAGGTGACTCGACCGCGGCCGGAATGACCTCTGGCGGCAATGCAGGCAGCGCCGGAGTGACCGCTGGCAGTGGCGGAACCGTGGCTGGCACCGGTGGCGGCGCCGCTGGCGACCAATGTACGAAGCTCAAGCTGCAGTATCAAAACGCGCTCGAGAAGGCGAGGGTCTGTGATCAAGACTTGGTCGGTGAATGCAGTCCCAGCTCGACGGTCGAGCCACTCGGCTGCGGCTGCCCCGTGCTCGTCAACGCCAAGAGTGAATACGCGGATACCGCCAAGAACGCGCGCCAAGCATATCTAGACGCCAAATGCGTGGAAGGCACGGTGTGCCCAGCCATCGCCTGCAGCAAGCCGATTGCGGCGAGCTGTGCGCCGGCTGCGACGGGGAGCGCCTTCGTTTGCACGGCCGCGTCCGCCGTCGCGAACTAGCGTAGAGCCCAAGCCGTCGACGTTCGGCAATGATTCGGACAGCCAAATCACACTCCAGCTCGGCGCCGAAAGCCGTGGAGAAGACCGACGCGCAGTTGCTCGCGCGCAAGCTCGATCGCGTGGTGCTCAGGTTCTCTGCGTGAGCTGAGAGGGCGTGCGCGCGGCCACTTCGTGCGCACCCGGGCCGTTGGGTACGAAAGAGCTTTCGCGGCGGATTCGCCTGGACCGAGGCGCTGGGCGGATGATACTGCCGGCCCATGGCGACGCTGATTGAATCTCCTCACGCCGAGGTGCGGTTCGGTCAGGCGTTGCGTTGGCTGTCGGCTCAGCCCCCCGGGAAGCCGTTGCTCCTGCTGGCACCGACGCTCGACGCGGGCAGCGGCTTGCTGCGCGCCGCGACGATGCAGCAGGGCGCGGTGTTCGGTTGGGCCATGGAATCGCTCGGCTCACTCGCGGTCAAACTCTCCGCGCTCACGCTCGCTGGGCAGGGCCTGACGCTGGCCCCTCCCTTGGCCTTGGAAGCCGCCTGCGTTCGCGTGGTCTCCGAGTTCAGCGCGCGTCAAAAACTCGGGCGACTAGCGCCAATCGGAGACCGTCCGGGGCTGCCGAGCGCGCTGCTGCGCACATTTTCCGAGCTCGGTCAGGCGGCAGTCGAGCCCGAGTCGGTACCGGGCGACTTGGGTGAGCTCTATCAGCACTACCTGACCACGCTCGCGAATCTCTCTTTGACCGATCGCGCAGGGCTATTTCGAGTCGCGATCGAGCTTGCGCGTAGCTCGTCTGTTTCACCCCTCGGTCTGCCAACGTGCGTTTTCGATGTTTGTCCGAAAACTCAGTTGGAGCGAGTTTTCCTGGCTGCGCTGCTGGAGCGGGCTCCGCGGTCTTTTGCGAGCTCGCCAGCGAATGAGCTGGGGGTACAGCTAGGTGCTCTGTTCGCGCAGCGCGATGACGAAGGCGTGAGAAGACCGCCAACCGCCGAGGCGAGCGACTTGCTGACTGCACCTCTGGCTCTGCGCCGGTTGCAGGCGAACCTCTTTTCTGCCCGCGAAGCGAATCTGGACTCGACCCTCGAGGGGGACGAGAGCGTCGCGATCCTCAGTGCGCCTGGTGAGTCGCGCGAGGCGGTCGAAATAGCGCGACGCATTTTGGCAGAGGCCGAACGTGGCGTGCCCTTCGAGCGGATGGCGATCGTGTTGCGCTCGCCGTTTCACTACCGAACGCACCTGCTGGAGGCTCTGCGCCGTGCTGGCATTCCCGCGCATTTTACTCGTGCGGCGGCGCGCCCCGCCCCCGCAGGCCGAGCGTTCTTGGTCTTGCTCCAGTGTGCCGCCGAGGGCATCAGCGCCACGCGCTTCGCCGAATATCTCTCGCTCGGCGTGCTGCCGCAGCGGTCGGATCCGGCTTCTGCTCGGCCCGAGCCCGAGCTCGGGTTCGATTTGCCAATCGACGACGAGAGCGCGCGGCTCTTCTGCGGACCGCTGGCCGCGACTGAACCGATCCAGCCGCGACCGACCCAGCAACTTCTGTTGCCGCGTCGTTGGGAATCTTTACTCGTCGACGCGGCCGTCATCGGTGGCTCCGGTCGCTGGCATCGACGCCTCGACGGCCTTTCGCGGTCGCTCCAGGAACGGATCCAAACGGCAAACGAGCATGAGCGTCGGCGCGCGCAGCGCGAGCTCGAGGCGCTGCAGGAGCTCCGCACCTTTGCGCTGCCGATCGTGGATTTGCTGGGCACTCTACCGACTTCGGCAACCTGGGGTACCTGGCTCGATGCCTTGAGCATACTCGTGGAGCAAACGATCGACGCGCCCGAGGCGATCCGCGGGGTACTCGCGCAACTCGAAATCGTGCGCGACGTGGGGCCAGTCGCTCTGAAAGACGTATTCGCCGTGCTCTCCGAACGCCTCGGTGAGATCTCGGTACCAGACAAGTCGGCAAAGGCCGGCGCCGTGTTGGTGTGCAACGTCGACGAGGTGCGCGGGCGGGTGTTCGACGTGGTGTTCGTGCCGGGGTTGGCCGAAAAACTCTTTCCGCAACGCGTGGTCGAAGACCCGCTATTGTCGGATGAACAGCGCGCGCAGACGAGCGAGCACTTGGAGACGCAGGCGCGTCGTGTCGAGAGTGAACGGGCCGCGCTTGGTCTCGCCGTGGGGGCCGCGCGTCGACGAGTCGTGCTTTCATACCCGCGTTTCGAGAGTGACAAGGCTCGCCCGCGGGTGCCTTCTTTCTATGCGCTCGAGGCGATGCGCGCGGCTGAAGGTCGCCTACCCGGCTTCGCCGAGTTGGCGCGCCGCGCCGATGAAACGAGCCAAACGCGCATCGGGTGGCCGGCACCGATTCGAGCAGAGCTTTCGATCGACGCGGCCGAGTATGATCTTGCCATTTTGCGCCAGCTGCTGAGCGGCGCCCAAAAGGAAGTCGACGGCGCCGCACACTATTTGCTTTCAGCAAGTCCCCGACTCAAACGAGCGCTTCAGTTTCGGGCCCGACGCTGGCGACAGGAGTGGCGCTACGTCGATGGTTTGGTCGAGCCGAACGCGCTCGCGCGCGAGGCGCTGAGCGCGCGTCATGCGCAGTTGACGGAACGCGGATTCGCGGTCACGGCGCTGGAAAAATACGCGGCATGCCCGTATCGGTTCTACCTCGCGACCGTCGTTGGCCTGAGCGCGCGCAAACAGGCAACCGCGGTGGAGGAGCTGGACGCAGCCACCCGCGGGCTCTTGATTCACGAGCTATTGCGTAGCGCGAGCAGCGCGCTTCACGAACAGAACTTGTTCGCACCGAGCGCTGATTTCGGGGAAGCGCGCCGAGTACTGCTCCGTACGGTCGAGGCACAAGAGAGCATCTGGCGCGACAAGCTGGCTCCGGTGATTGCGCGAGTTTGGGACGATGCCATTGTCGATATCGGTACCGATCTGGTGCGCTGGCTGTTCGAGACCCGTGAAAGCGGTTGGGAGCCGTGCGCCTTCGAACACCCCTTCGGCCAGATTTCCGCTGATGGCCCGCCAGAGTCCGCTGGGCCGGTCGTGCTGGACTGCGGGCTTTCACTGCGTGGGGTGATCGACGCCATCGAGCAGAGTGGCAAGCACGTGCGCGCCACGGATTACAAAACAGGGGCGCGCCCCGAGGACGAGGCGGTGATCGGCGGTGGGCGCCATTTGCAGCCTGCCTTGTATGCGTTGGTGTTGGAGAAGCTGCTTCCGGAGCGCACCGTGACCGGTGGCAATGCCTTCTATTGCACTTCGCGCGGCGAGTTCGCGCGCAACGAGGTGCCGCTCGGCGACGCCGCACGTGGCGCCGCGGAAGCCGTACACGAAACTATCTCTGGCGCTTTCGAGCAAGGCTTCTTCCCAGCGGCACCTGCAGAAAAGACCTGCGAGTATTGTGATTTTCTGAGGATCTGCGGGCCGTACGAGCGCGAGCGCGTCGACCGCAAAGACGTGGTTCGTCTCGAACCCCTGCTCAAACTGCGAGCGCTGCCGTGACCGAATTGATCGACGCGCGCGCGAGACAGAGCATCGAGCGTGAGTTGAGCAAGACGCTGATCGTCGAAGCCGCGGCGGGTACCGGCAAGACGACTGCGCTCATCTCGCGGATCACGGCCGTGATCCGTTCGGGACAGACCAGCTTGGATCGCGTGGTCGCGGTCACCTTCACCGAAAAGGCTGCCGGTGAGATGAAACTGCGGCTGCGCGCGGAGCTCGACCGCGCTCGCCACTCGGCGAGCAGCGCGGCTGAACGCGCCAACTTGGAGCGCGCGCTTTCGGCGCTGGAGGTGGCGCACATCAACACCATTCACGGGTTTTGCGCCGATCTGCTGCGCGAGCGTCCGGTCGACGCCGGCATCGATCCAAAGTTCGAAGTTCTCGACGAGAGCGCGGCTGAAGCGCTGCTGCAGGACGCTTTCCGCAATTGGTTCGAGCGCGCGCTGTCCGTCCCGGGTGAGGGCTTGCGCCGCATGCTGCGGCGCCGCAGTTGGCGTGCCGAGCGCAGCACCCCAAGGGATGAACTCTTGCGCGCTTGTCGCGATCTGGTCGAGTATCGCGACTTCGACCGGCCTTGGGCGTTTCCCGACTTCGATCGCGAGCCGTTGATCGATGAGCTCGTGGAGCGCTTCCGCGGGCTCGGCGGCTTCCTGCCTCTGGCTCGCAACGCCTCGGACCAATTGGCGCGCGCGATGGCCGAGTTTCGAGCCTTCGTCGAGGCATTGGATGCTCGCGAGCGCGCTCGGAAGCGGGACTACGACGCGCTCGAGGTCGATTTTGCCGAGTTTCTTCGCAGCAAGAAGCGCGCCTTCACCGCCGTGGGCTACGGACAGCTGTACGGCGAGTCGTTGGATCGCAACGCGGTGGTGAGCGAGCGCAACGAGCTCAAGGCCGCTCTCGAGCGCTTCTTGGCGCTGGCCGACGCAGATCTGGCCGCGCATTTGCGCGAAGAGCTACTGGCCGTCGTCGCCGAACGCGAGCAACTGAAGCGGCGCCGCGGTGCGCTCGACTTCGTGGACTTGCTCTCGACGACGCGTGATCTGATCAAGGACAACCGCGCCGTTCGCGAGCAGCTTCAGCAGCGCTTCACTCATCTCTTCATCGACGAATTTCAGGACACTGATCCGCTCCAGGCCGAGATCTTGTTGCTCTTGGCCAGCGCTACGCCGGATGCCACCGACTATCGCCAGGTTCGAACCAAACCCGGCAAGCTCTTCGTCGTCGGCGACCCGAAGCAAGCCATCTATCGTTTTCGGCGCGCAGAAGTCACGCTCTATGAGCGCATCAAGGCGGAACTCTTGGCGCAGGGCGCGGAGCTGCTGCATTTGACGACCAACTTTCGCTCGCTCCCGGCGATTCAGGCTGCCGTGAATGCCGCCTTCTCGCGGGCGATGGTGGCACGTGACGACGGCAGTCAGGCCGAATACGTCGCGCTCGCCGAGCATCGCCCGGGTTTGCCCACGCAACCGAGCGTCATCGCGTTGCCCGTGCCCGAACCTTACGGCACTTGGTACAAGCCGACGAAGGCGGCCCTATCGAGCTCGTTTCCGCGCGCCGTTGGCGGCTTCGTCGAGTGGTTGCTCAAGGACAGCGGTTGGAAAGTGGAGGAGGAGGGCGAGCTCGTCTCGATTTCACCGCGCCACGTCTGTTTGCTCTTCAAGCGCTTTCAATCCTACTACGGTGATACCACCCGCCCCTACGTCCAGTCGCTCGAAGCGCGAAGGATTCCACACATCTTGGTCGGCGGTCGCTCGTTTCACGATCGTGAAGAAGTGGTGGCGTTACGCGCCGCCTTGGAGGCCATCGAGTGGCCCGACGACGAACTCAGCGTGTACGCCGTGTTGCGCGGCCCGCTGCTCTCGGTGAGCGACGAAGAGATTCTGTGCTTCCGTCATGACTTTTCGCGTCTGCGCCCGCTTTCGCGGTTCGAAGACGACGCACGCGCCAAGCATCCGGCGGTGATCGACGGGCTCGAGCTGCTTCGCTCACTCCATCTGGAGCGCAATCGCCGTCCTACCGCGGACACCGTGGAGCGCCTGCTTGCCGAAACGCGCGCACACGCCTCTTTGGCGATGTGGCCCAGCGGCGAGCAAGCGCTCGCGAATGCGATCGCGATCGTCGATTTGGCACGAAATTTCGACAGTCGCGGGGGTACGTCTTTCCGCGCATTCGTCGAGACGTTGGAAGACCAGGCCGAACGAGGGCAGGGCGGCGAAGCGCCGATCGTCGAAGAAGGCACGGAAGGTGTGCGCTTGATGACGGTGCACAAGGCAAAGGGCCTCGAATTTCCGGTCGTGATTTTGTGCGATCCAACCGCGCCCGCCAAGACGGCCACTGCATTCCGTTTCACCGACCCTGCGAGTCGGCTCAGCGCGCACAGCATCTGCGGCTGCCGGCCACTCGAGCTGATCGAGAACGAAGAGCTCGCCAAGCGGCACGACGACGCCGAACTCGTACGACTCAGCTACGTCGCCGCCACTCGCGCTCGCGATCTCTTGGTCGTCCCGACGTTCGGCGACGGGAACGCGCGCAACGTCGAGATTGGTTGGTGTGACACGCTCGCGCCTGCGCTCTACCCGAGCGATTCGGAGCGCAGGGATGCCTCGCCCGCCCCGGGGTGTCCAGCCTTCGGACACGACACCGTGCTCACCCGTTCTGCGCAGACTCAAGCCACTCCCGAGGATGCCGTCGCGCCGGGGCTGCATCGCGCCGAGGCTGGAAACCCAGTCGTGTGGTGGGACCCGAAGAGCCTGCGCCTGCGCGTCCAGGTGCTGAGCGGCGTGCGGCAACAGAAGCTGCTGGGTGAATCGCCCCTTTCCGCTGAGGGCATGTCGCGTTACTCGGCCTGGCAAGAGCGCCGAGCTGTGACGATCGAAACGAGCAGTCGCGTGAGCGTCGTGTCCCAAACGATGACGGAGCTCTCGAAGCAACCGTTCAGCACGCCCGCCATTGCGGTCGTGGAACGGACGGAGCTCGACCGCGCAGGTCGGCCGCGTGGAGCGCGCTTTGGTACCTTGGTGCACGCCGTGTTGGCGCACGCTGCGTTCGACGCCGATCGCGTCGCTTTGACCGCGCTTTCTCGCTCGCTGGGCCGCCTGATCGGCGCCACCGATGCGGAGGTCACGTATGCCGTGGAGGCGGCCGCGGCGGCACTCGAGCACCCGCTGCTCCGCGCCGCCGCGGAATCCAGTGACGTACGTCGCGAGGTAGTCATCTCCGAGCGACTGAGCGATGGAAGCCTCGCCGAGGGCGTGATCGATTTGGCTTATCGTGCGCAGAGCGAGTGGGTGGTCGTGGACTTCAAGACGGACGCCACCGTTCCCAGCGAAGGCGCATATGCCGAGCAATTGCGCCTCTACGTGGCGGCACTCTCACGGGCAACCGGCGAGGCAGCGCGCGGCGTGTTGCTTCAGGTTTGAGGTGGCACCTGTCCGCGGAGGCAGGGTCCCATGCTTCGCCAGAGCATGAGTGTTATCCAATAGTTACCCCTAGGTGTGATTCGCGCACAGGAACACTCGAGTGATGTGTTCAGTCATTGTGTCGAATCGTGACCACCTGGGCAGGACGGGCTGACGGTTTTCGTCAGGCCAAAAATTGCGCAATTTTAACGGCTTCAATGCCTCGGGGGACTTGTGTGATGTTGCGTTTTTGTGAATCGTCTAGGGTGGCTGAATCAGCACCTGATTTCAGCCGTATCCAAGCTTGGGAGTCTGGAGCCGAATATCCATGCAGTCAGCTGCGGCACGCGAGACGATCTTGGTGGTGGACGACGAGCCGCAAGTGTTGGTCGCGCTCGACGATCTGCTCTCGGATGAATTTCTCGTTCTGAAGTCGAACTCTGCCGAAGCCGCGCTGCACGTGGTCGAGCAAGAACCCGACATCGCGGTGGTCGTCTCCGATCAACGAATGCCGCAGATGCAGGGAGACCAGTTATTTCAGCGGCTACGCGAGCGATTTTCGGCCGAGCGCATTCTGGCCACCGGGTTCGCCGACTTGAGTGCGGTGATCCGCGCGGTCAACGACGGCCGAATCTTCGCCTACGTGACCAAGCCTTGGGATCCTGAAGATCTGCGCGCGAAGATTCAACGTGCGGCTGAGCATTTCCGCCTCGCCCGTGAGCTCGCGAACGAGCGCAAGCTGCTCGACGACATGATGAATAACATGCCGGACGCGATCTATTTCAAGGATGCGAATCTCAAATTCCAGCGCGTCAACCAAGGTGCGGCGGCTTTGGCGGGTGCACTGGGTGCGGAAGCGCTGGTGGGCCGTGGGCTGTGTGACTTGTGGCCAGGAAACCCGGGCGCCGCGGCCGCCGAGGAGGCCGAGCGTCAGCTGTTGCGCGATCATCGGCAATCGCGCGATCAACTGGCCACCTTCGTGGTGGGGGGCGAGCGCCGTTGGTTTTCCAGTTCGAAAGCGCCGGTCTACGGACAAGCGGGAACGCCGGTCGGCCTGGTGGGGATCGCGCGAGACGTGACGGGTCGCGTGCGCATGGAAGAGGCGCTGCGAATTCGCGAAGAGCAGCTGCGGTTGACGTTCGTCGCTTCGAACGCGGGCTTGTTCGACTGGGATCTCGCGAGCGGCATGATCGAGCACTCTTCGAGCGTGGCTTCGTTGATGACTGGCGACAGCAAAGGCAAGGTGCCATTCGAGGAGCTCGTGTCACGCGTTCATCCCGAGGATTTGGCGTGGGCGCGCACGGCGCTCGAGCTCCATTTGAAGGAGCGCGCACCGCTCCGAGCGGTCGAACTGCGCGCGCTCGTCGAGGGCGAGTATCGCTGGTTCGAAGTCAACGCCCAAGCCGTCTGGAACGAGGCGAACGAAGCCGTACGCTTGGTCGGTTCGACGGTGGGTATCAGTGAGCGTAAGAACCAAGAAGCGCGGATCCGAAGGCTCACTCGTACCTACGCGGTCCTGAGCGGCATCAGTGCGACGATCTTGCGAGTGCACGAGCGGGGCGCGCTGCTGACGGAGTGTTGCAACATTGCGGTGCGTGTCGGGGAGCTGGCGTTGGCGATGGTCTTCACTCCGCCGCGTCAGGGGTTGGCACGCGTCGCGGTGACTTCGGAAGGCGCGTCCCAGGACACGGTGAGTCGAATTGCGGCTTGGCTCAGCGACGGAAGTGCTCCGTCGGGTTTGGTCGCGCAGTTGGTTTCGGCGCGTCGCCCGATCGTCGTCAACGACTTGCGCGAAGACCAGGACCTCGGCGTGCTCGGCGAGGTCTTGCGCGGAGAGGGGCATTTGGCGTTGGCCGTGTTGCCCGTGGAGGTCTCGGGTGCGGTCGATTGCTACTTGGCCCTGTGCGCCAATCAAGCCCAATTTTTCGACGATGATCAGGTTAAGCTACTCGCCGAACTCGCCGACAACATCGGATTTTCGCTGGCACACAGCGCGCTGTCTCAGCGACTGGATTTTCTAGCTTCCTACGACGACCTGACCGGGCTGTCGAACAGGCGACTCTTGAACGATCGGCTGGCACAACAACTCGCGGTGTGCACGCAGGAGCAGCTCAAGCTGGCCGTCGTGCTGGTCGACATCGAGCGGTTTCGCCAGGTCAACGAGACGCTGGGCAGGCAAGCGGGCGACAGTGTTCTAGTCGAAATCGCACGTCGGCTCCAGGCTACGAGTGATGCCAATTGGGTGTTGTCGCGCTACTCCGGCAACACCTTCGCCGTGGTCACGGGTCCGCTCGAGACTGAAACCAGCGTCAACGCCTGGATCGAACGAGCATTGGATACGATCGGACAAGCGACGACCGTCGCGGGCACCCAACTGCGTTTGTCCGCGCGAGTCGGCATCGCGATGTTCCCCTCGGATGGCGCGGATTCGGACGCACTGCTCGCCAACGCAGAAGCCGCGCTCAAGAACGGCAAGGCCCGCGCTCAACGTTACCGCTTCTACGCACCGGCGATGAACGAACGCGTTGCCGAACGGTTGGGCTTGGAAACGCGGCTGCGCAACGCCATCGAGCAACGCGAATTTTTGCTCCACTACCAACCCAAGGTCGAACTCAAGACCGGCAAGGTGGTTGGGCTCGAGGCGCTCATCCGTTGGAAAGGGACGGACGGAAAGCTGATCCCACCCGGCCTGTTCATCCCCCTGTTGGAAGAGACCGGCATGATCGTAGACGTGGGTAAGTGGGTGATGGACACCGCCGCTCAACAACACGCTGATTGGAGCGCGCGCGGCTTGAATCCGCCGCGCATCGCGGTGAACGTGTCGCCGCTGCAGCTCGGGCAGGGGGACTTCGTGCAAAGCGTGGCGGCGGTTTTGAGCAAGTTCCCCTTGGCCCAATCAGGCCTCGACTTGGAAATCACCGAGAGCGTGTTGATGGAAGACCTCCACGGCAACACGGACAAGCTGCGGCAAGCGCGTGAAGCGGGTCTTGGTGTCGCAATCGACGACTTCGGCACCGGTTATTCGTCCCTCGGCTATATCAGTCGATTGCCGATCGACGCGCTGAAGATCGACAGAACGTTCGTGATGCGCATGGCAGACGAGCCACAAGAAGTGTCCATCGTCACCACCATCATTTCTCTGGCGCACGCGCTCGACCTCGAAGTGGTGGCCGAGGGCGTGGAGAATGCGCAACAGGCTCAGCTGCTCCGTCTCTTGAGTTGTGATCAAGTCCAGGGCTATTTCTTGGCCCGTCCGCAAGCCGCTGAAAGCGTGGAAACGTTGTTGGGGACGACGTTCAACTTCTCACGCAGCGCGCCTTGAGGGTCGCGAAATTAGCTCTCGGCGAAACGTTGCGGAGATAGAGAGTTACCCTCGAGGGTAAAGTCCTGCGCTGGAATAAATGACCATCGGCGCCGCCATTGACGCGTCGGAGGCGCGCGCATAGGAGACGCTATTCCAGGCCCTCGGGGGCACTTGAACTTGGAGATTACACATGTGTCATTTGACGAGGACTGTTTCCGCTTTAGCCATGATTACCGCTTTGCTGCCGCTCGGTTGCAGTTCGGATGACGACGCCACGCTCACGCTGACGCTCTCTAGCCCGTCGATTCAAGCCGGGAAGTCCATCCCCAACGACTTTACTTGCGAAGGCAAAGCGTTCGGCGAAGGAACCTCACCCGAACTCGACTGGAGCAACCCACCGAGCGGCACGAAGAGCTACGCAATCCTGTTGAAGGATTTGACGATCGAAGCGGGCGAGGCCGGAGACATGGATCCAGAGCATCCGTTCCATTGGACGATTTGGAACATCCCAGGCTCGACTCACCAACTGTCCGCATCGCTCTCGAATGATCAACACCCGATCACCGGCGCGCAGCAGCAGAACGGCGGACCGCCCTTCATCAGCCCCGCTCCCTACGGTTATTTCGGCCCGTGCCCGAACTTGGCCGCTGCCGGACTGGGCGCGCCCAAAGAGACTCATAACGACGCATTCATTTTGTACGCATTCTCGGACGCGACGCTGACGCCGCCCGAGTACGATCCGGGAACGAATCCGGATGCGCCGCTCAATCCGGTTCGTCAGCTTGCGAACTTCTTCGAGTCGCACGCGAGCCTGCTGAAGAAGGCCGAACTCAAGTTCACTGCCGACGCGACGCCCGCAACTTGCCCTGGGTTTCCCAATCCCCCGTTCACGTGCGCTGACGCGGCACCGTAACACTGCGGAGCGAGCCCGGAACGCCGACCTCGATGGCGCGCGGTCGAAGAGCTACCCGCGCGGTAGCTCTTCGAGTTTTCGGGCGGCGACGAGCGCGCCATGCCATGCCATGCCTGAAGGGTGACACTTCACTCGAGCGGTCACTGGCCAATCGCCCAATCGCGCTCGACTCGAGCGCTCGAGCGCTCGAGCGCTCGAGTCGAAACACCGCCTGGCGGAAATCCGACCTGGTGTGGCAAATCGCAATAGTGCACCGAGCGCGAGAGCCATTGCGGTGTTGTGAAACGGGGGATAGAATTTTTCCGAGCGTCTCGAGTCGCAGGGGCGGCTGCGCTCCCTTCACAGGAGCCAAATTTTGGGTGAGTGGAAGAGCGCGGGTGAAGCGACAAAACGACGAACCGCGGGCTGGGATTCGAAAATCTATCCTCGAGTTCGAGCGGGCCTTCGTTCTTCGCGCAAAGAGTCCCAGCGATGCGCGAGGTGATTCCACTGCCTGAGCAGAAGGACACGCAGCCGAGCGAGGAGCACTCTCGAGTACTGCTCGTCGATGACGACTTGGACATCTGCCGCGACTACGCGCGCGCATTGCGCCGTTCGGGGCTGCACGTCGTCACTGCGACCAGCGCGCCAGAAGCGCTGTCCTTGCTGGCTCTCGGCCCGGTCGACGTGATCGTCAGTGATATCGGAATGCCATCGATGAGCGGGATGGACCTGCTCCGCTTGGTGCGCGAGCGCGATTTGGACCTGCCAGTCGTACTCATGACGGGCTCTCCCTCGCTCGACACAGCGATTCAAGCGGTCGATTATGGCGCTACTTCCTATCTGCGAAAGCCGGTCGGGCTCGATCGACTCACGGAGGCGGTCTGGCGCGCCGCGGACTTGCACAAATTGGCGTTGCTTCGTCGCGAGGTCGCGACGCTTCCAGAGCTTTCGGGTCTGCAGCTCGGTGATCGTGCGTCGCTAGAGGTGCGTTTCCATGCTGCTTGTGCGGGAGCGTGGCCTGCATTCCAACCCATCGTGACGATGCCGTCGCGAGCGTTGTTCGGATACGAAGCCCTGCTGCGCTCGAGTGAACCTTCACTGGCGAAAGCTCCCGACTTACTCGATGCAGCAACTCGGCTAGGCCGTCTCGATGAACTCGGGCGTGTCATGCGTGCGCGCGTGGCCGAAGCATTCACCGGAGCTCCCCCGGGCCTCATCTTCATCAACCTTCATCCACTGGAACTCAACGACAACCAGCTATACGCCGCGGATAGCCCCCTTTCGGCCATTGCGGATCGGGTCGTGCTCGAGATCACCGAACGCGCCTCGCTGGACGAGGTTCCCGGGCTCGCGACCAAGCTCTCCAAGTTGCGTTCCCTTGGCTACCGCATTGCTTTGGACGATTTGGGTGCAGGCTATGCGGGCCTGTCGAGCGTTTCGCGGCTCGAGCCGGACTTCGTCAAGCTCGACATGAGTTTGATTCGTGACGTGGATCGCTCGTCGCGGAAGCGCGCGCTGATCCGCGGGATCGGGCGCGTGTGCTCGCGAGATCTGGGCATGCGTGTCATTTGCGAGGGCGTCGAACGCGCCGAAGAGTGCGAGACGTTGATCGACGAGGGGCTCGACCTAATGCAGGGCTACCTCTTCGGTCGACCGACTGCGTCGTTCACCGTACCGGCCTTCTGACGGAAGAAAGCGTTCAGCTTCGCGCTAACACACTCACTTGCGCGATCGCATCAACCGCCGAAAGCTCATCGGCGCTCAGCTCCCAATTCGCAGCCACGGCGTTCGCCTTGACCTGTGACGGCGTGGACGCACCCGCGATCACCGAACTGACGGCGCGATGCGACGTCAAACCTCCGGATTGGCATTGGCAGCGGCTGGTTCCGGCGCTCGTTCGCTCGGGCTGGCCGCTGGTTCGTCGAGCGCGGCGAGTTCCGCGGCCTCGTCGGTCACCGATCCACGGCGGCGCGCGAGCGGATTGAAACCGCCAGACTGCTTTTGCCACAGCTCCGCGTACAGTCCTCCCTGATTCAAGAGCTCCGTGTGCGACCCGTCGGCGACGATCTTCCCGCGGTCGAGCACGACCAGGCGATCCATGTCCATGACGGTGCTGAGGCGGTGGGCGATCGCGATCACGGTCTTGCCCGCCATGGCTTCGCGCATTGCGCTTTGAATGAGTTGTTCGCTGTGGCTGTCGAGCGCGCTGGTCGCCTCGTCCAGCAGCAGAATGGGAGCATTCTTCAGGATTGCGCGGGCAATCGCGATGCGTTGGCGCTGGCCGCCCGAGAGCTTCACGCCGCGCTCGCCGACCATGGTCTTGTAGCCGTGCGTCTGCTCGATGATGAACTCGTGGGCGTGCGCGCGGCGCGCCGCCTGTTCGACTTCGTCATCCGTAGCGTCAGGTCGACCGTAGCGAATGTTTTCCAACAAGTTGCGATGAAATAGCGACGTGTCTTGGGGGATGATGGCGATCGCGTGGCGCAAACTTTCCTGCGTGACTTCGCGGATGTCTTGGCCATCGATGCGGATGGCACCCTCGACGACGTCGTGCATACGCAGGAGCAGGCCCATCAAGGTCGTCTTTCCGGCGCCGCTCGGTCCAACGAGGCCGATGCGCTGCGCCGCAGGAATGACTAGCTCGAAATCTTCGACCACGTGCCGCGTTTCACGACCTTGGTCCGCTTTCGTCGCCGCGTAGCCGAAAGCGACGCGATCGAAATGAATGCCGCCCGAACCTACGGTCAACGCGGGTGCACCTGGCGCGTCGGTGACGGTAGCCGGCACGATCAGCGTATCGATACTCTCGCGCGCTGAGCCGACGAGGTCGTAGAACTCGGGAATTCTTTGGCCGAGATTGTAGGCCGTCTGCAGCAGTGAACTCGTGAGCGCCGTGATCATCACGAAATCGCCGGCGCCGATCATGCCGTGCACCCAAGCGTCGAGTGCGCCGCCGACGAACACGAGCCACATCGTGATGTCCATCACGTACTGAAAGCAGCGCAAGCGAACGACGGCGCGATACGAGGCGCGCCGCCGCCTGCACTCTTCGCCGGTGTACTGCTCGAGCTGCTCGTCTTCGAGCCTTTGGTTCGCGAAGAAGAACACGTTGCGGATGTTGGTGAGCACGTCGACCATCCGTCCCGTGACTGCCGCCTTGGCGTCATTGCTCGCAATCGCGCGTCGGGTGCATTCGCGCCCGACCAGCAAACTGACCGCGAAATACGTGCAGACGGCCAGCGCCGCCGCGGCGCAAAACTTGGGGCTCGCGATGAAGAAGAACGCGGCTACGAACGCAAAGAACGCGGCGCTCGGCAGGAAATCGAACACCACCATGTCGAACAGTTGCAGCACTTGGTCGGGCAACATGATCGCCCGGTGCGCAATCTTTCCCGACAGTGAGTTTTCGAAGTACGAGCTGGACAACCGCTGCGTGTAACCAAAGACCTCTTGCTTGATGCGCAAGAGCATGGGCGAGCGCGTGTTGTACGAGCAGAACCAAGCGCAGCCATCGATCGCGAAGCGCGAGACCACGAGGGCCGCGAAGCCGGCGAACGGGACCAGCAGCTTGCCAGCTTCTGTCGCCGGGTGCTGCATGCCCAAGACGGTGTCGGTCAGGTGCTTGGTCGCGTAGGAGATGGACGCAAACGCGCCACGACTCAGTACGGGGAACGCAATCAAGCCGAGCCCGCCCCACGGAAATTGGCGATAGAAGTGAAACGCGAAGGGGCCGAGACGGTTAGGTAAAGTCGGTTGGGTCATACTACGGTGCGAAAAGCCCATGCCGACAAGGTGCGATGAACACCTTTTCCGGCACGACCGCGATTTCGCGGCGGGTTGCTGACTGCGCGTGGGCGGGTCAGGTTACCGAAGTTTAGAGCAAATTCCTGCTTTGGCTCGAATCTTCGAGAGGCCACGATGTTCAAACTGCACTCATTCCTAGCGCCTGCGATTGCCGTGACGGCGGTCGCCTGCGGTGCTCGATTTACAGCACACGAGAACGACGGCACTGTCGGTGGTGCTGCCGGTGAAGCAAGTGGTGGCTTCACCAGCTCCGCCGGGAGCAGCAGCGTCGGTGATGCGGGCGAGCCAGAGGTCGGCGGGAATACCTCTGCCGGGGCAGCTCCCGCTGGAGGCGCGGGCGGTGCCGTAACCGGGACCGCGGGTGCAACGAGCGGCGGCGGTGGCTGGACCGCAGGGCGTGGCGGCTGGGGCAACGGCGGCTGGGGCAACGGCGGTTGGGGCCCGGGCAGCGGCGGAGCCTCGAGCGCTGACTGCACGACACTCGGGGAGCAATACCAAGCAGCCGTAGAAAAGGCGCGCGTCTGCGACAAAGGCTCGACTGATCAATGTAGCGCAAGCTCTGCGGCCGAGCCGGTCGGCGGCTGCGGCTGCCCCGTGCTGATCAACACCAAGAGTGAAGCCGCAGACGCCGCGAATAAAGCGTACCAGGCGTATCAAAAAGCCGGCTGCGCACACACCGGCCCGATTTGCGACGTCTTCTGCGCTCCCGCGATGAGCGCGAGCTGCGAGCCATCGTCGACCGCCAATAACTACGTGTGCACGGCGGGTGGACTCCTGAAGTAGGGGCGTGGCGCGCCGGTTGGCTCAGGAATGCCGCTCGCGTGTCGCCCACGATGTGGCGGCATCCCGACAATCCCGTGGCACTTCTTCGAGGTCGCGCGGCTCGCATTCGATCACGCGACCGCGGCAATCGACCGAGATCTGACAGCACTCCTCGAACATGTGGCGGATCTTTTCGCGGCCGCGTTGCACTCGTGACTTCATCCCCGAAAGGGAGATACCGAGCATTTCAGCGGCTTCTTTCTGAGTCAGCCCTTCGGGCTGAGATCGGCAAAAGGACGCAGACTTTTTCGACGCTCAAGAGACCGGCAGCCTCGCCTTCAGCGTCGGGCCCAACCCTGACTCTCGACCAACGATTTCACGCGCTGCCGTACTTCATCACGAATCTCTCGCACGCGCTCGACCGGCTTGCCCTTCGGATCTTCCAGCGGCCAATCGTCACGCTTCAAGCCCGGGACCACTGGACACTGTTCACCGCAGCCCATCGTGATCAGCATTTGCGATTGGCGAGCTAGCTCATCGGTGAGCTTCTGTGGCGTCTGATGCGAGAGATCGATGCCGACCTCACGCATCGCCTCGAGCACCTCCGGGTGAACTCGGGTTCCGGGATTCGTGCCGGCCGAGATCGCGTGGGCCCGGTTCGTATCGGCGAGGGCATTGAACCAAGCGGCGGCCATTTGCGACCGTCCAGCGTTGTGAATGCAGGCAAAGATGACGGTATTCATGAGAGCTCCTCGGGTGACGCAGTGTTTTCGATGACGGGTGTAATCGTCGAACTTGGGACCAACCAGCGGAAAAGTGCCGTTGCCGTCGCGGCACCGGCGAGCTGCGCGACGATGAAGCCAGGCGCATCGGCGGGCCGAATGCCGGCAAACGTATCGCTCGCGGTGCGAGCCAGCGTCACCGCCGGGTTGGCGAACGACGTGGACGCAGTAAACCAATAGGCAGCGGTGATGTACGCACCGACTGCGAAAGGGACGACGCTCGGACGGCTCCGAACGCAACCCCAGATCACGGAGAGCAAGCCAAAGGTAGCGACGAATTCACTCACCAGCTGAGCGACGCCGGATCGCTCGTGCTGCGAGGCAAAGAACAGCGCAGGTTCCTTGAACATGATGTGCGCGACCGCAACGCCGAACAGTGCGCCTGCAACCTGAGCGGCCATGTAAACGGGCACCTCGCGCCACGGCAGGCCACCTTGGCTCGCGTCAGCCAGCGTGACCGCGGGATTGAAATGCGCCCCGGAAATCGG
>Ga0164309_10000667_pt1 | contig 18165 bp, 21 predicted proteins | sample Whisoiple_247_MG_FD_109984 | JGI IMG/M metagenome (GOLD analysis project Ga0164309, IMG submission 109984) | Soil microbial communities amended with fresh organic matter from upstate New York, USA - Whitman soil sample_247_MG | ecosystem: Environmental > Terrestrial > Soil > Unclassified >...
CGCCACCGTGATTGGCCCTGACCACTGACCAACGCTAAAGGCCGCGGGAAGAGTCCGGGCCTGTTGCAGCCTTACCACCGCGCCGCTACGTTGGCAGCGATCTGGTCGGCAATCTTCAGCGCCGAGTCAGCGGGGTCAGCGCTGCACGTGTTGACGTCGATAATGACGTTGTTTCTGAGCGCCAGCGCGCGTCCACAGCCCCAGCCGGGGGCACTGGAATTCTGTTGGGTCGCGGTGGTGCTCAGTGTGCCGTTCGCGTTGGAGATCTGCCCGACGGACCATTGCGACTCGCTCTGCACGTGGGTGTACTGGCGGCACGCCTGCCACTGCTGGGCGGACGTATCAAAGAAGGCGCCGGCTTTTTCCACGAGGGGAAATAACACCACCGCCTGCTTGAGATAGTGCGTGAAGCCATCGCCGTCGTTAAGGCTCTGATCGCGCTCGGCGCGGAACCCGCTGTTGGCATAGACCGCGGCCTCCGCCGCCCCGTCGATGGCGAGGCATTCCTGAGGCGCCATGGTGGCGCTGTTGTCAGACATCGAGCTCTGGGAACTTGTGACCGTCATTCCCGTCGCCCCCATTGCGGCGTTCACCTGTTCGGGGCTGAGCAGCAACTCAGCCAGCTCACGCTCAACAAGAGGACGCGGAATCATCGACACGGTGGTCGTCGTCGACTCCGCATTACCTATTGTGTTGCCGCACCCGGCGACCAGAACGCAGATCACCGCAACACCAAGTGCGGCCGTTGGTTGGCGCATGTGTTCCTCCCCATCGCAGCCGTGGGTAGCGCGATGTCCTCCACAACGCGGCGCGTGAAGACCAATATTGCGGTAACGGCGCCGACGCCGACGTGAAATTGACGGTGTTTCTTGATCACGATGAACGGCACTTCTTGATAACGATTAATGGGTCGAGCACTGCTCTGAAAGGTTCCTGAATCGGTGCGGCGGGGTGCTGAAGATCCGCCGTCAGCGCTGTAGCGCATGTGACGCCGACGTTCTCACCGGTCGTCTGTGATCTGTTGTCAGGAGCTGATCCGCATATGCATTGGAGATCAATGGCTTACAGCCGGGGATGGGCGGGTCGAGTGCTTCGTTGATGGGGTTGTCGGCCGCTGATCCTGTCCAGTCACGCGTAGTCGACACTCGTCTCGTCTCGTCTCGTGCTCGCCGACCCGACGGCCCGCGCAGTCCTACTGCCCGCAGTACGCGCACCAAATGGCCAACTGCGCGACCGTGATTGGCCCCGACCACTGACAGCCCAACCCATGCAAAAGGCCCCCCGGAAGAGTCGGGGGGCCTTTTGGTTCGAAGCGGCTGAGAAGGCTTAGAAAGCCGCTTCGTCCAGTTCCATAACCTCGTTGTCGAGGGTGTCGATCACCTGACGGGTGCTGGTGAGCAGCGGCAGGAAGTTTTTGGCGAAGAACGACGCCACCGCGACCTTGCCCTCGTAGAAGGCGCGATCCTCAGCGCTGGGCCCGGCATCGAGCGCCTCGATGGCCACCGCGGCCTGTTGCTGGAGCAGCCAGCCGATGACCAGGTCGCCGACGCTCATCAGGAAGCGCACCGAACCCAGGCCCACCTTGTAGATGCTGGCGGGATCCTCCTGAGCGGCCATCAGGTAGCCGGTCAGCTTGGCGGCCATGCCCTGCACGTCCTCCAGCGCGGTCGCCAGTAGTACCCGCTCGGCCTTCAGCCGGCCGTTGCCTGCCTCGTTCTTGACGAAGGCCTCGATCTGTCCGGCCACATACGCCAGCGCCTGCCCCTTGTCGCGGACGATCTTGCGGAAGAAGAAGTCCTGCGCCTGGATGGCCGTGGTGCCTTCATACAGCGAGTCGATCTTGGCGTCACGGATGTATTGCTCGATCGGGTAGTCCTGCAGGAAGCCGGAACCACCGAAGGTCTGCAGGCTCTCGGTGAGCTTGGCGTAGGCCTGCTCGGAGCCGACACCCTTGACGACGGGCAGCATGAGATCGTTGACCTTGACCGCCAGCTCGGCGTCCACGTCGTGCAGTGCCTTGGCCACCGCCGCGTCCTGGAACGTCGCGGTGTACAGGTACAGGGCGCGCAGACCCTCGGCGTAGGCCTTCTGGGTCATCAGCGAACGACGCACGTCGGCGTGATGCGTGATGGTCACGCGCGGCGCGGTCTTGTCGGTCATCTGGGTCAGATCGGCGCCCTGCACACGCTCCTTGGCGTACTCGAGGGCGTTGAGGTAACCCGTCGACAGCGTGGCAATGGCCTTGGTACCGACCATCATTCGGGCCTGCTCGATCACGTCGAACATCTGGGCAATGCCCTCGTGCACCTCGCCGACCAGCCAGCCCTTAGCGGGGATGCCGTGCTGGCCGAACGACAACTCGCAGGTGGCCGAGACCTTCAGGCCCATCTTGTGCTCGACGTTTGTGACGAAGACGCCGTTGCGCTCGCGGAGTTCACCGGTCTCGAAGTCGAAGAGGAACTTCGGCACGAAGAACAGCGACAGTCCCTTGGTGCCGGGGGCCGCGCCCTCGGGGCGCGCAAGCACCAGGTGGAAGATGTTCTCGAACAGGTCGCCCGAATCGCCCGAGGTGATGAATCGCTTCACACCCTCGATGTGCCACGAGCCGTCCTCCTGCTTGACAGCCTTGGTCCGACCGGCACCGACATCAGAACCGGCGTCGGGCTCTGTGAGCACCATGGTGGATGCCCAGCCGCGCTCAGCGGCGATCGTGGCCCACTTCTTCTGCTCGTCGGTGCCGAGGTTGTAGAAGATATTGGCGAAGCCGGCGCCGCCGCCGTACATCCACACGGCGGGGTTGGCGCCGAGCAGGTGCTCGGTCAGCGCCCACATGAGTGCCTTGGGTGCCGGGGTGCCGCCGAGTTCCTCGTCGAGGCCCACACGGTCCCAACCGGCATCCAGCATGGCGCGCACCGACTTCTTGAACGACTCGGGCAGCGTCACCGAGTGCGTCTTGGGATCGAACGTCGGCGGGTTGCGGTCGCCCTCGACGAAGGATTCAGCGATCGGGCCTTCGGCCAGCCGGGCCATTTCGCCCAGCATCTCCTTGGCGGTGTCGACATCGAGGTCGGCGTACTCGCCCTCGCCGAACGCCTTGTCCACGCCCAGCACCTCGAACAGGTTGAATACCTGGTCACGGACGTTGCTCTTGTAGTGGCTCACGTTTCCTCCTCGTCGAGAATGCCACTTGCGGTTGGGTACTTCGGTCTAAGTTACCCACCAGTAACTGGCCCGAACTATACCGTTCAGTAACTTCAACACAAAGCACCTCCTGGCAATTTCCACTGGCTAATTAACCCAGTGGTTGGGCGGGACGCTAAAACCGCAGTTGACAGCTGTCTGAGCTGCGCCTTTGCGCCTCTGTGACCTTCATCACGAACCCTGCCGATAGGGTGTTCGAGTGCTTCGTGTCACGGTGTGGGGAACAGGCAACATGGGGTCGACAGCGATCCGGTCCGCAGTGGCGTTTCCGGGTTTGAAGCTGTCGGGAGTCATCACGTCTTCGGCGGATAAAGACGGTAAGGACGCCGCGACGTTCGCGCGGCTCGACGCCGAGACGGGCGTTTCGGCAACCACCGACGTCGATGCGGCACTAGCCGGCTCCGACGCCGTGGCCTACATGGCGTCGGGCGACATCCGGCCCGACGAGGCCGTCGCGGAGATAGAGCGATGCCTGCGCGCAGGCAAACATGTGGTCACGCCGTCGCTGTACTCGCTCTTGGACCCGCGGTCCGGGCCGCAGGAATGGGTGGAGCGCCTCACCGCGGCCGCCGAGGAGGGCGGCGCATCACTGCTCGTCAGCGGCGTGGACCCAGGCTGGGGCAACGACGCGCTGGCCGTCATCGCCGCCGGCTTGTGTACCCGGATCCGATCCATCCACTGCCAGGAGATCTTCGACTACTCGACCTACAACCAGCCGTACGCGGTCAAGGTGTCGTGCGGGTTCGGACAGCCCATGGGCCGAGAAGATCCAGTGCCGATGCTGCTGCTGCCGTCCATCCCGACGATGGTGTGGGGCGGCAACATCCGGTTGATCGCTCGGGGCTTGGGCCTGGAGATCGACGAGATCACCGAGGAGGTCGAGCGGCTGCCGCTCGAAGAGTCGATCGACACCGTGATGGGTCGATTCGAGAAGGGCACCCAGGGCGCCTTCTGGCTCAAGGTGATCGGCAAGTCGAGCGGGCGCGAACGGATCGTCATCGACCACATCACCCGCATCCACCCCTCATGCGCGCCGGACTGGCCGCAGCCCGATGAAGGGGTCGGAGACCACCGGGTGATTGTCGACGGGGATCCGCAGCTGACCATCCTCAGCCGTGCCGATGTCCCCGGCGGTACGCGCGCCGACGGCGGCAACACGACCGCGGCCAACCGCCTGCTAGGTGCCCTTAACTGGTTGGCGGACCAGAAGCCGCGCATCTACGACGGCCTCGACGTGCCGATGCAGTCCGCACTGCCGCCCGAGGTGGAAGCGACGCGTTGGGCCGACTACTAGAAGTTGGGCTCACGACGATCCGAATTCGCCGAGGCTGCTCGAGGATCGCGGTCGATCGGATTTCACGATCTGACCGCAGTCTCGACAAGGCGTGAGTGCCAAGATGGAGTTGATGAGCCCCACCGATCTGAGTCCCACCACACTCCGGGAAGCGTTCGGGCATTTCCCCTCCGGTGTCATCGCAATCGCCGCGGAGGTGGGCGGCACCCGGGTGGGGCTGGCGGTCAGTACGTTTGTCCCTGTGTCGCTCGACCCGCCGCTGGTGTCGTTCTGTGTCCAGAACACCTCAGAGACGTGGCCGAAGCTGAAGGATCTGCCCTATCTGGGGATCAGCGTGCTGGGCGAAGCGCATGACGACGCCGCGCGCACGCTGGCCGCCAAGACCGGCGACCGGTTCGCGGGTCTGGAGACGGTGTCCCGGGAATCCGGTGCGGTCTTCGTCGCGGGCACGAGCGTGTGGCTGGAAAGCGCCATCGAACAGCTGGTGCCTGCCGGGGATCACACGATAGTGATTCTGCGAGTCAGCGACATCACCGTACGTGCCGATGTACCGCCGATTGTCTTTCACCGCAGCACATTTCGGCGGCTGGGCGCCTGAGCCCGGCGTCGATGCCCGGCGACTAAGGGCGGGCGGCGAGTTCCTCGCGATAACCCTGAATGCGCTGCTCGAGCTCCTTGGCGTCGGCTGGCCGGCCTTCCTTGCGAGCCAGCTCGGCCCGCGCGCTCAGCTCACGGATCGCGGTGCGAATGTCGTTGATGCTATGAGGCTCTCGCATGTTCATACTGCTGCCTTTCGTCGGTGACTGGCCGCTGTATGAAGGCTACCCGCGAGGGCGCCTCACTCAACCTCATCACCGTCTGAACAGCTTGTTTCCCAACCACACCACCGGGTCGTACTTGCGGTCCACGGCGCGCTCCTTCAGCGGGATCAGCGCATTGTCGGTGATCTTGATGTGCTCGGGGCACACCTCAGTGCAGCACTTGGTGATGTTGCAGAAGCCCAGCCCGTTCTCTTCCTGCGCCTGGTCGGGACGACGCTCGAGCGTGTCCAGCGGATGCATGTCGAGTTCGGTCTGGCGCATCAAGTACCGCGGGCCTGCGAACGCCTTCTTGTTCTCCTCGTGGTCGCGCACCACGTGACACGTGTTCTGGCACAGGAAGCACTCGATGCACTTACGGAACTCCTGTGACCGGTTCACGTCCTCTTGCATCATCCGGTACTCGCCGGGTTGCAGGTCCTTCGGTGGCGTGAACGACGGTATCTCCCTGGCCTTTTCGTAGTTGAAGGACACGTCGGTAACCAGGTCGCGAATCACCGGGAAGGTCCGCAGCGGCGTCACTGTGATGGTCTCGGCCGGGTCGAACGTAGACATCCGCGTCATGCACAACAGCTTTGGCCGTCCGTTGATCTCGGCCGAGCAAGAGCCGCACTTGCCCGCTTTGCAGTTCCATCGCACGGCGAGGTCACCGGCCTGTGTCTGTTGCAGCCGGTGGATGATGTCGAGCACCACCTCGCCCTCGTTGACCTCAACGGAGAAGTCCTGCAGCTCCCCGCCGTCGTCGTCGCCGCGCCACACCCGCAACTTCGCCTGATAGCTCATCAGCTTCTCCTTGCCGGGTGGTTGGCCAGTTCTTCCGAGGTGAAGTACTTCTCGAGCTCTTGGATGTCGAGCATGGCCATCAGGTCCTCGCGCATCGGCACCTGGTCCTCGCGGGTGATGGTGACCGAAGGAAGAACGGACGTGTCGGCTCCGTCGTCGATGGCCCGGCACACCAGCAGCGTCTTGCGCCAGTCCGCATCCATCGACGGGTAGTCGTCGCGGGTGTGCCCGCCCCGGCTCTCCGTGCGCTCCAGCGCGGCCCTGGCGACGCACTCACTGACCAGCAGCATGTTGCGCAGGTCGATGGCCAGGTGCCAGCCCGGGTTGAACTGCCGATGCCCTTCCACCTGCATGTTCTTGAACCGCTGCCGCAGCTCGTCGAGCTTGCTTAGCGCCTCGGATACCTCGTCGGCCTTGCGGATGATGCCGACCAGGCTGTTCATCGTGTCCTGCAGATCTAGCTGAAGCGTGTACGGATTCTCCGCCGCCTCACCGTTGCGCGGGCCGTCGAACGGCGCCAGTGCCAGCTTCGCGGCCTCGGTGACCGCGTCCTCGGACACCTTCGGCCGTTCGGCGAGCGCGCGGACGTAGTCGGAGGCTCCCAGCCCGGCGCGCCGGCCGAAGACCAACAGGTCCGACAGCGAGTTCCCGCCGAGCCGGTTGGAGCCGTGCATGCCGCCCGAGCACTCGCCCGCGGCGAACAGCCCTGGTGTCTTGGCCGCGCCGGTGTCGGGATCGACCTCGATGCCGCCCATCACGTAGTGGCACGTCGGCCCGACTTCCATGGGCTCTTTGGTGATGTCGACTTCGGCCAGCTCCATGAACTGGTGGTACATCGACGGCAGCCGCCGCTTGATCTCCTCGGCGGGCAGCCGCGACGCGATGTCGAGGAAAACCCCGCCGTGCGGAGAGTTACGGCCCGCCTTCACCTCGGAGTTGATGGCGCGGGCCACCTCGTCGCGGGGCAGCAGGTCGGGGGTACGGCGCGCGGAGTCGTTGTCCTTGAGCCACTGGTCGGCTTCCTCGATCGTCTCGGCGTACTGACCCTTGAACACAGGTGGGATGTACTCGAACATGAACCGATTGCCCTCGGAGTTCTTCAGCACCCCGCCGTCGCCGCGCACGCCCTCGGTGACGAGGATGCCTTTCACGCTGGGCGGCCACACCATGCCGGTCGGGTGGAACTGGACGAACTCCATGTTGATCAACGTCGCGCCCGCCCGCAGCGCGAGCGCGTGCCCGTCGCCGGTGTACTCCCACGAGTTCGACGTCACCTTGTACGACTTGCCGATGCCGCCGGTGGCCAGCACCACCGCTGGGGTTTCGAACAGAATGAAGCGGCCCGTTTCCCGCCAGTACCCGAACGCGCCGGCCACCCTTTTCTCGCCGGCGGTGTTGTCCAAGATCAGGTCGGTGATGGTGCATTCGTGGAACACCTTGATGCGGGCCTCGTAGTCGCCGAACTCGGCCTTGTCCTCCTGCTGTAGCGACACGATTTTCTGCTGCAGAGTTCGGATGATCTCCAGGCCGGTGCGGTCACCGACGTGGGCCAGCCTCGGGTAGGTGTGGCCGCCGAAGTTCCGCTGGCTGATCCGGCCGTCCTTGGTGCGGTCGAACAGCGCGCCGTAGGTCTCCAGCTCCCAAACCCGGTCGGGCGCCTCCTTGGCGTGTAGCTCGGCCATGCGCCAGTTGTTGAGGAACTTGCCGCCGCGCATGGTGTCGCCGAAGTGGACCTGCCAGTTGTCCTTCGGGTTGGCGTTACCCATTGAGGCGGCGCACCCACCCTCGGCCATCACGGTATGCGCCTTGCCGAACAACGACTTACAGACCACGGCGACCTTCAGACCACGTTCGCGCGCTTCGATGACCGCACGCAAACCTGCGCCGCCGGCACCGATCACGACCACGTCGTACTGGTGCCGTTCGACCTGCGATGAGACGCTTGGTCGAAGAGCCTCCGGCTCAGCCATATACCCTCACTGCCTATCTGTTCTTAACAACAATGAAAATGCTTCTCAGCCAATGAATCTGAGATCAGTAATGGCGCCGCTGGCAACCAGCATGATGTAGAAGTCGGTCAACATCAGCGTGCCGAGCGTGATCCACGCATACAGCATGTGCCGTGTGTTCAGCTTGCTGATCTGAGTCCACATCCAGTACCGCACTGGATGTTTCGAGAAGTGCTTCAGGCGGCCCCCGGTAACGTGGCGACAGGAATGGCACGACAGCGTGTACACCCACAGCATGACCACGTTGACAACCAGAATCACATTGCCCAACCCGAATCCGAAGCCGGACGGTGCGTGGAACGCGATGATCGCGTCGTACGTGTTGATCACCGAGATGATGAACGCCACATAGAAGAAGTAGCGATGGGCGTTCTGCACGATCAGCGGTAGTCGCGTCTCGCCGGTGTAGCGCGAATGTGGTTCGGCAACAGCACATGCCGGCGGTGACTGCCAGACCGACCGGTAGTAGGCCTTGCGGTAGTAGTAGCAGGTCAGTCGGAAGGCCAGCAGGAACGGCAGCGTGACGGCAGCGTATGGAAGCCACCACACGTCGGGAAGGAACTGCGGCCAGAAATGACTGGATCCCTCCACGCATCCCTTGCTCACGCACGGTGAGTAGAACGGTGTCAGGTAGTGGTATTGCGCGACCCAGTAGTTGGTGCCCAAGAATGCGCGGACCGTGGCGTAGATGACAAACGCCGCGAAGCCCAGGTCCGTCCATACCGTCGGCATCCACCACCGGTCGGTGCGCAGGGTGCGCTGCGGAATCTGGGCACGGCTCGGCGAAAAGACGCCGGTCGCCTTGCGGTCGGCGGTGGGTGCGCTCACATTTCCCTCTCGGTGTGGTTATCTCCCGATCAGACAGCCTCGGCGTTAGCCGGCGACTCCTCTGTCGTCCTCATCGCCCCAGAAGGCGGTGTCGTACGGGGTGTCCGGGATCGGGATCTTCTCGCCGGCGTGGTGGTGATGGCTCACGCCCGTGGCGAGCTCGAGCTCTTCGGCGTCGATGTCGAGGCGGTCGATGTCGTTGAGGATGCGTTCGGCGTCATTGACGATTCGACGTGTGGCGGGGCTGTCCCCGTACTTCGACGCCAACGATGTCACGCACCGCCGGAGACTTCCGATTAGCTCGTGCAGCTCGGTAAGTTCGGTAGTGCTGGACATTTGACCTCCTTGGGCTGAAGGGTGTCTCGGATCACAGTACGACACCCGATGCTAGTCATATCAGGGGGTTTGCAGTGAAACAGATCACGTCACAAAGGTGGAGGTAGGCGGATGTCCGACCAGGTACTTAACGAGCGTGCCGAGAGATTGCTGGCCCTGCATCAGCCCGGCAATCCGGTGGTTCTACCGACGGTCTGGGACGCCTGGTCGGCGCGGCTGGCAGTCGACGCGGGGTTCGCCGCGCTGACGGTCGGCAGCCATCCGGTGGCCGACTCGGTGGGCAAGGCCGACCAAGAGGGCATGACGTACGACGACGTGGTCACCCGCGTCAAGCAGATCACCGCCGCCGTCGACGTGCCGGTATCGGTTGACATCGAATCGGGCTACGCCGAATCACCCACCATCCTGATCACGGGCCTCCTGGAGGCCGGGGCCGTCGGCCTCAACATCGAGGACACGGTGCACAGCGAAGGTGGGCGGCTGCGGTCGTCCAGTGAGCATGCCGAGCTCGTCGGAGCCCTTCGCAAGGCGGCCGACGCCACCGGTGTGCACGTGGTGATCAACGCTCGCACCGATCTGTTCCTCCGTCAGGACGGGGACGAATCCGACCGTGTCGACCGTGCAATCGCGCGGCTTAAAGAAGCCGCGGCGGCAGGCGCCGATTCGCTGTACCCAGTGGGCCGTCACGATCCGGATACGTTGCGGCGCTTGGCTACCGAGCTGCCACTGCCGATCAACGCGATCGCGCTGCCGGATCAGGATGATCCGGCGTCGTTCGGGCCGCTGGGTGTTGGACGGATCAGTTTCGGGCCGTTCCTGCAGGGTGCGCTTTCCGGACGTGCGAAGGAGATCCTGGCCCGCTGGGCTTAGCATTCCGGCGTGAGCGGTGAGGACGACGGCAGTTGGCATGACCAGCAACAGGTGATCGTGGCCGCCGGAGTGGCGGGGCTGGTGCTGGTGGCGTTGCTGGTGTGGGCGGTGATTCACACCGCCAACAAGTCGTCGAGGCCGCCCGAGCCCGTGGAGTTTGCCCCGTCGTCCGATACCTCGTCTACGTACACGACAGAGTCGACGTCGAGTTCGAGTTATACGGTGCCGAGCGTTCAAACGAGCCAGGACAACCCGATCCTGACTGGGCCGTCCCAGTCGACGCCACCGGCCGACGGGCCCGATGACGACGAGACGACGACGACGCCGACCACGACCACCAACCCGTACCCGACGACGACACCGACAAACGCCGGCCATATCTAGGGGTTGTTCAAGCATCGGTGCTCCGGACCGGGTTGAGCAGTCGATGCGGTCGCCGGAGGACCCGACTGACGACGTCGTCGCGGCTCACCCGGTCACGAGGTCGGCGCGGCGGATGGACGACAAGATCCGAGACCTTAGGCTGTTGCCCGCACTCGGAGCAGACGGCGTCCGCGCGGATTGTTCCGCCGCACCCGACGTGCCGATACGTGCGCCGGATCGGAGTCTGCAGGTAGTTCTCATTGCCCCAGGTGATCAGCGACCAAATGGTCGGCCACAGTCGGCGCCCCTTTTCGGTGAGGACGTACTCGTCGTGGCGTCTGCCTGTCGTCGTCTTGGTGAGCACCCCCTCGGCGACAAGCAATGAAAGCCGCTCAGCCAACACGGCCTTCGGGATTCCGAGGTGGGCGCGGAAGTCGCTGAACCGCCGCACGCCGTAAAACGCGTCGCGCACGATCAACAAGGTCCAACGCTCGCCGATGATTTCGAGCGAGCGAGCGATCGGGCAGCTCTCTGCTGTGTATTCGCGGGGAAGTGCCATAGAACCCAGTATCACACCTTGCAGGTTCGTTCACCGAACCATACGATCCAAAATTGAGGTTCATTCACCGAACCGTTTGGAGGCTAGTCCGATGAAAGCTGTTCAGTACGACCGCTTCGGCGGTCCGGATGTGCTGCGATACCTCGACTTACCCGACCCTCGGCCAGGTCCTGGCGAACTACTCATCAAGACCGCCGCGATCGGTGTCAACTTCCCGGACATCCGCGAGCGCCGAGGTGTGTACAACAAGGCCGAAACCCGCGTCGGCGGTGTGCAACTACCTCAAGTCGGCGGGATCGCAGTCGCAGGCACGGTCGTCGAGACCGGCCGGGGCGCCAGCGGCGATCTCGTCGGCCGGCGCGTTGTCGCGCTTATGAAGAAAGGCGCGTACGCCGAACTCGCCAATGCCGCCGAGGCGCTGTGCGCGGTGGTCGACGACGACGCCGACCTCACCGTGCTGGCCGGCTTCGCAGCGCAGGCGGCCTGCGCCCATTTACTGCTCCAGGCGTCGACCACCCTGTGCCCCGGTGAGGCGTTATTGGTGCACGGCGCGGCCGGCGGGGTCGGTAGCCTCGCGGTCCAAATCGGCAAGGCGCTGGGCGCCTCGCCGGTGATCGGCACCGCCAGCACGGAGGAACGCCGCAACTTCGTCCTGGAACTCGGTGCTGACGCTGCAATCGGCTACAACGAACCGAAATGGCCTGCCGCGGTTTTGGAGCTGACCGCGGGACGCGGCGTGGATGTGCTGATCGAATCCATCGGTGGGGACGTCTTCGAGCAGAACTTCCAGGCACTGGCCACATTCGGTCGGTACCTGCTACTCGGTTCGACCCGCGGCCCGGGTGACCCGTTCGCGCCGCGCCGTCTGATGACGAAATCGCAAGCGATGATCGGCTTCTACTTGCCGGTGTTCTACGACCGGCCGGAGTTGATCAACAACGCGCTTCGGTTCCTTGCCGACGGCGTCAAAGAGGGCTTCATTACCCCGAAAGTGGACGCCGTGCTGCCCTTGGCTCTCGCGGCTGAAGCTCATCGCCGACTAGAAAGCCGGTCCGTGCGTGGTGTAATCGTCCTCGACCCGACGCTTGGGCCGGAGGTGGACGCATGACGACCGATCCGCATATTCACGTGCACAGCATGACGCGGGTGGACGTATTCACCGGTGTCGGGTTCGACGAATTCATAACAACTTTCGAAGCCGCCGCACCGCGATACGACCCTGTTCCGATGCAACGGATCGTCGAGGCCGGTGGCACCTGGGACGACGTGCGCGCCAAAGTGGCTGAGAACGCGCCGAACGAACTGATGGTCTACGCGAAGATCGACGGGGTCCCGCTGCTCGGCGTTGCCGGTCACGACGTAAAGGCGGTCGAGTATCTGCTCGGCAACCACGTCATCGCCGAAACGATGTTCCGCCACGACCCCAGGACGCTGCTGTACGCGCCCCTGCGGGTGCTGGTCTACAGCGACACCGACGACAATGCGGTGTTCTCGATGGATCAACCCAGCGCTGCATTCGGCAGCCTCGGCATAGCGGACGTCACCGAGGTCGGTTTGAGTTTGGATCGCAAGGTGGCCAACTTGTTACGCATCATCGGGGTGGACCCGGGCGAGGCGTTCGGGGCCTGAAAGGATTGGCCGGAAACGACGCCCGTCGGTGCATCGATTTTGTGCCGTACGGATGACAACATTCATCGCTTACGTCAATTAATGTGAGGGAATGTATCAATCGAAGGGCCTCGCAAGCGCCGCAGCACTATTCCTTGCGACCGCAAGCGTCGTCGACGCCGGCGCAGCCGCCGCGGATGCGCCCGCCACGCGCGGTGCGACGTTGGTGCCGCTGATCAGCATCTTCAGGACCTGCGACTTCGTCGATACGCGATGGGTATCGGCGACCGGTACCGGCACCGCCTCCGCACTGATCGGGACGGCCGGCTCGAATCAGGTGAGCGCACAAGTGAACCTCGCGACGGCGGAACCCAACACCCGCTACACCGTCAGGCTGATCCAGGTGCCCCGCGCGTCGGAACGCACGTGCACGGCCGGAGACCCGGGCGTGGCCGTCGGCGAGCTCTTCACCGACGGAAACGGGACGGGGTCCACGACGGTCCAGGGACCTATCGTTCAGGGAGCGACGGGTGCCTGGGTTTCCATCGACGGACCTCCAAAACCCGGCCGAGTCATCGGTGAGTTCTACACCTCAGAGGTCCTCGCCGCCATGGCATAGATGCGATGAATCCGGTGGAACTAGTTGCGCCCCACCGGATTCTACAGCTTCGAGTGTTACCTGCTCTCGATCGCGATCCGCTGTGCCTCCGCGCCCTTGTGGGCACCGGCGACCCGTACGGTCAGCACGCCTGCGTCATACGACGCCGAGATAGCGTCGCTGGTGACGTGTGCCGGCAGCTTGAATGACCGCCGGAACGACCCGTAGCGGACCTCGCTGAGTGTCCGGCCGCCCTTGTCTTCCGAACGTTCATCGCGACGCTCACCACGAATGACAAGCTGGCCCTTGTCCACCTCGACGTTGACGTCCTTCTCGACGTCGACACCGGGCAGTTCCACCCGGACCACCGCGTCGTCGCCATCCTTGGCGATCTCGGCGGCCGGGCTGAAGCCGTTGAATACGCCCTGCTTCACCCAACGGTCGATCTCCCAGGTGGGCCTGGTCCACAGCGTCACTTGGCTCATGTTCATCTCCATCTGTTGTCGTGACCGGCACCACGCCGGTCCGCTACTCAATAGAACTTGAGCTGACCACGCTCATGTTCCAGCTGCATGTTCGCCAGCAGTGAACGGCTCACATGTTGTGGATCGCGACGGTGAACACTCCGTGATGGGCGCTTCACACCAGGCGACATTTTGGCAATATCCGGTGCATAGTCTCTGCGTCATGGCCCCGCGATAACCCCGCCGTGAACTTCCGCTCACGTAGCTGAAGGCCCGGGTGTGAGATCTAGTCGACGCGGTGCGCGTGGACAACGGTGAACGGCAGATACACCCGGTCGCCGTCGAGCAGGTCGGCGATCCGCTCGAACCGCGCGGTCACCTCCCGCATCTGTTCCAGCGCTTCGGGCGGCACTCCCCCGCAAGCGGGAGGTGCCCCCAGCTCGGCTATCTCCTTCGGAAAGGCGTCGTCACCGGTCCGGAAGCCGACGGTGTTGCCCAAATAGGAGGTGGGGCCGAGGAAGTCGATGAGCCAGCCGTTGTCCGTCAACGTGTCGCGCAGGTTGGACTCCGGCACGTGACCCATGGGTGCGATCACACCGTTGACGTTGCCGTCGGAGAAACAGGACAGGTGCAGACGGGCACCAGGACGCGTCGCGTGGTGCAGGGCGGCGATGTAGGCCTGCTGGCCTTCCTCATCGAGGCAGTGATAGAGCGCACTGTCGATGACGGTGTCGAAGCGTCCGTCGTATCCGGTCAGTTTGGTGGCGTCGGCTACAGCGAACGTGACCGAGACGCCAGCCTCTGACGCTCGACGACGGGCTTCCTCGATTGCGGCCGGTGAGCCGTCCAGTCCGGTCACCGAGTGTCCACGCGATGCGAGGTAGATGGAGTTGTCGCCGAGGCCGCAACCGATGTCGAGCACCTCACCCGAGATACCGCCCAGCGCTTCGAGTTCCATCAACCTGGGCTGCGCCTGATGGATGTCCCACGGGATGCCGGTCGGCGGGGGTGCGCCCTCGAATTCCGGCTCACCGCGGTAGAGCTTGTCAAAGGTCTCGGGACTCCGCCGGAAGGACTGAGGAGTGCTCACCTTCTCCAACGTACGCCCGTCACCAGACGTCGCCGCCGCGCCAATCGCAGGTGATTTCCGCGGTGGTGTCGAGCTCCAAATCGTTTGGGAGGCCGACCGGCAACACGAACAACCCGTTGTCGTCGTCGGGGGTGCGCGTCACGCCCGCAGGCGCAAGCACGGAAGTCGGACCGCGCCACGCCAGCCAGCCGCGCGAGGTGTACATGTGCCTGCCGGCCTCGGACACGCTCAACGCGCCGAGTTGGTAGGCGCCGCGCAGCACCTGTTCAGCCGAGTCCATCAATGCATGAGCGAGTCCCTGCCCGCGCCAGTCCTCGCGCACAGCGACGCCTTCGATGTAGCCGCAGCGCAGCGCGGCGTCGCGGTACAGCAGCCGGCGCTGCACGACGGCGGCGTGCGCGATCAGCGCACCGTGCTGCGAGATCAGCGCGTGCATGCCGCCGAGCGCGTGCTCCCAGTCGGCGTCGGAGAACTCACCGGCGAAGGCCTCGATGACCATCCGGCGCGCATCTTCGCGCGTCTCGTTGTCGAGGTCGGCGGTGTGGACCAGGCGGGCGGTATAGATCCCGCGCACGCGAGGCGCACTGACATCGTGCGTGTGCACACTGACTGTCTACCAGGATCGGCCGCTTACCGAGCGGTCGAGTGTGAAGTAATTGCAGAGTTTTCGGGGGCTGCGTGTCATAAGTTCACACTCGTCGCTGACTACTCTTTGAACGGCCTCCGCGGATGCGACCAGTGCAGCCGCACCGTCTGCCCGGGCCGGGTCTGGGCGACCTTGTCAATGTCCTCGTCGGTCACCACACCGATCACCGGATAGCCGCCGGTGACCGGATGGTCGGGCCCGAGGATCACCGGGAATCCGTTTGGCGGCACCTGGATTGCGCCGCGGGTCGCGCCCTCGCTCGGCAGTTGACGGTCCGGCCAGCGATACTCCAGCGGCATGCCGATCAGCCGTATGCCGACCCGGTCGCTGCGGTTGGTGACTTGCCAGTTGGTGCGGATCAGGATGTCCGGGTCGACGAACCAGTCGTCGCGTGGACCGGGCACCACGTTGAGTTCCAGCACCTCGTCCTCGATGGCCGCCACCGGTGCCTGGTCGAGTTCGGGGTACTCGTCGGTGTGCTCGCCGATCGGCAGCACATCGCCGGGCTGAAGGGGCAGCGGACCGATCGCCGACATCACGTCGTAGGAGCGCGAGCCGAGCACGGGGGATACGTCGATGCCGCCACGCACCGCCAGGTACGTGCGCAGGCCGGAGTGCGGTGCACCCAGCGAGATCACCTGGCCGTCGCGCGCGTACTGGATGCTGTTGGTGCCGAACGGCTTTCCGTTCACCGCCGGATCGGTGTCGGCGCCGGTCACCGCGATGGCGACGTCGCCACCGCGCACTCGCGCCGAGAACCCGCCGAATGTCACCTCAATGGTGGCACGGTCGCCGGGGTTGGCGACAAGCCGGTTAGCCAGCGCGTGCGATCGACGGTCGGCCGCGCCGGAGCGGGAGACGCCCATGTGCGCCAGGCCGGGCCTGCCGAGGTCTTCGACCAGCGCGAGCGGCCCGGTACGCAGGACCTCGAGTGTGGCGCGCGGCTGAGCCGCGCATTCAGCAGCGGTCACGACTCCCCTCCTTTGCCTACCGCCCGGAACTGCACCCACATGCCGGCTCTCAGCAGGGCGGGCGGGTCCCGGTCGACGTCCCACAGCGGACGGGTATCTGCTGAGTTATCGGAGACACGTCCGATGAGCTGCCAACCCCCGGGGGATTCCCGCGGGTAGATGCCGCTGAACTCCCCGGCCAGCGCGACCGACCCTGCGGGCACCCTGGTCCGCGGCTCGGATTGCCGCGGCACGTTAAGCCGTTCGTCGCCACCGACCAGGTAAGCGAATCCCGGTGCGAAACCTCCGAATCCGACCTGCCACAGGGTGCCGGTGTGCGCGGCCACCACCTGATCGGGCGTCATTCCGGTGAGCCGGGCCACATCGTCGAGGTCGGCGCCGTCATACACCACATCGATCTCGATGTCGGCGCGCCCATCGCGGGGTGTGGCCGCCTCCGACAGCGCCTCGGCCGTCACGCGCAGCTTGCCGAGCCGTTGCCGGGTCGGCGCCTGATAGCGCGGTCCGGCGAGCTTGATCAGCACCGTCCGCGACGCCGGAACGATGTCCAGCACGCCGAGCAGCTCGGCCTCGCGCAGTGCGTCCGCCCACGCCAATACTTCGGCGGTGCTGTCGAACTCGAGCAACAGCGCCTGATCGCCATAGTCATGGACGGTGCCAAGAGATCTCACGTCCATCAGATCCGCAGTCACGCTCATGGTGTGAAACCTACCCGCGAGTAGCTAAGAAAGCTCCTGCTCTATGAGACATGCCAGAGGAGCCTTAGCGATAGCTCATACAGTCGCCCCGTAGGTGGGCTCGTGACGCTTGATATAGGCGATCACCCGGTAGGTCACCGGCAGCATGATCACCTCGACCGCGGTCTTGTAGAACCAGCCCAGTGCCGTGTACGTGACGAAATCGCGGAAGGTGCTGATGCCGATGGCGCCCGCCGCGATGCTGCAGAACACCACGGTGTCGCCGAGTTGGCCCGCGAACGTCGAGCCGACCAGCCGTGCCCACAGGTGCTTCTCCTTGGTGCGCTCCTTGATGAGCACCACGACCCAGGCGTTGATGGTCTGCCCGACGATGAAACCCGCGAGCCCCGCCACGATCAGCTGGGTGTAGGCGTGGACGATGTTCTCGAAATGCTCCTGGTTGGGGTAGAAGTCGGCCGCGGGCAAATAGATCGTCACCCAGAAGGTGAGCGCGGCCAGAATATTCATCGCGAAGCCCAGGAAGATCGCCCGGCGCGCGGCCTTGAACCCGTACACCTCGGACAGCACGTCGCCGATGACGTAGGTGAGCGGGAAGACGATGAACCCGCCGTCAGTGATGATCGGTCCGAACGCGACGCCCTTCGTCGCCGTCACGTTCGAGATGATCACGAGTGCGGTGAAGACGGCGACGAAGATCGGATAGTAGGCGGACCCGACCTGAGCGAACGCGGCGTGCTGCTCTTTGGTGGCGGTCTGGTCGCTGCTCACCTGCACATTAGATCAGGCGAGCGCCTTCGTGATCAGAGGCGGCAGCTGGTCGGCGACCACTGGATAGGACAGCGTCGACGCGAACGCGATCGCGCCGGCCAGATCCTTGCCGGTGAACACATTGCGCTGCTGAACTGTCGCCCCCAGCTTTGCCACGATCGGATCGGCAAGCAGCGCGGCCTGCTCGTCGTCACTCTCGGTGCTCCAGATAAGCACGTCGGCGCCGTCGAGGACGGACGCCATCTTCTCGCGCGGCACCAA
>Ga0164309_10000669_pt1 | contig 18141 bp, 22 predicted proteins | sample Whisoiple_247_MG_FD_109984 | JGI IMG/M metagenome (GOLD analysis project Ga0164309, IMG submission 109984) | Soil microbial communities amended with fresh organic matter from upstate New York, USA - Whitman soil sample_247_MG | ecosystem: Environmental > Terrestrial > Soil > Unclassified >...
ACGCCGCCTCAGGACGCGCGATCAATAGTCCGCTTGCCACGTTTTGGCTCTGTTCTCGAGTGCGCGACACCGGCGAGTGATGCGTGGTGCTCAAACACCGAGTGCCGCTACCACTTGGCTCATCGCCAACCTGGTGAGCATCACGTGGACCCGCTGCGAGACTGCGCGCTCAGCGTGGCGAACGAAGGTCCACACACGCTCGAAGAGGTCGCACAAATATCCGGCGTCACTCGCGAATGGGTACGCCAACTCGAAGTCAGCGCGCTCGAAAAGCTAGCGGGCAGCGCGGTGCTCAGGAGGCAGTATGACGCGGTTGAATAGGCGAAGACGCACGCTCGTTCGGCGAAAACCGACTCTTCGAGGAGGCCATGACCATGGCTAGGCAGACATGGCAGACGTGGCTGCGCGCCTGCTTGCGTGACCCATCGAACCCCGCACGTATCGCGCTGTTCCGGGATGGCTTGCCGACCCTCGGCGCGTTGACGGGGCAGGACAAGCGAGCGCTCGATGCGATCAGCGCTTGCTGGGAGCTGTATTCGAGCTCTGATGAGGCGGGAGAGCGCGCTGGACTTCAGGCGATCCGAAGCCTGCTGCCTGCGCTGCAGCCGCAGTGCCGTCCTTTTGCTCGAGAGCTGATCGCGTTTTCGCTCGATTGGCCTGACCGTGCACGGCTTTGGCCATTGGTTCAGCCGGGGAAGGAGGCAACAGAATGAACCCGGTACGAGCCTCAGCGTTTGCGATCGCCCGCGCATACGCCGGAGAGCGCGGATTGCCCGTCCGACTCGCGTTCGACGACTCTCTCAGCGGGGACCTCGCGCGCCTGCACTTGATGCGCCGGCTACGCATCGCGTTTCCGCTGACTCCGATTCGCGCCGTTGACGAATTGATCGAGGAGGTGTTCACGCCATGAACCAGCGACAGGCCAGGGATTGGTCAAAAGAGCTGTGGATCAAGCAACACGTTCGAGAGCCGCTCGACGAGCTCCTTTGGCCATTGATGCAGCGAGCCGTGCGCGAGTACCTTCGTAAGCGGGCCGAGGCCGACGGGACGCTCATTGTCGACCGAGACGACCCGATCGACGCCCTGGTCCGCGCGCTCGGCGCACACGAGCCAGAGGCCGCACTCGCGCGTCAAGCCGTCGCTGAGCTACTTCGGGAGGGAGTGCTCGAATCGGACGGTCGATCGATTTCGATGCCCGAGCGCCCGGCGTCGCAAGCTCGGATGCCGGTCCTGTTCGACGAGCAGAGCGCGGTGTCAGGCGCGCAACCGACGCCGAAGCAGACCTCGACGAGTCGCGTACGCGAACACCGGGAGCGCAAGCGAAACGAACGAAACGCTCAGGCCGGCGTTTCACCTTCGGTTTCAGCCGTTCCCGAGAGCGTTTCACTGCCTGTTTCACTTGGCGTTCCACCGGGCGTTTCAGCCTCGCGCGGTCACGGAAACCAAGATCCTCCGCATTCTCAGAAAGATCAGAAAGATCAAATAGATCGTCTTCATCATCCCGCAGAAGACGCGCCCGCGGCCGGGCGCGTTTCACCGCCTGTTTCATCGAGCGTTTCAGGTGAAACGGACGAAGACGAAGATGACGAGGAAACTTTCGATGGGGCAGGGAACGGAAACGGCTGCGGAAGGAGCGGAGAGGAGGACGGCCGGCCAGCAGTGCGTTGGCCGGCATCGCTCGAGGAAGCGCTCGGGCTTGAAGTGGCCCTCCGCGCGGCGCTCGTTGTGGACAGGGCGGAGCTCGCCGAGACATTGAGACCGGACCGATGGCCCGAGGTGAGAGCCGTCGCCGAGGCGTTTGCCACTGCGCGAGGGTGCGTGAACCAGCCGCTCGGACGCTACGCGCACGACAACGCCGTGGAGCACGCTGTTGCGCTCTACGCGGCCGGCTACTCGCAGGCCGATCTCATCCACGTCGTGCGCGCTGTAGCGAAGCAAGATTGGGCGAAGGGTAAGGGGCTCGGCTCCCTGCTGACCTTCAAAGTCGTGGACGCGAACAGGCCGAAGCCGCTCGCGAAGACCGAGGCGAACCTGAGTCCGCGCGCGGCGTCCGTTCTGGCTCGCGTGCGTGGTCGGCCGATCCCGGAGGCGGGGTGACCGCGAGGCATGATCCCAAGGGCGACGAACGGCTAGCGCGTTCCGCTGTCGAGCGTTATCCGTTTGACCCCTTGCTCAAGCCCGACGGCGTAAACGGACTGGACCGCCTTCGATGTATTTCGGACCGCCGCCATGCAGCAACGCTCTATGAAATCTACATGCTAGCGGAGCGCAATGAGGCCGCGACCGAGCGGGAGCAAGCGGTGCTCCAGCGAGCGGCCGAAAAAAGTGCGCGTGTTCGGGAACGCCTGGGCGAACTCGCTCGTCGAGCACTTGCGGGGACACTTGGGGCAGAAGCGCTAGAGCTTGCGCGGTGCATCGTGGCGGACAGCGCGGGCGAGGTACGCAGCGATGATCGCGCGCTCACCGAGTTTGCCCGTGTGCTTGTCGAGCTCGGCGTGTTGTGAGTGATGGCTGATCTATGAGACTGCTTGCCAACGCGCGACGAGAACGCTTCAAAATCTGTTGGGCACGGCGCGCTGGGCCACAAGGAAAAATCGGACGAAACGGGCGGCGCCAGTGTGCTCGAAGCCTGAAAATGCCCGCCGATGTGGCCGCGTCAACCGCTTGGGTTGCGCTGCCAACGTGGGTCAAATACAAGTTGGCCAGGAAGACCGTATGGATCCCACCTACGCATCTGAGCTTCGAGAAGTTATCCGGCGGCAAGTCGAACACCTTCGTGGGCTGGACGGTGGAAGGGCGCTCATGGCGCTTCCTGGTTTTACGCGCTTACTCGAAGAAGAGCCCGTTCTGGCGTCAATTACATCAGATTTGAGTCGAGAGATGGGTGAGCGAGTCAACGCTTTCGCGTACCAAGACCGCCAGGGCATCGCCACGCTGAAAGGAATTTGGGGTTCCAACGCTGTCTGGTTCATCAAGGCGTGGCGCGCCGAGCGCGACGGGAAAGGCGAACATTCTGCGCTGGATGCTTATGGTTCTCCCGAAACGTTCAACGACTTTCTGACTGAAAGAACTCATGCGCTTCCGTTGTTCAGGGAGCCTACTGGCGAGAGCACGACAGAAGCGGCAATTCAAAAGCTCGAGTTTTGGATTAGCTGCATTATCGAGAAATTGCCGCAGCGCCGACGCAAGGAAATCGGTGATACTCGCGCAAAAATCTCACAGGTCCGCGAGCTCCATGATCGCGCACGGCGCCAGTATCTACTGGAAGGCATCACCCACGCTGGTGCGGCTCTACATCGTCTTCGTGGGCTTGCGGCGGGTTTGCTGCCTGCGGTTGTCGGGTGGAACCCCAACGCGGACACCATAACGCTTCTTGAAAAAGCAAGTCAGTGGTGGGTCGACTCACAGGTATCGCAGGCCGTGTTCTCCAGAGACGAGAAAGACCTTGCAAGACTGCCAGCCTACGTCGAACAGATGCGGCGAGATGTTGACCTCGTGAACGTCGAGTTGCTGCGCCGAGTCGGCCTTGCGATCTCGTACCGTTCGCTGATGTTGAGGTTCAAAGCACGATGCGAGCGCTTTGACGCGGAGTCACTTCGAGGCGAGCTCGCCAGCCTCGGAAGGAACGCGAAACCCGAGGACTTTCTTACGCAACGCTGCGCCCGCTACTTGTTTGATCAAGGCCTGAACCCACTGTTCAATGCGCCGATCATCAAGCTCCGCCCCGACATCTATGATGCGTCGGGTCGATGGACGCTTTACGTGGAAGCAAAGCAATACTCCACCGGGAACGGATTGAAGGCGCGGCTTGTCAGGGCCGCCTGGCAAGTCTGGTCGACCTGGGCAGAATTAGAGGGAGCCCAGCGGCTGTCAGAGGGCTTTCTGCTCGTATTTCGGCTCGGTGGACCGCTCATCCACTTCGATGCAGCGGCACGTTTTCAGAACCGAACACTGTATCCAGTAGTTGTCGACCTGGCGCCCGCCTCCGCCCGAGGTCACGCCGAAAAGGTGCGGCCCATTCAGATCTCTGCCGCCGAGTTGGTTCCAGGCTCCTCGCGCTAGGCTATCGAATGTGCGTGCAGCTCGAGCCGTTCGCTTCGCCCGGAACCTCGTAGCTGACGCCGTGATAGCTCGGCGAGCCCAGACGCAGAAGACGACGTCAGGCTCGGCGATCTCTCGCTGACGATCTTTGCGCCTACAGCGTCCCACCACTCGCCTGAATACATTGAACCCACCTCGTATGGATGTGAAGCTCCGGCGCCATGCTACCTAGGCTCATAGACTCATGGGAAGCTCTGCCGCGAGCCATCGAGGCTCATCTCCAGGAGCGGCTTTGGTTCGATCTCAAGGAAACATACCAGCCCCAAAGTCAGGCCGAGATGGCCAAGGACGTCGCTGCCTTCGCCAACGCTCTCGGCGGGGCCGTCATTGTCGGCGCGAAGGAAGGGGCTACCGAGCCCGACTACTCTAGTCCACTTTCGGCCACCTATGCGGCGAAGATCGAGAACGAGTTCGACTTGGCCGTCCGGGACTTCTGTCGTCCAAGCCCGACCGTCCACGTACGCACGATCCCCGTTCCCACTGAAAAGGGGAAGGTGATCATCGTCGCGAACATCGAATCATTCGTCGACCAACCGGTCGCCGCACGCCACGGGACAGACAAGGACATGTGGCGTTTTCCTCTGCGTGTTGGCCGCCACACGGAGTATCTTTTCCCGGAGCAACTACCTCTCTACATGAACTCGAAAGCCCGACGCGCAAAATTGCTGCTGGTCCGCGTCCTTGATGCCGGCGGCGAGATCGATGTCTTCACCGTGCCCAGCGGATCCACTAAGCATGCGAACATCCAGGGCGCATCCCGCTATGTCCTCGACGGCGTGGATCGCGATGGCGGTGGCGCCGTCGTCATCCGCGATCCTCGCGGCGGCCAGTCAGTTTCGATACCCATTGATGATGTAGAGGCCGTCTGGCTTCAGCATACCGGTCTGTGGGCCGTGCGACTCTCAGGGCGGATCGAACGAATTAGGCCTCTTGACCGCAGCGTTGACGAACTGCTCACCTACACTCCTCCGACAACATTCGTCGTCTCGCCCCTTGGTCGAGTAGTCGACGAACTATCGAGCCGAGTTCGTGAGGTTACGCAGGCGCTTCAGGGGACGCTGTCGGTGGAGCATCACGCCCGCGTGGAACCAAATGACGACGCCATCGCGGAACGCGCATTTGAACTATGGCAAGCCCGCCTTGCCGATGAAGTGCCCGGTTCGGCAGCGGACGACTGGTTTCGTGCCCGGCAGCAGCTGCTCTACCAGGGACGCGACCGATAACGAAATTTCGAACTGACGGGTAGTTAGGTCCGGCGAGCCCCTCACGCTCACAAAGCCGAACAAAGCTCGTCGCGCTGCGGCCGCGCCGCCAGGCTTGACCCTGCCACGCTACGTGCAGGCGTGAGCGCGACGGGTTCGCAGTCGCTCTGGCGATCGCCGCTGAACGTCGGTATGTTTCGCCAGACACGGGTATCATGGTCGCGACAATCCCCGATAGTGCGAGCAAACTGTGGGTGCCCATCAACCCCGAAGACGTGCCGGCCCTTGAAGAGTTACTTCGGCGCGAACACCCGTTCGTAAGCGTTGCAATCGATTGCGCGACTCCGTACAGCCTTGCTGGTTACGTCGAGCATGATGCGGCTGGTGGCCCGCGAATACACGCGCTTCTTGATCGCAACCTGACTTCTCGCGTAGCGGAACTCGCAAGTGGTTGTGCAATCGACCACTCAGCAGAGTCGTCAAAGTCGGACCGCGTGGCCGCGGCGTGCATGGCATTCCTCGCCGCGGCGAAAGTTGCGCTCGAACCCAACATCTCGCTTTACGAATTCGCTTCGACCGCGGGTGATGCCCGTGCTTTCAAAGACCTTCGATCCTTGCGTTTGGCTCAAGCGATTCAGCCTCAGGCGTACTTGAATGTCGCGCTCCAGAGGGCATCGGAGATTCACCCAGAAGCGATCCAGGACGCGAGCGGCCGAACCGTCATTGACGCCGAAACCGAGCCTTTCGTCAACTTCCTGAACCCACTTCGGCATTTCCGTTGTCATCGCGCTCTAGTCACGAAGATCGCGTTGCTCGACCGCACCGGCATGAACGGTCCTGAAAAATACCGACAACTGCTCAGATGGTCCTCGAACGCGGGGTTCTTCGACGGGACAGCGTTGGCTTTTGGCGCAATCTTCTTTGGTACCCATAGGGCTGGCAAGATGCTCAAGTCGGTTCGATCAGATTCATTCGATCGCTGCGTCGCTGGAATCAAGAACGCGTCGTGGGACCTGACCTATATTTCGCATTGGATTTCACGAGCTCGCGAAGACGGCGAGCGCGCGATGTGGACCTTCTGCACTTACGATTGGGTCTGCGCCTCGGTGGCTCGGTCCACGGTCGGCCCTGAAGGCGATTCGCTCGGTCTTTTTACACAGAATTTCAAATCGTCGGACGCCGTATCACTGCACGACGAGTACTGCGACTTGCTCGTGGGAGCTCCGGACTCCGATGAACGTAGGGAAGTTGTGCGTCAACGTTTCGAGTCGCTGGACGACCTTCAACTCGATTTGGATGGCGAGTTGTCGCGTGCCATCAACGACGCCGGCTAGCATGCTGTATTGGTTTGGACGAAGCGCTCGCAAGTTTGGTGCGGCGGTCTCTCCGGCGGCAATGTGCATTGTGATGATCGTGCGCATGCCGAGTTCGGCAGGTGCGCACTAAACCTGCACGGGCAACTTAGCCAGTGCCCCGAGCTGCAGCCTCAGCGGCCCTTCGGAGACTATCTGTAAACGGTTCAGTTCGAACTGTATCGCCGTCGAGCGAGCCCTTGGCTACTGCCTCCACAAGGGACACGGCTTTTGAAAATAGACCAAAGGCCTTGTCGGTGTGCCACAGCATTGCAGCAATCTGATCGGCGTATCTGGCTAGGTCGTGCGAGTTGGGGCGCGGTGGTCGATCGGGATTCGCTAAAATTCGAGCCGCCATAAGGACTTGAAAACGCGCAGGTTTAAATTTGGGATCGATCAGCCCAGTTCGAAAGAATGTCTCGAGGAGATAAAAGGCCGCCCCCGCTACATAGTACGGCTCAAGGCGATGGCCCGAGCCGAAGATGTCACTGCCGACGCGCTCTAGAAGTCGCCGGTAGTTGCGCGTTGTGCGATGCGGTTCTGCCAAGAACATTGAGGCATATGTTCGTATTAGATTGTTTGGCGTAATGATTCGCGCCTTTTCTATACCAGAGGCGGCGCCGTACTGCCGTGAACGGCGCTCGTAAAAAAGCCGTAGCGGCGGTTCCATGGACGAAAAATATGCTTCGATCTTCTTCTGAAAGTCCGATAGCGCAATCAGCTGCTCCTGCTTCACTTCCGTTTGGCGATTCGTGGCTTTTACAATCGCTGCTACGACATCCTCATCATCAGTGGCGATAAGGCGCAGGGGGATGTGCACACTCGAGTCCAGGTGTTGTCTTTGCTCGAATAGCACATGGCTTGTCTGGCATCCGTTCACGATTTGATAGTCTTCAATTACGAACTTATTTGCAGTTGCTCGAACGTTCTTCGCAATTATCGTGATGCCGTTGTTCATTAAAGCGAACCGCGCGCGCTCGGAGACCGACGCAATGGTGTCCCGAATTTCGCTATTCACCTCGTTATAGTCCTGCCAATCGCGAACGTTGTCGTAGAAAAGGCTCTTCAAGATTCCACCCGAGCCATCGTCAATCAACGTGAGAAATTCGGACGCTGAGACGAGTCCGATGTGTGCCTCTTTGACGCCCGGCATTTCCGGCACTACAGCGCGATGGACAAAAGTAAACTCCCTGGCAATCGCATTTTTGGCCTGGCGGTAGAGTGCCTGAATTCCGTCCGCATCTACGGGCGAGAACTCGATCTGCCCGAAGATATTTAGTTTCGCCAAATCCTCGGCAACAGCTGTCCGACGGACTTCCAGATTCTGATCGCCAGTCCACTTTCCTGTGGTTACGTAATACAGGCGACAATGGGGCTTGCCCCGTTTGAACTTGCTGCTCTGCCCATAGACCGCCGCCATGATGCTTGCCGCGGAGGTGATATGCTCATTCCTAGGTAGTTTGGGTTTCTCGGCGAAAAAGTCGTTCACTCCAAACCCAAATTGGCCAATCTTCGCCGTTTCGAAGCTAGATGATCGTTCCGCCTGAACGAAAACGAAGGTCGCATCAACGTAACCATTCGTGTCGGCGAGTTCCTTCACTTCATCCGGGTCCAGGACTAACACGCCGTTTACCAATATAGCGATCGCGTCGATGCCGGTATCTCCGCCCGAGCCTGTGACGAGATCGCCCGAACTAAACGCCTCTGCATGATGCCTGCTCAACGCGAGATAGGCTGCAAAGTGCTCAAACCGCGTTTCCTCCTGCAGTTTGTCTAGCGAAGCTTCGGCGGAAAACTCATCGAGCAGTGATTTTGAGATGCGGTCCAATCGACCCTCCTCTTCAGCAAAAGCGTAGCCGAGCGTTGCCGCCTAATGCAACGCCTGGTTTTTCTGGGCATAGAGTAGCTGGCCTAGACATCGTCGGTTCCGCTTCCGGCACGAGATATTGGGAACAAACGGAGAATCGTTCCAGCGTCGAACCGCGGCAACCCCTCGACGGCGAAGACGGGCACCCCGATGCCTTCGCGTTTCTAGTCATTCGGCGACGGTGCCCGCGGATCTTGCTCTCTTCGGCCGGACGGGGAGCGCTGACACCCGCGCCCCTTGTGAAGGTAGTTCTCGGACGTGAACTCGCTACCCTTCCTCACGAGAGCTGCCAAATCCACCACCTGCGCTCGCGCGGCCGAGAAAGCCACCCTTTATCGCCTGCTTCACTACATTCTCGGGGACGTCTACCTCCCGCCACCGCCGAAGCGCCTTCGGATCGAAGATGCACAGTGGATGATGCTCGGGCGTTTGCCGCCGCCCCCAAGCTCCGCCACTCTCCGGATCAAACCAGCGCCGGCACTCGCAGTCGCGCCACGAAGGATTGTTCGCGCACGTGTGACGCTCCACGCGCTCGAACGGCGGCACCGCGAACTTGATCTGCCCGAGCGGATTGACCCACGCGACGACGAAGCAGCGATCGGTGACGACGGCGACGCCGGTCTTCCCAAATCTATGCGCGAGCCAGCGCGCGAGCTTGTGCCGCGCTTCGCGGTTGAGCGCCCACGCGCGCGTCAGGGCGCTGCTCAGCCGAAAGCGGGGGATCATACGTGGATCCCCTTCGTTTCTCCGGCCAGGTAGCGCACCACGGCTTCGATGACCGGCTTGTAGACCGGGTCGACGAAGCGGTTCTGCTTGCCTTGCTTGAGACTCTCGAAGCGCGTCCATACCGTTTGCTTTTGGCTCACCAACGCGCCTGGCTTCGGGCCGCGCTTGCCCGGGGATTCGAGCATCTGCTTGAAGAGCTTCTGCTGGGACTTCTCGTCCGGATCGCCGTGCTCGTCTACCAGGCGCGCTAGTCGCAGGAGCCGCTGCACCGGAAAAGCGTTGGGCAGTTTCGCCAGTCGTTCGAGCACGGCCGGTGCAAGGTTTTTTGCCAGAATGATCGCCGTCGAGACGTGTCCTTGGGTGCGGCCGATTCGTTCGGCGATCTCGACCTGCGTGAGGCCAGAGTCGGAGAGCGTGACGTATGCGCGACCGAGGTCCCAGAGCGGCACATCTTCGCGCGCGACGTTCTCGACGATGTTTTCGAGGAATCCGTCGGTTCCGAGCACCGCGCAGGGAATGTCGGTGCTCGCTAGTCGGCCTTCTTGTTGCAGAAGCTTGAGCGCGCGGTAGCGGCGCTCCCCTGCGACGATTTCAAAGTAGCCCTCCGGAGTCGTTGGGCGCACGACCAGATTCTGGAGCAGCTTGTGCAACTCGATCTGGCGCGCCAGCTCGCCGATTCGGTGAAACTCGCGTCGGACCTGGTTGGTGCGCGGCTTGAGGCGGTCTAGTGGGATGAGGGTGTGACCGTTCACGGTTGCCTCACGTAGTAGAGCCGGCCGTCGCTGAGTTCGATGGTGCCAACGCCATCCTCGTCCACGTTGGCTTTGCTGGCGTCGGCCTCGTCAGGGGTCGCTTCGCGTGCCACCTTTCCAGTCTCGAGCTCCACGAGCAAAGGTGTAGCGATGCTGTGTTCGCGTTCCCAGCGCTCCCGGAATTCGCAAATGCGGTGGTGCTTGCCGTCTTCCGCTCCAGACCATTCACGGCAAATGCAATCGCTGGGATCCGGCGTCGGTGCGAGCGCCCGGGCAGGTCTCAACGCCGGTGCCTGTGCCGGCTCGGGCGGCGTCGGGACCGAGATTTGAGCGGTAGCAGCGGGCGCTTCCAGTTCGGCGGGCTCGAGCGCGCGCGGAGTCCGCTCGGTGTCGGGCGGCGCCGCTGCCTCTGGTTGCCGAGGTTGCTCGGTTGCCACCGTTGTGATGGCGCGCTCACGAGGCAGATCTGGGCTGTGCGCGAGTTGCGCTTCCCATGGACCCTTCAGCCGGCAAATTGGATGGTGTTCGTCCTGCTTGCCCTCGGGCTTCTGCCACTCGCGGCATACGCATTCGCCCGGACTGACGGCATGGTGAGCACCACGGATGCGGGCTCGTTCGATCGGGACGCGTTCTGTGACGCCGCGCGCGGTGCCCAGAATGACTCCGCTTGGCGCCCGCACTTGCGTGGGACCGTGCGCGGCGTGGATCTTGTTCATGAGCTCGATTCGGAGCGCTCGGTCGCGCCACGAACGGAACTCCGCTGGGTTGAGTCGGTAGATATTCATGCCGATCTAGATGGCATTTTAGAAAAGTTTTTTGCAACAATCGCCGGCAGCATGAATCGTGCTGAAACGCCGGTAGTGAGTAATCACTCGCGGTGCTCGTCGCGTTATCCGAGTAACTCGGTCGAATTTTCGCAGCGAAAATAGCGGCGAATCTCGGTAGCGACTCGAACAACTCACTCGGAGATTGTTGGCACTCGCGCGTTCGAACGCTCACAGTCGGTGAAGACAAACGACAACGCGGAGAGAACAGCCATGCCGATGGTGAGTGACGCGCAGTTGCGCCAAATCGCTGGAACGATCACGGGTCTCGAATCCCAGGTGGAAGAGGAGCGCCTGCGCGTCGAGGAACAGCGATTGAAGGAGAAGGAAGAAAAGAAGAAGACCCGCGCGTTCCTGACGAAAGTGGCCGGCTCAGCGGCAAGCGTGGGCGGTGCGGCCCTCGCCGGCATGTGGCACGGGCGCCGCGAGGACGCTGACGGGAATCTGTTTCTGCCTCGAACGAGCTTACCGGCAGACTTGCTGGTCGGAGCCGCTGGCGTGGCGGGCGCGCTGGCGTTCAGCGCGAGCAAACCGCAGGAACCGTACGCGGACATTGTCCTCGACGGGACCAACGGATTTCTGGCTGGTGCGGTCGCTCTCTACTTCCGGAAGCACACGATCGCCGGCAAGCAGCAAAACAAGTTCTGGGCGGGGTTGCCTGAGCTGATGGGCCCAACCACTCACAACAGCCCTTCAATTGGGGCGCTGCCCTCCGCCCTGCCGGTCGCGCAATCGATGACTGACGCCGAGCTCGCGGCGAGCCTCCGCCGCGCACTCTGATGAATCTGATCGCCGCGGCGATCGCGTCCACGGCCACCTCAGAACTAGTTCGTCACCTGCTTCGGAAGTGGACCGCTGGGCCCGCGTCCGCAGAAAACAGCTCAAACACGAAGATTGGAGAAGAGTACATGCCCCATTGGGAAGAGATCATGGGCGACGACGACGACTTTGGCGAAATCGGCGCCGAACTCGATCTCGTTGCTGGCACCGGCGCTGCAGAAATCATCGGGGATGACGAGTTTGGCGACGACTTCGAGGGCGAGGCTGACTTGCTTCACGCGCTTTCGATCGGTGCTGCTCGTCAGGCGAAGCGCGGAAATCACCGTAAGGCTAGCGCGCTTCAGCGGGCGGCGAACAAGCTCAACGAATACCGCAAGATCGATCCTGGGGCAGTCGCCGTCCGGCACGGGAGTTTGAGCAAACGTCGGCGATTCCCGCTCGGATTTCAGCCGACGACGGTCGCCGCGGGCGCAACGAGCAGCATCCCTGCCGCGCCGCAAGACATGTTTCGGCCGGAGCGCCTCGTGATCCCATCGGATACGGCGTTCGATTTCGGGATCCAGGACGTCAAGGTCGGCAATACGTCGCAGCTCGTGAGTGGCGGGGAAGTGCCGGCTGCGATGTTCACAGAGGTGAGCATCGATACACACGTGCACTTCAAGACGGCCGAGATCGGCAATCAGCTCTCGGTATCGGTGCGCAACAAGACCGCGGCGCCAATCGAGTTCAGTGCCGGTGTCGTTGGCACTGTAGTTCAGGCGTGAGAGCGCGGCGCGAATAGGGAAGAGCGCGCTGATGGACGTACTGGTTAGCCTGGGCGAAGTCCCGTTGCTGAAGCGGAGCCGTTTTCTCGGCACTTTCATCAAGCCGCTTCTCGACGCGCTGGTAGTGGTTAACCGGCTCTATCTCCGCGCGCATCACGTGCCCCCGCTCTACGAATCCGGCGTGAGGTACATGCAGGAGCCGCCCGACGGCAAGCCCGAAGAGTTCGCCGCGATTCCGGTCGTGCTCTCGCGCGGTTGGGGTGATGCGATGATCTCGCGCCGTATCGCGTGGCGGAACTTCAAGAGGCAGGCGAGAAGGCAAAGATTCGAATTACGTGGCGGCGCGTCGGGAAGCGCCGGACGTATCACGTGCTGGTGAGACGCGCAGACGGTCGCATCGAAGATCCGTCGAGATTGCTGGGGATGTAGCCATGCTCGGAAAAATGATCATACCGCTCGCCCTTGGTGGTGGGCTGCTCTTTCTGCTCGCGTCCAGCTCGAGCGCCAGTGCCGCGCCGGCAGGGGGAAATCCGCTGAACTCACTGCCCGAGGATTTGCGGCAGCTTTCCGCGCAAGCCCTGGCGACGAACGATCCGAACACGCTCGAGCAGGTGGCCGCTCAACTCGAGTCACGCGGCTTCGCCGAGCCTGGGCGGTTGCTCCGTGTTCAAGCAGCAACCATTCGGCAGCAGCGCGGGGCCGTCGCACCCGCGGCACCCGGCGTGACCAATCCGATCAATTCGCTTCCGGACGACCTTCGATCGCTTTCTGGACAAGCGCTCGGCACGAATGACCCGAACATGTTGGAGCAGGTTGCGGGCCAACTTGAATCGCGCGGCTTTCCCGAGTCTGGGAGACTGCTTCGCGTTCAGGCGGCGACCATCCGACAGCAACGTGCGGGAGCGGCGCCAGTGGCGAGCGCAGCGGTGGCGAACGCACCGCCAGCGCCCTCCGGGCTCGTGGCGCAGAGCGCACCGGTCATGTCGGCAGAGCTTCAGCAGATGATTGCCGAGGCAATCAAGAACGGCACCGTCCCGGCGCTGACCAGCACGGCCTTCGTGGTCGAGAGAGCGGGGTTCCCGGCGGCGGCCGAAGATCTTCGAAAGCGCGCGAAGGAGACGGCGGCGACCGTCGCTCCGCCCGCTGCTCAGGACCGACCCAATGTGGCGCTCGATCCGTCCATGCCTCCGGACCTGGCGCTCGAAGTGGCCAGGCAGCTTCAGTTGCAGGGTGATCCAACCATGCTGGAGGGGCTCGCTGCCGAGATGCGCAAGCGAGGCTTCGGCAACACGGCAGACCAGCTGCAAGCCAAGGCGACGCAGATCCGGGCAGCGCTCGACGCAGCGCGGACGATGAACGACATCGATCGCGAATTCAAATCGCCTGGCATCGTCCCACCGTCATCGCAGTTCACGCCGGGACCGGCTGCATCAACGACGTCAACGCCGCCATCGCCCGCGCCCACAACCGCGTTTCCGCTAACCGTTACCGCAACGCCGCCGGGGCCGCTGCCCGTGCCTGCGACGCCGCAGGCGCAACCAGCTCCGCCCGAAAAGTCGAAGGCGCAAATCCTGGCGACGTCGCTTGCTACCAGCCTGAACGATCTTTTGGAGCGCTTCGGAAGTGTCCCGAAAGCCCGCTACAAGGAAGACAAGGCCAGCGTGCAGCGGTTCCAGACTCAGGAGGGACTGCAAGCAGACGGACTCTACGGGCCAACCACCGCGCAGCACGTTGCTCGCTACGCCTCCGATGTGCCGCCGCCCTTCTACTGGAAGAAGGGTGCAGGTCAAAAGGACCTCAGCATCTATCGCTCAAATCTCGAATCGATCGCGCTCGATGCGGAGCAGACCGGCAATCGTGACCGCGCCGAGCGGCTGCGTGCCAGCGCGTTGAAGGCGTCGCTCGCCTGAGAGGAATCGCTGAAGATGACTACCTATTTTCCGGCACTCTCCACGTTTGAGGTGAGCGCCGCAGAACGCCTCGGCGTCGGGTGCGATGTTGGTTGTGCGCACGTGGGCGCGGAGCCAACGCACGATGCGGTGACGCTCCAGTTCTCTCCGTCGGGGCTCAGCGTTCGCGGCCGCTACTGGAGAGAGGGTCACTTCCTCAAGGCGGCCGTGCATATTCAGGCAGCCGGGGGTGCCCCCCGCACCATCACTGCGGAAATCGATCTCCGTCCGATCGCTCGCGCACTTCGCAAGTGGTACGCGCGCAACCACGGGGTTCGGATCAGCGGCTGGCCAGGGAGCTTCCTCAAAAAGGTCGGCAAAATCGCGAAATCGAAGCTCATCGCCGACGTGGGCAAGGCGGTAAAGTCGGTCGTCAAGAGCAAGGTCACCGGAGCCGCGATCGGATTGGCATCGGTGGTGTTTCCGCCTGTGGGACTGCCCGCGGCGGCAGCGTACGCGACAGCGAACACGGCGCTCGCAGCGCTCGAACGCGCGAAGGCATTGAAGAGCACCGCTCAATCGGTCCTCTCGAGCGGCTCGCCCGATCAAAAGGCGGCGCTCATCCGCGGAGCGCCGCAGCTCAAAGCCGCGTTTGAGCAGGCCGCCAGCGTGCGGTCGAAGCTACGCGAGATTGCCGCACGGGCCAGCCGAGGAGATGTTGCCGCGCGCAAGACCGCGCGGGTCTTTCGCCACGTCGTGGAGCACCGCAAGCGCGTCCAGGGCTACGAGCCGCAGCTATACGGCAATCAATCGGCGCCCGGACTGCTCGTGACACCCGAGGGGCGCATCATGCCGGGCAAGTGGATTCGTTTGGCAGCCGCTGAGGTGCAAACCCAGGCACAACGGACTCGGCTCCTGCCCGCGAAAAGGCCGGCTCCAAGGGCTATTCAAGCTCGGAGGGCATCGGGGTGAAAGCGCGCGCGGATGTTCCCGAACCGAGCGTCAGCGTGTTCGTGCAGCCGCCGCTGCACGGCCCTTGGACGAATTCAAACAACTTCGGCGCGGAGGTCGCATTCGCTCCGGGCGAAGACAGTCGGCAGCGCATCATCAAGCTGCCCGAATGGGGCGACCCAGTTGTCTGGACGGTGAGCCTCGGCATCGACTACACCGAGGAAGACTGGCCCAACGTCGAAGCTGTCCGCGGCTTCGAGATCGTGGGTGAGGTGAGCTACGGGGTCGGGGGCGCGACTCAAGTGATTGAAGTCGACTGGATCCAGGGGACCACCTTCAGCGTCCCGATGAACGCGATCTCGATCGACGCTGCTTACATCTTCCCATTTGATGTGGGGGCGGGTCCAGGGCCTCAACAGCCGCTCGACTTGCGGCTCAGTGTACTGCTCGCTCGCGGCGGCTCGTCGACGAGCGTCCCGCCGACGAAGCTGGCCAAGCTACTTGATGGCTCCTCGCTGGCGAGCCTCGGCAACAACCAGCGGGTCGACCCGCCCGCTCGCATCCCGAAGTTCGGCAAATGCCTGTTTTTGCAGTCCGCGGTAACACCCGCGCGATTCAGCGAACTCGTCAGTGGCAACAACTACATCCAGTTCTTTAGTGCGCCAGACGTCGCCGGGTCCGCCGCACTGGTCGCGACGACGCGCATCACCTCGAGCGTGCTGCACGACGGTGTGCCGGTACCGCCCTTCGCGAAGTACGTGACGGTCGAGAACGCGGGCGGGGGCATCACAGGTGCCCTTTCCTGTCTCTTCAACTTCGAGCTGCAGTTATGACCGACAAGGAGTTTCAGAACTACCTGCAGACGCTGCCGCCCGAGCTCCGCGGGCTCGTCCTCGACCGGGCGAAGGCTGCCGCTACCTACGTCTCGAAAGCGACGCAGGCACGCACACGCATCTACGCCCAGTTCCCCAACATGAATCCGCGGGTGGTTGCGGTGCTCAGCCTGGTGATGGCGAGGTTCTCGTGATTGTCCAAAACAAGCTCACCCAGCTCAGTCCGTCGGAAGCTGCCGCAGCGCTGGCCGCAGCTTATCAGCAGCTGATTGGCGTTCCTCCGAGCCAAGCCGTGCTGGCGCTGCTGCTCGCGCAATCGGCGCTGGAGACGGGCAATTGGAAGAAGATCCACAACTACAACTTCGGAAACCAGAAGGCAGGCGCCAGCTTTCCACTGATCGTGCAGTTTCGTTGCTCAGAGATCGTCAACGGCGCTGAGAAATTTTTCGATCCGCCCGCTCCAGAGTGCAACTTCCGCGCGTATGAGAACGCCGCGGCGGGTGCGCTCGACTACCTGCGAGTGCTTCACGCCCGCCCGCATTGGTGGCAGGGGCTTCAAACTGAAGATCCGAGCGCATTCGTCGACGCGCTCGCGGCGCCACCGAAATACTTCACGGCAAATCCGGCCATCTATAAGAGCGCGTTGACTTCGCTGTTTGTGCAGTACGGCCCTTTAGTGCTGGGCGTGCTGGGGCGCCCGACGCATCCCCCAGCGTCGGACCACGAATCGCCGACGGTCCCACCGTGCTCGTCGACGCGCCAGGCCGCTCCGACGCTCCGAGCGCTTCAAGGCCCGCAGTCGACCCGCCGATCCGCAGTACCAGTCCCGCTTCAAGGTCCAGCGGCGGCCTTGGATTCGCTTTCGGGATGGGGCTCCTTGCGTTCGCGCTCGTGGCTACTTCCGCAAGAGGATCTCATCGTGGACGATAGTGGAGTTCGAATGTCCCCCGTGCTCCTTGAGCGTGCACGTCCGGCAGATCCAAGAAGGGTCACCGGACCAACGCGGCGTCGGAGGGTGTTTTCCCGTTTGGTGCGCTTCATCGGGCGGCTTTTCGCGCTCGCGTTCGGACGGAGTCGGGCGTGATCTACAAGAGCGCCATCTTCGCCGCTTTGGCAGTTGCGCTGGTGGCTTTGCTGACCGGCAAGAACATCGTGCGCACGCGCCGAATCACGCTCAATCAACTTCAATACAACGTGACAGTGTTCAGCAATAACTCGATAGAAGTGGAGCGCGAAGATGGTCTGCGGTTTTCGATGGATGATCGCGCCGAGAACCCCACGCTCATCATCGGCACCGAGGCTCAGCTTCAGGACGCGATGCTTCAACTGAAGAAGTCGGTTCTGACGCAGCAGGGGATTGCCGCATGATCACCGTTGGCGATCTTGGATGCCCCGGAGTCGACGTCGAGAAGTGGCGTGCTGAAAACCGAGCTCCGCTATTTCCGGGGAAGGTCAATCGTTGGCTTTTGGTCCGCACGACGCGTGACGACCCGACGCCCGACGATCTGAAGAACACCCTGGCTGCGACCTTCGAACGCTGGTTCTCCGGGACCCCGCTCGACCCGGCGTTTCCGTTTGACGGAACGACTCGTAGCGCCGCGGCCGACTTGATTCGGCTCGAGCGAGTGTCGACCGAGCGCTTGAACCTAGCGCATCCTGCGCGCCGGTTTGAGGAGCTCCCTGGCCAGCTTCCCTCGGTCGCTCCCGGTGCTGTCGTTTGGCTCGAAGTGACGTTTGCGTATCGCGGCCAGCAGCTGTCGATGCCGTGGCCGGTGCGAACTGGCGCGGCGGTGCAGCTTCAGAGCCAAGCGGATTGTCCCGTCGGCGCGGACTGGATGCTCGCCAGCGTCGCGTTTCCGGACACCAACGCGCCCGATGAGATGTCGTCCGCGGACAAGGCAGCTACGGCGCTGGGGGATACGGCGGCAAAAGCCGGCAACGTGGCCTCAGGTGCCGCCGGTAAAGCGCTCGATTCACTTTGGATGCCGCTCCTTCTGATCGCGGGCGGTGCGGTCTTCTTTCTGGTCTTGAAACGCGCGCTCGCGGAGGAGCCTCCCCATGTCAGCCCCTAGTTTTGGTCTCGTGAAGTGGCTCACTCGC
>Ga0164309_10000670_pt1 | contig 18140 bp, 19 predicted proteins | sample Whisoiple_247_MG_FD_109984 | JGI IMG/M metagenome (GOLD analysis project Ga0164309, IMG submission 109984) | Soil microbial communities amended with fresh organic matter from upstate New York, USA - Whitman soil sample_247_MG | ecosystem: Environmental > Terrestrial > Soil > Unclassified >...
GTGGCCAGGTCGCCGTGGAAACGAACGATGGGACGTTCGAAGGCGACGCCGTGATCGACTGTAGCGGCGCGACCGGCAAAGTTCGGAGATTTTTCTCCGCTTTGTCATGACATGAATGCTTGTCATAGGGTAAAGGAAACCTGTCATGGCGCCGGGTTTGCCGAATCGGGTACGTCAGTTGCGCGAAACGCGCGGCCTTTCCCAGGCGGCGCTGTGCGCTGCCGTTGGCGTCAGTCGGCAGAGCGTGCACGCGATCGAGAGCGGTCGAGCGCTGCCGGCCGTGGACGTGGCGCTGCGCTTGGCGCGTGCGCTCGAGTGCAGTGTCGAGGACGTATTCGGCGACGCCGAAAGTGAACCGCGGTTGACGGCAGAGTCCGTGGGCGATGCGCGTCCAGGGCGGGTTTCGCTGTCGTACATCGCGGGGCGTTGGTTGTCGTACTCGCTCTCGCGTGACAGCGTGGCTCGCTCCGCGGATGCCATTGCGGTGCCCGCGACGAGTGGTCGTGTCGAGGTCGAGCTGCTGCGGTCTACGGCTGACGCACGCGAGAATCTCGTGCTCATGGGCTGCGCACCCGCGCTCGGCTTGCTCGCGGATCGCCTCAACGCGCGCCCGGGCCCTGGTCGCTGTTTATGGTTCACTCAATCGAGCACGGGTGCACTGGGGGCGCTCGATCGGCAGCAGACGCACCTGGCTGGTGTGCACCTCATGGACTCGAAGACGGGAGAGGCCAATCTTCCTGACGTGCGCCGGCTCGGCTCGACGCGTTCGCTCGTGTTAATCACGTTGGCGAGCTGGGAGGTCGGCCTGCTCACCGCTCGTGGCAATCCCAAGGCGATTTCGAAGGTGGAGCAATTGGGCCGAAAGGGCCTGCGGCTGGTCGTGCGTGAGTCGGGATCGGGCGCGCGTCGTTTATTCGACCAGGAGCTTGCGCGCGCGGGGTTGCCCAAAGCGCTTGCGCACGATGCGGCGATCCAAGCATCGGGCCAAATGGAGGTCGCGCAGGCGATTGCTCTCGGCGCGGCGGATGCGGGCGTTGCGACGCGTGACGCCGCGCTGGCTTTCGATCTCGGTTTCGTACCCCTCACGCAGGAACGCTACGACCTGGTCGTTGCCCGCGATGATTTGACGGACTCGCGCCTCGTTCGGCTGTTCGAGGTGATGTCCAGCGCGTCCTTTCGGCGCGAGCTGGCCGTGCTTGGCTACGACGTCCAGCAATGCGGTGGGCGTGTCGCCGAAGTCCAAGCAGCCTGACTCTTAGTATCGAAATATGTCGAGGTCGTGACGATGAAAAGCGTACTTGCTTGGTCCGTTCCTTTAGCGCTTCTAGCCCTTTCCACGAGCTGTTCTGACGACAGCCACCAGCCGTCGAACGGAGTGCCGAGCCCCCAGGCTGGTGCCGTTGGCGTCGGCGCAGGCGGAAAGGCGGGTGACGACGGATCGTCCGGCAAATCCGGCGGTTCGTCGGGAGCCTCGACCATCGCAGCAGGCGCAGGAGGCGAGGGTGGTGCTGAACCGCTGGAACCCGAAGGCGGTGCCGCTGGTGAGGCCGGAGCGGGGGGCGCGCCCAGCGTGCCGTTCGACGGCACCTGCGCAACTCTACCGGGCACGGTCCTCTACATCGAATCCGGCGATACCCAAGAAAACCTACTGAAGAACTTGGGGCGCCACCTGCGCGACACAGCGAACATCACGCTCGCCTTCAATCTCACGGGTTCGTGCACGCTGACCGACGACATGTACAAGAACACGAAAGTCGTGAAGAGCGGTATGCTGAAATACATCCCGTCGACAGCGGAAGACTCGGCGTGGACGACGGCGATGCCCGAACCCACGTGCACGACCGGTCCCCAAGGCGTCTCGCTCGACCTCGCGATTTCAGCTCTGTTCGTCGACAGCTGTGGTCTTGGAGAGACACCTGCGAACCTTGCGCAAATTCAGGGCCCGATCCAGGCGTACACATTCATCGTGCCGAGTGCGAGCGAGCAGACGGCGATTTGGGCGGAAGAGGCCTACTACGCGTTCGGGTTCGGAGCCGCGAATCCGCTCGCTCCGACGTATAACCCCTGGAACAATGAGTCTTTCTTGTTCATCCGTCCGACGACCAAGAGCACCCTGGTCGCGACTGCCAAGAACATCGCCGTGCCGCCGAACAAGTGGAAAGGTGTGCAGGAGCCCGCCTCCACGGACGTCGTGACTGCGGTGGCCGGCTCTGCGCAACCCAAGGCGACGCTCGGCATTTTGGGCGCCGAGGTGTACGACAGCAATCGCAACAAGGGCATTCAGACCTTGGCGTTCCAGGCCTTCGAGCAAAGCGCCGCATTTTATCCGGATTCGACGGCGAGCGCGTTCGACAAGCAAAACGTGCGCGATGGCCACTACACGCTTTGGTCGCCGACCGTGTACATCGCACCGGTGAACTCGGCGAAGGTGATCAGCAATCCGGCAACCAAATACCTCGTGGAATTGGTATTGGGAGATCCGGCGGCCACGCCGCCCCAGGGTGGCAGCTCGTTCGATTCATTGGCGGACGTCGTGAAGGTGGGACTGATCCCCGAGTGCGCCATGCAGGTCAGTCGCGCGGTCGACGGCGGTGAGCTGAGCCCGTTTGTTCCGGACGAGTCCTGCATTTGCTACTACCTGAGCAAAGTTCCGGGAGCGAGCGGGACCCCTGCCGGATGCACTCCTTGCACGTCGAAGGCTCAATGTGGCGCGGGCAGCTGCAATCACGGCTTCTGTGAACCAAACACCGTGAGCAGCGCTGACACAGGCGTTCCCGGCTGCTTTTCCGGCAATCCTACGACGCATGAGCAACTGATCAACGCCTGCACCTCCGCACAGGCGGTCATCAAGCCGGTGGTCGTGCCGTCGCCGACAGTGCCTCTGCCCTGATGAAGCTGGGCTGTGTGACGCTGGCGACGTTGCTGTGGACGGCGCTCGCGAGCCGCGCGTTTGGCCAAGACGATTCGGCGGTCCTCGCCGAACTCGCACGGCAGCGGGTGGCGCTCGAACGACTCGAGCGTCGCGAAGCCGAGCGGACGAAGGCCGAGCGAGCAGAAGCCGAACGAGCCAAGACGGAAGCTAACCTGCGGCTGTCTGGCTATGTGCAGCTCGATTGGGTGCTTCACAATCAAGCTTCGCAGAACGAAATCAACTACTCGACCGGGGCGCCGCTCAATCAGGATCGCTTCACCCTGCGTCGGGCGCACCTGCGTGCCGCGAGCGAGCGCGGCTACCTGACAGGTGCCTTCGAAATCGACGCAAACACCAACAATGGCCCACAGGTCCGGCCGATCAACGCCGAGCTCGGCTTGCGCTTTCCCGCGCAAGAAGATCCAAACCAGCCGCGATTGTCGCTGGTTGCGGGGTTGATTCGCATTCCGTTCGGTTTCGAGGTGCAGGAGCTCGATTCCGTTCGTCCATTCCTCGAGCGAACCACTGCCGCGCGAGCGTTCTTCCCGGGCGAGTTCGACTTGGGCGCCCGGTTTCGAGCGCAATTCCGATGCTTCGACTTGAGCGTGGCGGTGATGAACGGTCACCCGCTCGGCGATCGATCTTTTCCGGCGCTCGCTCCCACTCAGAAGAAGGAGGTCATCGGTCACCTCGGAGTTCAGGGCGAGGTTGCGCCAGGCGTTTCACTCGCTGTCGGTCTGTCTGCCGACACCGGCTATGGCTTTCACGAAGGCAACGGGACGAGCAAGGATCGCTTGGTGTGGCGTGACGAAAACGGCGATGGCATCGTCCAGGCGACGGAGGTTCAGGTGATTGCGGGCTCTGCTGCGACGCCGTCTGAGCCGTTTCACCGCTTCGCGTTGGGGGCTGATGCTCGCTTGGGCATTCGGTTTGGCGAGCACGCCAGTTTCGAGCTCCGTGCGGAGCTGGTCCGCGCGAGTAACTTGGATCGTGCAATCGAACCGGCGGACCCCGTGGCTGCAGGTCACGATCTGCGCGAATTTGGCTGGTATCTGGGCGCGATCCAAGAGGTGACGCGTTGGGCGCTCTTGGGGGTGCGCTATGATTTCTATGATCCGGATCAAGACGCTCGCGAACAGCGAGCGGTTCAGGTCGTGCCGCGCGATCGTAGCTATCGCGCGCTCTCTTTCTTGGCAATGTTTCGCTACGCCGAAGCGCGTATCACGCTGCAGTATGATCTCAATCGCAATGCGCTGGGTCGCGCAGCGAACGGCGCACCCACATCACTCGCGAGCGACGTGCTGACCGCTCGCGCACAGCTGAGGTTTTGATGCGCGCTTGGTGCTCGAGCCTTTCGCTCGTCGGCTGTGTGCTGATACCCGTTGCGTGCTCGGATGGAGCCTCGAACGATCCCGCTCTCGGTTCCAGCATGCGCATCGTCGACGCGCAGTTCGTGTCCGGCGCCGCACCGAGCGATCAATCCGGCCCCGCGGTGGCTGCGATCGAGCTGCTGACGACGACGATCTGGCCCGGCATTGCCAACAAGCCGCTGCGCGGGACGCTCGGAAGCGTTGCGACCGGCGCGGCGCTCGCGTTGAGCGGAGACGCGGGATATTGGCTGATTCCGGCCGGGGCGCCCGACGTCTCCGCGCCGACGTTGCCCACATTTCGCTGCACGGCTTCGTTCTCGCGGTCGTTGCCCGACCCGGCATACACCCTGGAAGTGCGCGCGGTCGACGCGCAGGGCCGCTTCGGGCCTCCGCTACGTCAGACGCTGACGGTGCTGTCTACCAGTCCGTCAGAAGACGTAGCCGGCGAGCTAGTGGTTCGCCTCACCTGGGACAACGAAGCGGATCTCGATTTGCACGTGCAAGATCCGCTGGGTACCGAGGTCTATCACGGGGCGCCGAGTTCGCTCGACGCTTTCGCGGCAGGCGGCGCCAACGATAGCGCCGGTATCCTCGACTTCGACTCCAACGCGAACTGCGAAGACGACCAACTGCGTCGAGAAAACGTGGTGTGGCAGCGCGTGCCGCCATCCGGTCCATACCGGGTGCGCGTCGATAGCGTGTCGCTGTGTGGCCGTTCGGTCACGCACTGGAACGTGCAGGCGACTCTGCGTGGCTTGCCGTTGGCTGCTGCTCAGGGGACTTCGCTCGAGACGGACACCTGGAGCGCTCACGATCGCGGAGCAGGCGTTTTAGCGCTTGAATTCGAAGTGCCGTGACTCGCGCGCTGCGCGCCAGCCGAGTGCTCTGCCCTGGATTGAGCCTCTCGTCGTATCTGTTCGCGCTGCCAATCTGTGCGGATCCGAGCGCAGACGTCGCGCAGCCAATGGCAGAAGTATCAATCACCGGAGTTCGACCGAGACGCGATGCTGCCGAACTCAAGTTGACGGCCGAGCAAGCTCGTGGCGAGCCCGGAACGCATGACGATCCGGCAAAGGTGATCGAGAACCTGCCAGGCGTGGGGCGCTCTGCCTTTGGATCCGGGCAATTGCTACTGTGGGGAGCCGATCCGCAGGATTGTCGGGTGTACGTGGACGGCGTCGAGATCCCACGCTTGTTTCACGGCAGCGGCATTCGCTCGACCGTGAACGGTAACTTGCTTCAAAGTATCTCGCTGACGCCGGGCGCATACGGAGCGGACTACGGACGAGCGATTGGCGGCATGGTGCGACTCGAGACCCGCGAGCTCAGGGACGGCTTTCACGCCAGCATCGAGCTGAGCGCGCTCGATGCTTCGATATTCACGAGCGCGCAATTCACTTCACGTGTGCGGCTTTCCTTGGGCGCTCGCTATGGGCTTTTGGATCGCACGCTAAAGCTCGTCAACGCTCCCGATGTTGCGGAGTTTTTTGCGGTGCCCCACTACCAGGATTACCAGGCAAAAATGCAAGTTGCGCTGCGCGAGCGCGAATCCTTGGACGTCGTCGTGCTCGGCTCAGGAGATGAGTCCGAACGCGTCGTTTCGAGCAGCGATCCGGCTCGTGTCCGCCGCGCGAGCGATAGCCAAGGCTTCGAGCGTCTGTACCTGCGCTATCGTCGAACCCTGAATGACGGCTCGAACGTACGAGTCGTGCCCTGGATTGGACGGGACACGCAGCGCTCCGATGCGAGCTTTGGCGCGAACCCGGCGCTACTCGAACAGCGCGCGTTGCGGTTCGGTTTGCGCGCGGAGCATCGTTCGCGTTTGGCTTCCAACTTGAGCCTGAGCATCGGTACGGACATTGCGGGGGCTCGAACGGATCTCGAGCGTCGAGGGTCGCTCACCATCCCCGCGCGCGAGGGGGACCTCACCATCTTCGGTCAACCGCCGGGAGACGACAGCAACGTCGATGGTTGGCGGACGTTGTTGTTGGATCTGGCTCCCTATGCAACGCTCGATTGGGAGCTCGGACCGCTAACGCTGACACCGGGCCTGCGCCTCGATGGCTATTTGCTGGAGACCAGCCGAAATACGCCGAGAATCGGGCAGACTCCGAGCATCGGGCAGTCCTCACTGAGCGCGGAACTGGGGCCTCGGCTCAACGTCCGTTGGCGCGTGTCAGAGCGAGTGGGCCTGCTGGCAGCCGTGGGACTCTACTCTCAACCGCCGGCGGCTCAGGATTTGAGCGCGGTCTTCGGCACCCCAACTCTGGGCCCAGAAAGCGCGCTTCACGCCAGTGTTGGAGAGTCGGTCGAGCTTGCGCGGCGACTGTCTCTGAGTGCGACGGGGTTCTATCGAGCGCTCTCCGATCTAGCTGTCCGGGATCCAGCTCCGACACCCAAGCTTGCAGGCGCGCTGCTCGATAGTGGGACTGGGCGCAGCTACGGTGTTCAGATTCTTCTGCAGCAGCGTATGTGGCGTGGCTTTACCGGGTCCCTCGCGTACACTCTGTCGCGGAGCGAACGACGAGACACCTTGGGTGCAACCACGCGCCTCTTCGATGGCGATCAGTCACATTTGCTCGTGTTGCAGGGCAGCCAATCACTGGCTGAATGGACTCTCGGTACGCGCGTGCGGTACGCGACCGGGATCCCAAAAACGCCGGTGGTTGGCGCGTTTTTCGACGAAAAGAGCGACACTCATCAACCGATCTTGGGAGCGCTGAACAGTCGGCGTCTGCCTGGCTTCTGGCAGGTTGATTTGCGGGTCGACCGAAAATTTCAGGTTTCACAGGCGGCGATCTTGCTGGCGTACTTGGAACTGCTCAACGTGACCAACCATGCAAACGCCGAAGAGTACGTCTACAGTCAGGACTACGCTCGACGAGGCACCGTTGACGGGATGCCGTTCGTGGCCCTTGCAGGCGTGCGGCTCGAGCGATGAAACCTCGAGTCGCTGCGCAGGCTGCGCTCGTGGCGCTCTACTCCAGCGCTTGTCGGCCCGAGCTCGACGATGACTATTGGCGCGTCGATGAACCGCGCGTGCTGGCGGTCAAGAGCGAACCGGCGGAAGCCAGACCCGGCGAGCTCGTAGCGTTCACCGTGTTTCTAAGTGCGGCGGAGACGCCGAACGAGTTGCCCACATGGAGTTTTTGCACTGCGCCGAAGCCATTGACCGAAAACAACGCCGTGTCAGCGGCTTGTTTGGGAAAAGCAACCTTGCTTCCCGCCGGTCGTGGGCTGGCCATCGAGGCCGTGACGCCAGCGCTGGGGTGCTCGCTGTTCGGGCCGAATACTCCGCCCGGTGGCTTTCGTCCGCGTGATCCCGATATCACGGGCGGCTATTATCAGCCGCTGCGCATCGACGTGCCTGGCTCGGAGCCCACTTTTCATCTTCAGCGCATCTCGTGTGAGCTCGCCGATGCGTCGGCCGACACCGCGAGGGAGTTTGGGCTCAGTTACATCGCGAACCGAAACCCAAAGCTTGGGCCGATCCGCGCGAATATCGACGGTGAGAGTGTCGCTCTCGACGCGATCGCGCCTGGCGCGCGAGTCGAGCTCAGCGTCAGTTGGGCCGCGAGCGACGCTCAAATCTACACCTACTACGACCGCGCTCGTCAGGTACTGACCGAACGTAGAGAGGCGATGCGCGTCTCGTGGTACACGGACGGCGGCCGTCTCGAAACCGAGAGCAGCGGGAGGACCGAGGACGACCTCGAGTTGGACGCGCAAAATCATTGGATCGCGCCGGAAAGCAGCGGACCGTTTGCGCTTTGGATCGTGCTGCGCGACTCGCGCGGGGGCGTGGACTTCGTGGCCGCGGTGCTGAGCGTGCAGCCATGAGTCGCTCGCGCTAGACTCCTGGCGTGCGAGTCTCCACGCCGACGTCGCTTCAGATCCGCCAGCGGCGAAGTGCTGACGATCGATTCATTGGTCGCCTGGCTGCACGAGCTTTCGCCGAATACGACGGTCAGCCCGCGATCACGATGGAACGACTCGTACAACGTGGGACGACCTGGGTGGCTTGGCGAGGGGATACGCCGATCGGCTTTGCCACCGTGCATCCCGTGAACCAGTACAGCGTCGACTTGTGCGCGATCGCGGTGGAGGAAGAGGCGCGCGGTCTCGGCATCGGCCGCGCGCTGCTGGCGCACGTCGAGCTTGCGGTCGTGCGCGCGGGGTTGCAAGAAATTCGGCTTCACACGGCGCAGTCGAATCTGTCTGCGCTCGAGCTATTTCTGAAGTGTGGGTTTCGGGTCGAACGACGCATGCCGCGCTTTTATCGCGGGGTGTACGACGCTTGCGAGCTGTCCAAGAGCGTGGGCGTCGAGCGGCGGTGAGTGATTCCCGGTCGAGAGCGCTTGCCCTCACCAATGAATCACGAGCTGCTCGACTCCTGGCAACGTCGAGAGCTGTTCTGGCGTGCGCTCGCCGGGAGCGATTCGGAATACGCCGGCCTCCTTGGAGAACACGAGTTCTTCCTCGCTCGTGACGTCGAAAGCGAGCACTCCATCCGCCACCAGCTGCGAGCCGCTGGCTGTAATGCGCACGAGCTCGTGAGTGGCCAGCACCGCCGGTTTGGATCGCGGATCGTCCGGCCAGAGCTCGCGAAAGACCCGTGAGACGCGCGCAATCGGCGACGCGGGCGGAGCGCCTTCGTACCCACGTCGGAGTGCGTAGAGCACGTCCGGCGTGACCGGAACGACCGCCGGGTAGTCGTAATGTGCGTCCGAGATCAGCACCTCCACGCTGCTGTCGCTGAAGCGCAGCCGATGCAGTGCAAATGGTGAACGCCCGACGGCTTTGCCTGCTTTCGTGCGCCCAATCCCGGCCGAGGCATAGACGATCTCCCTGCGCCCGCCGGGTGCCCAGCGTGGCGCGCAATCGATCACGTCGCCTTCGGTGACCGTGTGCAGCCCCTTGCCGTCGTCCGAGAAGACGCCGATCGCGCTCGTGCCGTCCGCCGCTGCCAGGGTGCACGCGAGCGCTTCGTCGGCAGGGCTGAAATCCAGATCCCGCAATCGCGTTCCAGCATCACTGAACAGCCGTCGTTCCTTGCTACTGCCCAGGATCTGCGCGAAGACTTCGCAGCTAGTTCGGCTGCTGATCGCGTAGCACAGCTCGCCGCTGGTCCGGCCGCGCGTGACGCTGACGATTCGTGGCTTTTGTTTTTCTCCTGCCGCCGGAGGCCGCTCCAGAAACGGGCTCTCCAGCCGTCGAGTCTCCTGCCCAGGACGCAAGAGCTCGATGGTTCCGTGCTGCAGGCAAGCGACCAGGTCTGCCATCGCTCGTGACATTAGCGCAAAACGATCGCTCGAAGCCTTGGCAGTCAGGCATGCCGCTGGCACGCGCGAGGATCGGGCACGATGTCCTCTGACCGATTGACTGGCGTCACGAGTGCGCTTGGCTCACCGCGTAACGCGAGTTGGCACGTCGTTACGGCAAACGAGTAGGGTTCGGAATGGCTCCGCCCGCCGACACATAGCGGATGATTTCATCCGAGAAGGCCCGATCGAGGACTTCACAGTCCTTGGTCACTTCGCCGATGGCAAAGCCGTGGCAGGCCTTGCGCCGCGCGGCTTGAGCCTTGGAGATGCTCGGCTGGTCCTCGAGCGCCTTGCGCACGTCCAGCCCTAGGCGGCGCCATTCGATTTTGGAGTGGACGATTTCGCGCGGAGGGACGCGCGAGAAATCACCATCGTGGATGGTCGCGCACGCGCCATTCCAACGCAGCACGTCGTAACCGGCGTTGTCACCGACCTGCATTTCACCGTTGTTGTCGCGGCGCTTGAGCGCGATCACCTCTTCACCGCGCTCGAGCTTGTCACCGAGGAGTGACGCACCACCCGAGGCGTTGAACGGCTCGGCGCGCGCCAACATGTACAGGCGCTTCCAGCGCGTGCCCGGCTTGAACATGTTCAGCGCGACGTCTGGGTAGACGTCTTCACAGAGGCGCTTCACCCACCCGGGCGGGGGGACGCACTCCGACTTGCCGCGGGCGCAATGGTCTGGAAGCGAACGCCCCGTGTTCTTGCCACTCGCCGGGGAGTGCGAAGGGTCGTTCGATGCGACTTCGGGGTGTTCCGCCGAGGGCGTGGCACTCGAACCGCAACTCACACAAACCAAAAGTAAGAGAGCAGTGATCGCGCGCATCGAAATTGGCTCGTCACTACCGCTGTCTCGGCGAGCGCACAAGGTGAACTCCCACACATCCCGGCGGCGTTATAAAATTCAAGTCTGACCGTCCGTGAGAGGCGTGGCGCGCACTTCCGACGGAGCCGCGCTTTCGCGCGACGGGTCGAATTTTCAGGAAGAGCACTCCAACGTTAACCAGGGTTACCAACACTTTGGTGGTGCTCGGACGCCGTCATGACTTCGTAGTGGTCGAGTGAGGGCGATCGGCGCTTAGCGGACCCGGACACACCGTCGCTGGCGGGCAAAATGGCCGCAGTTTGCGCCAGTACAGCTGATGTGCTTCCTATCGTTGGTGACCAAGCAGTCATCGAGCCGAGATGGGATGCGCCCGGCCGTCGTCCGACGGTCGAATGGATTGCGTCTGTTCGCGCTCGTGATCACCTTGCTCGGTTTGGTCGCGCAGCACCGGGTGCTCACCCCCGTGATGCGTCCGAGCGCCTCGGTCGCACGGCTCGTCGCCGAACGAGTGCAGAGCATCGAGACGCATGCGGTGCGTGCCGATTCCGCGCTGCGGGTCGCTCCGGCGCCGGTGTTCGATCGCATCCCGCCATTCCCCGAGCCGGTCGTCGCGTGGCCGCGCTTTCGCGTTCTCGGTTGCAGCGCGGCGCCGAGTTCCGCCGGCGCATACGCATCGATCAGCCATTTTCATGGTCAGCGCCGCATCCCGCGCATGAATTCCGAAGAGCCTCCCAGGGCCTGAGTTCACTCAAAACCTGGTTGATTGGCCTTTGGCTGCCTGATCGAGGCAGGAATGGAAAGTGTTCTCATGCCGACTGACAATATCGATGCGTCTTCTGCCAGCGTGGACTCGACCGAGTCGAAAGTTGCTCCCAAAACACACCCAGCTCCCTCCATGCTGTGGATGTTGTTGCCTGTGGGGCTGCTGGCATTGCTCGCGTTCCTGAGCCGTTGAGTCCTAGAGCAGGCGTGTGTGGTGTCGCTCACTGCTCGTGAACGGCGCCACGCACGTCGCTCGACCCGGCGCTGTGCGCGTCGTCATCATCGGTGATGACGACGCGCGGCGACTCGACGACGAGGTGCGAGCTCGTCGTCGACGATTGACGAATCGGACTACTTGCAATTCCCAGCTTGGGATATCAGATATCGAATCAGCCCTCCGCTTCGTGAAGGCGACGAAGCAGCAACTCATGCTCGTCATGCGGCCTTTTGAGTACTTGCCCGCGGGCTTGGCTCCAACGGCCGGAACTCGAGCGGGCGGCGGGGCGCGCGAGCTTTCTGACTGTAAGCTTGCGGTGACACAGCAGGGCATCTCATTTCTAGTGCTCGATGGGTCCCGAAACGTGGCGCCCGCTCCGCGAGTGGCGGAGCGTGACGGGCACGAGTGCTTTGCCGAGAGACCCGTCGGGCGTCATTCACGAAGCTCGTCTTGCTCGGGCAATCGGCTCGTGAGAGATTGCCTGCGCGCGCGGGGTTTCCCCTTATTTCCCGCGGAAAACAAGGAGTCCACATGCCCAATCCATTCGCCCATGTCGAGCTCAGTACGGATGACGTCAAGAAGGCCAAGAAGTTCTATGCCTCGGTCTTCGCGTGGAAGCTCAGCGACATGCCCGGCATGGCCTACACCATGATCGATGTCAGCGGCGGTGTGGGTGGTGGTCTGCAGAAGAAGCAAACGTCGGAGCAGCCGACGGCCTGGCTCCCGTACGTGCAAGTGGACGACGTGAAGGCGACGATGGCCAAAGCCTTGAAGGCTGGCGGCAAGGCCGCGCTCGAATATCAAGAGATCGGCGAGATGGGCTCCATCGGCATCTTCGTCGATCCGCAGGGGGCGATGCTCGGGTTGTGGGCGGCCAAGGCGCCCGTAGTGGAGGCGCCGGCTCCGGCCAAGAAGGTCGCCAAGAAAGCCACCGCAAAAGCTGCTGCACCCGCCAAGAAAGCCTCGGCAAAGAAAGCACCTGCCAAGAAGGCGCCCGCCAAAAAAGCCGAGCCCGAAGCGGCACCGACCGCCGCTCCTGCCAAGAAATCCGCAAAGAAGGCGGCGCCAGCGGCAGCCGTGCCGCCCGCACCTGTCAAGAAGGCACCCGCGAAAAAGCGCTGATCTTCCGAGCTTTTCTCGGCGGTGGCGCTGCGAGGTCGGCCCAGACCTTTGGAAAATCCGGGCCTCTGAGTAACCGCTCGCTACGCCTCGGCATACCACCACGATTGAGATCGTGGACTGCTCCGAGATTCGCCAAGGATTCAGGACCGGAGGGATCCCCTCTGGTCCACTCGTGGACGCGCATCTAAAGGAATGTGCGCATTGCGCCGAGTTGTTCGGCGATGCGGCAACGCTCGGTCGTCGCTTGGCAGGTGTCGAAGCGCGCGACGCCGACAGCGTAAAATCACTTTTGGCGAGCACGGAGTCGTTGATCGCGCGCGAGCACGGATTGCGTGCATTCCTGCGCAGTCGCCCGACACAAATGCGTTGGGCGTTGAGTCTCGTGCTGCCTGCGGCATTGCTGGCTCGCGAGCTGCTCCGGCAGCGCGTTCCCCTATCGGAGCTCGGCGTGCTCCGCGTGGTTGCCGGGTTGCTGCTGCTCGGTGCGTTCGTGCTCATTGCCCGCAGCGCGCTGCGCCCGCCGCCGATCGAGCGGCGTGCAGCCCGGGTGGGCTCGGTATTGTCGCTCGTTGCTTGGTGCTTGCCGTGCGTATTTTGGCTCGTGCCCGAAGCTGGAGGCAGTACGGATGGGGATTTCGCCCTGCGCTCGCTGACTTGTTTCAGCTACGGCAGCGCGCTTGGCGCGCCGTCGTTCGTGTTGCTCTGGGCGTTCGACCGTGGTCAGCGAATTTCGTACCGAGTGGTGGCGCTTGGCGCGGGATTGGTGGCGGTGCTCGCGAGTCTCTTGCTCTTGCTCCATTGCCCCAATACCCAGTGTGCGCACCTCGTGGCGGGGCACTTCAGTATTGGCCTGGTTTGGTTTGCGGCGGTCTCGATCGCGGCCAGCTGGCGCGCCAGTTGAGGCTCGCCGATCGTCTGCGTGGCCGGTTCGCGAATGGTCGATATTTCCTTCAGTACGACAGTCAGATCGCATTTTTCTCGCACACACTGTGGGCGAGTAATCGCTCGGGTTGAAGATCGCGGTAACATCCCCTAGCGTGAGAACCATGCGTAGCGCTCTGCTGATCGTGCCGCTGATGCTGGTTGCTTGTGGGAACGAGGAGGAAATCAAAAAGAAGGTCGCAGCAGTGCAGCAGCAGGCTGACGAGCAAGCCAGCAAGGCGAAGCAGGCTGCGCAGCAGAAGTTGGACGAGCTTCAGAAGCAGTTCGACCAGCTGAAGACAGAAGCAACGGACTCCAAGGCCAAGCTGGACGAATGCACGACCAAGGCGCAGGCCAGCGCGGACGAGCAAGGGAAGAGCGCCGAAGCGGCGTTGACGGTTGCGCGGCAAGCCTTCAAGTCAGCGGCGAAGCTCGAGCTTGCAGAGGTCAACAAGGCCATCAACGAGCTGGGCCCGAAGTCGGCGAAGGCGAACGCCAAAGCCAAGGCGGCCTTTCAGAAGGCGTTGCAACCGGTAGCTGCACAACAGAAGGCGCTTGCTGCTGATTTGGCGGCGTTCGACAGCGCGACACTCGACACGTTCAAAAGCGTCAAGGCGAAGTTCGAGCACGATCTCGCGTTGCTCAAGAACACGAAGAACATCGCCAAGTCCAAGTTGCCACCCTGAGGTTGCGGCAGTGGCTCAATCGGCTTCGTGATCGGCGCCGCTTCCGTCTGGGAACGGCGCTGGTGCGACCTTGATCGACTTGTAGCGCGCGATCTGCACCTGACCTGCGGGCGCGCCGCGCGCTTTCTTTACATCCCCAGCGCGGCATAGGTGCACCTCGACGCGCGCGGCATTGCGCGCTTTGGAATACCAAGCGGCGAGCGCCGCCGCGCAGCGGGTCACGTCCTCCGGCACCGCGCCTTTGTCCGGATTGCGGATCACCACGTGGCTACCTGGTGTGCCGCCGGCCACGTGTAGCCACAGATCGTGCGGCTGAGCGACGTTGAAGGTCAGGTGATCGTTGTCGCTGGCGGCTTTGCCGACCAGGATTTCGAAGCCCGCGTGGACGAAACTGCGGTAGGGGCGGCCTTTGCTGCTCACGTTGCGCGCGCCACTTGTGTCACATGCACCCCGGGCCGGCAAACGCGCGGATCGGCTAGCGGGGTCGGAATAACTCGGTCTGCTCAGCGCTTGTCAGTGGGAAACCGCGTCCAAGAAGGTGGCGCGGCCACCCTTTCGGATCACACAGGCCACGCATTTGAAATACGCGCGAACCCCAAACAGCCGCACGATCAGCGGTGCGTGAGTGACCAAGTGACGAGTGGTGATTACGCCGCGCATTAGGGTTTGTTTCCGGAGACAGCTTCATTAAGCACATCTCGGGCCAATCCAATTACAAGGGTTTAGCTGCGTTTAGCTGGCTAGGTGTTTCAGTAATGCAATGCGACCGGTTCGCTTCTGAATTGTTTCAGCATGAGGGCCCGTCGGCCGAACCGCCGGAAAAGCATACGGATTCCGGGTGACGAGAGATCCGAGGTCTACGGATGGTTGTCAGGATCGGCAGTCGTCTCGTCCGGGGGCCCGACGTTGTCGCTCGGGTGAGGCGGCTTGGCTGAGGGCGTTGGGGTGGCCTCCCCCGGCCCCGCGGGGGCGGAAGCGGCCGCGCTGGGCAACGCGGGAGGGACTGGGTTGGGTGCTCCCGTTGCGGTTGGAACTCCGACCAGGCGCCCGCTATCGACGATGCGGTCGAACTCATCCTCTAAGGTACTGAGCGCGGGGGGTGCCGAGTTGTCGCCGTGATAATGCCGCACCCGCTTGAAACCGGCACCGCGCCGATACGAGAGGAGTGCCCAATCATCATCAGTGCTCTCCACCTTGTCGTAATCGCGCAGCTGGCTGAAGCCCGCGCGCTCGAACGAGGCCTGAAGCTCGCTCAGTTGTGCGTCCGAGTTCTTGTACACCTGGCGTCCGAGCACCTTGACCCAACGTGTGCCGACGTACACCACGCTGCCGTCGCTGTTCACCGTGAGGCGATACACCGGACACTCCCCGTAGCAGCCGGTACGTTCGAGTGTCGCAACCGCTGTCGCGCCCGGCACGGTATCCGGAGGATGCGGCTGATCGATCGAGGTCGTATCCGCGGCTGCCTTTTTCTTCTTCCCACAAGCCGGGAGACTAGCGAGCGCAGCGCAGGCGAGCAGCCAAGCGACCCACCGCCGAGAATTTCGAAGTGCCTGCCGCATGCTGGGTTTCGTGTTCTGGCGCAACGCGCCTACAGAGGGGACTTATAGGAGGTGATAGACGAGGCTGATCGAAGTCACGATGTCCGTATTTTCGACGCCGGGGATTGGATTGTGATCGTAGCGCACGCTGACGGCGGTCGCGATTGAAAAGCCCTTACCGACCGCAGACGTCACCGCGCCGTCCCAATTGAAGCGATAGTTCGTGGCCGGGTTGAGCCCCTGCAAGTACTCGAGCCCGGTGCTGACCTTGACCGAGTCGCTCAGCTCACTGGAATAGCCCACGAACCCGCGCACGCTGTGGCGGTCGTTGGTTTTCGCGAGGTAGTAGCCGTCTGCGTAGGCATCGGCGATGGCGTCCTCGCGCCGGATGTCGTGCTGGAAATCGTAGCCGCCTTCGAACCAGAGCTGCTGCTTGTCTTCGTCGATGAAGTAGTAGCCCAAGCCCGGGTCGAGGTTGATTCGTAGTTCGAGGCCTTGAAAGCGGTCGTGGCGCGCAGAGACTGATCCGAACACGGTGAACGAGCCGGCCAAGAACCGATCGTAGCGGAGCTTCCCTTGGAAGTTCTCGACCGTGGTTTGCAGGCCCTCGCCTTTGTTGACCTGCGACTCGGCATAGTTTGCCGCCACCGCCGCGCCGATCTGATCGGACCCTTCTCGCCAGCGGAACTTACCGGCCGACGTCGCCGCGAGCGAGCGCGAATTGCCAGCGGAAGCGAGCCCGCCCGCAGAGATCTCGAGCTCGGTTGCGTCCTTGCTGTCCGGCTTGTTCTTGTCAGCCTTGTCGAAGCCGGAGGTCGCCACGTCCGTCTTGCCCTCGCTTGCCTTGGTGCTTTTGAGCAGGCTGTCGGGTAGCGGCGTTTCGTCGGCTCGGCCGGGTTTGCTCAGCGAGAGGCCAGCCAGGAGAAGTGAAAGGGCGCAGCAGTAGCAGTTGATCTTCATCGGTGGTCCCACTCCGGATTCGCCGGATAGACCCGTCCCAGATTCCAGTCAACTAATCCCCCGGTTCGGCTCAGCCCGATCCTTGCCGGGACGACGTTTTCTCGCCGTTCGCGGCTGGCGCGGTGTAGAGCAGCCGGGTGAACCTCTCGCGTCCTTGGTTTTTGGGGTTCGGTGCGTCGTGGTTCGTCATCGTCTGCGTCGGATGTCACGAGCCCAGCCGGGCCCAGCCGAATTCAGTCGATCTGACGCACAGTGCGACGCCCAGACCCGTGGTGAGTGCCGAGCCCGCCGTTGCTGCCGAACCAGCTCCGGCGAGCGCGCCGCCCTCGCCATTGGCGGCTGCGCCGACAATGGGCTCCGCACAGCAGGAAGCGCCCGCGCCAGCCGCAGTTTCCGAGCAGCAAACCGACCCGACACTGTTCGACGATCGTGGAAAGCCCCTTGACCAAACCGACCAGCGCCCGACGCTCACTTCGCCGTCCTTTCAAAAGCGAATCGAAACGGTCGCTCGAGCGATCCTGACTGGAGAGGTCGAGCCAGCGCTGTCGGCCTTCTTTCCGTTGGTCGCCTACCAACAGGTGAAGGATGTGGCCAAGCCCGAACGCGACTACAAGTTTCGCCTGCTCGCGAACTTCAAGCGCGACCTACTCGAGTACCATCACGCGCTTGGTGCCGCCGCTGCCGAGACCAAGTTCGATGGCATCACGGTTTCCGAGAAAGACGCCAAGTGGATGGCACCGGGATCGGAAGGGAACAAGCTTGGCTACTTTCGCGTCCTGCGTTCGCGTCTGCGCTTCACACTACCCACGGGCCGGTCGCGTGAGTTCGAGCTGACATCGCTCATCTCGTGGCGCGGCGAGTGGTACGTCGTCCACCTGCACGGGTTCAAGTAGACGTTACGACTGACGCGCCCTGTTCCGAGAGTAACCGGTGCGCGTCCAAGGTGGCAGATTTCGTTTTGTTGCGAATCTCCCATCTGGGTTGCGACGAAAAGTTGCGGGGAAAAAGCGAAGGTGTTCGTGGCTGAAGCTGTCCTTCACGCCAGCATCACCTGGCCGCGGGATACTGGCGCAAGGTGAGACGTGCCGGCGCCACCCGAACGAGCGGTCCGCAATCGATGCCGACCGACCGACGAGGACCGACGAGCCACGAACGCGACAGGCGGAGACTCTCGCTGGAAAAAAGCGCGGGAATCGCTCCGCGTTCGGGGAATCATGGGCGCGGCGCATTTGCTCTTAGCGTTGGAAGACAAGACGCCGTATGCTGGTAAGTGCTGTGTCCGGGGCATGCTCGGGCAAGGCTGCCTCGGCAGTTGCGCCGGGGTTTGGACAGTCACCTATTGCGGTCCGACCGTGTTGGTGCCAAGAATCTGGGAAACAGCCGCTGCACTCCGGGGGACTGTGCATGAGCGCGGTCAACTAACCATGGCTAGTGATCAGACTATCAACACAATTGCGAAGGCCCTCGGGGAAGCGGATGAAGGTCCGCTCGCGCAGATTA
>Ga0164309_10000671_pt1 | contig 18134 bp, 17 predicted proteins | sample Whisoiple_247_MG_FD_109984 | JGI IMG/M metagenome (GOLD analysis project Ga0164309, IMG submission 109984) | Soil microbial communities amended with fresh organic matter from upstate New York, USA - Whitman soil sample_247_MG | ecosystem: Environmental > Terrestrial > Soil > Unclassified >...
CGCAACTTCGGCGCGGTTCAGCTCGCAGCGACACACGACATGGGCGTCTTCATCATTTCGCCCAATGACAAGGGCGGGCAGCTGTTCGATCCGCCACCGCTGCTGACGGAACTGACTGCACCGCTCACGCCGATCCAATTCAACGCGCGTTTTTGCCTGCAAACGCCGCACGTGCACACGCTCAGCTTCGGCATGCACGAGCCCGCTCATTTCACTGGTGTTCCCGGCATCTTCCCGGTGTCTACGCCCCCAACCTTGGAAGACCTGGCCATTCAGCAACGGCTCGACGCGCGAGTGCTGGCCGATCCGTACGCGGCGTACGAAGGCTGGGAGCTGGAAGACGATCGCTCTGGGATCAACATTCCCGAAGTGCTGCGCTTTCGGCGAATGCTCGAGTGCTACGACATGAGAACCTTCGGTCGTTATCGCTACAACATGTTCAGTCCTGGCGATGATTGGGTACCGGGCGCTTTTGCAACACCCGAGAACGTCGCCAAGGTGGATGAGTCACGCGCGCCCGCCGGTTTTCCACTGCGCCGCTTGCTCAGCGAAACGCACCGCGAGCTGTATCAGCCGAGTCCCAACAAGGACTAAGCTCTCCTCTGTCAGCACGGAGTATGCGAGTGTCGGGAAGGGTCGCATGAGCGGCGCTGCGCACCCTCAACTTTAGCCGCGCGTGCGCCGTTGGGAGACAAGATGCTCTCTTTCGGAACCTGGGGTCGAGCATGAAGGCGCGGACCCTCTTCCGCGCGCTGATGTTCGTTTGCTGCGGCGTTTGCCCGAGCCTCAGCGCGGCTACCGAACCCACGGCTGCCGAACCCACGGCTACTGAACCAGCAGCTGCCGAAGTGAGCGTCGAGCCTCCCGCGAAGGCAGTAGCGCCAATCGCCAACGAGGAAGCGCTCGAACTCTCCAATGCGGACAGCTTTTCGAACGAAGATCCCGCGGAGGTCGAACAACAACGCCGCCTCGACTTATACGGCTTTGCGGACCTAACCTACACCAAGCTGCTAATTCCAGAATCCAATCCCTGGACCCGTATCTACTACCCGTCGAACTCGTTCGCAGTTGGCAACTTCAATCTCTACCTCAGCGCTAACCTGGGGGATCGTTGGCGGGCACTCGGCGAAGTGCGCTTCATGTACCTGCCGAACGGCGCGACCAAAACCGACACCGCTACGGGTGAGGTCAAGCGGACCGACACCACGGTGCTCGACTACGCCGGCTTCGAGCAACCGATTCATTGGGGAGCCATTCGCATCGAGCGACTTTGGGTCGAACACGAGTTCAGTACGCTCTTCAAGCTGCAGGTCGGCGCCTTCCTCACGCCCTACGGCATCTGGAACGTCGATCACGGCTCTCCCGCCATCGTGGGGATTCGGGCGCCCCTCGCGGTCGTCAGCGAGCTATTTCCAGCGCACCAGACCGGCATTCAGCTTTACGGGAATGCGTTCTTCGATCCGATCGAGGTCGGTTATCACGTGACGCTCTCCAACGGTCGCGGGCCAGTCGAGTACGAAGACTTCGACGAAGACAAGGCGATCGGCGGCCGGCTCTACCTGAAGACCGACGCGGTGGGCTCGCTCACCGTGGGCGCCTCTGCGTATCGCGGCGGCTACTACGATCGCTCGGCCAAATACGTAGTCAGCAACGGCGGTTCGGTCGTCGACCAGGAATACACCACCATCTCGAAGTATCAGGAGTTTTCGTTCGGCACCGACCTCAAATGGCAGTGGAAGCACTGGCTCGTGCAGGGCGAATACATCATGAACGACGCCGCGTTCGAAACTCATGGTCGCCCGAGGGTCGATGCGTTGAAACCTCCGCAAGGGTTTCAACCGGACTATCGGCGCTGGGGCGCGTACGGTCTAGTGGGATACCGCACTCACTTTCTGCAGACGATGCCGTATGCCGTGATCCAATACGTGTATGCGCCGAACGATCCCGTCGTGCCACCCGTGCTCGGTGGGCAAGTCGGCTTGAATATTCGGCCGACTCCGGCAGTCGTACTGAAACTGGAACTGTCGTTGACGCATTTCGACGGGCCGGGCAGCACCGGACTCGGAAACCACCCACTCAGGTTCCTCGCCACACAGGTGGCCTGGGCTTTTTGAGATGAAGCGCGTCAGCCCTCCACGGAGATTGCCGAAGTTCGGCATCTTGCTCGTCTCGAGCTTGTGTTGTGCGCTCTTCTGCTTGCTGCCAAACGCCGAACGCAGCGCGCGAGCGTCGAATCGTGCGATCCTGGCGGTCGTCGTGGCGCGCAACTCCGCAGTACAAGATCTGAGCTTGACCGCGTTGCGACGCATCTTCACCAACGAAGGGGACACGGATCCTGCGGACCAACGCTACGTGCCATTCAACCACCCGCCGCACACCACGGACCGCGTGGCGTTCGACAAGATCGTACTCGGCATGTCCGCGGACGAAGTGAGCCAGTTCTGGATCGAGCGCAAAATCCGCGGCATGCCAGGGCCCCCGCGCTCGGTGGACTCGCTCTCGCTACTCCTGCGTCTGATTGCGCGCCTGCCCGGAGCGATCGGCTACGCAAGGCCCGCTCAGCTCGCTGGCGAAGTTCGCGCGATACGCGTCAATGGCAAGCTCCCGAACGATCCCGCCTACCCGCTTACATTCAGCGAGTAGGTTGCTCCGGAAGCGCCACTCCGACGCACAAGCTCACTTGGCGAAGTACGTGGTCGCGCGCTTCTGACCTTTGGTCGAAAGCTTCTTTTCACTGATCAGCTTCTTCGCGGGCAAATTCAGCTCTTTGGTGCTGATGTCCAGGCCTTGCGCGATCTGCTCGATGCGCTGACCCGGGTTCTTGGCGATGTAGCCGTGGAGCTTCTTGATCAATTGCTCGAGCTCTTCCGGAGTGCGCTTGGCGCCCTTCTTCCGACTCTGAGAGAGTGACACGAACGACGACGACGCCACTGCGGCGCGTGCGCCCCGACCACCACGACCCGGAATGGTGCTGGCCTCCGCCAAAGCCTGCTCGACAGACTCGAGCGCTGCCTCTTGAATCAAACTCGAAAGGTCGTTAACGAACGAATCGAGCGCGGCTCGAATCGTGTCACTGATATTCGCCATGATGGCGTACCTATGCGATGACGGCCGAGAATGTCAATCTCTGAAGAACGCCAATTGCATGTTCGTAAAATGCAACGAGGCATTCTGTCACAGCAGTGACCGCAGAGTGCGCGTCCGCAACAGGATCGTGTCTAATATTTCGGACCCCTGCGTGCTCACCCTCGGGAGTGGAGCGGTCTGTCTCCGCCACCGGACTGGACCAAATCGGGACCATTGCAAACTCGCCGACGGCTAAACGACGGGCAGGCGACGCGAGCGAAAGTTGATCGGTTGCCGCTGACGGTCCACGACGCTGCCGTGAACCCCTGCAATTTCAGCGCGTTCCGCCTGCGGCGCCGCGTTTTCGGGCGCGCCCCAGGTGGCGTAGTCGTCCGGTAGCGGACCGGGTAACGCCGGTTGCACCGTACGTTCAAACAGTTGGAAATCATGCCTGCCGACCAGGTTGAGCGGCAGGCCACGTTTCGGCCCCTCCGCCTTGAACCAGGCGCGGGCCGCTTGTACGTTCTCGATGAGAACCAGATGTTGCGGGTCGAGGCGGGCGGCAGCAAGAAAGTGATCTTGCATACCGCTCACGTCACCTTTCAAAAATGCAATACAGCCCAGGTAGTTGAGCGCCAATCCCGGCACAGGGGTTCCGAGCGCGAGGGCACGGCGCACGTGTGTTTCAGCGAGATCTAGCTGGCCAGCGCGGAAGTAGCCACCCGCAAGGTCCAAGTGAGCCGCATGGTGATCGCCGAGATAAGCCAGGATGGCTTGGTACTCGGCAATCCCCTCACGATAGTAGTCCTGTAACCCCTTATTTTGCTCGAACCACGAGTTGAGCAATGCGGTTACTTCTTCGGTCGCGTCGAATGGAACCTTGAACTCCTGAAAATCCCCGCTGAAATACACTTCGCGGTCGAGCCACTTCTCACGCTCGGCTTGCTGGAAGTCGTCAGTCCCCGGGTAGATGGTGAGGCAAGAGAAGATGTATTGGTGGGGTCGAACCCGCGCCAAGAAGTCCAAGGTCTCCTGGAACGTCTCCGCAGTTTCACCACGGTTACCGAGCATCATGTAGAAACGAACTTGGATGCCGACGCGCTTGGCCATCGCCGCGGCGTCTTCAATCTTCTGGATCGTGATGCGCTTGTTGATCTTGCCCAAGATCGTGGGCGAACCAGTTTCAACCCCCAGGCTCAGCCGTTGACAGCCCGCTAGCCGCATCTCGCGCAACAGCTCGTCACTCAATACGTCGACGCGCGTGTCGCAGCTCCACAAGAACTGTAACTTACGCTCGCGAATCCCCTGACACAATTCGAGCACGCGCTTCTTGTTCGTGGTGAAGGTGTCGTCCTTGATTTGAACCATCTTGACGCTGAGGCGGGAAACCGCCTTTTCCAGCGCGTCCAGCACGTACGGTACCGACTGACCTCGGAAGCCTCGACCCCAAGTGGTCTCGGCGCCACAGAAGGTGCATTGCCAAGGACAGCCTCGTGAGGTCATCACGATGTGCGTGTCGAAGTACTCGTGCGGCGAAGCCAGAGTATCGAGATCGTGAATCGAGCCGCGCGCGGGAGCCGCCAGCACTCCAGCATCGCCACGATAGAGTGTGCCGCGAATGCCGAGCGGACTTCCCCCCTCGGCGAGCTGCCCAACGAGCTCCATGAACGTCTCTTCGCTCTCGCCTAGCGCAACGGTGTCGATCGCAGGGTAGTGTTCCAGCATCTCGCGACCGAGCGGCGTGGCGTGCGGGCCTCCGATCAACACGTGAGCCGCCGGGTGATGACGTTTGATTGCATCGGCCACCAAGGCGACGCCTCGCCGATTCGACGTCCAGCACGACATCCCGAACAACTCGGCGTCGAGTGCCGCGATCGCCTCCTCGACTTTGTTCCAGGCAAAGCCGGAAAGGTTCAGCACCTTGACTTGATGGCCTGCGCGTAGCGCCTGCGCGCCGAGCGAGAACAAGCCATACGGCGTCTGAAAGAAGTCAGCGTCGAGATCGCCCGCGCGATAGTCCGCTGGTGGACCGTTCCCAGCCGTATCCGGAGCTTCACCCGGAGCTGGAATTTTCCACGGGGGTGGGTAGATCAACGCGATGCGCACGGGTTCAAGTTCAGCATGCGATCCCGAGCCGCACAAGGGCGCGCGGTGCGCTATTCGGAGCCGCGCGAGCCGGGTGAAAGCGCCAAGGCCAACTTTTGAGCGAGCTCCTTGGGTGTGAACGGTTTTTGGAGAAAGCCCGCGAGCCCTTTGGCGGTGAAGCGGCGCGTCGCCTCAATCTCGTTGTAACCGCTGCTCAGGATCACCGGAACCTCCGCGCGGATGCGACGGAGTTCACGGAAGGTCTCTTCGCCGTTCATCACGGGCATGGTCATGTCCAACAGCACGACTTTGACTTCGCTTTCATGCTGTTGAAACAGCTCGAGCCCCTGACGGCCATTGACCGCTGAAAGCACCCGAAACCCAAAGTGCTCGAAGAGCCGACTCGCCGCGTCGCGAACCCCTTGGTCGTCGTCGATCACCAAAGCCAGGCCTTCGCCGCGAAACGAGCCCGCCTCTGTGCGCGACGCGGGGCGCTCGGGCGGCGCGTCGCTCGCCGGGAAGAAGACCTTGAAGGTCGTGCCCTTTCCTGGGCTCGAGTAGACTTTGATCGCGCCTTGGTGGCCACGCACGATGCCGAGCACCGCGGCCAGCCCCAAACCGCGACCCGTGAACTTGGTGGTGAAGAACGGATCGAAGAGGCGCGTTTTGGTCGCTTCATCCATCCCGCTTCCCGTGTCGTGCACCTCCAAGTACACGTACGTTCCGGCTTTGACTCTGTCAGTGGAGTACAGGCTCTGGACGTAAAACTCATCGATGGCTTGCAGCCCGGTGGTTACGAGCACCGTTCCACTCTGGTCGCCGATCGCCTCCGCGCCGTTGATCACCAGGTTCATCACGATCTGCTGAATCTGCGCGATGTCGGCAGAGATACTGGGCAGATTTTTGGTCAGCTCCAAACGCAGCTGCACCTTCTTTGAAATCGTAGTCTCGAGCAAGGTCGAAAGCTCACGCACGTGAACGGACAAATCGATCGGCCTGACCTCGAAATGTCCCTTACCCGAGTAGGCCAGGAGTTGCCGAGTCAAGTTGGCCGCGCGTCGCGACGCGAGGATCACGTTGTCGAGATCGGGGCGCGCTGGACTTTCCGCTGGCAAGCTGAGCAGAGCCGCGGATGCGCTCCCGAGCATCGCCGTGAGCAGATTGTTGAAATCGTGAGCGATGCCACCGGCCAGAACGCCGAGACTTTCCAGCTTTTGCACTTGCAAGAGCTGGGCATGAAGCCGTTCGCGCTCTTCTTGATTTTGCTTACGTTCGCTCAGGTCGAGCATGAACGCGACACCGGTTCCGCTCGCTTCGTTCAGGGTCGCGCCACCGAACAGCACCGGGACGCGACTACCGTCCTTGCGAAACAGTTCCTTTTCGTAGGGCGAACACACGCCATCACGAGTCAGCTCCTGAAGCGCGCGTTCGTCGCTGGATTCATGACCGGGCACGGTGCTCTTGCGCCAGTCGAGCTGGCCTGTAGCAACATCTGCGGCTGAGTAGCCGAGGATGTGCAGCATCGCGTCGTTGGCTTCGATCACCTCGCCGCTCAGGTTGAATAGCATCAACCCGATCATGTTCGATTCGAAGACGCGCCGGAATCGCTCTTCACTGACGCGCGCCTCATGCTCGGCACGCACGCGCTCGGTCACGACCTGCGCGATCCCGAGTACGCTGGTTACGGCGCCTTCTCGGTTGCGACGCGGGCTGAGTTTGAGATCGTAGGTGCGACCGTCACGCGTGTAACGCACGTCACTCTCGGTTCCAGACAGCGCCTGCTCGAGCGCTGCCAAGCCCTCGGGAAAGGTCCTGTACGCTGCTCTCGCGTCGATCCCGACGAGCGCCCCCGGCCGCGAACCGCCCGGAGGGTTTACACCCTCGTTCATCAAAAACATTCCGCGAGCATCGACCTCGAACACGCGGATCGGCGCGTGTTCCAGGATGAAATTCAAGACATCACTCGGAGACGCAGCCGTTGCCTCCGCCCCAGCCGGCGCGCTCAGATTCTCTGGCATTCAACGCTGAGTGTAGTCGAGGACTCGAAGCGACGCTCAACTTGTCTGAGAGCGAACGACCGAAGTCGAATTCGCAAATCGGGACGCAAGCTTCAACCCGAACCGAGCGCAATGTCTGCTTTGGGGCAAACGGAACCCGCTTGCGGCAGGCCGGGCGATGGGGCGGAAAACAGCTGATTCAGCGCGTCGCTGATGGCATCGGATTTCGCACGCAGAACCGCACGACCACCGCTCGCCTGCATGGCACTCACATGCTCCGCACCCAACACTAAACCATGTAGGTGCGCAGGGGCGACGCGAAGTAGGCGCTGCGCGAGGCTGAGTATCTCCCCTCGGCTCAGATCCGTCTCTAGCGAATCTTCCAAAGCGTCGAACAGCCTTGCGGTGCGGACGAGCGAGCCGGTCTTCGAGAGCTCGCGACGCATGCCGACCAAGATCGCTTGCTGGCGCCGCGCTCGGCTGAAGTCGGAGCGCCCGTGTCGCGAGCGTGCGTACATCGCCGCCGTCACGCCGTCTAGGCGCGCGGCCCCCGCAGACAAGTCGAGTTTTCGGTAACCACTCGGATCACGCGGATCGAGGAAGCGGTCCACGATCGGACACGGAACGTCCACGGTGATGCCCCCCAATGCGTCGACCGCGCGCTCGAAGACACCAAGGTCGATGGCAAGGCTGTGGCTGATGGGCAACCCGAGTGTGTTCTCCACGACACGCCCGAGCAGCGCCAATGGATCCTCGCCAGAGCGCCGGGCGACGTTCATCACGGTGTTGATGCGGTCTTCGGCGTGCCCCGGAATTTCGACCCACAGATCGCGCGGAATGCTCACCAAGCCGAGGGCATTGCTGCCTTCGTCGAACACGGCCACCACAATCGTGTCCGACAGGCCCGCGCCGCCACCAAATGGTCGGCGATCGAGGCCTACGAGCAGGTAATTGTCGGTATATTCGAAGGGTGGAGTCGTGGTGCGAACAGCTGGGATCGGCGGCGCAGGAGCGCCCGCATCCGGCGCGGCGAGCGCAGAAGGGATGGCTGGCGTGGTCGGCTGCGGAGCCACCACCGCGAGTTGCGCGCTCGGAACTCGCGGCATCGGCGCCAATAGCGCTCGACGATAGGGCCGCGCCGAAAGAAAGTGCCACGAGCTCCACGCAGCGAGTGCGACCACAGTCGCGATGATTGCCAGCCGACGCCCTCTTGTTGTCATCGCACGCTGCCATTGCAACGCCCAGGCCAACGGCATCTAGACTGCGGATGATGGCGACGTACGCGCCGGAGGAAGAGCTCGGCCCAATTCGTGCACTGGTTGCAGCGCTCGGAGCCGCGTTCATCTATCTGCTGATCCGCATCTTCGGCCGTGCTCCACCTGCACTATCGGATCGAGCTGAGCATGTCGAACAGCAACTTACACACGACAGAAAGCACGACGACCGTGACCACCACTTGAACGAAACGGTCGCCCTGACGCAAGGCCAAGCGAGCGCCGAGCCGCGCGCCGAGCATGTTCGCCATTGCCATCGGCAGCGCCACTTGCCACCAGATCGCCGAGCGCCACGCGAAGAGCAGGAAGGCCGCCAGATTCGAGCCCAAGTTGACGACTTTGGCGTTGCCCGAAGCGTACAGCGGTGAGTCGCCAAACAGCGTGACGAACAGCACGATCAACAGCGAGCCAACGCCCGGACCGAAGAATCCGTCGTACGTTCCGAGTGACAACGCGATCAGCGCGAGCGTCAGCTTGGGGTGCGCAAGCGGCGTCTTTCTCACGCGAATGCGCGAACGAAACAGCATGAACGCGAGCGCAAACAGCAGCAGCACCGCGATGATCGGGCGCAGGGGCTCTGGACGCATCGAGAGCAACAAGCGCGCGCCAATCAGCGACCCCAGGAAACCGAGCGCAAACCCCAAAGGAGCGCGCTGACGATCGAGCCCGCCACGCCGAAAAAACGTCACGAAAGAGGCCAGCGCACCCGGCGCGGCTTGCCCTTTGTTCGTCGCCAGCGCGAGCCCGGGCGGAAGACCGGCAGCAAGCAACGCCGGCACCGTGAACAGCCCGCCCCCGCCCGCGACCGCGTCGACGAGGCCAGCCACGAACGCCGTGCCCGACAGCAGCGCGAGCAGCAACGCCGAAGGCGCAGTCACGCGACGTCGCTGCGCAGCGAATGGCGCAGACCGCGATTGGCCATCACTGCCAGCATCACGATCACGATCAGCACCGAGCTGAGCACGTATGGGTATTCCGCCCGCACCTCGTACAACCCAGTCCCCGCGAGCGGGCCGAGCATTCTGCCGAAGCCGAGCGCAGAGCTATTGAGCCCGGCGACTACACCTTGATCGTCTTCACTGACTCCGAGCGACATGCCCGCGGTCACGCCGGGCACCGCCAAGCTTTGTCCGAACGCTTGAGCCGCGAGCGCAAGGGTGAGAAAGCCGAAGCGATTGGCGAACACCAGCAACAGATAGCCGAGCAGCGCGACGGGCATGCCGATCGCCATTAGGCGCAGTGGAGACCACTTGTAGCGGCGCACCAAGAACCCTTGAGTGAACACCGCGACTAGGCCGTACACGCCGAGCGCCATGCCGACGGTGCGCGGAGTGGCTTGATTCGAGAGCTGTAGGCGATCCTGATAATAGAAGCTGATCGTCTGCTCCATGGCCACGGACGCGAGGCTGAGGGTGAACCCCACCGCGAGCAATGGCCAGACCAAACGCGCCACGTGAGCCGTGGACTTGGGCGGTTCTTCACTCGCTTGGCGCTGGGATTCCGGAAGAAAGAACCAGACGAAGGCGAAGTTCAAAAACGCGAGCGCCGCAGAGAAGTAGACCGCTGACAGCAAGCTGATCAGGGAGAATGCGGCGCCGATGAGCGGGCCGAAAATCACGCCCAGGCCGAACGCAGCGCCGATCATGGCCATGCCCGCGGTGCGATCGCGACGGCCCGTCATATCCGCCATGTACGCCTGCGCGGTGGGCAACGTGGCCGACGAGAATCCGCCGCCGAGCACGCGTGCTGCGAGCAATGCGCCGAACAAGAGCGGCGTGGGCCAGTGCGCGCGGCCGCCCCAATCAGCCAACAGCGCGAAGCCGAGGAAACTCACGCCGAACCCGAGCACGCCCATCAGCAAGACCGGCTTGCGACCGATGCGTTCGCTCAAGCGTCCCCATGCGGGACTGACCAGCACCTGCATGAGCGCGTAACTCGCCGAGAGCGAGCCCACCTGCAGCTCGCTCAAACCCAGCTCGCGTCCGAGCGGCGCAAGGATCGGAAACAAGACGCTCAGCCCCAAGATGCTGTTGAAGAGCGTGATGAAGAGTAAGCCCCTTGGGGACATGGCGACGCCGGGCGTAACTGAGTTACGAGATCTTTGACACAAGAAAGCTGTGCTACTGGACAAAAGTCTAGCCAAGGCCTAACAAACCCGGGCGATGACCCAGCCCGAGTCCACCGACACGCCGTTCGACCCCGTTCCCGTTTTGGCAGCCGAGCTCAACCTGCCGCGCGCCTCGGTCAGCGCGGTCGTTCAGCTGCTTGCCGAGAGCGCCACGGTGCCGTTCATCGCCCGTTACCGCAAAGAGGCCACGGGCGGGTTGGATGAAGTGCAGATCCGAAATATCGAAGAACGGCGCACTTATTTGGTGGAGATGGAAGCCCGCCGGAAGTCGATACTGGGTGAGATCCGAAGCCAGGGCAAGCTCACCCCCGAGCTCGAAAAGAAGCTCGTCAACGCCGCGACCAAGGCCGAGCTCGAAGATCTGTACCTGCCGTTCAAGCCCAAGCGCCGCACCCGCGCCACGATTGCCAAAGAGCGAGGCCTCGAGCCGCTCGCCAATCTGATTTGGGGCCAGGGCCGTGAAGGCTCTCCGAGCACCAGCGCGCAAACCTTCGTCAACGCCGAGAAGGAAGTGGCGGACATCAACGCGGCGCTGGCCGGGGCGCGCGACATCTGCGCCGAGCGCATCGCGGAGGACCCAGAGGTGCGCAAGCACACTCGTGAAGCCTACGTGCGTGACGGTTCGATCCGCGTCGGCAAGACCAAAGATTTCGAAGACAAGACCACCAAGTTCGATAGCTACGCGTCGTTCGAGGAGCCGATCGCCAAGATCCCGTCGCATCGCTACTTGGCGATTCGCCGCGGCGAGACGGAAGGCGTGCTGCGCGCAGGCCTCACGGTCGATGAGAGCAACGTGGTGCCGTTCATCGAAAAGCACGTGAAGCTCGACAGCTCATCGCCCTGGGCTAGTGAACTCTCGAGCGCGATCAAAGATGGCGTCGACCGCCTGCTCTTGCACTCGGTGCAGGTGGACGTGCGGGTCGAGCTCAAGATGCAGGCAGACAAGGGCGCAATCGACGTATTCGCGCAGAACTTGCGTGAACTGCTGCTGGCCGCGCCGTTCGGTACTAAAACCGTGCTCGGCATCGATCCCGGGCAGCGCACCGGTTGCAAGTGCGCGATCGTCGATGAAACCGGCAAATTGCTGGAGCACGAGACGATCTACCTGGTTCAGGGCGACGCCGCGCTGGAACGCGCCCGCCAGTCGCTGCGTGCGCTGTGTAAGAAGTACCCCATTGTCGCCGTCGCGGTCGGCAACGGCACGCATGGTCGCGAAACGGAAGCCTTTGTCCGTGATCTGCTGAAGGAAGAGGGGCTGATCGCGAATCCCAAGCCGTTGTGCGTGCCGGTCAGCGAGGCAGGCGCGAGCATCTATTCGGCGAGCGACGTGGCACGTGAAGAGTTTCCGGATCTCGATCTGACCGTGCGTGGCGCGGTCAGCATCGCGCGTCGCTTGCAAGATCCGCTCGCTGAGTTGGTCAAGGTCGATCCCAAGAGCATCGGCGTTGGGCAATATCAGCACGACGTATTTCAGCCGTTTTTGGCCAAGAAGTTGGATGAAGTGGTGGAGAGCTGCGTGAACAGCGTGGGCGTGGAGGTCAACCTCGCCAGCGCTCCCCTGCTCTCGCGCGTCGCCGGCATCGGGCCGACGCTGGCCAAGAAGATCGTCGCCTATCGCAATGAAAAGGGCGCCTTCACCAGCCGCAGCAAATTGCTGGAAGTGCCCGGGTTCGGCCCGCGCACGTTCGAACAAGCGGCGGGCTTCTTGCGTGTGCGCGGCGGTGAGCATCCGCTCGACGCCAGCGCGGTACACCCCGAGCGCTACGCGCTGGTCGAGAAGATGGCCGCGGATTTGGGCGTGCCGGTGGTCTCGATGATTGGCAATCGCGAGCTACTCGATCGCCTCGATCCGAAGCGCTATCAGGCCGGAGACGTCGGTTCGTTCACGTTGAACGACATCTTGAGCGAGCTCAAGAAGCCGGGCCGCGATCCGCGCGCCACGTTCGAGCCGCCCAAGTTCCGCGATGACGTGCGCACGATGGAAGACCTGAAGACCGAAATGGTGCTGGAAGGCGTCGTCACCAACGTGACCGCGTTCGGCGCGTTCGTGGACATCGGGGTCCATCAAGACGGGCTAGTCCACGTCTCGCAGCTGGCGGATCGCTTCGTCAAAGATCCGAACGAGGTCGTCAAAGTCGGCGACAAACTCAGTGTGCGAGTGTTGGAGGTCGATCTCGTACGCAAGCGCATCGCGCTCTCCGCCAAACGCGGTAGCGACGCGCAGGTCGGTGGCGCGAGCGGTGCTCGCCCCGCGCCGGGCCCGGGCGGCGGCCGTCCCGAACAAAATCGCGATCGGCGCCCCCAACAAAACCAAGGACGCCAGCAAGGTGGCGGCAAACCGCAACCCGCCGCCCAAGGCTTCACGAACAACCCGTTCGCGGCGCACTTCAGCAAGTAGGCGCGGTCCCAATCGGAGAGCTATGCGCGGCTCAGGCCGCGCACTGCAATCCACATCGCGAGCCAGGCCAGGCCCAGGCTCGCGTGACCCAAGAGCACGTGAGTAGGATTGCCGTTGCCGCAATGCAACTCGAGCAGCAGATTTGCCGATAGACCAAGCCCGGCCGCGCTCAGACACACCGTACGCAACGCCGGCTTGTCAGCGCGATCGAACGCCCAGAGCAGCAACGCAACTGGCAGGGTGAGTAGCGCGCCGTAGCCGAAGCAGCTGAGCGCGCCCTCGGCACCAGCGTGACGACTGATTTCGGTAGCTGGCGCGAATCCGGCCAAGATCGGCACGGCGAGCGCGAACCCGAGCAGCGGCAAATAATCGCGAAGCGGCTCGCGACGCGGTAGCTCGGACAGCGTCTTTGCGAAGGCCAACGCAATGGCGACGAAATAGACGCACAGCAGTAGGCCTACGCGCGCCATCGGGTACTGCGCGAAATCCGGCCGCTGTCTGAGTAGCCCGCCGGCAATCACGACAAGCAACACCGGCAACAGCGAAAACAAGAAGCGCGCGCGCGAGGGCCGCGAACGAAGCCACGCGCGAGGTCCAGTTTCCCGCCCGAGCTCTTGCTCGAGCTGGCCGAAGAAGTCAGTCCCCCGTCGGGGATCACGAAGCGCGTCCGACATGGGCAGCGCCGCGCTGGCCTGTGCGGCCAGGCCGCGTCCCAGCTCGGCGTCCTGCTCGAACAACGCTTTGCATTGCGGGCAGCCCGCTAGGTGTGCATCGAGCTGCGCGCCGGAGAGCGGGGAGCCGCTGATGAAAGAGTCGCGAACTTGCGAGCAGTCCATCACTTGCTCTCCGCCACGCTGGGTTTGCCCGCGTGCACTTGCTCGGGATCGGGAACGCCGTCACCGAGCCGCGCGCGCAACGCGACGTACCCGCGATGCGCGCGCACTTTGACCGCCGCCACCGTCGAACCAACGGCTTCGGCGACCTCCGGAAAGCTCAAGCCGCCGAACCAATGTAGTTCGATCACCTCACGCTGCTCGGCGGGCAACATGCGCAGCGCGCGCTCCGTTTCGCGCGCCGCGTCGGAACGCTCTTGCCCGCGCGGTCCCTCGAACGGCTCCGCCACGCGCTCGTCGTCGAGCGAGGTTTCGTAGCGGCGCTTGTTACGCCTGAAGTACTCGCGCTTGAGGTTCAGCGCGATGGTGAAGATCCAGGGCTTGAGCTTGCGCCCCGGCTCGAAATCCAAGCGGCTGCGATGCAGGTGGAGAAAGGTCTGCTGCACCAAGTCATTCGCCTCTTCGGGGCTGCGCAGATCGCGGGCCATGGCACGCTGCAAGAGCGGAGTGTAGCGCTGAAACAACTCGCGAAAAGCCGCCTTGTCGCCGGCAATGTACGCCGCCATCAGCTCCTCGTCACTGGACACGGGCGCACTATAGCCAGCATTGCCCAGGGCAACGCAAACGCTAACCATTTCCCCAGTGCCGGCTATACTCCGACGGCGCGGCAGGACCGCCCGGAGAAAGAGTAGGGCAACCAGCATCGCCCTTGCCGTGTCGGCCTGACTCGCTGCCAGCAGCTGCAGCGAAGCCCGCTGGGTGGTCGCGCGCGGGTTCGGTCGCGCGCGCTGGTTTACCCGAGAGTGGCTCGAACGCTTGAACTACGACGATGAAGCGCCGCGGTGACGAAACTCACTCGAGCACGAGGAAGCGTGCGGCGCTGTGCGCGCGGGGGCGTTGCCTGACGGTGCGAAAGTAGCGCTCGTCTTCATAGTAAGCGCGCGATTGATTCGCAGACCAATCGGGCACGCCGAGTACCGGCAACGGCGCGAGCAGACCGGGTTCGCTCAGAAATTCTGGCAGACGTCGCGCGAGTGACGCATCGATGAAGAGTCGAAATTCGGAATCGCAGAGGAGCAGGTGTTCGCGAGTGATCCGCGCAAACAGCGCCATCCCCATCAAGCGCGGATGCGGCTCACGCAGGGAGTCGAGCAAGCCGTGACCAAAGGCCAGGAAGCGCGTCGTTTGGCTCAGCTCCGCGCGCCGCTCCCAAAACACTCGAACCCAGTCGAGCGCCGTCAGCGCCTCGAAAAATGTCGGTTCGCTGCTCAGCACGAGCACGCCCGATTCATCGAGGTGCGTTGCCGCGTTCTTGCGCGGGTCGCGTGCGGCCGGATCGCCGGCTAGCTGCGTGCAATGAATTGCGGTCTTGACGGCCGGGAAATGCAGCCACATCAGCCCACCGAGCAGATCGTGAAACGAGTGCAAACGAGTCGGAATCAGCCTTGTCCGCGCGAGCAAGCGGTCGAAACTGCCCGCCTCCAGCAGCTGCGCGCGATCTTGCTCGGCAAAGCCGAACCAAGGCGGCAGCGCGCTCGGTAGATCGTGTGTCAGCCCACGCAACTCATGGGGAGCGGGAAAATGATCGAGTGCGAGCAAACGCGAACGCACGCTCGGATCGAGAACGGCAAATGCCGGATGATCGAAGCTGTGCGCAGGAACGCGCTCGGCTAGCGTCATTTTTCCGCGGGCATTTCGAAATGGACGCTGGCCCCACCGTCAGCGCGATTCTCCGCCCAGGCTCGCCCGGCGTGAGCTCGCGCAATGCGCTCGACCAGGGAAAGGCCCAAGCCCAGCGACGACGAGCCATCCCCTCGGTAGAAGGCGTCGAAGACGCGTCCGAGCGACTCTTTGGGAAACCCGGGGCCACGATCGGACACGGTCAAGCGCAGGTTTTCGCCGCTCAACGACAGCTGCACGCCATCCACCCCTGCCCCGTGCTTTTGGGCATTTTCGAGCAAATTGCACAGCGCCCGATCGAGCAAGGTGGGGTCGCCCTTGATGTGCACGTTCGGCGCGTCGTTGCGGAGCAAGCTCGGATCTAGCCCGGCACGCTCGAGCGCGCGCGACACGATCACGCACGGCTCCAGCGATTGCAGCGTCAAAGTTCCGAAGTCGAGCCGCGAATTAGCCAGCAGCTTTCCGATCAGATCATCGACCTCGGCGATCTCGCGCTCCACTTTGTCGAGCGTGACGGAGTCGGCGGTGCTGCGTAGCAGCTCGGTGAGCACGCGCAGCCGAGCCAGCGGGCTCCGGATTTCGTGCGAGACGGCCGCGAGTAGCTCGCGCTGATCGTTCAATTGGCGCTCGATGCGCCGGGCCATGTCGTTCACGGCGTCGGCCAACACGCCTACCTCGCCCATGTGATGTCGGCCGAGCCGCACACGGCTGACCAAATTGCCCGAGCCGATCTCGCGTGTGACGCGAATCAAGTCGGACAGCGGGCGAGTGAGCTTGCGCGCCAGTGCGCCCGATGCACCCCAAAGACTCAAACAGGCGGCGGCGATCGCCAACACGAAGGTGAGGCCAGGCACTCGGCGGCGCTTGTCGATACACACTTCGAGCGCGCCCAGCTTGCTGGCACCACGCAGAATCGGCACCGTAAATTCCGGCTTGCTGCAACCGGGTCCGATTTGCTCGACCGGATTCTTCGCGGCATCGCGCAGCGTCAAATCCACCTCGAACGCCTTGGCGATTTCTTCGGCCAAGCCGTGGCGCTCCGCCGGCTGATCCCAAACCCGCTGAAAACGCTCACCGATGAAGCGCTGGATGCGCGCGACGTCGCTCTCCATGCTGGAGGCATCTGGACGCAATGCACTCACGACGCCACTGACGACCATACCCGTAAATAGGATGGTGACGCCGAGCCACATGAACAGTTGGCGATGCAGGCGGGCGCGTACGAAGCGCCGAAATCTCATTCCGAACCCTTCGCCATCACGTAGCCGACGCCGCGCACGGTTTTTATCAGGCGCGGCGGATCATCCAGCAGTTTTTTCCGCAAGTGCGAGATATGCACGTCAACGGTGCGATCGCTGACGGTAACGTCACTTCGCCCCGCGTGCTCGAGCAAGCTCGCCCGAGGCACGACTCGCCCTGCGCGGCGCATCAGGGCGAGCAAGAGGTCGAATTCGATGCCAGTCAAGTCGGCAATCTTTCCGTCGACCGTGACTTGTCGGGCTCCGACGTCGAGACTGACGCCGCCGACGTTCAGGTGCTCCTTGCTCGGATCGAGCTCCGTGCGGCGTAGAACCGCGCGCAGTCGCGCGAGCAACTCGCGCGGGCTGAACGGCTTTCCGAGATAGTCGTCCGCGCCCAATTCGAGGCCGACCACGCGATCGGTCTCGTCGCCCTTGGCGGTGAGCATGATCACCGGCAAGCGGCTCTTCTCGCGGATTTTCTTGAGCACCGATAGCCCGTCCAAGCCGGGCATCATCACGTCCAAAAGCACCGCGTCGAAGGCGCCAGACTCGAGCACCGACAAGCCCAGAGTGCCATTCGATGCGTGGCTCGAGCGAATGCCATTTTGCGTCAAGTAGCTGTCCAGCACTTCGAACAGCCGAACGTCGTCATCGATGACCAGCACGTGAACCGACATGAGCGGGGAGGCGGAGCGTACCACCGCCTCCCCCGCCGTGTCAGGCGCCAGCCACTCGCCGCTAGTGAAGAGCGCGCTCACGGCGTGTTTTCGGCGTGGGACGCATGATTTCGCGAGCGCTCAGCCGCGCGTGTGCACACGTCCGCGATGTGATCCTCGAACGCCTGCCGCCGTTCGAGGGAATGATAGTGACAGCCGTACATGCCGGAGGCAAAGCCGCCGACCGCACCCAGCGCGAGTACGAAAATCAAAGCCTTGCGTCTCATGTGCTTCTCCTCAGCAAAACGCCCCGTAGCCACGCGCAAATGGCCCAGCTTCGATCAGCTCGGCCAAGATCCGACGCTGCCGTTCATCCAAGGTTTCGTGCACCTTACTGAATGAATCGAGCGCGTTCTGGCGGACGCGATCGATCACGCGATCCTGGCGTTCGAACAGCCCATCGATTGCGCCGCGATCCAGCGTTTCACCGCGGATGGCTTGCGCGACGTCAGCGCGCGTTGCGTGCAGTTCCGAGCGCGCGTCCCGCACCTCGTCGAACAGCGTGTCGACCGCCTCGCGAATCACCTTCTCTTGACCAGGCGTCGTGTCCAACCGATCGAGCAAGCGATTCAAAATGAAACGCCCACGGCCAAATCGAAAGCCGCGTCCGCGATGCCCACCCGCGCAATAGTGTCTTTCGTGATGATGACGAGCAAAAGTCGCAGTCAAACCCAGCAAACAGGCAGTACCAAACAGAAAACCAAACATTTCTCAGC
>Ga0164309_10000675_pt1 | contig 18114 bp, 17 predicted proteins | sample Whisoiple_247_MG_FD_109984 | JGI IMG/M metagenome (GOLD analysis project Ga0164309, IMG submission 109984) | Soil microbial communities amended with fresh organic matter from upstate New York, USA - Whitman soil sample_247_MG | ecosystem: Environmental > Terrestrial > Soil > Unclassified >...
CTCCACCGGTGGAGTCGCGCCGCGCATCCCCACGCCCGCCGGCCCCCTCAGGGCCAGAAACCTCGACAAGCGTCTTTGTGTAGAATCATCAGAGCCGCAGAGGCCGCAGAGATCTGAGAGAGATTGGGGTTGGTGCTGTTCGGCGCTTACCGTCCCAGTGGAGACGAAGTTCGTCACAGTTTGAATCAGAAATCTCTTCTGGTCTCTGTGGCCTCTGCGGCTCGGCGGTTCAATCTCAGGGCTCGAGCTGCGACGACCTTGTTTTCCAATTCCGCGTGTGCGCTGACGCAAGGGGCATCGAACTGGGTGGATTTCTCCCTGAGCGCACTGGGACGGCCGCGTAAACCAAACAAAAGTTTACCTGGGTTTGGCCATCGACCGCGGAGCGTTTTCGGTGGCGCGCCGCTGCGCGCATTCGGCGGGTCAGGCGACGGCTTTGCGGAGTGCGGCGGGTTGGGGATCGCGGACGACGAAGACGGAGCAGGGCGCGTGGTTGACGACGCGGGTGGCGGTGGTGCCGAGGACGCGATCGAGGCCGCCGTAGCCGTGGGAGCCGATGATGAGCAGATCGGCTGCGTGAGCCTGGGCGGAGAGGCACAGCGCTTCCCACGGTGTTGCGACGACGACCTCGAGCACGCAGCGTGCGCGGAGGTGGTCGCTCAGTCGTTGGGCACTGCGCTCGAGGCCCGCAAGAGCCGCTTGTTCGAGATACTCCTTCACCGTGTGGGTTGGATCGAGCCAGGCCGCGGCGGGGATTTCTGGAGGGATCCCCACCGCGCGCAAGAAGATCAGGCTCGCGTCGAAGCGCACCGCTAGGTCTTGGGCCGCGGCCAGCACGGACGGTTCGCGTGGCGAACCGTCTAGTCCAACTAGGAGGCGACGGACGTTCATGCTGGTTCCTCGAATGCTGATTCAGTGCGCAAGGCGCGTGTGCAGGAGATCCGAGAATGCGCGACAGGCGTCGACCGTGGTGAAGATGCCGACCACCTTGCCGTTTTGGGTGACGATCGCCGAGCCGTATTTGTTCTCGGCCATGGACGACACGACTTCGTCGAGCGCCGCGTCGGGCGATACTTGATACGGGTCTTGCGTCATGGCTTCGCCCACGCGCACCGTTTGCGGATCGACGTCCTTCAACGTCTCGACCATGTTCAAATCGCGGTCCGAGACGAGGCCGACGATTTTGGAGCCGCGCAGGACCGGCAAGTGCCGGATCCGATGCTCGCGCATCAAGCGATGCGCGACGGACATCGGCTGATCCTCGCCAATCGTGTGCGGGCTGGTGGTCATGTACTTCTGTACCGAGGGAATGGCTTTGCTCATGGTTTCACCTGAAGACGAGCGGGAAATTGGACTCGCCGCCGCTGCGATCGGATTGATGATAGGTATGTCGACGGCCATGGTGTTCGCGGTGTTGTTCACACCAGAACTCTTTGCCGTTGCTCACCAAGCGCGCTTGCACGCACTCCGTACAAGGCGGCGCGATTGCCAGTTCTGGCTGTGGTTCCGGGGGCGCGGGGATGACGAGCACCGGACAGCGTGCGTTGCGCACGGTGCCCTCGGCGACCGAGCCCAGCAATAGGCGCTCGAGCCCCTTCTTGTTGCGAGTGCCCATCACGATCAGATCCGCTTCGAGATGAGCCGCCAATTGGACGATGGCGTGCGCCGCGGCGTCGATGACCGCGTGCGAAACCAGGCGAAAAGACACCGGTGCGCTGGGATGCGCCAGGCTGAATTTCTGCAGCTCTTGCTCGACGTGCGCTTTGAGTCGCTTGAGTGCGGTCGCCAAGAGCGGAGTTTCGTTGAGCGGTGCGTAGGCCGAGATCATGCCGCCGGGATCTTCACCGGATAGCGGCAAAGCCGACAGTACGTGAACTTCCGAAGTGGCTCGCTGGGAAGCCTGCGCAAAGGCTTCGTGCAAGGCGCGGTCCGCTTGCTCCGAAAAGTCGACAGCGACCAGCAAGATGTATGGTTTGTTCGTCATCTCGTCCTCCTGCTGTTTCGGAATTGCATCGCTCGTGCCAGGTCTAATTGCGCTCAATCACCGCGTTTGTGCGAGCGTTCGGCGCAGCGTCTGCGTTCACGCGCAAACGCTGCGCCGCGCTGATCGCTCAGCGCGCACCGGCAGCGCCGTGAACGGTGAGCACCGGCACAGGCGACAGGCGCACGACCTTCTCCGCGACGCTGCCGAGCAGCGCGCGCTCGATGCCTCGCCGGCCGTGGGTGTCCATGACGATCAGGTCCGCTTTGATTTCCTTTGCTGCGGCGAGCACTTCTTCCCAGGCTGAGCCTGAACGCAGCAGCGATTTCGCCGCTGGAAAGCGCTGCTTGAGCTCGGCGCTGGCTTCTTCCAAGCGTGCGATGGCCGCGTTTTCGATCGGCGCCACTACGTCCGTCGAGAGGTAGAGACCTGCGGCATAGGAATAGTCCGGAGCTTCCCAGCTGTGCATGAGCGTCAGCTCGGCGCCGAACTTCTCGGCAATACCGAGCGCGAGCTCGAGCGCGCGTTGCGAGCTGTCACTGAAGTCACTGGCGACCAGGATTCGTTCGAATGTCATGCTCGGGAATCGAGCAAGAAGTGCACCCGCGAGGGTAGGCAAGTCACTCGCTGGGCTGCGCCAAGACCTTCGCTACGGCTCGAATGATCTCAGCCAGGGCGTCGTCGTCGTCGCCGCCCGTGGCTGTCAGCTCGGCCGCCTCCGGTGCTTCATACGCGGAGTCTGCGCCAGGTAGCCCTTGAACCTGGCCGCCGGCGGTTTGGGCGTACAGTCCTTTGCCATCGCGCGCTCGGCATTCTTCGAGGGGTGCGGTCATCCACACCTCGAGGAAGTGTGGCGCGCGTTCGCGAATGCGATCGCGGAACGCGCGACGGTTGGCCGTCGCGGGGACTAAGACGATCAGGCCCTGCTCTGCGAGCTCGAGTGAGAGTTCTCCGAGAGTCAGGTAGAAGTCGTTTCGCTCGCTGTTCGAGTAGCCGGGGGTGGGATGCAAGAGTGAACGCACCCGATCCCCATCGAGCATGCAGCACGCGACGCGCTTCTCGACCAAGCTCAGCTGGACTCGCCGAGCCAGGCGGGATTTCCCGGAGGAGGGTAGACCGGTGAACCAGACAATCGCGCCGCGCATTACGGCCTCAGTCGCGGAGCGCGAGTTTCAGGAAGTCGCTTTCCGTGAGGATGCCGGCGATCTTTTTGCCCTCGACCACGACCAAACACCCGATCTTGTGTTTCAGCATGATTTGCGCTGCTTCGGTGAGCGGGGCGTCGGGCGTGATCGTCAAAACTTCGGCCTTCATGGCTTCTTTCAAAACCAGAACGTCCAGCGCCTGATCGCGGGCGTGCGTGCCGTAGCCTAGTGCCCGCAAGAGCCCGCTGTGGAATAGGTCACGCTGGCTGACAATCCCTGCCAAGAAGCCTTCGTCGTCGACTACGGGCAAATGCCGAATGCGTCCGAGCTTCATGATGTCATCGGCCACGGTGAGCTTTTCGTTGCGATCGAGGGTCACCACGTCTTTGGTCATCAGATCTCTGACGAGCATTGTTTTCGTGTCCATGGCCCAAAGAGGAGCAGGGATCGTGCCAGCGTGAATCAACGGCAATGCTTTGGGGGACGCGCAAGAATTGCGCGGCCACGCCGCCCGGGCGCAACAATCGAGGCAAATCGCCCTGTGGTCTGTTTCATGCAATTTGCCCCATCAAGGAGCGAACGCGATGACCATCGTTTGTGGAACCGACTTCTCCGACAGTGCTGAGCAAGCGGCTCGAGCGGCCGCAAGCATCGCCCGTTGCTCGAATGAACGGCTCGAGCTCGTACACGTGCTCGCCGATCCGGCGGCCGCCGGGATCCCGGCGCTTGGCGCATTCTTTGCGCCTCTGCAAGAGCTGCTCTCCGAACTCGCGACCAAGCTCAGTCGTGAATTCTCGATTCGAGTCAATCCGACCGTACTCGAGGGACCGGCCGACGAACGGCTCGTGGACTTCGCGCGCACCGGTAAAGCGCGCTTGATCGTGGTCTCTTCGCTCGGGGCTCGCAAACAAGAGCATTGGCGCGTGGGGAGCGTGGCCGAGCGCGTGCTGCAACGTTCGGACATTCCCGTGCTGGTCGTTCGCGAAGCCGCCAGCATCGCGGAGTGGGTGGAAGGGGTGCGGCCACTGCGCATTCTATTGGGTGTCGACCTGGGCGAGAGCGCGCGTGCAGCGCTGCGTTGGGTCGAAACCTTGCGCCAGATCCGACCCTGCGACGTACGCATCGTGCAAGTGGCCTGGCCTATGGGCGAACACGCTCGTTTCGGAGTGAAGGGCCCGATCGAGCTCGAAGGGTTGCGTCCCGAGTTGCACGCCTTGCTCGAGCGAGATTTGCGCGCCTGGGCTGGCTCCGTGGCAGGCGAAGGAGAGGTTTCGTTCTCGGTCAGCGGATGCTGGGGACGAACCGATGAGCAGCTCGCTCGGCTGGCCCAAGAGCAGAGGGCCGATCTGCTCGTGGTCGGGACTCACCAGCGTGCGCTGGTCGCGCGTGTCTGGCAGGGCTCCATTTCTCGGGGCGTCGTGCATCGCTCGTCGTGCAACGTCGCGTGTGTTCCGACGCAAGCCGCCAGCGCGAGTGACAAGGCAGAGATCGTACGCTTTCGGAGCGTGCTAATCCCAACCGATTTCTCGACCTTGGCGAATCGCGCGTTAGGGGCGGGCTATGGCCTGCTTCCTGAGGGCGGTGTCGTTCACCTGCTGCACGTGCTGACGCGCGAGCGAGCGGATGCACCGCCTGATCTGGAAGAGCGCTTGCGAGCGCTCATCCCCGCCGGGGCCGTGGCGCGCGGCATCGAGACTCGGGTTCACGTCGTCGACGACTCCGAGCCTTGGTCTGGGATCTGGCACGCTGCGTCGCGTCTGGGTGTGGACGCCATTTGCATGTCTACTCACGGTCGCTCGGGAGCGGCTCGCGTGCTGCTCGGATCGCAAGCGCGGGAAGTGGTGCAGCGTGCGCGGCAACCGGTGTTGCTGGTTCGCACTGACGTCGCATAACGCCCGGCAGCGGGCTAGGCGCGTAGAGCTCGGTCGAGCTGCGCGCCAGCCCGCGCCGCCAATGCCATGGCCGTCAGCACGGGGTTCTTCTCAGGCCCCGTGGTGAACACGGCAGAGTCCGCGATCACGACGTTGGGCGCACCATGCACGCGCGAGAACCCATCCACGACGCCAAATGCCGGCGATTCGTGCATGCGACAGGTGCCGCCGTAGTGCACCGAATTGCCAGGCACTTCCACGTGAAATACCCGCAAGCGCGGCGCCCAGCCCGCTCGCTCGAGGCACGCGAGCAGCTCGTCTTTGGCGCGTTCGAGTTCGCGGACGGCTCTCTCGGGGTAGCGCAGCGAGAACAGCAGCGGCGAGCGCGCGCCTTGCGCGCGGCGCGGACCGACGGCGACGCGGTCGTCACGTGTCGGAATCATCGTGCCGAACACGCTGAATCCGAGTCGACTGGTCTGTCCGGGATGCCCAGTGAGCAGCGTGCGAGCCATGTGCGACGCGGCGTTCCACTGCATGCAGGCAGCTGCATACAGCGGGTCCGAGCGATCGAGTGCGGCTCGAGTGACGTAGCTTGCCGGCGCGAGCGAAACTCGTCGTCCCAGGTCTACGACAATTTTCGCCAGCGGGTGGTCGTGTAGATACCGCCCGAGCACTCCATGACGATTGCCGAGGCCCTCGGGAAACTCGTCGCTCGTCGATTCGAGCAGAATTTGGGCACTATTGACTGCGCCTGCGGCGAGCACCACGGCTCGACACGGGATCCGCAGCGGCTCGCCAGTCCGAGCGTTGCGGCAGTGCACGGCGACCACGCGCTGCTCGTCGTTCGACCACTCGAGACTCTCGGCGCGCGTATCGAAACGCACCGAGAGTCCGCCTTGCTTCGCAATCGGTTTGATCAGCCGCGTATACGCGTTGAAGGCAGTTGCAGAGCGCGTGAGGATGGTTTCGGACCCGTAGGCGTAGGGCATCGCAACCAGATCGCGACCCTCGCTGCACACTTCACGCTCGACGGCTTGCCATTCGGGTCCCAAGGACCAATGGTCTCGAAACCGCCCCGCGGGAAGGCTCGCCACGTCGTTTGCGGCGCCCGTGATGTGTAGTAGCGGTTCGACGCGATCGTACCAAGGAGCGAGGTCGGCGTAGCCGAGCGGCCAGCGGTATTCGACGCCAGCGCGCGCAGCATCCTCGAAGTCGTCCGGAGAAAAACGCGGAACGGCGCACGCCCAATGATTCGACAATCCGCCGGGCGCGAGCTGTTCGAATAGCTCGGCTTTGGGATCGCCGGTCATCGTGAGATCGGGGCGACGAGCCAGAGCGGGACGAATTTTGGCGAAGGTGAGGCCGCGCAGGCGAGCCGTCAGGCCGAGGCGTGCGGTCGCCGAACCCGCTTCGAGCACCAAGGGCTCGTGCCCCGCTTCACTGAGCACTACGGCGGACGCGGCCGCTGCGGGTCCGGTGCCAACGATCACGACCCGCTCGGCTTCATTCATGGGTTGCCCGCTCAGCGAGGATCGTGCCAGCAAAGGAGCGCGGCTGGGACGCGCAAATTCGCCGGGCGGTCGCGCAGAATCTGCGCGGATCAGGGCAAATCGCGCGCATTTTGCGTCGAACTTGCTGAATTACGCGCTGGCACTCGGTTTGCTTCGCCCGGAGCCCATGCAAGCAATTCCCGACTCGAACGAATCCGGCACCCGCTTCGTCCTGAACGATAGTCTGCGTAAAACCTATGCCGAAGAAGGGTTTCTGAAGTTCGAAGGGGTTATTTCCAAGTCGAAGTTGGCCGAGCTCAATCAACGCATCACCGATGAGTTCGCGGCGCAGTGCAGCCAAGGCCGATTGTTCGTGGGTGGGGGCACCGTGAGTGGGCACCTCAACTGCTTCCCAGGAGCCGAGTCGCGCTTCGTGTACGAGCAACTCCAGCACTCCGGGATCGCCGATTTGGTGCGGACGCTCTCAGCAGTACCGCTACGCGCGCCGAACATCGGTTGTAATCTCAACTTGCCTGGCAGCGCGCCGCAGAATGAGCATATCGATGGCTATCCGAACCAGCGGTTTTTGATCGTGAACGTTGCGGCCGTGGATACGAACCTCGATAACGGTGCGATGGAGATCCTGCGTGCTACGCATCGGACAGACTCCAAGTATTGGCAAATTTTGCTCGATCGCCCACGGCGACTGCGCCTCAGTGTGCGGCAGGGGGACGTGATTATTCGCACTTCGACGCTCTGGCATCGCGGCATGCCGAACCGCACGGACCGCCCACGGCCGATGCTCGCCTTCACTTGGGAAGACGGCGGGAGTGTTCGCGAAGATCCCTACGATATCCACGAGGGACGCATCACCTTCTTGCCGAATCGCTACGATACCGACCTGAAGAGTCGCATTCGTGAGCGTGCGCTCGTCGCACTGCCCGCGCTGGGCGCGGCTTATCGCGCAGCTCGCTCGCTTTTTTGAGCAGATCACCTGGCACAACGATTGCGTGAATTTGGCTCATGGCTGAGCAAACCATGCTGACGGTCGCCGCTGACGCACAGCTCGCGCGGCGCTTGGCGCAGGGGCACGCTCTCATTCGCGCCAAAGCGGCGCCTGACTTCCACGCAGAGCCCATCACGCTCGACCGAAAGGCGACGTCCGCTCAGGCCTTGTTCGTCGTTGCCAGCTCTTGCCTGCGGCAAATCGCGCTGAACCAACCGGGGGTGCTCGGTGGTTCCCGCGAAGGGTTGCATCAAATGCGCGTCGGTCTACGGCGTTTGCGAGCGGCGTTGTCGATCTTCGAGCGCACGCTGAAACCCGGCGAGTTCGACGACTTGAAGCGTGAACTCGTGTGGCTCACCGAAGAATTGGCCGGAGCGCGAGAATTCGACGTGTTGCTCGAGTCGCATCGAAAGTTCGACGAGACGCGAGCCGCGCTCGCTGGTGCGGCAGAACTGAGGAGCGAATTGACCCACCGCCGGCACGAGGCTTTTGCCGCTGCTGGGCGAGCGGTGGCGAGCGCGCGCTTCGAGCGCTTGATCGTCTCATCGGCCGTCGTTTTCTTGTCTCGCGCTGACGAGGACGGTGCGGGAGGACTGCCGGTTCGTGCTCTCGCGCGCCGCGCATTGAAGCGCCGCACACAACACGTGCTGGATGGCCTCGAAGGGTTCGAACAGCTCGACGTCCGTGAACGGCACCAACTACGCATTCGAGTCAAGAAGCTGCGCTACGGCACGGAATATTTTTCATCGCTCTTTGCGCATTCGCGCCGCGAGCAAGCGCGCTTCGTTCGCGTACTCGAAGCATTGCAAGAAACGTTGGGCCGACTGAACGACATCGCAGTGTTGCGAGCGATCGCCGCGAAGTGGGTCGATGAGGGCGCAATTTCAGCGCCCGTCAGCGCACGAACCGCGTTTGCCATGGGCGTATTCACCGAGAGTGAACAGGCCGGCGAGCAGTCGTGCGTTGCCGAGGTAGCTAAACTCCGCGTACAGCTTGCGAAAGCTCCGCGCTTTTGGCGCTGAAGCTCAGGCCTCGAGGCGAGGTTCGCCAGTTCGCGTTTCGGTACGCGGCTTGCTTAACCGTGGCTGTGAGGCCCCATGGAACCAACGATTCGCAAGGTCGGTCACGGGCTGAGCTCTGCTGAAGCTGCACAGCGCTTGTTGGAACTTGGCCCGAACGCGTTGCCCCCAGCCAAACGCGCTGCTGGGTGGAAGCGGTTTTTGAATCAGTTCAAGAGCGCGCTGATCTACTTGTTGCTGTTCGCGCTGGTCGTTGACTTGGCGACTTGGCTGCGTGCCGGCGCCGCGCGACTTCCGGTTGAAGCGCTGGCCGTCGCGGCGGTTTTACTGCTCAACGCTGGCCTCGGGCTGCTGCAAGAGTTCCGCTCCGAGCGTGCGCTCGAGGAGTTGGCTCGGCTTGGTGCGCCCAAGGCCTGGGTGCTCCGCGACGGAGTCCTCGCGCACGTGGACGTGTCGCAACTCGTCGTCGGCGATCGCGTGCGATTGGATGCCGGCGATCGCGTGCCGGCGGACGGCAACGCGGACAACGCCACCTTCTTGCGTGTCGACGAGTCGCTCTTGACCGGTGAATCTGTGCCGGTCGAGAAAGGCGAGGGAGACGAGCTATTCAGTGGCACGCTCCTGGTCCAGGGCAGCAGCGACTTGCAGGTGACTCGCACCGGACCTGCCAGCGCCATGGGGCGGCTTGCGGGCGCCTTGTCCGGGATACAAACCGGTAAAACCCCGCTCGAGCGCAGCATGGACGAGTTTGGGACGCGAATTGCTCGCTACGTGGGCGTGCTCAGCGTCCTGATCATCACCGCTGGTCTGCTGATCGACGGCCTCGGGCGTTTCGATCACGTGCTGATGTTCGCCGTCGCGTTCGCAGTCGCGATTGTGCCCGAGGGCATGCCGGCAGTGGTCACGCTGGTGCTGTCGTTCGGTGTGGAGCGGATGGCGCGCAGGAACGCCGTCGTACGGCGGTTGTCTGCCGTCGAAGCGCTAGGTGCGGTCACCGTGATCGCCTCGGACAAGACCGGCACGCTCACGCAGAACCGCATGTCGGTCGGCGAACTGAGCGCCACAGACGAGGACGAGGCGCTCAGGGCGCTAGCGCTGGCCAACGACGCCGATCACGCCAGTTCTGCCGGCGATCCACTCGAGCGGGGCCTATGCGAATTCGTGCTGGCTCGCGGCACGGACATCGCGGCGATGCGCAGCGCTCATCCGCGAATTTCGAGCCGCCCGTTCGACGCGCGCTGGAAGTTCATGCGCGCGACGGTGGTGATGCCTACCGGGGAGCTCAAGAGCTACCTGAAGGGCGCGCTCGAGGTGATCCTCGAACGTGCGGTCCTGAGCGAAGCCGAACGAAGCCGCTGGCAGCACAGCGCTCGGCAGGCCGCAGAACGCGGTTACAAGGTCATCGGTTTGGCGTGTGGCGAGGGCGATCGTGAGGACGCCCTGAAATTCCTAGGTTTCGTGACCCTGTGGGACCCGCCCCGCCCAACGGCTGCGGCAGCCGTGAGCGACGCGCGGGCGGCGGGGATCGCCGTGATGATGCTGACCGGTGACCACCCAGCCACCGCTCTGGCGATCGCCGAGACAGTCGGTATCACTTCGCCGCGCGCGTTGACGGGCAGCGATGTCGAACGAATGACGGACGGCGAGCTGGCGTTGGCGCTCCGCGATGTACGAGTTTTCTCGCGCCTGCTCCCGGAGCACAAGCTGCGCATCGTCACTGCGCTACAGGTTGCTGGTGAAGTCGTTGCCATGACTGGCGACGGTCTGAACGACGCGCTGGCCCTGAAGCAGGCGGATGTCGCGGTGGCTATGGGCGAACGGGGTAGCGAGGTGGCGCGCGAGGTTTCGGACCTGGTGCTGCTCGACGACGACTTTGCGACGATCGTGGCCGCCGTCGAAGAAGGTTGCATGATCTATGAGAATTTGCTGAGCTTCGTACGCTTCACGTTCTCTAGCAACGTGGCGCTTGCGGTGCTGGTGTTGGGTGGGGCCACGGGTTCGCTGCTGATGGACCTACGCGGGGTACACGGTTCACTTCTTTTGCCGCTCACCGCCCTGCAAATCCTGTGGATCAACTTCTTGGGTGATGGACCGACGGCCCTTGCGCTGTCCATGGATCGCTGTCAGAGCACGATGTCTCGCCCGCCACGTGCGCGAGATCGCTCGCTGCTTGACGCCAAAACCATTCGCTTCGTGTTCCTCGATGGCGTTGTGAAGGGCGCGCTCGGTCTCGGGTTGTTGGTGCTGATGCCGAGCCTCGGTAGCAGCCTCGCGGCTACTGCTACCAGCGTGTTCTTGTTCGAGTCGGTTGCCAAGCTGCTGAGCGCGTACCCGGCGCGCAAACTCGGTGGGCAGCAGTCTCGAAACGCGTGGTTGCACGGATCGGTGGTGATTGGCGTGCTGCTCGGGTTGGCGTGCATTGGGCTTTCGCCTTTGCGCGGCGTGCTCGGCCTCGTGACCCTGACGGTGCGTGAGCTACTCCTCGTCTTCGCGCTACTGATCGTCACTTGGGGCTCCGGGGAGCTCGCGGCACGTCTGGCTCGCGGATCTCGACCGCGGTCGTTGCGGGAAGTGCCGCTCGTCGGCTAAAACCATTCGGCTTGTTCTCCCGTGAAGGCAATGCACGCTCGGACAGCCAAAATCGTTGGCTTGCGGGCTACCTCGCCTTCGTGGGTGGCTTCGTCAATTCCAGCGGCTTCGTGCTGATCGGCACCTTCAGCTCGCACGTGACGGGCAACGTGGGGCGCCTCGCCAACGACGCGGCAACCGGGCAATACGCTGCGGCCGTGGCTGCGCTGACGTTGGTGTTGTGTTTCTTCTCGGGCGCGTTCGCGGCGAGCGTGATCATCGAGAGCCGGGTCCTCGGTGCGCCGCGAGCACGCGCGTATGCGTTGGCCTTGGCTACCGAGAGCGTCCTGCTGCTGCTCTTCACTTTGCTTTCGTCCGTGACTGTCACCGCACATCCCCGGGTACGAGACGCCGAAACTGCGCTGCTTTGCGCGGCAATGGGGCTGCAAAACGCGCTCGTATCTCGCCTCTCCGGCGCTGTCGTGCGCACGACGCACTTGACCGGCGTGATCACCGATCTCGGCATCGAGAGCGCTCGTTGGTTTCGCTTTTGGCGACGCTCGCTCTCTGAAGTGACGAAGCTGCCGCTGGTTCTTGGGCGCAACCCTGCCGAGCGACCCACTTCGGCAAAGGCGTTGTTGCTCGGCACGATCGCGGCAAGTTTCTTGGCGGGCGCGAGTTCAGGCGCCTATTCCGCGGTCCATTGGCAACACGCATCCATGTTGATCGCGGCTGCCGCGGTCGCTGCAGCCGCGTTCTACGCGCTGCACAACGCGCGCACGCGGTCCGTCCTCGAGTGAGCACGCTAGGCGTTGTCCCTGTTCCGCCGTGCCCCAGTCGTCACTTGCTCGCAAACCAGGTGAAAACGGACTCTAGTAACCGACGTGTTCGCGCGCCGTCTCGCGCTGACTCGCCGACTTCCCCACGAGGCGTGTTGCGATGACCGGAAACACGAGCACGGATAGGAGACCGCCACCCACGAGTGCGGCGGCCGCGGGTCGCCCCATCATCCCCCGACTGACTGCCGCGTTCGTGAGCGCCACGATCAACGAGAGTGAAGTCGCCGAATACAAACCGAGCGCGGCGAGCTCCTTGCCGCCAAGTAAGCGCCTGAAGAGCAACGCCGGTAGACCGCGAACGAGCACCAAGGCGCCGGCGTAAACGATCAAGAGCAATAAGTTCTTCGGGCTCGCGGCGAGCGCACGAACATCGAGCCCAACGCCGCTCACGTGATGAGCTGCGATCGGAGCTACCGCTGCGGCTAGCGCAACCACGAGGATGGTGCACCTTCACCCTCAGCGTTCATGCGCCGCCCTGCGCGGCTCAAGCAGACGCTACTTTGCGATCCGCGCACGAGGCAAGTGTTTCAGGATGTGACAACGATCGCGGACCCGTCACTTGCGATGCGAGCGCACGCCGTTCAAGCGTCGCGGTTGCTCTTTGCCGCCGAATCGCTCGGGGTAGGCGCGGAGGGCGGGGGAGGCGCATTCGACATGAGCAGGCCCGCGCGTCGCGCGCGCTTTTGCTCGTACATCACCGTGTCTGCGTGTGCCAAGAGCGACTCGATGGTCTGGGCGCGGGCTGCGTCGTAGGGTGAGCCGCCAACGCTCGCCGAGAGGCGGTAGCGGCGGAAGCCCTGTGCATTGCGCGTAGCCATCGCCTGTTTGATGCGCACCGCGAACAGCTCGATTTGTGAGACATCCGCGTCGAGCATCAGCGCCACGAACTCGTCGCCGCCCAAGCGGGACACGACATCGATGATCCGAAAGATCTCGCGCAGCACGTCGGCCGTGTCGCAGAGCGCGCGATCGCCTTCGTCATGGCCGAATTCGTCGTTGATTTGCTTCATGCCGTTGAGATCGACGAAGAACAGCAGCGCTTCTCGCCGCTCGCGTTGCGCGACGCGCAGCTGTTGCCGCGCGAGTTCGAGGAAGCCTCGGCGATTGTATAGGCCGGTGAGTTCGTCGCGAATCGACTGGCTGCGGATGGCTTCGGCTCGGTCTTCGGCGGCTGTGCGCGCGCGCTCACGTTCCACCACGCGGCCGAGCTGTGTACCGATGTTGGCCATCATCGATAGCAGACCCAAGTCCGCCTCTTCGCGGCGTTCGGAGTAGAACTCGAGCACCGCAACCACTTCGTCGCCGATCAAGACCGGGAAGGCGAAGCCGCTATTTAGACCGGCTTCGAGTGCGGACTCGGAGCGCAACAAGGTGCTCTCCTCCTTCAAGTCCGTGAGCCATGTGGCCAGCCCCGAGCCCAGCACCTGACCTATCATCCCCTGGTCGATCGTGAACTCAATGGCCGAGCTTTGCGTGCGGAATCCGGCAAAACGACGCGGGTCGTCGTCGTGCCAAATGCTCGAGCTCTTCAGCAGCCGCCCGTGTACGACATAGACGTGCCCCACGGGCCAAGCCATGAACGCACAAACGCGGTCCAGCGTGATCTGAAACGCATCGCGCGCATTGTTGGCACTATTCGCTGCTTCCGCGACGCCCTGAAGCAGCTCCACGCTGGCGGCCTGCGCGCGGGCGGACCACTCGGCTTTGCGCTGCGCCGTTACGTCGTGCATCACCGCGACCGTGCCGACCAGTTCGTTGTGCTCGTCGACGATCGGATCCACCGTGACGTGCAGGTGCACCGGTGCCGTGTCGTTGGCCAGCCGCAAGACCACGTCGGTCGGAAACGTCGCTTCACCGCGGAGCGCTTTGCCGATGGGCTCTTCACTCGCGTGCATCGGCGTGCGGCCATCTGCTTCGAAGAAGCGCCATTTAGCCAGCGTTTCCGAGCTGCCTTTGACGTGAGAAGGGGCGCCGAGCAGAGCCTTGGCGGCCTGATTGAAGACGCCGAATTCGCCCTTGGTGTTTACCATCACCACGCCCTCGCGCATGTGCTCGAGCGTCGATTGGAAGACCAGCGTTTGCTCGCGTAGCACTTCCTGCACGCGCTTGTGTGCCGTAACGTCGTACACCATGGTCATACCGGCGATGATCACGCCGCATTCGTGGCGCACCGGCACTGCCGTCACCGCGAACGTGCGCTCTCCGCGTTTGACCTCGAATTCTTGAACCTCACCGCGCAGCACTTTGCGGTAGCGCTCAGCGACTGGCTCGGCGCGCTCGTGCGGGATCACTTCATACAGTGTCTTTCCGATGAGATCATGTGTCGCATAACCAACGCTAGCGAGTAGTTGATCGCCGTCGGCCATCAAGTAGCGAAGATCCATGTCGAACAAGAGCACCGCGCCGTTGGGCATGTTCTGCACCACCGTGCGTAGCAGCGCTTCGTTGCGTTCGAGGGTCTGCTGGGCGGCTTTGGACTTCGTGATATCTCGGCCCACGCTCACCGCGGCGCGCACTACCCCTGCGGCGTCGCGAATCGGCGAGGAGTTCACGCTGTGGACCTGGTCCGGCTCGCCGGGGACACGGCGAATGAACTCGGCATCGCGTACGGTGTCGCCCACGAGAGCCCGCGCCGACGGCGCATTGGTCGCGTTCAGCGGTGTAACGCCGTCAGCCAGAAAGATGCCAAATTGACCGCCGCTTTCGCCGGGCCGCAGCATCCCCGCAGGGCGCGAGCGTTGTGCGGCATGGTTACTGAGGATGATGCTCCCGTCCGTCGCGGTCACGACGACCGAGTCTGCCATGCAGTCGAGCACCGAACGCAACAAGCCGCGATCCGCCTCGCGCAATGCTTCGGTTTCCTTCAGCGCTCGCACGCGGGCGCGTAGCTCGATCTCGGTGCCGACCATGGCGGCCAGTTCGCGTAGCGTGCTCACTTCATCTTCGGTCCACAGGCGAGGCGTGGAGTCGATCACGCAGAACATGCCGAGGACCTGCTTTTCGTCGGTGACGAGCGGAATGCCGGCGTACGCGATCACCCCGAGCTCGCTGATGGCCAAGTTTTCTTTGAGCCACGGATGTTCGCGAGCATCCATCACGATCAGCGGCTGGTTCGTGGTCACACCGTACTGACAAAAAGAATGACTGAGCGGCGTCTCACGCCGCGAGGCCCACGGCTCAGGAAGTCCCAGCGCGCTTTTGAAAAATTGCCGATGATCATCGACCAACGAAACGAGCGCCACGGGAACGCCGAGCCATTTGGCGGCCAGCCGCGTGAAGCGATCGAACGCCGTTTCGGGAGGACTGTCCAACAGCTCGCTTTCGGTCAGCGCCGCGAGCCGGTGCTCGTCGAGCAATCGACGTAGGTGTCCCGGCGGACCGCTCCATTGGGTCCCCGACTCGGGGCCCAGACTCGGAACGGAGGGGGGGAAATGGCTCGCGTTCGACACCGGCTTGGGCGTGATCTACGGCCGCCGCGACCGTGCCTGAAGCGGCCGTCAATTGCAGAATATTTCTGCGAAATTTGGCTGAAGGTCGCGCACAGTGCCCGTTGCAAAACGCCTCACCGGACGGCGCGACGAGCTCCGCTATCAACGCGAATTCGAGACGCGAATCAGGGCGAACCCATCGTAACCCTTGCTGCCGACGGTCTGAACGGTGGTGGCGCTCACGGACGGCGTCTTCGCTACGATTTCGTTGAAGCGCCGTACGCCCTGAACGTTCGCGTCGGTGCTCGTGGCGTCGACCACTGCGCCCTTGCGCACCACATTGTCGACCACGATCACACTACCCGGACGGGTGAGCTTCAACGACCACTGGAAGTAGTCCGGGATGCTCGGCTTGTCGGCATCGATGAACACGAAGTCGAACGGCGGGACGCGCTCGTTCACGAGCGCTGCCAGGGAGTCGAGTGCTTTGCCAACGCGCAGCTCGACCAACGACGTCAGACCGGCGCGTTCGATGTTCGAGCGAGCGACCTGGGCGTGCTTTGGGTCGAGCTCGAGCGTGACCAGCTTGCCATTCGACGGCAACGCTCGCGCGAGCCAGATCGTGCTATAGCCAGCCAGGGTGCCAATTTCGAGAACGCGCGTTGCGCCTTGCATCTGCGCGAGTAGGCCCAGGAATTTGCCTTGATTCGGTGCCACGTTGATCGCCGGCATGCCGGCGGCATTGCTCGCTTCGAGTGCAGCCTCGAGCGCCGCATCACGCGGCAAGAGCAGCTCCGAAATGTATTCATCGACGCGAGTCCATTGTTCTTGAGTCATGGGTCTCCTATCGTTGGCTCGGTACTTTGTCGCTCTAGCTTCTGGTGCCTTCGAACATGAACTCTAAGCCGATTTTGACGAGCTTGCTTTTGACCTTGCTGTTTTCGGGCACTGCGCATGCACAAGCCGTCGCAACTGCCGCACCAACTGCGCCGGTCTGGTATCCCCAAGAACCCCCTGCTCATGTCCGCATCGAGGCAGCGGCGTCGACTGAACTCGAGGTGTTCTTTGCGAACGCGCCCGCCGGCTCTGCGGCCGTCGCTCATTGTCAGGACCACTGTGACTTTTGGGCCTGGCCGGGCAAGTACACGCTGCACGTGCGCGAGCACAACACTGGGAAGCCAAAAGTACTCCCGCTGCGCGTCACGCGCTCGAGCCGTTACATGTACGAACCTGGAAACGATGGTGCTGCCACGGCAGGACTCGTAATTGCCGGCGTTGGAGGCGTAGCGAGCATCACCGGGCTGGTATTGCTTTGGAACGCGCTCGCGTCCTCCTATTGCGACGGCGACTGCTCGAACTCGAGCAATACTGCGGCTGCGGGAGGTATCGCAATGCTTGCGGGCGTGATCGCGATGCCAGCGGGCATGATCATTTACGCCAACAACCGCACGCGCCTCGCGCACTACAACGACCTCGCGTATCCGGCATCCGCAGCGCAAGTCCGAATTGGCGTGGTTGGGCTCGGTCTAGGTGGATTCGGCCTCGGCGGCACGGCCACGTTTTGAGCTCGCTCTCGCGCTCTCGTGATCGAGCAGCCAGCGCTTTCGCTCGATGCCGCCGCCGTAACCGGTGAGCGAAGCATTCGCGCCGATCACGCGGTGACACGGGACGATGATGGCGATCGGGTTCGCGCCGTTAGCGAGCCCGACCGCGCGCACCGCGGCAGGACGCCCGATCGTCTGGGCGAGCGCGCCATAGCTCAAGGTTTTGCCGCGTGGGATTCGACGTAGCGCGATCCAAACTTGATTTTGGAACTCTGTGCCGCTGGTTGCAACGCGCAGCTTTTCGATCGCTTCGAGGCGACCCGAGAAGTACGCGAGCAGCGCACGCTTGGCAGCTGACTCCTCGCTTGCTTCGCGCAACTCGAGCGCTACGTTGCGATAGTAGCGTCCGAGCAAGCGCTCGGTGCGCTCGTGGTGATCTTCCCAGTCGAGCGCGTGCACCGAGCCCTGGTCGTCAGTGAGCAGGACCATGCGCCCGGTCGGCGTTTCGAAGCGCTCTCTGTGAAATGTCCGGGTTTCCATGGGTTCGACACCTTTCATGCGGACCATTCTCGGGCCTCGCCGCAACTTGCGCTGGCGGAATTCGGACACGACCCGCGTTTGGCGGCAAGTCAGCTGATGTCCGAAAACCGCTAGAACGGTTCTGGCTCGCGTGGCAGATATTCGGGGATGGATCTCGATCACGACGCTTGCTACCGCGCGCTCTCGCAGCGCGACTCGCGTTTCGACGGCCGCTTTTTCACCGCCGTCAAGACAACGGGGATCTATTGCCGCCCGGTCTGCCCGGCGCGTGTCCCCCATTCCAAGAACGTGATCTTCTATCCAACCGCCGCGGCCGCGCAAGAAGCCGGGTTCCGCCCCTGTCTGCGCTGTCGCCCGGAGACTGCGCCGGACATGGGTGCTTGGCGCGGAACGTCGAACACCGTGTCGCGCGCGCTGTCGTTGATCGAGCTCGGTGCGCTCGACGCTGGCGACGTCGAAGCGTTAGCCGAGCGGCTCGGCGTCGGTGAGCGCCAATTGCGCCGGCTCTTTCGGCAGCACTTGGGCGCGTCTCCCGTAGGCGTCGCGCAAACGCGGCGCATCTTGCTCGCCAAGCAGCTGATTCACGAAACGCGCTTGCCCATGGCGGAGATTGCATTTGCATCCGGCTTCGGCAGCGTGCGGCGCTTCAACGAAGCTTTCCTCGCCTTGTTCGCGCGCGCGCC
>Ga0164309_10000679_pt1 | contig 18057 bp, 18 predicted proteins | sample Whisoiple_247_MG_FD_109984 | JGI IMG/M metagenome (GOLD analysis project Ga0164309, IMG submission 109984) | Soil microbial communities amended with fresh organic matter from upstate New York, USA - Whitman soil sample_247_MG | ecosystem: Environmental > Terrestrial > Soil > Unclassified >...
CCCCTAGCCTCGTCGGAGCCCGGTGAGGGCACGTCAACCCGAGGAGCAGCGGATGTTCAGCACGCCAGAGGAAGTCCTGGCCTTCATCAAGAACGAGGACGTCAAGTTCGTCGACGTCCGGTTCTGCGACCTGCCCGGCGTGATGCAGCACTTCAACGTGCCCGCCGCGTCCGTGGACGAGAACTTCTTCGTCGAGGGCCAGATGTTCGACGGGTCGTCGATCCGCGGCTTCCAGGCGATCAACGAGTCCGACATGAAGCTCCTCCCGGACGTGACGACGGCGTTCGTCGACCCGTTCCGCACGGAGAAGACGCTCGTGCTGAACTTCCACATCGTCGACCCGTACACCGACGAGCCCTACAGCCGCGACCCGCGCCAGGTCGCCGCCAAGGCCGAGGCGTACCTGCGCTCGACCGGCATCGCGGACACGGCGTTCTTCGCCCCCGAGGCCGAGTTCTACATCTTCGACGACGTCCGCTTCGAGACGAAGCAGAACGCGTCGTTCTACTCGATCGACTCCATCGAGGCCGCCTGGAACACGGGCCGCGTCGAGGAGGGTGGCAACCTCGGCCACAAGACCCCCTACAAGGGTGGCTACTTCCCCGTCCCGCCGGTCGACCACTTCGCCGACCTGCGCGACAAGATCTCGCTCCAGCTGGACGCGCTCGGCCTCGAGGTCGAGCGGGCGCACCACGAGGTCGGCACCGCCGGCCAGGCGGAGATCAACTACCGCTTCGACACGCTCGCCAAGTCGGCCGACAAGGTGCAGCTGTTCAAGTACGTCGTGAAGAACGTCGCGCACGCCGACGGCCGCACCGCGACGTTCATGCCGAAGCCGCTGTTCGGCGACAACGGCTCGGGCATGCACGTGCACCAGTCGCTGTGGAAGGACGGCAAGCCGCTGTTCTTCGACGAGAAGGGCTACGGCGGCCTGTCCGACATCGCCCGCTGGTACATCGGCGGCCTGCTCAAGCACGCCCCGTCGCTGCTGGCGTTCACCAACCCGACGGTGAACTCCTACCACCGCCTGGTCCCGGGCTTCGAGGCGCCGGTCAACCTGGTCTACTCGGCCCGCAACCGCTCCGCGTGCATCCGCATCCCGGTCACCGGCTCGAACCCGAAGGCCAAGCGCATCGAGTTCCGCGTGCCGGACCCGTCGTCGAACCCGTACCTGTGCTTCGCGGCCATGCTCATGGCCGGCCTCGACGGCATCCAGAACCGGATCGAGCCGCCGGAGCCGGTCGACAAGGACCTGTACGAGCTGCCCCCGGAGGAGCACGCGCTCATCCAGCAGGTCCCGGGCTCGCTCGGCGAGGTGCTCGACAACCTCGAGGCCGACCACGACTGGCTGACCGCCGGCAACGTGTTCACCCCGGACCTGATCCAGACCTGGATCGACTACAAGCGGTCCGCGGAGATCGACCCGATCCGGCTGCGCCCGCACCCGCACGAGTTCGAGCTCTACTACGACGTGTAAGCGTCAGGCTTCGAGGCTGCTCCCTTGAGCGCCTGACCTGCACGAACGGCAGCCCCGTCACCCTCGCGGTGGCGGGGCTGCCAGTTTTTCATTTTCGCCCGCTTAGACGAGAGCAGGTAGCCCGCGGTCTCGGCGGGCAGCCCTCTGAGGGGCACCCACCGGCCCCCGGGTCGTGGACGGGTCGGTCGTACCGCAGGGTTTGCCAGCGTCTGCTCTCCCCGAGCCGAGCCGTCCCCGTGATGAACAGCGGGTCGTCGGCGAGGAACCGCCGCGCCGTGCCCTCGTCGCGAAACAGGGCCGTCGCGCTGCTCTCCGCCGTCCGGCCGATCAGGAGCAGCCCACCCGCTCGACCGAGCCGCTCCACGTGCTCCAGGTGCGCCGGGTACAGCGCCCGCACGTCGTCGGTTCGTCCCGCGTCCCAGTCGTACACGACGAGCCACAGGACCTCGCGGACGGCCTCAGGACGCGAACCGGGCACCGAGACCTCCGTCGACGTCCCAGCTCGCCCCGGTCACGTAGCTCGCGTTCGAGGACACGAGGAAGGCGACCACGGCTGCGATCTCGTCCGGCCGGCCGATGCGGCCGAGCGGGTGGATCTCCTGCAGGTGCCGCCACGCCTCGTCCGGCTCCGGCAGCCGCTGGTACTGCTCCACCATCGGCGGCGTCTCGACGTACCCGGGGCACACCGCGTTGACGCGGATCCGGTCCTGGGCCAGCTCCAGCGCCATCGACCGGGTGAGCCCCAGGACGCCTGCCTTGGCAGCCGCGTAGGGGAACAGCCCACGCCGGGTCAGGTGCGCGTGGATCGACGCGACATTCACCACGGCTCCGCCGCCGAGCGCCCGCATGCCGGGCAGGACGGCGCGCGTGAGGAGCCATGCGGCTTTCAGGTCGACGGCCATCAGCGCGTCCCACTCGCTGCTGAGCAGGCTCTCGACACCCGCGGCCCGCCCCACCCCCGCGTTGTTGACGAGGGCGCCGACCCCCCCGAGGTCCGACTCCACCTCCGCGATCGCCGGCGGGACCCTGGCCTCGTCGGCGACGTCGCACCGGACGAACCGGTGGCCGGGCCCGAGCCGCTCGGCGGCTGCCCGCCCGGTCGACTCGGACCGGCCGAGCACGGCGACTCGCCACCCCTGGTCGGCGAGAGCCGACGCGATCGCGAACCCGATGCCCTGCGTCCCGCCGGTGACGACCGCGGTCCGTGCGCTCTGCCCGCCGGCCACGGTCAGGCCCTCGGCGGCAGGTCGGTGGACGCGGCGGACGCCTCCTGCGACTCGATCTCGGCGAGCCGCTCGCGCAGGGCGTCGCGGACGATGCGGAACGAGTCGCTCCCGGTCACGAGGCGCAGGGGCGCAGGCGTCTGCTCGACCGTCGCGAGGATCGCGGCGGCCACCTTCGCCGGGTCGCTGACCGAGGGCAGGGCCGGGTTCTGGATCCCGCGGCTCATCGCGGCGGGCGTGCCGTCGTAGGCCGTCATCGGCTCCGGGAGACGCGAGCTGCCGACACGGAAACCGGTCGCCGCGCTGCCGGGCTCGACGATGGTCACGCCGATGCCGAACGGGGCCAGGTCCTTCGCGTTCGCCTCCATGAACCCCTCGATGCCCCACTTGCTCGCGTGGTAGAGCGACGCACCCGGGTTCGTCGCCAGACCGCCGTAGGTCGACAGCTGGATGATCCGCCCGCCGCCCTGCTCCCGGAAGTGCGGCACCACGGCGCGCAGGATCTGGATCGGGCCGACCAGGTTGGTGCCGAGCTGGTGCGCGATCTGCTCGTCGGTCAGCTCCTCGGCGGCGCCGAACAGCCCGTAGCCCGCGTTGTTGACGACGACGTCGATGCGGCCCAGCGCCGCGAACGCGGCCTCGACCACGGACCGGATCTGCGCGCTGTCCGTCACGTCGAGGGACGCGGTCCAGATCGCGTCCCCGTACGTCCGGACGAGGTCGTCGAGCGCCGCCGTGTCGCGCGCCGTCGCGGCGACCCGGTCACCGCGCTCGAGGAGCTGCTCGGTCATGAGCCGGCCGAAGCCGCTGCTCGAGCCGGTGATGAACCAGGTTCGCTGAGTCATGAGGTGTCCTTCATCGCGTGGGCCGGCCCCGACGGCCGGCGACGGCGCCATCGTCGGTCGGACCTGTCCGGGCGATGAAGACCGAGCGACTACTGGTAGTCGCAGGGCCAGCCTCGGACCGCCCGATGGCTCGACGTCGGCGCTACTCTCCGGGACGTGGAGCCACGCAACCCGCTCGGGGACTTCCTGCGCGCCCGACGCGAGCTGGTCCAGCCCGAGGACGTCGGACTCGTCCCAGGCCCGCGCCGTCGCGTCGTGGGCCTGCGCCGAGAAGAGGTCGCCCTCCTCGCCGGCATCAGCGCCGAGTACTACCTGCGCCTCGAGCAGGGGCGCGAGAAGCACCCGTCCGAGCAGGTGGTGGCGGCGCTCGCCGCCGCGCTCCAGCTCGACCGGGAGGGGATGGAGCACGCCCTGCGGCTCGCCCGCTCGCGACCGTCCACCCGCCGGTCCGCGGCGACACGCCCGAGAGAGAAGGTCCCGGTCGGGGTGCTCACGCTCCTCGACACGATCAACGTCCCCGCGTTCGTGATGAACCGGTACCGGGACGTGCTGGCGGCCAACGCGCTCGCGACGCGGCTCGAACCCTCCCTCGCCAGCGGGGCCAACCGGCTGCTGTCGCTGTTCACCGACCCCGACGTGCGCGGCTACCACCCGGACTGGGACCAGAACACGGCGAGCGTGGTCGCCCAGCTCCGCGCCGACATCGGAGCCGACCAGGACGACCCGCACTTCCAGTCGCTCGTCGGGGAGCTCTCACTCAAGAGCGAGCGGTTCCGCCGGCTCTGGGCGCGGCACGACGTGGCAGCCACCGGCTTGCCGGTAGGGACGATCCAGCACCCAGACCTCGGCGAGCTCACCCTGCACCGGGAGAAGCTCGCACTCGCCGGATCCGACCGGCTCGTCCTTGTCGTCTACCACGCCGAACCGAGCTCCGCTTCTGCTCAGCGCCTGTCACGCTTGGAGTCTCTGGTTCGTCCGACCTGACCCCGGGGCAGCACGACGCACTCCTCGGGTCCGTTCGACATCCTCTGACACCACAGACCAGGTGTCACCTACTCGCGCAGCACCTCGTGGCGTCCCCGGCCCCGGCTGACACCCCGGCCGGCCCTCGCCGGTCCCCGTCGGCCCCAGCCGGCCCCCCGTCGACCCGACGGCCCGCGCGCGCCGGCACGCGCTCGCGCCCCCGCGCCGTCTCGCATCGCGGGATCCGCCCCGGGCGCGCACTGGCGGATCCCGGCCTCCCCCGCCGCCCCCGCCCTGGTGCGACGCAGGCGCGCGGCGGCGGCGAGGTGGCGTAACTGCCTGGTTACCTCCCGGGACCGCGCCCGTTACCGACCGCTCCCTAACTTTCTCGGCATCCCCGGCGCCGGCACCAGGCCGGCGGGGCGGACGAGGAGGTGGACGGGTGCAGCGGATCACGGTCGCGGCGGTGGCGATGCGCGCGGTGCACAACAAGGCGGCGAACCTCGCCTCGATGCTGGCGACCGTCGCGTCGTGCGCGGCGGAGGGCGCCGACCTGGTGGTGTTCCCCGAGCAGTGCCTGCAGGGCTACCTGCCCAGCCTGACCGACTACGACCTGGAGCACGTGCGCTACCAGGTCGAGCACGCGGAGACCGTCGCCTCCGGTCCGAGCGTGCAGGCGCTCGCCGACGCGGCCGCCCGGCACGACGTCCACGTGGTGTTCGGCATGACCGAGCGCGACGAGCTCCGCGCCGAGGTGCTCTACAACACGGCGGTGCTGCTCGGGCCCGACGGGGTCGTCGGGTCCTACCGGAAGGTGCACCAGCCGGGCGACGAGAAGCACCTGTACCACCCGGGCGACGGCTTCACCGTGCTCGAGACGCCGCTCGGGCGGATCGGGATGCTCATCTGCTACGACCTGTGCTTCCCGGAGTCGACCCGCAGCCTGGCCCTGTCCGGCGCGGACCTGCTGGTGCTCCCGACCGCGTGGGGCGTGGCCGACCCGGCCGCCCCGGTGGCCGAGGACCGCATGGTCGGCGCGTTCGACCTGTTCACCCGGGTGCGGGCGCTGGAGAACCAGACCTGGTTCGTCGGCGCGAACCTCGTCGGCACGCTCGGCGACTTCACCTACCCGGGCGGCAGCCGCGTCGTCGGGCCGGACGGCGTCGTCCGCGCCGACACCGGTGCGACCGAGGGCGTCGCGTTCGCGACGGTCGACCGCGCCGAGACCGTGCACGCCCGCACGGTCGGCTACCTCGGCTACTCGTTCCTCAAGGACCACCGCGAGCTGGCGCCGGCCGAGGTCCGGCGCCCGGAAGGAGGGCAGGCGGCATGACGCACGCGATCGAGGCCCGCGGCATCGGCAAGCACTACGACGTCCCCGGCGGCGAGATCGAGGTCCTGCGGGGCATCGACTTCCACGCCGACCCCGGGGAGCTCGTGTCCTTCGTCGGGCCGTCGGGCTGCGGCAAGAGCACGCTGTTCAACATCATGACCGGGCTGCTGCAGCCCACCTACGGCGAGGTGTGGGTGAAGGGCCGGGAGACCACCGGCACCGCGACCCCGGAGATCGGGTACGTCCTGCAGAAGGACCTGCTGCTGCCGTGGCGGACCATCCTGCAGAACGTCGTGCTCGGCCTCGAGGTCCGCCGGGTCCCGAGGCGGGAGGCCCGCGAGCGCGCGGCCGAGCTGTTCGAGGTCTACAACCTCACGGGCTACGAGGACCGGCTGCCGTCGCAGATCTCCGGCGGCATGCGCCAGCGCGCCGCGCTCATGCGGACGATGGTCATGGACCCCGAGGTCGTCCTGATGGACGAGGCGTACAAGGCGCTCGACTACCCGCTGAAGATCGAGCTCGAGAGCGAGCTGCTCGCGACCGTGCGCCGGTCGGGCAAGGCGGTCGTGTTCGTCACGCACGACATCGAGGAGGCGGTGACGCTCTCCGACCGGGTGTACGTGCTCAAGGCGCACCCCGGCCAGGTCGTCGAGGAGATCCGCGTCGACCTGGGCACCGACAGCCTGCGCATCGAGGAGCGCCGCCTGGCGCCCCGGTTCAACGAGTACTACGAGCGGATCTGGCGCTCGATCGGCACCCGCCCGGTCGACGCGGGGAGGGCGGCCTGATGGCGACCGCGATCGAGACCACGGCCCCCGTGCGGGCCACCCCCGCGGCTCCGGCCCGGTCGCGCCGGCGGCTCGGGTCCCGGCGCACCCTGCTCGTCGTCCTGCAGGTGGCGACGGTCGTCGTCCTGCTGGGCGCGTGGGAGCTGGGCGCGCGGGCCGGCACGGTGAACACGTTCCTGTTCTCCAGCCCGTCGCAGGTGCTGGCGGCGCTGTCCCGGCGGGCCGCCTCCGGCGACCTGGTGGTGGACGTCCGGACCACGGTCACGGAGGTCGCCCTCGGGTTCCTCGTCGGCGCGGTGGGCGGCTCGGTCCTCGGCCTGGCGCTTTGGTACTCGCGGTTCGTCGCGGACTACACGGCGCCGTTCATCGCCGCGATCGGCGCGATCCCGGTCCTGGCGATCGCCCCGATGACGATCATCTGGTTCGGCACCGGGCTGATGTCCAAGATCATGATCGTCGGCTTCTCCTGCGTCGTCGTCTCCCTGACGTCCTCGTACCGGGGGGCGCAGCGCGCCGACCCGGACCAGATCGACCTCATGCGGTCGTTCGGCGCCTCGACCGGGCAGATCTTCACCAAGGTCGTCGCCCCCGGGGCCCTGCCATGGATCGTCTCCGGCCTCAAGCTCAACGTCGGCTTCGCCGTCGTCGGCGCCATCGTCGGGGAGTACATCTCCTCGAACGCCGGGGTGGGCCACATGATCCTGCTCGGCTCGTCCAACTTCACCGTGAGCCTCGTGCTCGCCGGTCTGGTCGTCGTCATGGCGATCGTGCTCGTCCTCACCTTCGGAATGAACCTGCTGGAGCGCGCTCTGCTCTCCTGGGAAAGGACCACCAAGTGACGACCTCCCGCCGCCCCCTCGGGGCCCTCGCGCTCGCCGCCGCCGCGTCGCTCGCCCTGTCGGCGTGCGCCGGCGCCTCGCAGGCCGCGCCCGCCGCCACCTCGAGCGAGGGCCTGACGACCGTCCGCATCAACCAGGCCTTCCAGTCCCTGCTGTACCTGCCGCTGTACGTGGCCGAGGACCAGGGGTTCTTCGAGGAGGAGGGCATCGACGTCGAGATCAGCACCGGCGGCGGCGGGACGCAGTCCTGGTCCGCGGTGCTCGGCGGCTCCGCCGAGTTCTCCATCCAGGACCCGGTGTTCGTGCCCAAAACCCACGAGTCGGGCGGCGAGGGCGTCGTCGTCGCCGGCATCCAGGACGCGCCCACGGTGTTCATCATCGGCGCGGACGACGCGGACGTGCAGAGCGACCTGTCGGTCCTCGAGGGCAAGAAGGTCGTGGTCAGCCCCGAGCCCGACACGACGTGGGCGTTCATGACGCACCTGATCGAGGAGAACGACCTGCAGGACGTCGAGCTGGTCAACGTCGCGATCGGCAACGAGCTCGCGGCCGTCTCCAGCGGGCAGGCGGACTACGCCCTGGCGGTCGAGCCGCAGATCACCCAGGGCGAGGTCGAGAACGGGCTGCACGTCGTGTACTCGTTCTCCGCCGACCCGAGCTGGTACCCGTTCGCGTTCTCCAGCCTCACCGGCCTGCCGTCCTGGATCGAGGCCAACCCCGAGGCCGCGCAGGGCGTGGTGACCGCGTTCCAGAAGGCGTCCGACGCGATCTACGCCGACCCGGAGGCCGCGATCGCCACCGCCCAGGCGTACTTCCCGGACCTCGACCCGGAGATCGTCGCCACGGCCGTCGAGCGCGAGATCGACGCCCTCGGCTACCCGAAGGACGTGCTGGTGAGCCAGGACGCGTGGGACCGGAACCTCGAGATCGCGGCGATGACCGGGAACGTCGCGGAGTACCCGAGCGAGGCGACGTCCTACGAGAACAACGTGGACACGGAGCTGGCCGAGCAGGCCAGGGCCGAGGCCGACGGCGAGTGACGCGCACGCCGCGCCGGTCCGCAGCGGCGGCCCGGCGCGGCGTCCGGTCCGAGGAGAGGTGAGGGACGACGTGGACGAGGACCAGATGCCCGCCGGCTGGCGCGAGGGCGCGGCGCGGGTGTGCGCGATCGCCGAGGCGAGCGACGCGGCGCCGGCCGCGCTGTTCACCGCGCTGCGCGACCGGGACGCCCGGTGACGGCCGAGCTGCTGGGCGACGTCGCGCTCGCCCAGCGCGCGCTGGCCGCCGGCGAGGTGACGAGCCGGGACCTGGTCGAGGCGGCGCTGACGGCGGCCGAGGCGGTCGGCGACCTCGCCGCGTTCGCCTCGCTGCACCCCGCGAGCGCCCGGCGCGCCGCCCGCGAGCTGGACGACCAGCGCGCGGCCGGCGCCCCGCTGGGCCCGCTGGCCGGCATCCCCGTCGTGCTCAAGGACAACGTCGCCGAGTCAAGTGTCCCGAACCGGGCCGCCTCCCTCCTGCTCCCGGACGAGCCGGCGGCGGTCGACGCGACCGTGACCGCCCGGCTCCGGCACGCGGGGGCGGTGGTGATCGGCCGGACCAACATGCACGAGCTCGCCTGGGGCGGCACCACGGACAACCCGCACCTGGGCACGTGCCGCAACCCGTTCGACCCCGGTCGGATCCCCGCCGGGTCGAGCGGGGGCACCGCGGCGGCGGTCGCCGCGGGCGTGGTGCCCGTCGGCATCGGCACCGACACGGGCGGGTCGATCCGCCTGCCCGCCTCGGTCACGAACCTGACCGGCCTGCGCCCCTCGCTCGGCCGCGTGCCGACCACCGGCGTCGTCCCGCTCGCCTGGACGCTCGACACGGTCGGCCCGATCGGCCGGTCCGCCGCGGAGTGCCGGCTGGTGCTGGACGCCACGGCCGGCCCGGACGGCAGCGACGACGGCTGCGTGTCCCGGCCGGACACGCTGCGCCACCTCCTGCACCGCGCCGACCCCTGGGCCGGGCTGCGGGTGGGCGTCGTGGACGGCTTCACGCTGGACGGCGTGCAGCCGGACGTCGCCGCCGCGGTCGCCGGGCTGCTCGACGACGCGGCCCGGTGGGGCGCGCGGCCGGTCGACGTCGCGCTCCCGCACCTCGAGGAGCTGGTCGACGCCCTCGTGGTGCTGAACGCCGCCGAGGCGTCCGCGGTGCACGCGGCCGCGCTGCGCGCCCACCCCGAGCGGCTCGGCACCGACGTCCGGGTGCTGCTCGAGGCGGGTGCCCGGTTCACCGCGGTCGAGTACCTGCAGGCGCAGCGCCTGCGCACCCTCGCCCGCGACGCGCTCGCCCGGACCTGGGAGCAGGTCGACGTCCTGCTGGTCCCGACCCTGCCGTTCACCGCCCCGCGCCTCGGCGAGCGCGACATCGAGCTCGCCGGCCGCACCCAGGACGTCCTCGTGGCGAACATGCGGTACACCGCCCTCGCCAGCCTCACCGGCGCGCCGGCCGTGTCCTTCCCGTGCGGGCTGGACCGCCTCGGGCTGCCGATCGGCGCGCAGCTGGTGGGCCCGGCCTGGTCGGACCGCGCCCTGCTGCACCTCGTCGCCGACGTGCAGCACCGGACCGGGCACCACCGCGCGCGGCCCGCCCGGCGCGCGGCATGAGCCCGGCCGCCGGGCGCACCGGCGGCGGCGCCACGGTCCTGCTGCTGTCGCTCGTCCTGCGCGCGCCCGTGGTCGCGCCCGCCCCCGTCCTCGCGGTCGCCCAGGACGACCTCGGGGTGAGCGCCGCCGTCGCGGCCCTGCTGGTCACGGTCCCGGTGCTCTGCTTCGGCCTGCTCGCGGCGCCGGCCGGCTGGGTCGTCGGGCGGCTGGGCACCCGCGCGGCGACGCTGGCCTCGCTCGGCGGCATCGCCGCGGCCCTCGTGCTGCGGGTGTCCGCCGGCCCGGCGGGGGCGGTCCTCGGCACGGTGCTGCTCGGCGCGGCGATCACGGTCGCCAACGTCGTGCTCCCCGTCCTCGCGAGCGCCGGCGACCGGCGGCACGCCGAGCGGCTGACCACGCGCTACACGGTCGGGATGAACCTGGCGTCGCTCGTCGCCACGGTCGTGACGGCGCCGCTGGCGTCCGCGGTCGGCTGGCGGGTGGCCGTGACGGCGCCCTGGCTGCTCGCGTGCGTCGTCGGCGCCGTGGCCACGGCGCGCTCCGGGTCGGCCGTCGCGGGGACGGGCGGACGGGCGGGGGTCCCGGGCGGCGGGCCGTCCGACGGCGGCCGCCGGCCGTGGCGGCACCTCGTCCCGGTGCTCCTAGCGGTGGCGTTCGCCGGGCAGACGCTGTCGTACTACGGCATCACGGCCTGGCTGCCCACCCAGCTCGACGACCTCATGGGCCTGGGGCTCGTCCTGGCCGGGAGCAGCGCCGCCGTGTTCCAGCTGACCGGCGCCCTCGGGCCGTTGCTCATGGCGCCCGTCCTGCGCACCGGCCGGATCGCCACCGGGTTCGCCGCGACCACCGCCCTGTGGCTGACGTTCCCGCTCGGGATGCTGCTGGCGCCCGGCGCCTGGTGGCTGTGGGCCCTCGCCGCCGGGGCGGCGCAGGGCGCCACCTTCACCCTGGTGCTCACCGGCGTGAACCGCTGGGCCCGGTCCCCCGCCGAGGCCCGTCGCGCGGCGGCCCTGGTGCAGGGCGGCGGCTACGCGGTGGGCGCCTGCGGCCCGGTGCTGCTCGGGACCGTCCACGCCGTCTCCGGCGGCTGGACCGCGCCGATGCTCGTGGTGGTGGTCGCCGCGCTCGGCCTCGGCGCCGCCGGGATGTCGTCCACGTCGAGCCGGCGCGCCGACTCCACCGAGGCGAGCCCCGTGCTCGAGCCGGCGCGCCCGTAGTCGTTGAGCAGGAAGATCCGGTCGTGCCGGTAGTACCCCGTCGCGACCTCGATCACCCGGCCCTCGGGGCCGAGGACCCGCCGGTGCTGCACCATCACCGGCGCGCCCGCCGCGACGTCGAGCGCCTCGGCGACCGCCGGGTCGGCCGTCGTCGCCCCGGTGCGGACCTGCGCGACGCCGATCTGCACCCCGTGCTGCTCGAGGTAGGCGAACGTCCCGCCGCCCTCGGTCGGGGTGACGTCCGCGGGCCGGGTCAGGCCCAGGTCGGCCGGGAGGTACGACGACCACAGGACGATGGGCTCCGGCGTCTGGGTCAGCCGCTCCCACAGCACCACGTCGGCGCCCTGCGTCAGGCCGAGCTCGGTCGCGACGGCCGGCGACGCGGGCAGCGTCTCCCACGCCAGGTGGCGGTAGAACACCCGGGCGGCCGCCGGGTCGGTGCCCTCCTCGGCGATGGCCCGCAGGTGGTTGAGCTCGTGCACCAGCACCTCCGTGCGGGCGCGGGTGCCGATCCCCTGGTCGCGGCGGATCAGCCCCTCGGCCACCAGCAGGGCCAGCGCCTCGCGCACCACGTTCCGCCCGACCGCGAACTCGGCCGCGATGCGGTCCTCCGGGGGCAGCCCGGTCTCGTGGAACGCGCCGCCGACGATCCGCGCGCGGAGCACGTCGCGCACGAGGCGCGCCCGGTGCGCACGCCGCGTCAGGTAGCCGGCCATGCGGGCATGCTCCCACGGCGCCGGGCGGCCGGCCGCCAGGGAGGCACTGGCAGGACCTCGCACGATCGGCCGCGGCGGGGTTGACTGTGCGGACGACCGGCCGTCGACGACGACCCCGCCGGCGTCGACCCACCGTCCCGCGCACCCCTGGGAGTCCTGTGCTCACCGTCAACGCCTACGCCGCCCGCTCCGCGACCGAGCCGCTCGTCCCCGTGACGATCGAGCGCCGCGACGTGGGGCCGAAGGACGTGCTGATCGAGATCCGGTACGCCGGCGTCTGCCACTCCGACATCCACACCGTCCGGGGCGACTGGGGCCCCATCACCTACCCGCAGGTCGTCGGGCACGAGATCGTCGGCGTGGTCGCCGAGGTCGGCGCCGAGGTCACCCGGCACGCCGTCGGCGACCGGGTCGGCGTGGGCTGCATGGTGAACTCCTGCCGGGAGTGCGAGAACTGCCGCGCCGGCCTCGAGCAGTACTGCCTCGAGGGCAACACCCAGACCTACGCGTCCGTCGACCGCGACGGCACCATCACCCAGGGCGGCTACTCGACCCACGTGGTCGTCGACGAGGACTTCGTGCTCCGCGTGCCGGAGGCCATCCCGTTCGACAAGGCCGCGCCGCTGCTGTGCGCCGGCGTGACCACGTACTCCCCGCTCGCCCACTGGGGCGCCGGCCCGGGCAAGAAGGTCGCGGTCGTCGGCATGGGCGGCCTCGGGCACATGGCCGTCAAGCTCGCGCACGCCATGGGCGCCGAGGTCACCGTGCTGTCCCGGACCCTGAGCAAGAAGGCCGACGGCCTCGAGCTCGGCGCGGACCACTACTACGCGACCGAGGACCCGGCCACGTTCGCCGAGCTCGCGAACACCTTCGACCTCATCGTCAACACGGTGTCCGCGGTCGTCGACCTGGGCGCCTACCTGTCGCTGCTCCGGCTCGACGGCACCCTGGTGAACGTCGGCGCGCCCGGCGAGCCGCTGCCCGTCCAGGTGTTCACCCTGTTCGGCAACCGCCGCTCGTTCGCCGGGTCGAGCATCGGCAGCATCGCCGAGACGCAGGAGATGCTCGACTTCTGCGCCGAGCACGGCATCGCGCCCGAGACCGAGCTGATCGCGGCCGACGCGGTGAACGAGGCGTACGAGCGCGTGCTGCGCTCGGACGTGCGGTACCGGTTCGTCATCGACGTCGCGACGATGGCCTGAGCGCTCCCGCGCCCACCGCGCGAGCCCTCTCCCGAACGGTGCGGGAGGGGGCTCGCGCGGTCCCGGGTCCGGGCGCGAACCGGCCCCGCGGCCGGGCCCGCCGCCGTAGAGTCCCCGGTCATGGGGGCGGACCGCATGGCCGAGGTGCAGCTCGACGACGTCGCCGAGCAGGTGCCGGAGCCGGTCGTGCCGTCGCGCGCCGCCGCCCGCGCCCGCGCGCTGGTGCGCCGCTGGTGGCCGGCGCCGGTGGCGGTGGTCCTGGCGCTGGTCGCGGCCCAGGTGGTCGCCGACCGCCGGGACGAGGCCGCCGCGGAGCGCCTCCGCGCGACGCCGGGCGTCCTGGCCGAGACCGTCACCGCGCCCCTGGAGGCGACGCCGTGGGGCACGGGCGACGCCATGGGACTGCTGATGTCCGGGACCCGCACCACGGACGGGCTGATCGCGGGCGTGCTGACGCCGGGCACCGGCGAGCCCGCTGCCGCCGTGGCGCTCGACGCGGCCACCGGCGAGGAGCGGTGGCGCGCCGAGATCGGGGTGCTGCCGGCCGACGACGGGTACACGCGCAGCGCGTCCTGCACCTCGGGCTCCGACGCCCCCGCGGCGACGCTGTGGTGCGCCGTCACCGACGGCCCGGCGGGGGACGCGGGCCCGGTCACGACCCGGCTGGTGGAGGTCGACCTCACGGCCGGGGCGGTCGCCGGCGCGCGGGAGCTGGAGCCGGGGGCCGAGGCGACGGTCGTCGGGGACGTGCTCGTCGTCGGCGTCGGCGACGGGGCGGGCGTCGTGCTGACGGGCAGCGACGTCCGCGGCACGGAGCGGTGGCGCACCGAGATCGACGACCCGGTCGACCCGTCGTTCTCGAGCGGCTGGCTCGTCACCGCCGGCGGGCACGTGTTCGTCCAGGGCGCGGCGGCCACCTGGGCCGTCGATCCCGCGGACGGCCGCATCGAGGCGGACGCAGACGCGCTGTACGCGGCGCGCGGCGACGTGCTGGTGGCCGCGCCGACGACGGGTGCGCTGCGCCTGCTCGGGCCGGACGGCAGCGCCACCGCGACGCTCGACGGCTACCCGCTGTACCTGTCGCCCGACGACGGCTCTGCGCCCGGGATCCAGCCCGTCTCCGCGCCCGACAGGTCGGGGAGCGTCGTGCGCGGCGTCGAGGCATCGACCGGGCTCGCGCTGTGGGAGCGTCCCGGGGAGACGGGGCCCCGCAGCGGCCACCTGCTGCTCGACGGTGTCCTCTACGGCACCGACCTGACCGCCGTCTGGGCTGTCGACGCACTCACCGGGGCGGAGCGCTGGAGCACCACCGCACCGGCCGTCGACGGCACGGGGCTGATGACCGACGGCCGGCACCTGCTGCGCGCCGAGCGCGAGGACGGCACCGCCGACCTGGTGCTCTCCGCCTACGACCTCGGGTCCGGGCGCCGCGCCTGGACCACCCCCGTCCCGGACGGCGTCGAGTTCCTGTGGTCGTGGGACAGGGTGCTGTACGGCTACGGCTCCGGCGGGCGGGCCCTGGTGCTGCTCCGCTGACCGGCGGGACGCCGGCCGGGGCGGGCCTACGGGGCCCGCGCCGCGAGCAGGTCCCCGACCGGCGCCAGCGCGACCAGCCCCCGCGCCCGCGCCGCCAGGTCCGCGTCCGACGCGACGAGCACGTCCGCCTGCAGCCGGGCGACCGCGACGTACTCCGCGGGCGCGACGTCGTCCCAGCCGTGCTCCGTGGCGATCCGCCACGCGACGGCCCGCGACACCCGGTCGCCGAGCAGCCGCACGCGCATCGTCGTCAGCGCGTCGAGCAGCCGCTCGGCCCGCGCCGGGTCGAGCGCGCCCGCGCGGACGTCGCGGTAGAGCAGGCCCATCGCCTGGGAGCGGAGCAGGTTCGGCGCCACGAGCTGGTGCCCGTCCGGCACGACGAACCCCTCCTCGGCCAGCCGCACCGCCGTCGGGGCGTCGATCGCGAAGCGCGTCATGCTCGCTCCCCCACCGGCCCGCCGAGCCGCGCCCACTCCCCCTCGGACACCACCTCGACCGCCCCGTCGGCGACGACGATCGCCGTCTGCTCGTCGATCGCGAACCCCGGCACCCCGCCGAGGCCGTCGGCCCACCGCTCCGCGGCGGCCATCGTGTTCGTCGGGAAGGCGTCCAGGTGCGGGAAGATCGCGAACGGCACGACCCCGAGCGCGCTGTCGTCGGGGGCGTCGGCCCACTCGACGAACATCTCGCCGATCCGCGGCGTCATCACCATGCTCCCCGCGCTGACCCCGACCCACACCAGGTCGGGCAGGCCCGGCAGCAGGTCCGCCAGCCCGGACTCCCGCACCCAGTGCGCGAGGTAGGTCGCGTCGCCGCCGTCGACCAGCAGCACGTCGGCGTCCCGCACCCACGGCGCCCAGCGCTCGGCGCCGATCGTCGGCAGCGCGGTCAGCTCGAGCACCCCGAGCGACGCCCAGCCGAGCCCGGTCAGGTGCTCGAACCCCGGCTCGGCGGCGACCAGGCCGCGCACCGACCCCGGCCCGCAGAGCGGGTGGCCCCACTGGGCGGTCGGGACCACGAGGGCGCGGCACTCGGCGAGCGGCCGGGGCAGCAGCCGGTCGAGCGCCGCGCGGATGCTCGGGTTGGTGACGCCGCCGGACGTGAGCAGGAGCTGCACGGGTCCTCCCGGGTTCGCGGGTCGTCGGTGCGCAGGGGGGTCGCGCCCATCCTGCACCCGCGCGCGTGTCGGTGCCGTGCGGCAGCATGGCCCGGTGAGCAGCGAGGTGACGGCCCCGCGCCTGCGCACCGAGCCGAGCATCGCGCACCTGGACGCGGACGCCTTCTTCGCGTCGGTCGAGCAGGCGCAGCGCCCCTCGCTGCGCGGGCGCCCGGTGCTGGTCGGCGGGACCGGTCCGCGCGGGGTGGTCGCCGCGGCCTCCTACGAGGCCCGGGCGATGGGCGTGCGGTCGGCCATGTCGATGGCGAGCGCCCGGCGCGCGTGCCCGCAGGCGACCGTGGTGGTCCCCCGGTTCGACGCCTACACCGCGTACTCGGCGCGGATCATGGCGGCGCTGCGCGAGCGGTCGGACGCGGTGGAGCCGCTGAGCATCGACGAGGCGTTCGCCGACCTCGCCGCCGTGCGTCCCGGCCCCGACGGCTGGCCCGGGGTCGCCCGGGACCTGCGGGAGCGCGCGGTCGAGCTCGCCGGGGTGCCGGTGTCCGTCGGGATGGGCCGGTCCAAGCTCGTCGCGAAGCTCGCCTCGGCGGCCGCCAAGCCCGCGGGGGTCGTGGTCGTCGCCCCCGAGGACGAGGACGCGTTCCTGCTGCCGATGCCGGTGCGGTCGCTGTGGGGCGTCGGGCCGGTGTCCGCGGAGCGGCTGGAGAAGATCGGCGTGCGCACCGTCGAGGACCTGCGCGGGCAGCCGCTCGACACCCTGACGATGGTGCTGGGCGACGCCGCCGGGTCGAACCTGTTCCGGGTCGCGCGCGGCTGGGACGACCGACCCGTGGCGGAGACCCGGGAGCGGAAGTCCGCGGGCGCCGAGCACACCTTCGAGCGGGATTTGCACGGCCGGGCCGAGGTCGCGGCGCAGCTGCCCGCCGTGGTCGACCAGGCCTACACCCGCCTGGAGCGGCACGGCGGCGCGGCCCGGACGGTGACGGCGAAGGTGCGGTTCGCCGGGTTCAGCACCGTGACCCGCGCGGTGTCCCTGCCGTCGCCGACCGCGGACCGGGCGGCGCTGCACGAGGCGGCGGCGCGGGCGCTCGACCTCGTGGAGCTGACGGAGCCGGTGCGGCTCCTGGGGGTGGCGTTCAGCGGGCTGTCGGAGCACGCGCAGCTGATGCTGGACCTGGCGGGACCGGTCGACGCGGCCGCCCCGGGAGCGCCGGCCGATGCCGACGGCGGTGCCGCGCCGGGCGACGAGGACCCGGACGCGCTCCGTCCCGTCGTCCGTCGCCGACGCGGTCGGCTCCGGGTCGACGACGCCGCCCCCGGCCTCGACGTCCGGCACCCGACGCACGGCCGCGGCTGGGTGGTGAAGGCGCGCGACGACGGCCGGGTCGCCGTCCGGTTCGAGACCGCCGCCACCGGGCCGGGGCGGCAGATCTGGCTGGACCCGGTGACGGAGGCGGTCGATCTGGTCGGGGCGCTCGGGCCCGACGGGTCGGAGCTGGAGGACACCGGCCCCGCGCAGGACCCCGAGCCTGCCTAGCGACGGACCGTGCTCGGCACCGCACCACCAGGCGCGGTGACGTCGCGGGCACCGTGGTCGGAGTACCCGAGCGGCTCCCGCACCAGCGGCCCGGTCGACGACACAGGGCTGGTCGAGCAGCTCCAGCGCGTTGCCCGGCTGCACGACGGGCGCGTCCTGGACGACGACGAGTTCGCTGCCGCCGAGACCAGGCTGCTCGCCAAAGTCGTCCACAGGTGCCGTGGTCGTGCTCCGTCCCCAGGGCGCGGTCCGGTCGCCGGGGTCGTGTCGGTGGTCGTCGGTAGTGTCGTTCCATGGCATCTGACCTGCAGGAACACCCCGACGGCGACCCGGTCGCCGCCGTGGTGCTGCCGGTCTACGGGCCCGACGGGACCTGCCTGACGGACTTCGGCCCGGACCCCGTCGTCGCCGCGGGTGGGGCGCCGCGGACGGGTGAGCAGCGGCAGATCGAGGCGATCGGGGCGTTCCCGCCCGGGCCCGAGCTGGACGCCTGGCTGCGGTGCCTGGACCCGGACGTGCTGCCCTCGGCGGTCCTGGTCGAGGTGATCGCCGCGCAGACCCGGATCGAGTCCTACCAGCACGCCCGCACCCTCGGCCTGATCGCCGAGCTCGCCTC
>Ga0164309_10000680_pt1 | contig 18028 bp, 6 predicted proteins | sample Whisoiple_247_MG_FD_109984 | JGI IMG/M metagenome (GOLD analysis project Ga0164309, IMG submission 109984) | Soil microbial communities amended with fresh organic matter from upstate New York, USA - Whitman soil sample_247_MG | ecosystem: Environmental > Terrestrial > Soil > Unclassified >...
AAGGCAGAAACCGCCGACGCGCGCTGCGAAGCACATGCGTTGGCGGCGAGAGGTTCGCTCAGCCGCCCCCCGCTCGTCGTCGCAGAGTTGCCATCGCAATCGCGCAAAGCGCGCCGCACAGTAACGCGACCCAGGCTGCAGTCGTGGCGGGCGCTGGAGTAGTCGAGCCACCGTCGCCGACGACGCTGAAGGAGGCGAGCGTCGTTCCGACCTGAGTGTCGAGCGTGAGGTTCGACGTAAAGGGCGCGACGCTCGTGTCAGCGGCCACTAGGCTAGGTCCCTGCAGTTGGACCCTGACGTTGCCCAGCTGTTTTCCGGTGAGCTTCAGCGTACCGAGGACGCGACTACCACCAGCGTTGTTCGAAGTGAGCGATAGATTAATCTGCCCGGTCTGGTACCTGCCGACCGACGAAGTCCAACTCGAACTGCCGGAGGCGAACTGGGCGTCCACGTTGTCGGCACCGATCAATTGAAAGCGACCTTCGAAGACAGACGCTCGTTCGGTCGGCGACAGATCGAGGATCAGATTCAGCGATCTGGTTTCACCCTTCTGGATCGAACCGCCGCCCCCCTGTACGCGCAGGGTCGCGGCGCGGGCCGTCGGTGTGCAAAACACGGCTCCCATGAGCACAACCGGCAACAGCGCACAGCGCGGGAAGGGAGGGCGAAGGTGATGGCGTAGATCCATGCGAACCCCAAGAATCAAACGTGATTCGGCGAAGGCGAACTTGCCGCTAGGGGAAAAGGAAGTCAATCGCCGTCGCGACAACTCGGAACTATGGCATTCGCGAGTTTGTGAATGACATCTTCGTGTGCAGTCTGCGACGGGGGCAGTTGGGTCGTTTAAATCCATTGTGCGCCCACGTTTTATTACTCATGTTCTTCCGAAATTCGGAATCTCTAATTCGAAATTCGGAATCTCGAATTCGCAATGTAGCGCATAGGAAGGTGATTGCGTCCAGTCTCGAAGGAGTTTACGGCTGACGTCTTCCTCACGTCACGGGCGAGATGACATGACACAAGACGCACGCCTCGGCGCTCGCTTCATGCGCCGGATGATCCGTATTCTGCTCACACTCACGGCGTTGTTGCTGGGTAGCACTTCAGCGTGGGCCGCCGATCGCGACGGAGACGGCTTTGAGGACGCTTTGGATAGCTGTCCCTTCATTGCCAACGCGAACCAAAGCGACGCGGATGGTGACGGCGTGGGCGATGCTTGCGAGTGTGGCGACGCAGACGGCAACGCGCGGCTCGAGGCGAGTGACTCCAACCGGATCCAGAACTGCGCTGTGGGCGCGGCGTCTTGCCCGCTACGCTGCGACGCGAACGGTGACGGCATATGCGACACGCGCGACGCCCGATTGGTTCAGCGCTTCACGAGCAGTGAACTGCACAAAGCCGACCTCACCTGTGCCGAACGTCCGCGCGGCGCACTGTCAATCGCCCCGCTCCAGCTCGACTTCGGCGCGGTACTGCTCGGCACGAGCACCTCCAAGTGGGTCACGCTCGCCAACAGCGGCTCCCAATCACTCGAAGTGACGGCCGCCTTGCCGAGCGCCTCGCCCTTCAGTCTAGCTTCTTCAGCGGCAATTCAGGTCGGGCCGGGCGCAGGCAATCACGCCATCTACGTGACATTCGCGCCCGAAACCGCGGGTGCGGCGAGCAGTAGCCTCGAAGTGACCTCCAGCGAAGGCACGGTCCTGGTGACGCTCACGGGTCAGGGCGTCGCCCCGAGCCAGCCAGGCAAGATCACAACGAACGGCAGCGTCGACTTCGGCACTGTGCAGGTGGGCGTGCCGGTAGTGAGCATGGTGTCGATTTCGAACACGGGACTTGGGCCGCTGACCATCAGCAGCGTTCAGACCGGCGATCCCTCGTTCAGCCTCGTCACCGGCTTGGGCGCGGCGCGCACGCTCGCGCCGGGTGAGCACCTGTCACTCACGGTGCAGGTGACCGCGCCCACGAGCGCCGTCGCCAGCACCATCAATAGTACCCTGCAGGTTTACAGCAACGATCCCACGCAACCAATCAGGCCGATTGCGTTGACGGCAGCCGTGATCGCGCGCGTGGTCAACGAGCGCAATAATCCGATCTTGGATGCGCACGTGGGTTCGACCCAGCAGAACGTCATCAGTAGCGCGACCTGCGCGTCGGTTTCTGGTCAGGTCACACTGGGTCCGTCGGTGAAACCGGGAGACACGTTTACCGTCGCATTGGTCGATCAAACCGGTCATCGCGTACAAAGTGGCGTAATTCAAGCGACCAGCTCCGGCATCGTGATGTTCCAGGGCATCAATGCCTGCGGCCTGAGCGACGGTACGATTTCGATCCTGGTGACGGGTACATTCAGCGGCGATCTGCTGTCGCCCGTGTCTGGCGCGACATCCGTCAAGAATACCTCGGCGTTGGCGCCGCCCAGCGTCGCGACGCTGGCCACGTACACCTTCGATCCTAGCGTGAGGGTGTGCGGGCAGTCGCGCACGGACACCACCGTCCAAGTACAGGGCGGGGCGCGGCAAGTGGTGCAGGCGCTGCAAGGTGGGCAAACCAGCTTTTGTGTCGACGTCCCTCTGAAGGCCAATGCCGAAAATACGCTAATCGTTTCAGCACTTGACGACCTGTCACCGGTGCCGAAGCCGGTGGCATCGGCCGCGCCGCAGCGCATCTATCAAATCGACTCCAACAGCGTCGTCATCTCGAACTTCGACTCCCGCCCGCTCACTCAGCAAGAGATCGAAACTCTGGTCGAGAACGGAACGATCGACGTCGCCGATCCGAGTAACTTCAACTACTCCGAGTTCAGCATCGTCTTCAACGTTGGCGGCGTGCCCGTCACTGTCACGCAACCGGCGGCGGTGCCCGTTGGGGGCGGTTCGGCGATCGTGTTTCCTTCGCCGTCCGCGTCTGGCGCGCCATCGGGGGGCTGGTCGCCGGTGTTCGCCGCGAGCGGTGGCGGTGATAGTGGTGGCGGTGGCGGCAGTGCCCCGAGCGAAGGCGGGTGCATCTCAGGTTGCACGCAGATCGTGCTGATTCCACTACCGCCCGATCCCACGCCCGGCGCGAACCCGGTTCGAGTCGTGCCGGGTGTGATCACGATCGACGGGCGGATCAAGACACTGAAGGAGTTCTTCCAGCTCACGCTTCAGCTATTCAACTCGACGGAAACCTTCACGCTCCAAGATGTGGCAGCAAAAGTGACCGTTCCGGCGGGGCTCACGCCGATAGCGGCAGGTCTTGGCTCCGACGTCAGCGCGGTCAGCCCGGATGGTTCTCAAGACAGCGTCGCGCTCGGCGCAATCGGGCCCGGGACGACTGGCACGGCTCAGTTCATCGTTCGAGGGGACGCGCTCGGGGTGTATCAGCCGCGCGTCGAATTCTCCGGCTTCGTGAACGCGCCGGGACTGACGGCCCCAGTGCCGTTCAACGGCAGCCGTGAAACCACTGTGCAGGTTCAGGGGCCACCGGAGCTAGGCGTAACCGTGCATCACCCCAGCAGCGTCGCACCCGGCGAAACTTACACACTCGTGGTGGACGTGACGAACCGTTCGAATCGACCAGCGCTCTACACGAGTGTGGAACTCGCGCTCGGTGCGGGAGCGACGCTGGTTTCGACCTCTGGGGACGAAGTGCCCAATCCGAGCGTGCGTGATGTCGGGCACATTCAGCCGGGGCAAATGGTTTCTCTTGCTTACCGGGTGTTCTCTTCGGTCGGCGGGCAAATTCTTGCGTGCACCGGTGTGGCGAGCGAAAACATTATGCTCAACGTGGACACTGGGCCTGACGGTGTCGCTTGTTCAATCGCCAATACCATCCCAGCAAACTTCGAGCCTCTCGACGAGGATCAACCGCCGACCGTCGTGACGGTCGCGCCGCGCAACGCCGAGCCCGCCGCGTCGACTTCGACTCCAATCAGCGCAATCGTGACGCCCGAACTCGACCCGAGCTGCGTCAAGGCTGACACTTGGAGCGGAGCAGTCACGCAGCTGCTCGATCCGAACAACGCCTCCGGAGGTCTACAACTCACGAGCGCTGAGCTCGCGTCGGCCGGCAACTTTTACGTCGAGGAGTTGGACTCGCAAGGCAACCCCATGCGCCACGTGCCAATGGCGCTCACGCTGTCGAACACTGGCTTTGGCACCACGACGGCCGTGCTCAGGCCGGGGTTGGCGTCGCCGCTGAGTGAGTTCTTCCTGAGCCCGGACACTGCCTATCGCGTCACACTCAAGGGCGGCGCAGCCGGGGTTTGCAGTGCTGGCTCGGCGCGCCGTCCCACTAGTGACTTCGTTTGGACGTTCACCACGGTCCAGCAGTGCGGCAACGCCACTCCCTTGATCGTCTCGTTGGTCGCTCCTGACAGTGGCTCGACCGGACGCCCCCTCAATCAAGACATCGTCCTGGATTTTTCGAAGCGGCTCGACCCAGCGACCCTGACCTTCGACCCGCTGCGGCTCGCGAGCAGCACATTCGGGGTCTTTCAAAACGCATCCGTCACGACCAGCGATGTCGTCGGCGGCACGGCCGTCGCCGGCAAGGTAGCGCTCAGCAATCTCGGACGACGCTTGACGTTTACGTCCAGCGTGCCCTTTGCAGCGAATGCCGCGGTCACTGTGCGCATGACGAGCGGGCTGCGCGATACCTGCCAAAACGCCCTGCAGACTCCCGTTGGAGCTGCCACGCTCTTCGGTTTCACCACTGCGCCTCCGGACACGATTGCGCCTGCTGCACCGCGAGTCGACCCTTTACCCTCGCTGACCAACCTGTTGACATTGCAAGTCACGGGCAGTGCGGAACCATCCAGCACCGTGCGCATTGCGGGCGGCGCAATGCCGGTCGAAACACGCGTGTCGAGCTCTGGCGTATTCAGCGTCGGGGTGCCCCTCTCGCCCGATGACCTGAGCGAGCTGACCGCGATCGCCATCGACCCAGCAGGAAATGGCTCCGTTATCGCGACTCGAGATAGCGCGGGCGCGCCGCTGACGGTGACCAACGACAGCACGCCGCCCACGATCGTCAGCACGACTCCCGCAGACGGCACGACCGAAATCAGTTGGGGCTCGGAGATTGTCGTCAAATTCAGCGAGCCCATTGACCCGGCCAGCGTGAATACGCTCAGCTTGAAGCTCGACAGTCCAGCTCTCGCTGCTACCGTCACGGACGACCTCAGCGGAGCGCGCTTGAAGCCGACCGCTTCACTGCCCTCCAACACGCGCGTGACCGTGCGCGTGCGCGCTGGCGGCATTCGCGACGTCGCCGGCAACGGGCTACGACAGGACGCACTGTTTTCGTTCACGACAGCCACCTTGCCACCGAACGAGGACGCGGACGGAGACGGACTCACGAATGCCCAGGAACAAGCACTCGGCACGGACCCGTTCAACCCGGACAGTGACGGCGATGGCTTCAACGACGGCCAGGAAAGCAGCGCGGGTTCCAACCCGCTCGAGAGCAATAGTCGCCCGCCAGGAACCGGCAAAGTTTCGTCAATCACGCCCAGTGCTGGACCGCGCGGGACCAGCGTTCAAGCCACGATTCACGGTTTCGGTCTGGACGCGATCGGCAGCATCACCGTCAGCGGCACGGGCGTGACGGTTACCGATCTCGGCACTGGCAGCGCAACGACTCGCAATGTCCGCTTCGACATCAGTGCTGGCGCGGCTTTAGGCCCGCGCAGCGTGACCGTGACCACCGCAACTGGTGACGGCAAGAGCGCATTCAGCGTAAAAGAAGCCTCATTCGCGCCCACCATCCGCTGGGTCGCCCCAGGCGGAGGCAGCTGGAACGTCGCCGGAAACTGGTCACCGTCACGCGTGCCTAATTCGTCGGATGATGTCCTACTCGATGCCTCCGGACCGGTGCAGGTGAGCTCGGGAGCCGCGCGTCGGCTTGCGTTGTATTCCGACTTGAGCGTGTCGGGAGGGCTCACCGTCTACGGCAACGGTACGAGCGCCATTCCTGCTTTGACGGTGGATGGCTCGATGACAATCAGCGCGGACAGCTTAGTCGCCGTTACGGGTGACGTGAGTTTGAACGGGGCGATCACCCTTGCGGACCGGACTCACAACAACGTACCGGCAGCGCTCCGGCTGGCAGGAAATCAGACGATCAGCGGAGCCGGCCAGATCGTATTCGACGGTGACGCGGTCAACGCTCGAGAGAACACCGTGACCACGGCGAGTGCGGGGGTGACCATCGGATCTGGTATCACGCTTCGGGGCGGAGGCGGCAGTATGCTGGACCAGTCCGGGCAGTATGGGAGTGCCGGAATAGCGTTTTTGGGCAAGATCAACGCGGATGTCCCCGGCACTCGCATCGAGCTCGTCGGCACGATCGACAACGCTGGGGCTCCACTCACGCTGCAGGCAGGAGCAGGAATGGTTGCGACGGCGACGAGCGGCTCGGCGCTTCGGCGCTTGCGGCTCAACGGTCCAGGAATGCTGCATGTGCTCAGCGGGAGCACTACATTTTCTGGCGTTTCACTGTACGGCGACGTCGCCGTTGCCGCCGACAGTTTGATAGCCGTGGACAGCGGCCTGACGCTCAACGGGACCATCACGCTTTCGGATCGGACTCACAACAACGTACCGGCAGCGCTCCGGCTGGCAGGAAATCAGACAATCAGCGGAGCCGGGCAGATCGTATTCGACGGTGACGCGATCAACGCTCGAGAGAACACCGTGACCACGTCGAGTACGGGGGTGACCATCGGATCTGGTATCACGCTTCGCGGCGGAGGCGGCAGCATGATGGATCAGTCCGGGCAGTATGGGAGTGCCGGAATAGCGTTCTTGGGCAGGATCAACGCGGATGTCCCCGGCACGCGTATCGAGCTCATCGGCACGATCGATAACTCGGGCGGGCAACTGACACTCGAGGCCGGGGCCGGTACGGTCGCGACAGCGAGCGGTTCGACGCTGCGGCGCTTGTTGCTTAGCGGACCTGGCACATTGCAGGTGCCAAGCGGAACCGCCACGTTCTCTGGGGTTTCGCTCGACAGCAATGTCGGGGTTGCCGCGGACAGTTTGCTCGCGGTGGATAGCGGCTTGACATTGAACGGCTCAATCACGCTATCGGACCGTACACACAACAACGTCCCCGCCGCGCTTCGCTTGGCTGGAAACCAGACGGTCAGTGGTACCGGGCAGATCATCTTCGACGGTGATGCGGTGAACGCTCGAGAGAACACGGTGACGACTGCGTCTTCAGGAGTAACCATCGGCTCGGACATCACGCTTCGCGGAGGCGGGGGGAGCATGCTGGACCAATCCGGGCAGTATGGGAGTGCCGGGATAAAGTTCTTGGGAACGATCAACGCGGATGTCCCCGGCACGCGTATCGAGCTCGTCGGAACGTTCGACAACGCTGGTGGCGCTCTGCGGGTGCAGGCAGGGGCTGGCCAGGTGGCGAGTGCCAATGGTCTGCAACTTCGCAACCTACAACTCGTTGGTAGCTTGTCGGTGCCGAGCAGCAGCGTCCTTTTCTCGAACGTCGCGGTCGACGGCAATTTGGATGTTTCGAGCAAGAGCCTCACCCTGTCGGCGGTCTCTCTCGAGGGCAACGTCGCTGTTGCCGCGGACAGTTTGATCATGGTGGACAGCGGCTTGGCGCTCAACGGGACAATCATGCTCTCGGACCGCACACACAACAACGTCCCCGCAGCGATTCGCCTGGCCGGAAACCAGACCCTGAGTGGCACCGGTCAGATCATCTTCGACGGTGACTCGGTCAATGCTCGAGAGAACACTGTGACGACCGCGTCTTCAGGAGTAACCATCGGCTCGGACATTACCCTCCGTGGTGGCGGCGGGAGCTTGCTGGATCAATCAGGCCAGTATGGGAGTGCCGGGATAAAGTTTTTAGGCAAGATCAACGCGGATGTTCCCGGGACACGCATCGACTTAGTCGGCACGATCGACAATGCTGGTGGCGTGCTGCGGGTCGAAGCACCGGCTGGCCAGGTTGTGACGGGCGATGGCCTGCAACTTCGCAACCTAGAACTTAGCGGCAACGTGTCGGTCCCGAGCAACAGCGTCCATTTCTCGAACGTTACCGTCGACGGCAATCTGGATGTTTCGAGCAAGAGCCTAACCCTGTCGACGGTCTCGCTGGCTGGCAACGTTCAGGTTACCGCAGACAGTCTGATCATGGTGGACAGCGGCATGACGCTCAACGGCGCGATCATGCTTTCGGATCGGACTCACAACAATGTCCCTGCAGCGATTCGCTTGGCCGGGAACCAGACGCTCGGCGGCACGGGCCAGATCGTGTTCGATGGTGACGCGAATGCCCGAGAGAATACGGTCACAACGTCTGGATCGGGTGCGACCATCGGATCCGGGATCACGGTTCATGGGGGTGGTGGGACAGTGCTGGATCCGTACAACTACTACGGCAGCGCTGGCATAGCCTTCTTGGGCAAGATCGTTGCAGATTCCCCTGGCACTCGCATCGAGCTGGGTGGCGTGATCAACAACGGCGGCGGGGCCCTCCGACTAGAAAGCGGAGGCGGCGAGATCGCGACGGGCACCAACCTGCAACTTCGCAATCTGCAACTCAGCGGCAATCTGCTGGTGCCGAGCACGAACGTCCTACTGTCGGCCGTCACTGTCGCTGGCAATTTGGATGTTTCGAGCAAGAGCCTCACGCTTTCGGCAACCTCGCTCGAGGGCAACGTTCAGGTTGCTGCGGACAGTCTGCTCATGGTGGACAGTGGCCTGACACTGAACGGAACCGTTACCCTTTCGGATCGAACTCACAACAACATCCCTGCAGCGATTCGCTTGGCCGGAAACCAGACGCTGAGTGGCACCGGCCAGATCATCTTCGATGGTGACGGAACGAGTACCCGCGAGAACACCCTGACGACATATGGTGCGGGAACCGCCATCGCATCTGGCATTACGCTGCGCGGCGGAGGCGGAACCTTGCTCGATCCGTACAACTACTATGGCGGCTCTGGAGTAGCGTTCTTGGGCAAGATCATCGCGGATGTCCCTGGCACGCGCATCGAGCTCGGCGGTACGATCAACAACGCTGGCGGCACCCTGCAGCTCGATGCAGGGACGGGCGAAGTGACGACCGCAAGCAATCTCCAACTCCGCAGTATCCTCCTTGCTGGCCCCGGACATCTCGATGTTCGCAGCAGCAACGGCGTATTCTCGAACACGACGCTGAATGCGGACGTCATCGTGCACGACGACGTGGTGATCAACTTCGACAGCGGACTTACGCTGAACTCCGCGCTCAAGCTACAAGACCTGAATCACAACGGAGCGCAGTCTGCCGTGTACTTCAACGGCGCGCAGACGGTGAGCGGCAGCGGCGAGATCTTGTTCGATGGCGATGCGACCAGCACGACGGAAAACAACATTCGGCCCGTCGCAGCCTTGACCATCGGCCCCAATATTCGCGTCCACGGCGGTGGCGGAACCTTCGGCTATTCGTCGTACCCTGTCTTGCTCCAAGGCTCGCTGCTGGCTGACTCGTCGAACGAAACCATCGCCATCTCGGGCGGTCCGTTCACCAATCAGGGTACCCTGGGTGCGCTGGCTGGCGGGCGGCTCAGCGCCAGCACCCTGCAAGCGAACGCGGGTCGACTATTCGCGGGCGCAAGCGGCGAGATCGACCTATTGAATGGATTCACCGCAGCCAGCGCCGGCGTTGTGCAAGTCGAACTTGGCGGCACGAGTGCGAGTAGCCTTGGTCGCATCGTCGTGACTGGTGCCGCAAGCCTAGCGGGCACTCTGCGCGTCAGCCGCGTCGCCACGTTCACGCCAGCCGCGGGCAACACCTTCGCGTTCATGACCTTCGGCAGTCGCACGGGCTTCTTCGAGTCGTTCGAGGACGCCACCCCCATCCAAGGAATCACGTACGACCTAGACGCGAGTCAGGCTGGCAGTGTGTCGTTGTCGGTCAGCACGGGCACGGACGACGCTGCCTTCAGTGCCTGGCTGAGTGCGACCGAGTACCAGGCCACCTTTGACGCAGCGGTTCAGTCGCAGCGCTACCCAGCTGTCGTGGAGGGGCGTAACAACGCCGGCGTCAGCGAGTTCCGTGGCCGCTTCATCCCCTATCCCCCGGGCGCCTTCAGCTTCGCCTCGTCTCATGGTCTCACGCAAGCCGAATACACGGCAAAGAGCACGCTCAACGCAAGCAGCGGAATGCTGGTGCTAAGCGTGCAGACCTTCGTCGACGCAGCAGGGATCACTCGTTACAGTGCGACTTGGACGAAGTAAGCTGCCGCATCGGTAGCCACCCCCGAGAGCCTCGCAGACAGTTCGGGCACTGCGTTTGCTCGAGTCTCCGTTTGCCAAAGCACGACCAGCTTGCTCTGCACTCGATACCGATTGGACCACCAATCCGCCGTTCGACCAGGCATTCACTAGCGAAGCCGTGCCGTCGCACGCAGCTCCCGCTGAGGAGAGCCGGAGAGCCCCCGCTGTTCCACTCTGGGCACCGACAAAGCAAAAAAGGCCTCCGAGACCAATCGTCCCAGAAGCCCTTCGCTTTCGATCTTCGGAGGTGAGGACCGGATTCGAACCGGCGTATAACGGTTTTGCAAACCGTTGCCTAACCGCTTGGCTACCTCACCTTGCTTGGGAAAGCGCGCGGACCTTGCCACGAGCCATCAGCAAGATCAATGGTCGCGTTCGCGGTTGTGGTCTTCTCTCAGCGGAATCGGCCGGCCAGATTTTTCTGGAGTTTCGCGGGGGTGGGCAGGATTTGCGCCGGCTGGCCGTAGCCAGGGAGGCGATGGCGGGCGTAATCTTGGAGGCAAAACCTTTGGGCCGCGTGGAGTGCCCCACGGCGGTCGCGTTGTCCCACCCTATGAATGAGCCCGTCGCCGTGAAACGAGGTCTGCCCAGCTCGATCTGCGAGGGAGAGATCTTGGGCGGTAAGTATCGCCTGGAACGGGAGATTGGGCGGGGGTCGATGGGCACGGTTTGGTCGGCGGTGCATCTGACGCTCGGGCAGCGCGTCGCGATCAAGTTGATTGCGGCGGAGCATGCGCAAGCCGAGGAAGCGCGGCAGCGGTTCAGCACGGAGGCCAAGGCGGCGGCGCGGTTGCGCTCGCGCTATGTCGTGCAGGTTTATGACGACGGTGAGACGTCGGCGGGCACGCCGTACATCGTGCTCGAGTATTTGGACGGTGAGACGCTCGAGCAGCGGCTGGAGCGCGAGCACGATTTACCTTTGAACGACGCCGTGCGCATGACACGCCATGTTGCGCGAGCGTTGTCGCGCGCGCATGCGGCGGGCATCGTGCATCGCGATTTGAAGCCGGCGAATGTCTTTCTGACGCGGTCGGACGACGACGAGCAAGGTTGGGTAGCGAAGGTGCTCGATTTTGGCATCGCCAAGGTGGAAGAGCATGGCATCGCGTCCACGACCAAGACTGGCGCGCTCTTGGGTACGCCGCTGTTCATGAGTCCCAAGCAGGTGCGCGGCGCGAATTCGGTCGATTCACGCTCGGATTTGTATTCGCTGGGGATGGTTTTCTACAACGCGCTGACCGGCGGTTACGCCTTCAACGGCGATTCGTTTGCCGATGTGTTGGTCGCGATTTGCACGGCACCACTGCCGGATTTGCGAGCGGCAGCGCCATGGGTACCAGCAAGCATCGCGGACTGGTTTCAGCGCGCCTGCGCGCGTGATGCGCAGGACCGATTTCAGAGCGCGGATGAGCTGATTGAGGGGTTGGATCTCGCGCTCGGTGTGACCACGGGTGCGTACGCACGTCAGTCGTCCCCCGAGGTGAGGCTCGATACGCTGCGCGGGCACGCACCGCCGATTCAACACTCGATTCCACGCGGCGCACCGTCTGACTCCGGCGAGTTCACCAAGGGCTCCACGCATGTCATGAGCACCGATCAAGCGTTGCTCGCGACCAACCACGGCGCGCACACCGTCGCCCCCGAAGTGCTGTCGCTTGCACCGTCACCACGCAAGCGTTGGATCGTCGGCGGTGTGTTCGCCGTGCTCGCGCTGCTCGCCGGTATCGCGCTGCTCGGTCGCAACAACGGCGTCCAGCCGACGAGCGAAGCTACGCCGCCGCCTAGCGCGCTCCCCACAGCACTTACGTCCGTCGCCACGACGCCTGCGATTCCGACTGCGCCACCCCCAACAACAGTCGCCGCCGAGCAGTCCTTGCCCGTAACGAGCGCAGGCACGGCACCCAACAAACCAGCTCCCATCCGCGCGTCCGCACCGAAATCAGCAACACCTCCGGCGCGCACGAATAAAGCCGTTTCCAAGGCACTTGCGCCGACTCCGGTGAGTCCTCGAAGCACAAACACCGACATGGGCTTCTAAGTACGCAGCTGTTCAGCGGGAGCGAGCCAGCATAAAAAGGTAATTTCATGGCTCGTGCCTTTCCCTCCCCCGCCCCGTTGAAGTTTGGACGCCACGTGCTCGGCGCGTCGTGCGCACTGCTCGTTGTAACGCTGAGCAACCTGAGCCACGCCGATGAAGCCGCCGAGAACATCGCTGCTGCGCGCACGCTCGGCATCCAAGGCGTGCAATTGGCCGACGCGGGCCAGTGCCCGGAGGCGATCGAGAAGTTGACGCGCGCTGAAGCGCTGCACCACGCGCCGACGATCTTGGGTCGACTCGGCGAGTGCCAAGTGAACGTCGGTGAAGTGGTCACCGGCACCGAGAACTTGAACATGGTCGTGCGTGAAGTACTCCCGGCGAGCGCACCCAAGGTGTTTCGTGACGCACAGGAGCGCGCACAAAAGGTGCTTGACAAGGCCATGCCCAAGATCGCGCACTTGGTGATCCGCGTGAACCCCGCGGACGTAAAAGCCAGCGTCGCGGTCGCGGGCAAATCCGTGCCCTCCGCGTTGCTCGGCGCAGAGCGCCCCACCGATCCCGGCACGCATCAAGTGACCGCCACCGCTGAAGGCTACAAGCCCGTGAGCGCGACAGTCACCTTGGCAGAAGGCAGCCATCAAGAAATCACGCTGCAGCTCGAGAAAGATCCGAACGCCGTCGCTGCTATACCGGCGGGGACCGCGACGGCGGTGTCCGGAACCACCGGTCCTAATCAAGCCACGCCACCCGAGCCGAGCGGAAAGAAGTCCAAAGTACCGGCGATTGTCGCGTTCAGCATTGGCGGCGCCGGCCTCATCGCAGGCGGCATTACAGGCGGCATCGCGATGAGCAAGGCCGGGAATTGCCCGAACAAGGTGTGCGACACGCAGAGCGATTTGGACAGCGCGAAGAGCATGGCCACGATCTCCACGATCGGCTTCAGTGTTGGCATCGCGGGCGTCGCCGTGGGCACGATCTTGCTGCTCACCGGCGGCAGCAGCAGCGAAAAGCCTACTCACGCGCTCGAGCAGCCGGCGCGCAAGTTCGCCATGCAACCGTGGGTCGGTGTGAACAGCGTCGGCCTTGCGGGCTCGTTTCAATGAGCTGAATTCGCGCGAACGCGCCTCAGCCCCCGGGAACTTAGACAGAATCGGCGCGTGACGACGGTTCGTGGCACGTTCCTGCGCCGTGCCTCACTCATCCGTTCCCGAACTGCGCGTGCGAACCGTCAACGAGGCGGAGCTGCGCCCCACGGGCAAGTACGTGCTGTACTGGATGATTGCGGCGCGCCGCACGCACGACAACTACGCGCTCGATCGCGCGATCGAGCACGCCAAGCGCTTGAACCAACCGCTCTTGGTGCTGGAGGCACTGCGCGTCGCTTATCCGTTTGCGAGCGATCGTTTTCATCGCTTCGTGCTCGACGGCATGGCCGAGAACGCGATCGCATTCGCAAAGGCGGGCATCGCCTATCACGCGTACGTCGAGCCTGAAGCGGGCGCTGGAAGCGGCCTGTTGCAAGCGTTGGCGAAGGACGCAAGCGTCGTCGTGACCGACGATTTCCCCTGTTTTTTCCTGCCACGCATGTTGAGCGCCGCGGGCAAGAAGCTCTCCGTGCGGCTCGAAGCGGTGGACTCGAACGGCGTGCTACCGATCCGCGCCTTCGACAAAGCCTTCTTCCGCGCGTTCGACTTCCGCCGCGCCGTGCAAAAGTCGTTCGCCGAGCATTGGGCAGCGCGCCCCGCCCAAGCGCCGCTCACTCGCCTCGCCTTGCCAAAGCTCGCATTCCCGCTCGCAATTCGTGAACGCTGGCCGAGCGCGAGCGACGCGCTCCTGCGCGGCGACGCGAGCGCGCTGGCTGCGCTGCCGATCGATCATCGCGTGCCAGTCGTGAGTTATCGCGGAGGGCTGCGTGCCGCCAAGAAGACGCTGAGCGAGTTCATCACGCACAAACTCGAGCGCTACGACGAAGCTCGCAACCACCCCGATGAATCGGCCACCAGCGGACTCTCGCCCTACCTCCACTTCGGACAGCTTTCCGCACATCGCATCGTCAGCGCGATCGCCGAGCGCGAAGAGTGGACCGTCGCCGATCTGGGCACGCGCACGCGCGGCGAGCGCAACGGCTTCTGGAAAATGCACCCGAGCGCCGAAGCCTTCCTCGACCAACTCATCGTCTGGCGCGAAGTCGGCCTCAACTTTTGCAGCCACGAAGCGGACTACAAAAGCTTCGCCTCACTGCCCCAATGGGCTCAAAAAACGCTCACTGAACACCAATCCGACGCGCGCCCTCAGCTCTACACGCGCGCTCAACTCGAATCCGCCCGCACCTACGATCCGCTGTGGAACGCCGCCCAACGCGAACTCCTCCAAGAAGGTCGCATCCACAATTACCTACGCATGCTCTGGGGCAAAAAAATCCTGGAGTGGAGCAAGACCCCCGAGCACGCGCTCGCCACCGCCATCTACCTCAACGATCGCTACGCGCTCGACGGCCGCGATCCCAACTCCTACAGCGGCATCCTGTGGTGCTTCGGCCGCTACGATCGCGCCTGGGGCCCCATCCGCCCCATCTTCGGCACCATCCGCTACATGTCCTCCGACAACACCGCAAAAAAACTCGACCTCAAGCGCTACCTCGCCCAATACGGAGAACAACGCACGTTGATCGAGTGAGGAGGGAGAGGGGGCGCTCGCGATCCAGCAGCGCACCTCAAAGGGCGCGTTGTTCTCGGCGTTTCGCGAAAGAGCGGGAGCGAGGGCTAAACGGGGCTAAACGGCCAAGCCGCCGCTGATGATTCCACGAGGATGGGATGCGCGGCGCGACTCCACCGATGGAGTCGGAGTGAGTGTGCGGCGCGGCGCGTGCGGGATCTTCGTGGTGCGTCGGTTGTTTTCGGAGCGCCGCCGCGGGGGCGTTGGCTCGACGGGGATGTCTCGGGCAGCGTCGTGCGGCCTCGCAAGTGGTGCGCGCATGCGTGGGATGCTCGGAGAGCGCACGGAGAGTGGAGCGCGCGTCACTCACCACGGTTACGGAACTTCGCGACCTAATCGAGCGGGCGCGGGCGCTCGCCAGTCATCGGCTGCCGAACGGCGACTTGGCGAGTTTGATGAGCCGTTCGTCGAAACAAGTAAAGTTGCGGCGAGGCCGATCTCGTCACCGCCGATCGGAAAGATCTCGAGCACCTGGTCTCTGTAGCGCGCGCCAAGGTCGAATTACTCGACCTCTGAGCGCGCAGCTCCGAGTTACTCCGACGATCCGTCCAGATCCTCGGCTAAGTAGCTCAAAATCACTTCGTCCAGCGATTGCTCGCTGATCACGCCATCACCAAAGATCGAGGACGCGCTCTTGGGCGGGACTGCCGCGAAGCGCGAAGAGGGGCGCGACGCGTTGGGCGCAGCTGCTGCGGCCGCGTTGGCCGAAGCAGGATTCGCGCGGCCCTTTCGCAGCGCGGGGGTGCCCTGCGCGAGCAACGCGTTGGGCTCGGAGTTCACGGATAGCGGCTCGGCCGCGAGGCGCTCGAGCGACGCAACGTCCACTTCCAGCGGGGCGGGCTCCTGCGGAGGCGCGGAGGGCGCGACTTTGCGCAGGTTCGGGTTGAACAACGTATTGGGGCGATCGCTGCGCTCGGCAACACGCTCGTCTTCACCGAATGCCGATGAGATCGGCGGGGTCTCGAAATCCGGCTTGGACAGCGTGCGCTCAGCGACAACTCGCAGTTCGGAGACGGACACAGCGGGTGGCGCACTCGCCGCAGGTGGCGCACTCGCCGCAGGTGGCGCACTCGCCGCGGCGGGCGCAGTCTCGGCCTTGCTCGGTGCGCGCGCTTGCTCGAATGGTCCGCACACGCCCTCGAGCAGGTCGTCGAGAGCACCCATGCGCAGGGCAGTGAACATGCCCTTGTGCTGCTCTTTCATCAGCCCGCGCACGAACGGTTGCATGTCCGGACGACTGACGTGCTCCGTGTACTCCGTGCGCGTAGTTTTGATGATGCGCCCGCCGTCAGCGAACAGATGCGTGACGATGCGCGGGTTCTTGATGCCCGAGTCTTCCGTTTGGATGTGGAAGATGCGCCCTCGGTGTCGGACGTTATTGTTGAATCCGAGGAGTGGAGGAGGCACGTGTGACACAACCAAACCCTTCACGGCGATTTGACAGGATACCACGCCTGAATCGCGGCGTGGAATTTGCTGGCAGGTACCGAAAAGGTTCTCATCCGAATTGGCCCGCGGCGGTGGCACTCCGCCTCCCACAAGCCCCTCATTTCTGTCGATCCATACTCGACTTGGGGCGGGAGGTCTGTCCGTTTAATGCCGCGGCGCAGCTTCATCCAAACGGCGCATCCCCTCCAAAAGTAAGGCTTCCGGGGTGTCCTGAATCACCTGCTGGGGCGCGGTGAAGTTCGGATCGAGCGCAAACTCCCCCTCAGCGAGGCCTAGCATGGCGAAAAACGCCTCCTCCCCTCGCAGGGTCGCCCAGAGGGCGTTGTAGATCAGACCCCCCACAAAATGGATCTCGCCCGAATTCGCGCCAGAACGGATTTTCAGGGAGCCAGTCTTTCGGCCGTACCAAAGCACCTGAACCATCTCGGGCAGACCCATTTCTTGGAGTGAGCCGGCAACGCCGCGAGCGGCTCCGCCGCGCGTGGCCTCGCGCTCGATGATCTGCTTCAGCTTCGCCACGAGCAGGTCGGACGAAACGGGTTTCGTCATGTAGTCGGTCGCGCCGAGCTCGAAGGCGCGCTGCGCGTCGGTGCGCCCGCCGCGACCGGTGACGAATACCCAGGGCAGCTTCTTGCCCCACGGTTGCTTGCGCGCCTCGGCGAGCAGCGCGAAGCCGTCGTTCGGTTGCAGATCGAGCTCGCTGACGACAATCTCGACGTCGCCCTTCTCCAAGAGCTTGAACGCCTGATCGGTCTGGCGCGCCTGTGAAACTTCGAACCCTTGCTCGATCAGGCGGAGCTCGAGCACCGTCGTCTCTTCCGGATCCGGATCGATGATCAACGCGCGGTAGCGATTGGCCAAGAGCCGCGCCTTCAAGTCTTCACCGGTCACGGTGTGCTTGAACAAGTCGACCATGTTCGGGTCGAAGATGGTGCCCTTGTATCGCTCCAGCACTTCGCAGGCTTGCACTGGGCGGAGCGTCTTACGGAACGGGTTGCGCGGATTTTGCGTCAAGTCCGCGTAGGTGTCGGCGATGGCCAAGAGCCGAGCACCGAGCGCGATCTCTTTCCCGGCCGCGCCTTCCGGCAAGCCCTTGCCGTCGAAGCGCTCGTACATTTGCTCCACGGCTTGCTCCACTTCACGCGGGAGCTGCACCGCTTCCAACAAGCGCAGCGGCGCTTTGTACTGTTTTTGAGCCTGGGTGCGGTGTCCCTCGTACTCCGCGACGTTGAGCGTAGTCAGGTGATACGCGCCCATCTTGCCCAGGTCGTGAATGTGCCCGGCGACGACCAGCGAGTTGCGGGTGACCTCGGGTAGGCCGATGCGTTCGCAGATCTTTTTGATCAGCCGGGCTACCTGCGCCGAGTGGCCGCGCAAATCCGCGCGGGTGTTCTCGATCAGCGAGACCAAGACGTTGAGCGTCTCGAGGTACGACTCGTCGTTGATGCCTTTGCCGGAACTCCCCGAGCGCGGCCGTTCGAAGTCAGCCACGTTGAGCATGCGCTCACCGCCGCTCACGTCGCGAGCGACCGATAACGTGAGGCTCTCTTCACTG
>Ga0164309_10000681_pt1 | contig 18022 bp, 4 predicted proteins | sample Whisoiple_247_MG_FD_109984 | JGI IMG/M metagenome (GOLD analysis project Ga0164309, IMG submission 109984) | Soil microbial communities amended with fresh organic matter from upstate New York, USA - Whitman soil sample_247_MG | ecosystem: Environmental > Terrestrial > Soil > Unclassified >...
GAATAGTCTCCCCATAAAGCATTATGTAGTTTAGAAATATAACCACCTTGACCATGAAGAGTTCCTTCTTCTTTCATCAATCTTATTTCCTCTTCTGTAAATCCATATTTAGACATTTTATCAAAACCATCTGGTTTTCTTAATTGATCTACAATAGCACTCCAAGCTGCATCCTTAGATAAGTTGTTTTTCTCAGCTACAGTATCAATCATTCTGTCTACTTTTTGATCTAAGTATTTTACAACTTTAAAATATTCTTTAAACTTAGATGCTTCTTCATTAGTTAAAGGAACATATCCTTTTTCAGATTTACTATCACCTTTAACTAATACACCATCCTTAACAAATACACTTCCTCTAGAAATTCCATGATTTGGATCTTCTAAAGCAAATGAATTAAAAGCAGTATCATTTTTAGTATCTACTCCAATAGCTCCATAAGAAGCAATATCATCTTGAGTTATTGCATCTTCTTCAATTACTTCTGGTCTAAATCTAACTCTTGTTACTGGGGCTTCTTCTTTAGCTACTTTTTCAATCTCTGGACTCTCTGGATCTCTAATAGGTGTTTGTTCTACAACAGGAGCATTAGACTCTTCTGCTATTTTATGTTTATCATTAATAGCTGAAGCAAAGTCTGGTCTTATTATAAATGTGTTATTTGTTGGATTTTGACCCATTGATACAGGTATAGTGAATTCTTTTCCTTTGTATATAAATACATTAGGTCTTTTAGCATCTTGTGTTACATCTGCCCATTTAAGAGTTTGTTTAATATATACCTCAAGCTGTTTAAAGGCTTCAGGGACACTAATTGCTGGTGTAGCTACAAATGGATCAATTCTCATTTTAGCTGCATCTCCTTCCCTTGTAGGGGCTTGAGATAATGCTATATCAGCTGAAACTTCTGCCTGAGCAGCTAATTCTGCCTTAACCAATGGTAGCACTTTATCCTTAACCAGTTTCTCTATAATAATATGATATGGAGCACTAGGATTAGGACTAAAATCAAGTTCAAAAGATTCTTTAATCTTTCTGTTATAAGCAGCTGCAACAGTATGGTATAAGTAATTTTTAGGTTGATCAAAACTTATAGCATTGTAGATAGCATCATCTGACATATCTCCTAGTTTAGCTGGATCTACTTTGAAATTAAGAAATACCTCATCACCTATATTATCACCTTCTTTAGCCATTACCTCCACTTTATTCATAGTCTTACCATCAATGGTAATTCCTGTTTTAGTTTTACTTATAGTTGTTGGAACAGCTTTAGGAGTAATAACTGGTTTAGTTTCTGTAGGTTTAGTTTCTGTTACTACAGGAGCTGGTGTAGGTTCTACAATAACTTCTTCTTCCTCAACTACAGGGGGATTAAGATCATCAGGAGTATTAGTAAGCATGAAATAGATTTGTTTTCTATTTCTTTCTCCTTCTCCAATAGCTTTGACATTAGTGGTTAATGGAAGATTATCTTGATTTCTAGCTACTACAGGTTTACCATTGCTGTTAGCATCTGGTTCTTTAGGAGACAATAAAAATGTTTGATAGTTTTGCCATTTAGTTCTAACTGGAATTCCATTAGAATCAATATCAGTTATTTCCCAATAGTCAGTGTTCCATCTAACATTTCCATTTTCAGGGTTAGGCTCATCATTAACCATTGAGGCATTAGTGTTGAAATAGATTTGAGAAAGAGCAAACTTAACAGACTCCTCATTCTCTTGCATAGCTAATGGTGTAAAAGGAATACTAAATCCTTTACCAGATATGAATAACTTAACAGTTTTCTTTCCACCATCTTCTGGAACAGAATCAAACCATACATTACTATATCCAGGATTCTCTTTTCTGGTTCCATCTTTATTTACAGCAGGACCCCAATACACAACACTTCTTAACCATGTGAATAATTCTTGTGTAGCTTGAGCATTAAGTCCTATATTCTTATCAGCCATGTTTTTAGTAGCTTGAAGAATAACTTTATAGATTATATCTACTTGATCTTTGCTTAATTGTTTATTATCTAAAGGGGTTAAACCACCTCCATTTTTAAGAAACACTCTACCTCTGGCATTTTTATATGTAGAAGTACCTACAGTAATTTCATCACTAGTAGCTACAGCAACCACTGGTTTAATAGCTAATTCAGTTGGTGTAACTAATTTAGAATCTGTTACAGGAATTCTTGCATCATAATCTCTTACATCTTCTCCTTTTTCATTTTTTACTGTTACATAATCTAGAATTCCGAATGAGGGTCTGATATCTTCAGGACCACCAAGTTTATCATTATTTAATATTTTCTTTCTGTTCTCTTTATGCCAATCTGTAACTCTTTTCTTTTCCTCTTCTGTAACACCTTTTCTAAACATGTGACCTATTTCATCATGAGGCATCATTTGATATACAGCTTTATCTAACAAATCTTGTCCTTTTATATCTTTAGGAATATCATTTCCTTCTTCATCAACTAATACAAATCCACCTTTGACAGGTTTAGCAAACACCATTATAATAGTCTCAGCAGGATTAACATCTATTTTTTGAACTCCATTAATATCCTGAGCTAAGAATTCTACCAATCCTGGCATTCCTAACTCATCTTGTGTTTTCTGTGTTACAATTACAGCTTTGATTTTAGATTTAGCTTTGTCTTTAGCAAAATCTCTAAATCTACTAGCAAATCTGTCAGCTCTTTGAATATAATCCACATCACTCACTGGAACAGTAGAAGATCTTGGTATAACAAGAGTTGGTTTTAATTTTTCTGGCTGATATTCATCTTCACTTAATTCTCCTTGATGTACATTCTGAATTTCTCCTTTAGTGTTTACACCAATTAGTTCCTCCTGAATGAATTCATTAACTATTATTTGTTGTTCTTCTGCTTTAGCTTCTTTATATTCATCATAGATTTGTTGAAATACCTTTTGAATTTCATCATGAGCTTTCATTTCTTTACTCACCTGATCTAATTCATCAGCAACTTTATGAAAATCTTCCATGAGATTATCAACCTTTTTCTCTTGAATACTTATATCTGTATCTGGTACATAGCCTAAATAATCATCTACTATCTTATAATCTGATTTGAAGTTTTCTGGGTTAGATAAAAATTCAGGATTACTATCTAAGAACTCAGTCCATGGTTGTCCTGAAGGTGATGGAGCTTCAGGATACTTTTTACCATAATCACTAATTAAACTCTTAGCAAAAGCCATAGCAGAGTCTAGGGCATTATTATACATCTCAACAAGATGAGAGATTTTCAACATCTTATTAGCATTAGCTCTTTTTGCTCTGGCTAATAATGCTCTGTCTTTTTTCAATTGATTCATAAAAGCTTCAAATCCTTGAGGCATTTCATCCAATTGTTGAGAAAAATTTTCTATATATTCAATAGCAAATTCAAGATCATTTCTTTCTTCTGTAAGTTCTAATATTTCATTTTTAAGTTGTGTTATTGCTCTGTCTAAATCAACACCCATCTTAAGAGCATCCCCTGTAGTCTTTACAAATTTTACAGTTTTTTGAAATCTTCTGTTTTTTACACCACTGGATAATCTATCTAATTCCTTCTGATGTTTCTCTATTTGTTTTTGTTTTTGCTCAATAAGTTTGACAGTTTTATTATGCTTTTGCATTGTATCAACAGCAAGCTGAGCCATTATTCTTTGTCTCTCTTGATTTCTTCTTATAACATCAGTATTGTTATTTTCTCCAGCTTTTTCAAAAGCAGCTTGTGCAGCATCTTTTGTTGCTTGGGTTACATCTGCATCTATCTGTAGAACTGAATGAACCTCAAGAATAGGCTTATCAAATCCTTTTTGAGCTTTAGTCATATAAGGAAAAACTTCTCTTGATTTTACTCTTCCTCTTGCATCTAGGTATTTAAAAAATATCTTATTCTGTTTTGAGTCATATTCCAGTCTACCTTGAATAGGTGTTCCATCTGCTTTCTTAATCATACGATTAGTAAAAACAGTATTTCTGTTTTGGTAGAACCAGTTAGCTGTAGGATTTGATAATAGTTTGCTTTTCTCAAATAGAGAATAACTTTCTAGTTCTTCAGGAGAAATATTTCTTACACCATTCTTATCTTTAATTTTAATAGTTCCATCTTCATTTTTGCCAAGAATGGTTAATGTAGGAGCTCTATTAATCTCAGCTCCTTGTTTATCATAATAAGTAACTTTACCAAGCATATACTCAGTACCTAATTCAATATCTCTATCTCCTGTTTTAGTTTTAAGAGATATAGTTTCTGGGGTTTTAACTAATGGTTTCTCTTCAGTTTCTTTCTCATCCTCTAACTCATAAGCTTTAGGATTCTTTCTAATGTCATTATACTCTTTGATGAATTGGTTTCTTCTTAAAGCCATTTCACCAATATCCATCATATCTCTTTTTAAATCTGCTTTTTGTTCATCAGTTAATTTCTTATTCTCATCAATTTTAGCAAGTTCTTTTTCTAAAGCATCTTTTGTAGGTACACCATTCAATACAATATCAGTCATTATGTCAGTTCCTACATTAGCATCTCTCTCAGTTAAGCTTGTACTTAGTTGAGCTATACGTTTATCATAATCATGCATTTTAGCTCCAGCATACACCAATTGGTCTATAACACCATCACTGTATTTTCTTTTTCCTTCTGCATCCAACATTCCACTATATTTGGTATTCAATTCTTTATATAGGTTGTCTGTATGATTTGCATGATCCTGAAGATTATTTAGCCTAGCTATGAAAGTAGCTTTAGTATCTGTCTCTGGAGCAGTACCTTCTTTTTGTAATTGGGTAAAACCCTCATTGGTCATAGCTTGTTCTTTCAAATTGTCTATTTCAAAATCAATAGATTCTTTAGCTCCATATTTTAATCTAGTATCAATAAATGAGTGAGCATAGTCCATTTCAAGATCCTTAGACTCTAAGATATCTCCTCTTCTAATAGCATCAGCTCTATCTGCCTGAATAGATTCAGCAGCCTGAATATTAGAGAATGCTCCTTGCATTTTCTTTCTGATAGTTGTACTATTTAAAGCAGCAATAGCACCTTGTCTAGATACACCTTCTGTACCTCCATATCCAGTTAAACCTCTTTCTAACACTTTACCTCTAACAGATTGTAAAGCTCCTGAGAAACCACCTGTAAATATATTTAAGAGTCCTTCTTTAGATGTGAGGGCTTCCTTAACCCCAAACAATAATCCATCACTCAATGCAGAAGCTGTATCTCTATCTTTAGATTTTCTACTAAAATAATTTTGTGTACCTGTTTGAATAGCATATTGAGCTCCTTCTTCAAAAGCTTCAGAACCTTCAAATGCTAATCCCATTACACCCTTAGCTTGTTTGTATAATTTACCAAATCCTTTAGTGGGTAAGCTTGAAGCATATTCAGCTCCTTCTCTCACAATGCCATTCATTACATTTTTCTCAGCTTTGAATGAAGAACTAAACACTTTAGGTAATTGGATATAATTAGTAGCTGTTAATAGAGCAGCATTTAGTCCAAGACTCCAATTACCTACTTGATCAGCTTCTTTATCAATCTGTGCTAAATCTGCATCTGTTGGATCATATCCATTAGCCACCCTAAAATTATCTATTGCTTTCTTTCTATATTCCTGTGAGTTCCCTAGAGCCTCCATTCCAGCTTCACCAAAAGTACCAAATGTAGCTACTACAGCTCTGTCAGCATTAGCTAAACCAGCACCTCCTATAGTTTTAGCTTTGTTATATAAGGAAGTTACTTTTTCAGCCATTGTAGCTGCTCTTTGTGTAGCTGGTAATGCTGTAGATGTAGCAATAGCTTCATCAACTGCTGAAGCCATTTCTCCTGTAGTTCCAACAAGTTTCCCTGCCATACCAAGCACTCTGAAAGCACCACTCCAAGCAAACCCTGAAGCCCATGCCCCAGCAGAGAAACCTAAATTTTTTACTATATTATCAAATAAAAAATTAGCACTAAACAGATTAGATGGTTCATACCAAGCTCCATCTCTTTCTCTTTGTGTTTTATAATGAGCATGTGAATCTTCCATCTGCTCATTGATTGTATTTAAATAATTGGTAAGATCATTATTATAGAAAGAACTCACTTTACCTGTTTCAGCATATTTACTAAGACCATATACTAATCCTGCTGTACCATTAATAAATGTAGTGGTAGCAATACCAACTCCTTTAGCTACACCATTATAGGCTTTCTCTCCAGTTGATTGATTTTGAGCATATCTTTCTTCCTCATCTACTCCCCTGATTTGTCCTTTAGAAAATCTATTAAGATTAAGTTCATTTGTCTTGAATATATTAGCACTGGTGTCTTTAATTTTTGAGGCATCAGCTCTAGAAGCAAGTTCAGCTAAAGAAAGATTTTTAGGATCTACAGCTCCACCCACAGACATTCCTGTGCCTGTATCCATTATAGGAGGTCTATAAACATTTGGTTCAGATCCAGCTATATTACCAGGAAGTGTTTGTGTCCATTGTTGAAATGCTTGATAACCTGGATCAGCAGTTACATTATAACTCTCAGCTGTTGGACCACCCATAGGAGGGTTGATATCCATATTTAATTCTTCCATTATTTATTTAAGTTTAGAATTTGTTGAACATGTGCAGGACTTAATTTTTCAAAAAACTCAGTATTCATAGCATCAAGACTTGGAAATGAGTGTGGATATACTTTATCAGGACTGTCTTTATAAATAATAGGAACTTCATTTCCATCTTTATCTTTTATATAGAAAACAGCATTAAATCCTCCATTCTCATCAGGAACAGCATCAGCTCCTTTAATACGTGTTGTATTTAATCTTTTCTCAAAATGACTTGCTGGAACAAATGCACCTGAAGAAGCTCCAGGATCATATACACTACCAGTTCTACTATTAGTAGATTGTCCATTATTTCTAATGAATTTATAATTAATTTGACTAGCTGCATCTCTTTTAATATCAACAGTTGGAATTGTAGCAGCTTCATCTGGAGTTATTTCTACTTTTCCTGTAAGAGTATTATCAGCTTTTTTAACTTGTAAATAGAACTTAGGAGAACCATCTCTTGTATTATTGTCTTTATACACAATAGGTGTATTACCTTCTTTCTTATACAATTGTTCAAATCCAGCTAAAGCATCACTGGCTTCTGTACCAGATCTATTTGCCACAATTAAATCAATAGCATCATTAATTGATTTTCTTTCTGTTTCTTTTGCTCCTTTAGGATATGGAGAATATATAAAATTTTTGTTAGCAGTGTTTCTATCTTTTATAGCCTTACCCATTGCTTCTGTTGATTTTACAAACTTAGAATCAGTAACTCTGTTTGAAATAGTGTTATAGTCATTACCAAAATCTCTAAATGGATCACCTCCACCACTACCAATTTTTCTCACTTTACTATTACGATTTGTAAACATATTTAGAACAGTGCTTGGTAATACACCAAATTTCTTTACAAATCTATCTTCTGCATCTTTTCCTATTCTGTTATCATCATCAGAAGATAAAGCTCCAAACAATCTTCCTACACCAACTTTTTGTGCAAGTTTCATATCTGCTATATCTCCAGGAGTTAATGTTGCTGTAGTTTCAGTACCAAACATAGGACCTCCCATAACACCACCTTTTTTATAAGTGATCTCATAACTTCCTATATTTCCTTTGGAAAGGTTTTTAAGAGCATTAGAATCAAATCCTTTATAGTTTGTTTTAGCAATACTTTCTAACCTTTTAGTCTCATTATAATCATCATTTACAACCCCTTCAAGAGTATGTAACTTATCTAATGATGATACAAGTCCAGTAAAGTTTTTATTGTGTTTATTCTTGTCTAATTCTGTTTTATATTTTTCAGCAGATTGTCTTATAAAATCAGGTCCTTTCTTTGCAAAGTATTCTTTGATTTGTTGTTCTGTCATACCATCTTTAGGTTTTAGAACTCTTTCTCTAGCTGTAGCATATTTAACTACAAAGTCAAATCTTCCTTTAGTCAGATTATCTGAATTCTCCTTTTGTGCTTCAAAAAAATCATTTGTAGCATTAAAATCATTCTGTTCATAAGCAGCTTCTATTTTTGTACCTGGTTCTCCTGCTCCTGGAGGTGCTTTAGTTTCTCCTCTAGCTTTAGCAGCTAATGCATAAGAATGTTCTGCTGTAGCCTTTAAATTCTCTATTTGGTAAGGAAGCATTGCTCTTCTAACATTTAGATTACCTTGGCTAATAGCTACATCCTGTTTCATTTTCCATACATCCCAATCAGCTTTAATCTTGTCTTGTTGTTTATTATATGGAATGTTCTCTATAATTTGTTGTGACATCTTCTCAGTAACTCCAGAAATCATATAATTGTTTCTCATTTTCATAGTTTCCAAAGACCCTTTAAGTCCTTCTAGGGAACCAAACTGATTAGCATCATTTACTTGTTTTTCTGTTTGTTGATCTACAGATGTTCTCTCATTTTCAATATCATTTAGAGACTTCATTATTTGTTCTTTTTGCTGTCTGCTGACATCATCATCTCCTAATTGCATGTATTGATTTTTGAGATTATCTTCATGATTGTTTAATAACTCTTTTCTTCTTTCACCCTCAGCTCTGTACATTTGTTCAAACTGTCCTATATCAGTGATGCCTCTGTAATTATAGACACCTCTCATAGTAAGTTCTTGTCTAGCTTCTGGTCTAGATATAACACCATCAATAGCTGCTGCTACATTTTGGTTGAACTTTCCTTCTTTAATCATTCTTGTAGCATAAGATGAATATTTTGGTCTTCCATCAGCACCCAAGACAGGTCTTTTGGTAATAGGATCCATTTCAAATATTTGGTCATAAGACCATTTACTATCTCCTACAGCTTTAATAGCATCTTGCATTTCTTTATCTATATCCCAGGATTCTATATATTTACCACTATATATTATTGGTTTACCATCAGCTCCTTTTAAGTTATTATTACTATAATAGGCTTGCCTTTTCATATTGTAATAATGCTCAGCATGAGGAGTAAGTTTACCAGCTTTTCTATCATCTTCCATTTGTTGTATTTGGTTTCTGTCATTAGCTGTACTTGATACTGCTGCCTTTATATAAGCATCTTTACCTATTTGTTTTACCATTCCTCCAACAGAATTTACCAATTGAGAATCTGAGAAATCCCCTGCTGCTACAAACTTTAAATTATTTCCTAAGCTATTCAATTTTGATTGTAGATATTTTCTATCTATTCCTCTAGCTATATCAAGACCAGCAATATTATCTATATTGGTTTGGATCTTCTGAATTCCTTCGTCATATCTCCTTTGTTTCTCCATACCTACAGCAACCATTTCATCAATAGGCATTTGCTGTACATAAGGTTTAAAGGTGCTGGCTATAAATCCTGGGTCTGTTTTATATGAAGCCATGTTGTTTATTTTAAATAAAAATTGTATAGTATAACAAATTTAATTTAATTCATTACACTATACAATTAGATTAGTTATGATAACCAATTATTTTTAATTAAGTTTATTACATTTTTTTAAGACTATTAAAGATAGCTCCATTTCTTGTTACAGCTGTTTTAGATTTCTTAGCTTCTTTTTCATCTTTAGCAGCTTCCTTCTTAGCTCTCCCAACAATACCAAATTCTGGAGGAGTTGTAGATCCACCATCTTCTATTTCACTATACACTTCATCAGGATGAGTGTCAAAGAAATGAGGACTATTAACACTGTAAGCTCTCATTTTAGGACCAAATCTATAGTTGTACAATTCTTCCATAGTTTGTAATCTCTTCTCTGCTAACTTGTTTTGTTGATATTTATCAGAAATATTGCTTAGAGCTGCTTGATTAATAGCCTCAGTATTAGCAACTGCTTGAGCCATTTTATCTTGTTGATCTGCATACAATCCAGCATTAGCCATTCTAAATTGATTCATTGTGTTTCTATTACCACTGTAAACTCTATCCTTTTCAGCTTGGTTCAATCTGAATTGTTCTCCAAGAACTCTGTTAGCTGGTTCATAAGCTTGACCTGCTATTGCTGCTTGAGCTGCTGGATTATATCCTGCCATTCTTTGAGCACCTCTAGTTTGAGCTGTAATTTCATTGAGTTGGTCCTGAAGAGAAATATCATAAGGAACATTCAATTCTGGTGTTACAGATTGTGTTGGAACAGGTTGAACCTGATTGTGACTTAAAGCATACATCTCTCCCATAATCTGATTAGGATCAAGATTGAAAGATGTTTTAGGTTTAGGAATCATACCTGCCAATCCTAACCACCAAGGATTTTTTGCTTTCTCTAATGGGAAATCTTCCATTGGTTGTTCAGGTGTTTCTACTGGTTTTGCTGGAGGAGCTGGTTTCTGAGCAAATGGAGAAACATCAATATGATAAGCTCCTGGTAGTTTATCAGTAGCCAACCTATTAGCTTCTTTAATTTGAGCATTAAGATCAGGTTGATTGTACATAGCTCTTCTTACAGCTTGCCATCCAGGACCTACATAGTTTTTGAAATAATCTACTAATTTACCTGCTGTTTCTGGATCAGCATAAGCTTTATCTACAGACTCTTTATATTTAGCATAAGCATCTTCACTTGCAAACATAGGTCCAGCCTCAGGACCTATTCTATCAAAAGCAAGCATTCCTTTAGGTTCATTTGTGTATTTAGCTTTATTTACATTTCCTTTATTAATCTTAATAGTTTTACCACTTTGAGCTTGATCTTTAGTAACAGGATCAGTGTCATATTTAACTTTACCTCTTCCTAAGTCTTCAGCACTTATTGTTCTTCCTAAATGTTGAGAAAGTTCATTTCTTGTTTCATTAATAGCATTCTGTAAGTGAGCAGCATTCTGTTTCTTAGTAGCTATATCCTTTAGAGACATAGTGCTTCCTTGCATATTAGCTTGGTATGAAGCCATTTTAAGTTTATCAAATTGATCTATCACATCAAGGTTATTAATAGCATCAGTGCTTTTATCAAGTGTCTTAGTAGCTTTTTGTTCTTTCTTAGAAAGATCAGATATATAATTTTTAAATCTTTTATTCTTAGCTTCAGGATCCCCAAGCAATTCAGCTCCCTGTTTACCAATAGGAATATTACCAAACACAACAAAGTCTGATTCTCCACTATCACTTCCATTTTGAAGTTTCATTCCAGGTTCTCCTCTTTCAACCTCTACAGCTTTATCACCATAGCTTATTCCTATTCCTGTGTCTCCTTTTTTATTTTTTTCTGTATGAGAGTTTCCTCTGAACATTACAGTTTCTCCTCCTTCAGGAAGGAAAGGATTATAACTGATTGGTTCAGCATAGCCACCCCAATGAGTTTGAAGTTCTCCTCCTTCTTCCATTTTCACAGGAGGAGTATTAGGATTGTTTTGTCTTAATGGTCCACCTGCTCTCATATGACTGGCAAACCCTCCTTGTACAGAAGCAACATCACCAGCCAATCTCATTTGACTTATATTTCTATCTGTAGCTTTCTGTGCTTTCTTAATAGCTCCAGCAGGTCCAAACATTTGATCTATTCCACCACCAATAGCTCCAAGTAATGGAGCAGCTACAGCACCAGCTATAGGTCCTATTCCAGGAATAAAGGAAGCAGCCTGCCCAAGAGTATTACCCATTTGGTATCCTGCATTATTATCAAAATAAGATTGAGCTATAGAATTAGCAGGTCCTGACAAAGAACCAGCTATATCACCACCCATACCAAACTGTTTAATATTATCACTATCATTCAATGGTTCATATCCTTCATCTGCATAAATGTCATATGGATCAAAGTTATTACTCAATGTGCTTCCATTTTGAGCAATAGGATTAGTTCCAACACCATAAATAGGAAATAATTCTTCCCCTGTAATGGTTTGGTCTTCTGGTCTCACCCATTTTCTCTCATATTGTTCTGGTCTGGTTTTAGAAGCAGCCAATTGAGCACTGGTTACTCCTTGCCACATTTTAGCTTCTTTCTTTCTTTTAAACTCATCCATTAAACCTAACCCAGCATTAATAGCCCCACCTGCTAATCCCATAGCATCTACCACACCAAAATTAGATTTGGGCTTTCCTTTAGGACTAGGAGCAGTAGAACCAATCATTTGTTCATTCTGAGCTATTTGCTCATCCATTCCAATTGTGCCTTGTTTTAAACCCTCAGCAGTTAACAAATCTTCATTCTGATATTGTTTAGCATTCCTAAGGTTTCTGGCATTCATAAGAGCCTGTGAGTTAGGATCAAGAGATGTTGGTTCATTCACACCATAGTTAGGATTAGCCATCATTGGTGGTTTCTTAAATCCTGAGAATGAACTGGAAGACGGAGAATTAAATCCCTCCATATAATCAGGCACTCCATTTTTGTTACTATCTTTATTGTATATAGGAGCACTACCATTTTGAGCTTTACTAAAAGCTATCCCTGATTTACTTTTAAAAAAATCATCAGGTGTTTTATATTTGGCATAGAACTGCTTCTCTGTCAGTCCTGTATGCTTTAAAATTTCTTTTTTCATAATTCATCTAACCAATTAGATTGTTTATTTGTAAAGTTAGGATATTCTGTAACACTCTTTCCTTTAAATTTATATTCACCACCAGGTTTCATTAGCTTCTTATCACCTGTATCACTTACACCAAGTACATTATAGTTTACTCCTTTCATAGTAATTCTATTGCTTGGTATTTTTGTTATTTCTCCAGGATGTCTCCATTGACCCATTTCATCTGTAATAATAGCACCACTTTGTTTTTTCTTTGTAGAACTTATTATATCACTAATGTCTGCAACTTTATTTAAAGCTTGAGCACCTTTTACAAGATTTCTCATCTTATTAGCTTTAGATGTAAACTCCATTCCTTTAGTTAATGGTTTTAAATAACTACCAAAAGGAATTAAACCTAAAGCAGCTTGTCCAGCTTCAGTTAAAGCCTCTCCTGTATCTCCTCTTTGATAAGCATTATAAGCATCATAAGCATCTATACCAGATCCTATAACAGAAGCTCCATAACCTACTGGACCAGGAATAAAACTAGCTGTAGCTAAAGCTCCTTCTCCCAATGATTTGTAATCATAACCATTCTGACTAATAGATTTAGGTTCAAAGTCTAATCCTGCTTTATAGTAGTTTATATTACCACCATTCTGTTTCTTTAGTTCAGGATATTTAGCATATACTTTCTGTTTAACATCAGATCTACCATGCAGTCCTGCAAGTTTTAAAGCATCTACAGCATCTGCTCTAGTAGGTATAGGATAAGATCTACCACCTCCAGCAAAATCTTTCTTATTAACGGAAGGATAGGGTTTTGATTTGCTTCCATAATCTTCACTTCTTTTTAATCCTCCACCACTATAAAACTGTCCACCCCATGCAGGAGAATAATTTCTTCCTTTATTAGTTGTACCTATAGTTTCTATAGGAGTTAGAGAAGATATCTTACTATCATTTGGATTCTCCTCTTTTCCATAGTTGTCTAACCATTTCATTTTATTTATAGCTGATTTGAGATGGAACAATAATCATTTGACTTACAAGTAATAAGTCACTAGTGTTGTCTAATATGTGTCTAATTTTTAAGTCCTTAGCTCTTAATGGAGCTTTGTTAAATGATCTTGTTGTATAATCCATATTAGACTGATTTATAATCTTATCTATAGACATAGAAACACAAGATCTTGTAAACAGAGGAACTGTTTTATCCTTCACTATAGACCAGAATGTATTATAGTTGTAGAAGTTATCACTCTTAGTATACAGGATTGTTTTAGAATCTGTATTAAATTTTGGATAAGTACTATAAACAGCTAGGTTATTCTTTGGCTTAGCTTGAAGAATTAACATTCCTGTGCTTTGTTGATTATTATAAAGCACAGCCTTATTAAAATATCCATCTACTTCTATTCTGCTATTATCATCAAAGAATCCATCAACTAAGTATTTATAAGACTTAGTGTAATCTTTTACATTCTGAAGTATTTCATCCTGATATTGATAAGCAAATGGATATTCTATAACATATGGATGTATATTGTCATAGAACTTATTGTACACAGTGTAATCAGCCAAGTGTTTCCACATACAACTGGTTTTATCAGTGATTGTAGTTGCATCTTGATATTCCTGTTCAGTAATTGTACCAACAGGAAAAGATTTAGTAATAACACAACCTCCTTTAGATGACAGTGTAATAATAGTTACATTATCAGCTACAGTGTAACTAATACCGTTTGCTAATGATTGTCTGGAAACATCATCAGCTATGATGTTCCCAAACTCATCTTTGATAAGGAATGGTCCCTGGTTAGTTCCAGCCTTTGTTAGTTTTATGATGACTATCTTTGACATTAGATACAACTTATTATATTATTAATTACTCCTCCCACTACTTGAAACACTTTAGTTTCAAATATGGTTTCACTTGTAAAATACCATCCATCTGGAACTGTCTCACAATCATCTGTTCCATTATAAGCATATACCTTATTGTTTACAACTATAGCCACACATTCACATTGTAAGAATTGAACAACAGTATTACTATAATCATTATCCAAACTTATAATGTAATTCAATGCATTACAAGCATCTGCCTGAGAACCTGTACTAACTACTGTAGAAGGAGGAGTAATGATATCATATCCCATGTATAAATACATAGTGATTACATTACTTGGTCTTTCACAAGGAGGTATAACAGGTGGAACAGTTATAACTGCTGTAGCAGCTATGTTACAATTAGTTTCCTGAGCTGAAGCACCAAAGGAACAATCTGGTGGGGCTATAGTTGTTGTAGTTGTAGTTGTAGTACTTGTTGATGTTGATGTTGTAGTTGTAGTGGTTGGTGTTGGTACTAATAAACCAACAATAGCATCAAAATCGTTACAACATTCATTAATTCCTGAATAAAAGAAATTATTCTCTCCTATATAGAAATTAGGTAAATAACTATGAAAGGAAATCCAACTCTTAGTATTGAAATTAAATGATATAGTCCAAGATTTATTACAGAAATAATTTGGATCATTTAATTCTACTTTAGTTAAGACCTCAATTCCATCTGTGATATCCTTCAGGAAGAACTCCTGTTCCACTTCATCATAAATAATATTTGGATTTAGTGGTATGTAATCTAGTTTAGTGATGATAACTCTCTCATACTTACTGTCAAATACACCATGTAGTCCTATCTGATAGAAATGATTATCTGTTTTTACATTTGGAAAATGTCTAAGTATTTCAAAAGCTAAATGGTCTGTCATAAATCTATTCATTCCTGATCCATAAGCAGTAATATCTGTAGCTTCAGTTCCTGTCAATAAGAAAATCTGTCCTCTCTTAGCATCAGCTGTGATTTGTCCATGAGGAGTTTTTAGAAACATTTTATTTTGACATCCCACATATCCTAAGTCTGTCTCTGCATAGTCTATTGGTGGAGCTCCTTTAAACATATTAGGATTACCAATATAGGCTGCCTGAGGATTAGAAGTATCTATTGTGAGTAAATTGTTGTACAATAAAGATTTGTTCTCAAAACGGGCTAATATTGCTCTATTCTGAATACCTTCTAATGATATCAATGCTCCATAGTTCTGTGGAAAATCAAAATAACTTACAGCTCTATAAATTCTCCAATTGTTCACCCTATTATCAGCATCAGTGTTTAATGCATCAGAATAGATTGCTCTGAATGGATATTCTGTAAAACATAATTTATTCTCCCAATCAGGAGGTAAGTGAGAGAAATAATTCTCTTTATTCTGTTTAGAATAGGTTATGTTGTAATAATATGTATTATCATTCAAAATACTTACATTCCATTCTTGTAACCATCTGTCAGGAATTCCTGTTCCTACATGTGGAAAGAAATCTCCTTCTTTATTATTAAAAGCTTGTCTTAAATCTACATTATAAGCTGTTTCTACATAGAATGAAGGAATACCATAAGCAAACAAATAGAAATATCCATCATAATAAGTTCTATTAGGATTAGATGGTGGTGGATCTTGACTATTAGGACAATCAAAGTTATGTGCTTTGTAGCTAATAAAGTTTGTTAGAACCCCTATTCCTGGTATTGCATAGTCTTCCAGTATTGATCTGGAAGAGTGCCAATATTTAGGATAACCAACATTACCTATTTCATCATAGAATATATCAGAATCATCTGGGGCTAACACCCTATTATCTGTAAAGAATGGAAGTTTAACCTTATAAGCAAATCTGCATATAAAAGTATCTCCACCAAACACAGTTCTAGGTTGTGGGTTAGAGCTATTAAAATTGACTTGATATCCTGTATCAATAGTCTCATATGAATATATCTGTCCCCATTGATTGGTAATACTGTTTTTAATAGAAGCATAATAACTAACAACTTGTATATCCTCTTCTGTCTGAGGAATAGAACAATTCCCTGCTTCACTTATTGTAAATCTGGAATGGTCTTTTACACCTAACAGATTCATATTTTGTGACTCATTAGGAAATGGTAATGGGTCTATTGTTCCATAATCATTAACTTCATTAGTTTTTAAATACACAGAGGTTTCTCTATTGTAGTTGTTAATACTCAAATTGTCTCCTGTAGAAATTACATTAGGTATTAAGTATTTGGCTATATCTATTTTTCTCTGTTTAATGCCCAAATTATTAGGCACGCTAGTATTATAGTTATAAGATCCAATAGAATTGAATGAGTAGGCATAATTTTTTCTGTTTATACCATTTATGAATATAGTGAGATATGCTTCATAAGCTGCAAAGAAAGCTCCTGCATTAAAAGGTGTAACATCATCAACCAAACTTATAGCACTATTAAGTGCATCTATCTGGGCTTCTTTACTTATTAGCTTATATTTAGCATTCTTCTCAACTTCTGCAAAATGTGCCTTTCCAGCACCATACATAACATTCTCTATTTTAAGTACATCTCCAAGAAATGGTTGTCCAAAAGATGTTTCAGGGGAATTAAATATTTGTCTGTAACCAAGATTCTCATCTTTTTCTATTCCAGGAATAGGAATTTCTTCATTACATATTCCATTTACTCCTTTAGTTTCTGTTCTTAAATAATGGTTTACAATACCACAATGAGTTCCTGTATCATCAATAGGTACTACTGTAGTCCCTAATTTAACTATAACTTCTACATCATCCTCAAATTGATTCTCAGGAAAACCATTAATCCATCTCGTCTGAACAACATCAGCATTATCTATCCATTGAGCTCTCCAACCAATACAAACTCCATTAGAACCTAAGGTCCATATATCATAAGTGGAAGCTCCAACTGACCCTGTTCCTTCAAGAAATATAGGCACAGAAGTGGAACAAAGACTAACAGTAGTAGCACTAGTATAAGTAATAGAATTTTGCTTATTAGTATTGCAGTCTGTATATTGAATTTTAGCATAACTAGGTCCTCCATTTTTATCTACAACCAGTGTATTTATCACAATTGTGAAGCTTTTACACACTGATAAGTAAGCATTATTATTTTTGTTAATGAAAACATCATCACTAAGATCATTGTATGGATAATTGGCATAATAGTATTCAGTTTTGTCTCTGGTATATTTATTTACATTACGTAACATTCCTTTAGCAATAATAGATTTATTAGTGCCTCTATTACCTCTAACTATCTTGAACCCTATAATCTCATCTTTTTGTTCTTGTGTAAGATTTGATTGTGCTATCAAATCTAATATTTGTTGAACATCCACTTTGATACCTATAGGAAAGACAGCAGTGTTCTCCATAACAAGTCCATCTACAGATGTAAATTTTGATGATTCATTAATAGGAGATACTAATACATCAGGGAACTTGCGATGTCTTATTTTTTGTCCAACAAGATCTCCCCATACATCTACATTACAAGGATATTCATAAGCTGATTCCCAATAAGCAAATTCTCCATATTGATAAGGTCCTTTGTAGTTAGTATCTGGTTTATATTCAGGACTAAATCCAGTAACACTTGCTGTATTGTATATTTTCCAATAAGGAGA
>Ga0164309_10000682_pt1 | contig 18016 bp, 16 predicted proteins | sample Whisoiple_247_MG_FD_109984 | JGI IMG/M metagenome (GOLD analysis project Ga0164309, IMG submission 109984) | Soil microbial communities amended with fresh organic matter from upstate New York, USA - Whitman soil sample_247_MG | ecosystem: Environmental > Terrestrial > Soil > Unclassified >...
GCCAACAACGTGATGGGGCAAGGCCTGCTCGTGAAGCGGCTCGGCAAGCGGCGAGTGATCGCGGAGACCGGCGCCGGCCAACACGGCGTGGCCACGGCCACGATGGCAGCCAAGTTCGGCTTCGAGTGCACCATCTACATGGGTGAGGTGGATGTCGAACGTCAGCGGCCCAACGTGTTCTGGATGGAACAGCTGGGCGCAAAGGTGGTCGCCGTCAAAGAGGGATCGCGCACGCTGAAGGACGCGATCAACGAAGCCTTTCGCGATTGGGTGTCGAACATGGATGACACGCACTACGTGCTCGGCACCGCGTGCGGTCCTCACCCATTCCCGGAGATGGTCACGTACTTTCAGTCGATCATCGGGCAAGAGGCGCGCAAGCAAATCCTGGAGCGCACGGGCAAGCTGCCCAAGCGCGTCTACGCCTGCGTCGGCGGTGGCTCGAACGCGATGGGGATTTTTAGCGGATTTCTGGACGATCCCGGAGTCGAGCTGGTTGGGGTCGAAGCCGGTGGGCGCGGCGCCGACAGCCATCAGCACGCGATTCGGTTGTCGAGTCCGGACGCGAGCATCGGCGTCGCTCAGGGCTACAAGACCTACTTCCTACAGAACGGCGACGGGCAAATGAATGAGACCCACAGCGTGGCTGCCGGTCTCGACTACGTGGGGGTCTCCCCGATCTTGGCAAGCTTCCTGCACACGGGACGTGCGCGCTTCGCCTCGGCCACCGACGCCGAGGTGATTGCCGCACTCAAGCTCACCCTCAAGAAGGAAGGCTTGATCCCGGCGCTCGAATCTTCGCACGCTTTCGCGCAAGCCTTCCGTGAAGCGGGCGCACTCAGTGCCGAGGACGTGATTTTGATCAATCAGTCAGGCCGAGGCGACAAAGACATCTTCACCGTCGCGGATGCCTTCAAGGACCCGCAGTGGGAAGCCTTCATCCAAAAGAAAGCGGAGAGTTACCGTGCTTGAGGCGTACCTGCGACAGAAGCGTGAGCAGCAAGAAATCCTGCTCATGACCCACATCGTTCTCGGCTATCCGAACTTCGACACCAGCTTGCGCTTGGTCGAAACCATGGTCGAAAGCGGCGTCGACCTGATGGAGCTGCAGATCCCCTTCTCGGAGCCGATTGCTGACGGTCCGGTGATCTTGCGCGCCAATCAGCGGTCACTGAGCGGCGGCTCGACCGTCGCGCGCTGCTTCGAGTTCGCGACGGAAGTGGCGCGGCGCTTCCCTATCCCGTTCTTGTTCATGAGCTATTACAACGTGCTGTTCAAACACGGCACGCCGTCGTTCGTTCGGCGCATGGCCGAAGCCAATTTGAAAGGCGCGATCGTGCCCGATCTGCCCCCCGAGGAGGGTCAAGAATATTTGGATGCTATGGCGGAATCCAAGCTCGATCCAATCTTCATCTATTCCCCCAACACCAAGCCCGAACGCCTGGCCTCACTCGCCGGGCATGGTCGCGGGTTCATGTATTGCGTCGCGCGCAAAGGGGTGACCGGCGCCGAGACCGCGTTTTCCGACGAGCTCGGCGCCTACTTGGCGCGGGCCCGCGCTGCGACGCATTTGCCTCTCGCGGTCGGTTTTGGCGTGAAAGACCGGGCAGATGTCGACTTTTTGCGAGGCAAAGCCGACATTGCCGTAGTCGGCAGTGAGACACTCCGCATCCTCGATCAGCGCGGGCCCGCAGGGGTCGGCCCTTTCTTGCGCAGCCTGCGCTAGAGCACCTGCCGCAACGGCCCTCGAAAAAAATCGCCGAGATCTCACGCCGGATCTCGTCTCGGGGGCCGGCTCGTGCATAATCGCCCAGTGAGCGAACAACTGATCGAAATCCGCGGCGGCTCGAAACTCAGCGGTGGGCGCGTATCCATCGCCGGCAGCTCGAACCAAGTCACCAAATGCATCATTGCTGCGCTGCTCACGGACGAACCGGTGCTGATCAAAGGCGCCCCGGACGTCAACGAGCGCGCGATCGTCGAAGAAATGTTCTCGGCGATCGGTGGCCAGGTCGAAGTACTCGACGAGCACACCACGCGCTTGCGCGCCAAGGGTGTCGACCGCTTCGAAATTCCCGCGGAGATTTGCCTGCGTAATCGCATTGCGATCTTGGCGGCGGGCCCGCTGCTGCATCGCTTCAAGCGTGCCAAGTTGTACAGCGGCCTTGGCGGAGACAAGATCGGCAAGCGCCCGGTGGACTTCCACCTGAAAGGGCTGTCCGAAATGGGCGCCGAGGTGGTGTTCGACGGGAACTGTTACGAGCTCAGCGTTGGTCCGGCAGGTCTGCATGGCGCGCACATCGTGCTGCCCTTCCCGAGCGTGATGGCGACGGAGAATTTGCTGATCGCCGCCTCGCTCGCTCGCGGCCGAACCATCATCGAGAACGCGGCGATCGAGCCGGAAATCCTGGAGTTGGTGAAGATGCTCCAGAAGATGGGTGCGGACATCATGATCAACTCGCACCGCACCTACGTGATTCAGGGTGTGGAGCGGCTGCACGGCTGCGAGCTGCGCTGCATGCCGGATCGCAACCAAGCAGTGTCTTTCGCGGTCGCTGCACTGGCCACCGGTGGTGACGTGCTGATCGATCGCCTGCGGCATGACTCGGTGTACAGCTTCCTGAATTTCATCCAGCGCATGGGCGCCGAATTCCGCGTCAACTCCGAGGGCGTGTTCGTGCGCGCGCCTCAGGGCAAGCGCCTGCGCTCGAGCCACATCGAAGTGGAAGTGCATCCCGGGTTCATGACCGACTGGCAACAGCCGTTCATGGTGCTCTTCACGCAAGCCTCCGGCATGAGCGTGCTTCACGAGACCATCTTCGAAGACCGCCTCGGGTACACGAACCTGCTCAATCAAATGGGCGCGAACATCACGCTGTTTTCGTCCTGTTTGGGCGAAGCCGCTTGCCGCTTCAAGCTCAAGAACCACATTCATTCAGCCGTGATTCAAGGGTCCACCCCGCTTCACGGCGGAAACTTCGCCTTGCCGACCGACATCCGCGCCGGCATGTGCTTGGTGGTCGCCGGGCTGGTGGCTGAAGGCATCACGCAACTCTCGAACATTCAAGAGCTGCGCCGAAAGTACGACAGCCTCGTGCCCAAACTGCGCGACATGGGCGCCGACATTCGTTTGATCGACGCCCCGACCTGATTCAGGCCGAGCGCATCTTTCTCGCCGCTTGCAAGCCGACTTCGTTGGCCGCGATCAACGCGTCCCAGCGCGCGTTCGCAGCCTCATCGATCAGCTTGCGGCTTGGCTCTTGGTCGAACCAGGCAATACTCTCGCGAATTCCCTCGTGAAAGCGCGTGGTAGCCCGATAGTCCGGGACGAAACGCTTGATCTTGCTGTTGTCGAACACGGCGCAGTTGGCCTTGTCGCCGAGCAAGCTGCCGGCCGCCTCAGGTACGCCCGCGGCGATGAAATCACAGGCCAAGTGCACGAGCTTGGGTGAGGAGACTCCCGCGGCGTCAGCGGCGGATTCGTAGAGCTGGTTCCAAGTCAGCGCCTCATCGGAGGTGATGTGAAACGCATGGCCAATCGCGGCGCGGTGTCCAAGTAAGCCGACCAAGCCGCGAGCGAAATCGGTACTGTGGGTCATGGTCCAGAGCGTCAGACCATCGCCTGGGACGATCACGGGCAGACCGCGGCGCATGCGATCGACGACCGTAAAGGTCTTGCCCCAAGCGTTCACTGCCAGCGGGATCAGGGTTCGGTCGTAGGTATAAGAAGGCCGAACGATGGTGATCGGAAAAGCCGATTCACGGTGCACGCGCAGCAATGCCTCTTCGCAAGCGATCTTGTCGCGCGAATAGTCCCAGAACGGGTTCACGAGCGGGGTCGACTCCGTGATCAAGTAGTCGCCGGCCGGCTTTTGATAGGCGCTCGCCGAGCTGATCAAGATGTATTGCTGCGTTCGTCCTTCGAACAAGGTGTGCCGCTGCGCGACCTCTTCCGGCTTGAACACGATGAAATCCACCACCGCATCCCAGCGCTGGTCACGGAGCGCGCTCGCAGTAGCCGCGTCGTGGATGTCACCACGAATGACCCGCGCGCCTACAACCTCCGCCCTTCCGCCGCGGTTGAGCAAGGTCACATCCATCCCGCGCGCGATGGCGAGCTCTGCACACGCGCGGCTAATGATTCCGGTACCACCGACGAATAGAATTTTCACGCGGCGATCTTAGGGCGGGCGCGCCGCGCTGGCCAGGGGCCAGCGCTTGGGCAAGCCGGGCGCCCACAGCCCGGAGGGCGAGGACGCCCGCCTCGCCTCGCCGTCCAGCGCACGGGGCCCCACGACCTCGGCATTCGATCACTCGATCGTCGGTGCATCGCGAAGCAGATAGCGTTCACGCAAACGAACGACCACGTCATCCGACAACCCGAGCGCGCGCTGCACGGAGCCGAAGTGTTCTCGAACGAGCTGCAAAAAACCCACGATCGTTTGCGGCTCGGTGCTGGAGTGCGCTCGCCACAACTGTTCTTCCGCGTGGGGTTCAGCCTGTCAGAGAAATGAAAATCGCGTCTTGAACGGCTGGATGAGCTGGTTCGTTTTCGCGAATTCCTGACCGATCCACGCGTCATCCACGCCCAGCAATGAAAGCAGGAAGGCAGCGACGATCCCGGTCCGGTCCTTACCGACCCAACAACCAAACATCACCGGTGTTGCTTGTGCGGCGATTGCCCGAACGACTCCAGAAATTTCAGGCTGTAGGCGCTTCACGGCGCGAAAATACAGCTGTTGCCAATCAGAGCTGAATGGTATGCGCACGGACTGAAATTCGGCGTCTGAAATATCGAACGGGTGGCGTGCCCACACGACCTCGCGGCGGAGCAGCGCCTTTGGCTCGCCATCGCGCACGATGTCGTGGTCCACTCGAAAGTCGATGTACACACGGATGCCCAACGTGTGCGCCAGATGAGCGGCCGCCTCCTCGCTCAGTTGCGAAAGGTGCCCGGTGCGATAGAGCCGGCACGGCGCAACGGTACCGCCCGGCACCGGTGCGCCTCCGAGATCCCGGAAGTTCATCAATGACGAGAGGGCTTCAGTCATAGCGTCCCCAATAACAGAAAAAAGGACGCTATAATATCTCTACTCACCTCCGAGCAAGCGCTCGACCACCGCAGCGACGCCGTCGGCTTCGTTCGATAGCGTCACTTCGTGGACCGCAGCGAGCACGCTCGGGTGCGCATTGCCCATCGCCACGCTATGACCTGCCCATTCCAACATGGGCAAATCGTTCGGCATGTCGCCAAAGCTCAGTACTTGGCTGCGCTCGATACTCCGCGCCGAACAATACGCGGCCAACGCAGACGCTTTGCTCACCGAAGCCGCAGCCACTTCCAGGAATGGTGCGCCCGAGTAACTTGCACGCGCGCGCTCGGCAAACAAGTCCTGGGCGCGCTCGATCAGTTCTTCGACCAAGATCTGCGGATGCCGCGCGATCAGCTTGTTCACTCCGCGCTCACACAGAAGGAGCGCATCCGCAATCGGCAAGCGTGGCAGCTCCGAGCGCTTGCGCTGTAGCGCGTAATCCGGCTCCCAGCCGTAATCGAGACCCACTTCGACGGCAAAGCAGATCCCTGGCATTCGCGCGCGAAGCTTGGTCACGAGCTCGGTCGCAATCGAGCTCGTGAGCCGTTCTTCGCTGAGCACGAGCTCTCGATCCAAGTCGTAAACCAGGGCGCCGTTGACGCAAATGGCCGTTCCTCCCAACTCGGCTACTCCGTCGATCTTGACCACGTGACGCGCAGGCCGGCCCGTGACCATCACCAGCTCGATGCCCGCCCCGCGGGCGCGTCTGAGTGCTCGCTGGGTTCGTGGCGAGACCGAGCCGTCCTTTGCCAGCAGGGTTCCATCCAAGTCAGTCGCGATCAGTCGCGGCAGCACACGGGGCGGTGGCATGGAGCGGTTGTAACACGCGGCTGGGTGCCGCAGGACGTCGAGCCCCTTGCAAGAGCGAAAGGTCTACTATAAGAGACCACCTATGGCAATTCGGTGCGATTTCCCCTTGCCCGCTGCGGTAAGGGCGTTGGGCATTGCTGTATTCCTCTCTGGATGCGTTCAAGTGCCAAGTCCAGCGACGGCCCCGACCGCCTCCACGCCCCAGCCGCCTGGCCCCGTGCAGCACGTGATCGTCGTCACGGTCGACGGCTTGATGCCCGAGTCGTATGTCGCGCCCGACGCGCACGGCCTGCGCATTCCGACGCTTCGGCACTTGGTCGCGGAGGGCGCCAGCAGCGACGGCGCTCGCAGCGTATTTCCGTCGGTCACGTATCCCGCGCACACGTCAATCGCCAGCGGTGTCACCCCTGGCCGGCACGGTGTCGTCTCCAATCGCGCGTTCGACCCATTGGAGAAGAACCAAGAAGGCTGGCGTTGGTACGCCGAGGACGTCAAGGTCCCACGCATTTGGGACCTCACTTCGAGTGCTGGCTACAGCTCTGCCGTGATCAATTGGCCGGTCACCGTGGGCGCGCAAGCCACGTACGTCGTGCCCGAAATCTGGCGCGCAGGCACCGCAGAAGACAAGAAGCTCGTCCGTGCGCTCTCGACACCCGGTCTGCTGGACGCGGTAGCAAAGGCCTATCCCGGTTTCGATCAACGCTTCACCGAGGAGGGCCTCAGTGACGAGAGCAAGACCGATATCGCCACCTACTTGATCGAGAAGTCGAGCCCCAACGTGCTCTTCCTGCACTTGACCCAGGTGGACTCGGCCCAGCACAAGCAGGGACTCTGGAGCGCTGAAGCCCGGGCAGCGATCGAGGATTCCGATCGACAACTCGGGCGACTGCTCGCGGCAGCGCAACACTCGGGTACGGCTTCGAACACGGCATTCGTGGTCGCTTCCGATCACGGCTTTGCCAGCGTCGAGCGCTCGGTCAGGCCCGGCGCGCTCTTGCGCCAAGCGGGCTTGGTTCAGCTCGACGCGAAAGGCAAGGTCAGCAGTTGGAGCGCAAGCGTGCTGCCCAACGCGGGCAGCTTGTACGTGTACCTGAAGGATCCGCACGACGCGGCCCTGCAGGCGGCGACGCTGAAGGTGTTCGAAGACAAGGCGCGTGAACCGAACAGCGGCATTGCGCGGATCTTGGATCACGCCCAGATCACCGCTCTCGGTGGTGATCCGGAAGCTTTCCTTGCGCTCGACGCAGCAGCCAACACGAGCTTCGGATCTGGCTCGGTCTACGGGGAGGAATACGACGGCCCAAACACCGTCAAGGCCACGCACGGCTACGATCCCACGCGTCCCGAAATGAGGGCGTCACTCTTGCTGTTTGGGGCGACAATTCCCAAGGGGAAGCTGAACGAAGCACGTTTGATAGACATTGCACCGACTGTCGCCGACTGGCTGCACTTGCCGCTCGCGGCAGCCGACGGCAAGTCACTCCGCGCTCAGGCGCAAGCCAGCCCGAGTGGCCCCCTCGCAGTCAGCCACTGATCGATCGCACGGGACAGTCGCATTCCAGATTGTGGAGCGAACTCCACAATGATAGACATCTGTCCCCTTCACAAGCTCACCGCACAACTACCCGTGCTGGGTGTGAAAAATCAGGAGAAACTGCCATGTCCGTCGAATTCATCGGAATGATCTTCCACCGCCCAGGCACGGATTTGCGCGCATTTTCTGGCGCGGGTGAGCCGCTGATCGACCGCGGCTACGTCCGGCGCTTCGCGCAGGTTCATGAAGATTCCGACTTCGACCGGGTGCTGATTGGCACCTCCTCCGGCTCACCGGAGGGCTCGCAAGTCGCAGCATTTGCCGCAGCCCACACCGAACGACTTTCCTTCTTGGTCTCGCACCGCCCGGGCTTTCGCGCCCCGACCGTGGCCGCGCGCGAGCTGGCCACGCTCGATCACTTCTCGCAGGGCCGCGCAGCGGTGCACATCATTACTGGCGGCAGCGACCTCGAACAGCGACGCGACGGCGACTACTTGGAGAAGGACGCACGGTATGACCGAACCGACGAGTACCTGACGATCCTCCGCCAAGCGTGGACCGCAAAAGAGCCCTTCGACTTCAAGGGCAAGTACTATCAGCTCGAGGGTTACGTTAGCCCAGTGCGCCCGACGCGCCATTTCCCCTTGTATTTCGGCGGATCGTCCGAGCCCGCGTATCGCGTTGGCGCCAAGCACGCGGACGTGTACGCGCTGTGGGGCGAACCGCTCGCCGAGACCAAAGAGCAGATCGAGAATATTCGTGCGGCAGCCGCTGCGGCGGGGCGTCCCGCTCCGCAGATCAGCGTGTCTTTCCGACCGATCCTCGGCGCAACGGAAGACCTCGCTCGGGAGCGAGCCCACCGCGTTCTCGAGTCCACGCAGGCCGCGCTGAGCGCGACGCCATTGCGGTGGGCGAGCAACGGACAGCGCTCGGTGGGCTCTCAACGCCTGCTGGCTGCCGCGGAAAAGGGCGACCTCCAAGACCGAGCACTGTGGACGCCAATCGCCAAAGCGCTCGGTGGCGGAGGGAACAGCACTGCTCTCGTCGGCACGGCAGAAACCGTCGCGCTCGCGCTGCTCGATTACTACGACATCGGCGTGCGCACGTTCCTGATTCGCGGCTTCGATCCGTACAATGACGCCGTCGACTTTGGTCGAGAATTGATCCCGCGCGTGCGCGAGGCCGTACGTGAGCGCGAAAGCACAGCTCAGCGCGATACCGCCGTGCAACAGGCCGTCAACGCCTAGAGCCGCGCGATTTGGCGACGCGCGCTTGCGGAACGCGGGCCGGTTTGGAACCGCGCGAAGCTCGTGGCAAAGCAAGGACATGAGCGAAACCAGCGCCGAGATTGTGGTGGTCATTCGAGAAACCGAGGTGTTGGTCGAGCACAACAACGAAACCGTTCGCTTGTGCTCACGCGAAGCCGCTCTTCGCTATGGCGGTACGCCGATCTTGGTGGGGCGAGCCGGGGACCAAGTCTGGTACGCAGCACCCGCGCTGGCCGATCTCGATCTGCCAGCCGAGCTCGGCTTTCGCGGCGCGCGCGCACTCTTTGCCGAGCTGCCCGAGGCCACCGTGCACATGGTGGGCCGCTCGATTGCGTGCCTCGAGTTCGAGCAGAATCATCGTTATTGCGGGCGTTGCGCGACGCCCACGACGCGCAGCGACGCGCCCCGCGGCGAACCCGTGGAGCGCGTGCGCCTCTGTCCCAATTGCGGCTTGACCTTCCATCCACGCATCCCGCCGGCGGTTATCGTGTTGGTCGAGCACGAGGGCCGTCTACTCTTGGCGCGCGGAGCGAACTTTCCGCCCGGTCGCTTCAGCGCGGTTGCTGGGTTCGTCGAGATCGGCGAATCGCTGGAAGAAGCCGCGCGGCGTGAGGTGCAGGAAGAGGTCGGCGTTCGAATCACGGACCTTCGCTACTTCTCCAGCCAACCGTGGCCATTCGGGCATTCGTTGATGATCGGCTTCCACGCCCGTTACGACGGCGGCGAGCTTCGACCTGATGGCATCGAAATCGTCGAGGCCGATTGGTTTCGCCCAGACGCGCTCCCGCAGCTCCCTCCACCGATCAGCATCGCGCGGCGGATGATCGAAGATTTCTTGGCACGGCCCGAGAGACTACAATGAAGCATCCCAATACTACCCAATGGCGTACTGTCGCACTGAGCGGATTGCTCATTGCGGCGACGGCCGCATGCCAAGCGACGAGTTCGCCCAGTCATGCGAAAAGCACTGAGGCCGTTCAGACGCATTCGGCACCAAGGGCGAGTTCGAGCACTGCGAGTGAGGCGATCACCGCTGAGTACTTGCGAACGCAAGTCAGCCGTATCTCGGCAGACGAATTCGAAGGACGATCGCCAGGCACGCCAGGCGATCAGAAAGCCCGCGCGTACCTGCGAGAGCAACTGGCAGCGCTCGGCGTCGCGCCCGGCTTTGGCGGCGATCACTGGGAGCAGCCGGTCGAATTGGTCGGGCTGAAGGCTCGGCTACCGACTGCCTGGCAGTTCCGGCGGGGCGAGCGCTCGGTGTCTTTGGCTTTTTGGGAACAATACATCGCGGGCAGCGGCGTGCAGACGGCAGCGGGCGCGATCGAGGACGCCGAACTCGTGTTCATCGGCTATGGCATCGAAGCGCCGGAGTACGGCTGGGACGACTTCAAAGGTCAATCAGTCAAAGGCAAGGTCGTCCTGGTGCTGAACAACGATCCCGACTGGGATCCTGCGCTGTTCGCAGGCAAGACGCGGCTCTATTACGGGCGTTGGACCTACAAGTACGAAAACGCGGCGCGCCACGGCGCCGTGGGCGCGATCATCGTTCACACCACACCGTCTGCTGGCTATCCCTATCAGGTGGTGCAGAGCTCGTGGGGCGGCGAGCAGTTCTCCCTGCCCAGCAATGGTCCCACGAGTTTACAACTCAAGGGTTGGGTTACGGAGGACGCGGCGCGTTCCCTCGTGGCGCTCGCCGACCAATCGCTAGAACGACTTCGAACCGCCGCCCAAAGCCGTGATTTCAAACCAGTCCCACTCGGGATCAAGACCTCGCTGCGTTTCGAAAATCAGGTTGCGCGCGTGCAAACGGCGAACGTCGTCGGTCGGATCGACGGCAGTGACCCTCACTTGCGCGACGAATACGTGGTCCTGAGCGCTCATCATGATCACTTGGGCATCGGCAAGCCCGACGCTACGGGTGACGCCATTTACAACGGCGCACTCGACAACGGAGCGGGCGTCGCACAAGTGCTCGGAATCGTGAAGGCGCTCCAAGCGCTGCCGACTCGTCCACGTCGCTCGATCCTCGTGCTCTTCCCGGGCGCAGAAGAAGCCGGGCTTCTCGGCTCCCAATATTTCACTGAACACCCGCCAATTGCCGCCGGCAAGATCGCCGCCAACATCAACTTTGATGGCGGCAACATCTGGGGACGCGCCCGAGACATCACCCAGATCGGCAAAGGCAAGTCGTCGCTCGACGCGATCGTCGCCGGCGTGGCGGCACGGCTTCATCGCACGGTGCAGGGCGATCAGTTTCCAGACAAAGGCACGTTCTACCGCTCCGATCAGTTCAACTTCGCCAAGATCGGAGTGCCGGCGCTGTATCTGAAGACAGGCACGGACTTCATCGATCGAGCTCCCGATTGGGGCAAGCAGCAGATCCTGGCGTTCGAAGCCAAGCGTTACCACCAACCGAGCGACCAACTCGAATCAGATTGGAACTTCGACGGCATGGTCGACGACGCGCGCTTCGGTTTCGAGGCAGCGCTCGAGATCGCCAATGCGGACCGCTCACCAGAATGGGTCCCGGGCGATGAGTTCGAAGCCGCGCGACGCGACGCGCTGGCTGCGATTGCGCATTGATTTCATCAGCTCGACACAGAAAGAGGAGCTCACCTTGCCCACATTGATCGCTACGCCGAGCCGCGTCACCGCCGCGGGCAGCAAACCCAAATTGATTGATGAATTCGTCGGCAGCGTGAACAATCGCGAGACCCGACTCAGCGTCGCACGCATGCAAGCGCCCTCGGGTTGGCAAGAACCCGGACAGCGCCCCGAGTTCGATGAATACACGCTCGTCCTCGAAGGTACACTGCTCGTCGAGTCCGAAGGGGCAAGCCTCGAGGTGAACGCCGGACAGGCCGTGCACGCGCGCGCCGGCGAGTGGGTGCGCTACAGCACTCCAGGGGCCGAAGGCGCGCGCTACATCGCGATCTGCCTGCCGGCGTTTTCACCTGATACGGTTCATCGCGACCCTTGAGTCGCTAAACGGTTGTCCTTGTTGGAACCCCGGAGCGAACCATGTTCGTCGACAAGTTGCGCAGACGATGGACTGAGCGCAATACCCTGTTGTGCGTCGGCCTCGATCCGAACATGGAGCGCATTCCCGCGTCCTTTCGCGCACGAAAGAACGCGATTTTTGCCTTCGATCGAGCGATCATCGAGGCCACAGCAGATTTGGTGTGCGCCTACAAACCGCAAGTCGCCCATTATTCTGCCTACGGCGCGGAAGAACAGCTCGTCGCCACCATCGACTATCTGAGGCGCGAGCATCCCGAGATTGGGATCTTGTTGGATGCCAAGCGCGGTGACATCGGCTCGACCGCCGAGATGTATGCACGCGAAGCCTTCGATCGATATCGCGCCGACGCCGTGACCGTGAACCCATTCATGGGCTTCGACGCAGTCGAGCCATTCCTGGCTCGCGCGGACAAAGGCGTCGTCGTGCTTTGTCGGACGTCGAACCCCGGGGCGCGCACCTTCCAAGGCTTGCGCATCGAGGGTAAGCCGCTGTACCAACGCGTGGCAGAAGAAGCCGTGCAACGGTGGAACACGCGCGGCAACGTGCTTCTAGTTGTCGGCGCCACCTATCCGCGTGAACTGCGCGAGCTCCGCGAGCTCGCGGGCGACATGCCTTTCCTGGTGCCTGGCGTTGGCGCCCAGGGCGCCTCAGTGCTTCAAGCCGTCGCCAGCGGTCAGGACGCGCAAGGCACGGGGCTCCTCGTTAGTAGCTCTCGCGCTGTGCTGTACGCTTCTTCCGGGGCCGATTTCGAGCTTGCAGCTCGCGAGAAGGCGCTCAGTCTGCGAGACGAGATCAATCGCGCGCGGTGTGCGCGGCTAGTCTTATCCTGATCCGCGCACGCCCGCGCTCGACTCACGTGTAGCCCAGTCGGTCCAGCGCGAGAGCGACGCCATCCGCGTCGTTCGAACGTGTCACCAAGTCAGCGGCGGCAAGGACCTCTGGATGTGCGTTGGCGACGGCAATTCCGCAACCCGCCCAGCGGAGCATCGGCAAATCGTGGGGCGTATCCCCGAATGCGATCACCTCCGCGGCGGCGATCTGTCGCGCCGCGCAATAGCGCCGCAAAGCGGACGCACGATCGACCCCCGGAGCGACGACTTCCACGAACTGGGCCCTGTACTGTGAAACCCTCGCTCGTGAACTCGCGAATACGCGCGTCATCTCCATGAGGTCGGGCAAGGGCCAGTCGAGTTGCTGCACGGTCAGCTTCGTGACCCCTTCCCGGCACAGCTCGACCGCATCAGCACGGCGCATCAAGGGATCACTGCGGTCCCGGCCGTGCTCGTGGGAGATCGCGTAGTGCGGATCGCAGCCGTAGCGCAGGCCGACCTCGACAGCGAATGCTACCTCGGGAATCGCGGTCCGTAGGCTTTCGACGAGCAGGGCGGCGTGGTCGGAGCGCAAGCGTTCTTCAGCTAGCAGCGCGTCGGACTTCAAATCATAGAGCAGGCTGCCGTCGCCGCAGATCGCGACGCTGCACAAATCCGTCACGCCCGACACCGCGCGAACTCGGCGAGGTGGGCGCGCGGTGACGAACAGCAAGTCGAGCCCGCGGGATTGCGCGGCACGCAACGCGCAAAGCGTGCTGGCCGAGATCGACCCGTCCCGACGGAGCAGCGTCCCGTCCAAGTCGAGCGCGAGGAGGCGCGCGCAAGCTCTTTGGTTCGCTCGTTGCAGGGCCACTCCCCAACCCCTATCATGTCCACTAAACAAGACAACAGCATTTCAGCGCGCCGAACGCGGGGCGAAGAAAAATTGGTCACACTCCAGCGAGGAGCGTGTCTTCCCAGCAAATGAGCAACAACGACCAGCAATTGGCTCAAGCCGTCGAGGCCGCCCAAAGCGGCGACCTGGCAGGATTCGCCCAACTGGTCGAGCTCACCGAGAGCATGGCGTATGCGGTCGCCTTGCGGGTGCTGCACAAGGAAGCCGACGCCAGGGATGCGGTCCAGGACGCCTATCTCAAGGCGTTCCGGCGACTCTCGGAGCTGCGTCACGCAGCTACGTTCCCGGGCTGGTTGCGTCGCATCGTGATCACGACGGCGCTGAACCGTCGTCGTCGGAACCGGAGTGCGTGGCTACCGCTCACGGAATCCAGCCCTCCCCCAGTCCTGGACGAAGACGAGAAACGTTGGACCGACGCGCAGCAGCGCTTGCTCGCACGCGCGTTGCTCACGCTGTCGACGAACGAGCGACGCCTGTGCGAACTCCATTACCACGGCGGTTGGAGCGCGGAGCGTCTAGCGCGCGAAGAACGAGTGGACGCCGCCACGCTGCGTAAGCGGCTGCAAAGAATTCGAGACAAGTTGCGAGAGGAGATCGAAATGGACGAGCAACGTTTATTGCGTACGGACACCACACCCGGGGAACTTCCGCTGAAAATCATCGAGCTGTTGGCGCGCCCACGCCTCGTCGATCTTCCAGAAAATCCAGTGGCCAGCGTGGCAACGCTCCTTCGCAGTGCGTTTCCGGACTACTCGAGCCTGGAGCTACCCGAACAGCTGGACCTGAAGCTGGCGGTCGACCACCTCGGCGGTGACGCGGTCTACATCGAACGATCGAAGTTGCAGAGCATCGATCGAGACAACGTCCTTCGCTACGATTTGACTCTCCCGCTGCTGTTGAACACTCGCTGGCAGGGGCTGCCGCAACGACTATCCGCGGCGGGCAAAGTCTATCGCCGAGAAGTCGAGAGCAGCACGCATCTCGAGGCGTTTCATCAGTTGGAGCTGTTCGCAATCGACGAGCGCGCAAAGCTCGACGCTTGGGCCTTTGCCGGGCGGATTTTCCAGGCCGTGGATCGCGTTCTGCCGCGCGCAGAACTGCGCGTCACGCCGACCGAGTACCCGATGTGCGCACGCGCATGGAGCCTCGACATCCTACGCGACGGGGAATGGGTGGAGGTGCTGGCGTGGGGCGAATATGCCGATTGGGTACTCCGAGGCCTCGGCGCGGATCCGGCACTACAGCTGGCTCTCGGAGCTGGAGTCGGCCTGGAGCGCCTCGCCGCCCTCAAATATTCCATCGACGACATCCGCAAGATGTCGGTGACGTCACTGACGTAGAGGCAACTTCTTGCTGCAATAGGCGAAATATCGACGAGCGCTTGCGGGTCAATGTCTTTTATACTAGATACTAGACTCTAGATTGGACACCGACCCAGGAGCGCTCTTGAACCACTCAGAACCCACGCAGCCAATCCGAGCCAGTCGGGCCCGCCGTGGCGCCAAAGGTCGAGAAAGCTTCACGACCGCGCGCGTCACGGTGAGCTGGACCCCCAAGAACCACGACGGCGCGTCCGTACTCGCGCTTCCTCAGCTCGAGCTGACACGCGAGCTGGATGCTGGCCCAAACCGTTCTTGGACTTGCTCGGACCATTTTGGGTTCGATTGGGTCGACGCCCTTTCCTCGGCGCATTGCCGCGAGGTGGTGCTGACGGCGCGACTCGGGGACAACATCCCGGCCAAGCACTTGGTGCTGGAATTGGCTGAGCACCTGACGTTCAAGCTGACCGAACATCAGCCGCTGATCCGCGTCTTGTTTTTGCCGAGCAGCGACGCTCCGCGCGCCGTACGCAATCACTCCTGAACTACCGCCCACTGACCGCCAACCCGCAGCACGAAAACGGAGCGTTTCAAATGCATATCGGAATCGTCGGAGGAGTGGAACGAGGCGAGCAACGTTACGCCGCGGTCGCGGCGTCTCAGGGACATTCTTTCGAATTTCACGGCGGCGACATGGCCGGCCGCGGTTCGGATTCGCTCGAAGCATTGGTCGAGCGCGCGGACCTAGTGATTTGCGTGACGGACGTGAACAGCCATGCGGCGGTGCTTGGAACGCGGCGACTCGCGCGGGCGCGTGGCAGGCAGTGCTTGCTCACTCGCCGGCTGGGGCTATCGCGCTTTCGCGCGCTTTTAGCGGAAATCGCGGACTCGAGCCAAGCGGTCGCATCACCCGCATAGCTGCCGCGAAGCCCAACGCCCAACGAGACCGCGCTAGAAGCGCGCGGTGACCGACAGCCGAAGGTTGATCGGTTCCATCGGGTGAACGAGCCTGCCTTCGTAGCCGCCGTCACCGCCGTTCGCAACCAGATTGTTTGGATTCTCTGGCTCGTTCTTCAGCCGCGACGAATAAAAGTATTCTTGGTCGTTCGCTTGGCTGTTGAGCAAATTGAGGACGTCCGCGCTGAATGTCCACACCGGACCCAACTGGTAACCGACGCGCGCGTTGAGCAGTGCGGAAGCACTGGAGCGTACCGAGTTGTCCTCAATCAACGGTCGCGGACCAAAGTAGCGGAGTCGAAGACTGGCGAATGGTCCGCGATCTTGGTGGATCGAAATGCCTGCCGCTGCGACGCTGACCACCGAATCCGGGATATAGTCCCCCACTTCCGGATCGTGATCGCGAAAGCGTGCGTGCGACAGCGCAACGTCGAGATCCACGGTGAGCCAGCGTGTCACGTCGTAAAAGTTCGCCAACTCCACGCCGTAGCGCCGCCCTTTTCGTCCGCTCGGTTCGGTCGCACCCGCGTCACCGACGAAGATGGTTTCATTCTCCGAGTCGAGCAACCACAGCGCAAGCGTGCTCTGCAACCCGGGAATTCGACCGAAACGAAGCCCCGCTTCTGCGCCGCGTTGGCGAGTGAACGGTTGCGAAGGATTGGTCGTAACGGCGATGCCGCGCGCGTCAACCGTGTGCAGCCCATAGCCGCCGGATAGATAGAACTCGGTATCGAACCAAGGCCCGAACACCAAGCTGACTTTCGGGCTGGCGATCGCCTGGTTCTTCGACGCACTGATGCCACCGGTTTGGTTCTGTACGTCGAACGCATACCAATCGCCGCGCAGACCGACCACCGAGCGAAACCAGTGCGTCCACGAGAACTTTTGCTCGACCCAGGGAGAAATCCCCGTGGTCGACAGCTGATCCTCGCGCACCGTGGCGTACACGCCGCGATCTTCCGTGTTGAACAGTCGAGGCCGCACGAAGTCGACCCGCACATCGACCCCAATCCGGGTTTGGCTGGCATGGCCCGCCCAGGTATCGAAGAAGGTGTGACTCAATTTGGTCCCGGTGACGAACCGTCGGTCGCGCTGCAAAATCTGGTCGCCGCGCTCCTGGTTTAGATAACCGGTGAAGTTCGAATACAAATCGAGGCCATATTGGTAGCCGTAGACGAGCGCCGACGTCGCGCTGCCTTCATCGGCGTGATGCCATTCGAAACTCAGGCTGGCTCGCTCGCTCTTGCCCCCACTCAGGGGGTCGAGCGTGCCATAGCGATCGATGCGAAAGCCCCCAGGCACCGTATTTTCACCGGTGATGGCTCGTTCGGGGATCTGATCGGTCGCGGTCCAACTTCCTTGGTAGCCGAAGGCCGAGACGCTCCAACCGAGCGCAGCGTCGCCTCTGGAGTATTTCAGAACCCCGATGCCACGCCAAAAGTTGGTCGGAGTGTGCCAGGCACCGTCGTCGTGGAACGCCTCCAAGCCGTAGAAGAAGTGACCGCCGCCCAGCTTGACTGAATTGGCCATCAGCAACCGCGCGTAGTGATCGGTGCCCCCCTCGAGCTTGATCAGCGCTCGATCCAGGCGGTCGAAGTACTTGATATCGGCAGCACCGACGGACCCAAAGTCGCCGATGTCGGCGAAATAGGGCCCTTTTCGATATTCGACGCCCTCGACTAACTCTGGGATGAGCCAGTTGATGTCCGTGTAGCCCTGGCCATGCGCATGACTCCCCAAGTTGATCGGGACGCCATCGACACTGGTCGCGAAGTCTCCACCGTGATCCAGGTTGAACCCACGCAAGAAGTATTGATTGGCTTTACCCCCGCTCGCATGCTGCGTGACGATCACCCCGGGGACCGCTTCGAGCACTTCGCCGGGACGTAAGATCGGACGGCGAACCAGCTCCGCGTTGCCCACCGTGCCCTGAGTCGCGGAGTCGGCCACGCCCGCGAGATTCTCGGCACGCCCAGTGATCACCACTGCACCGAGCTGATCCGGATCTTCGGTCAGCTCCGGTGCGCCTTCGGCTCGCACCGAGTGTGCGCGACTCGCCAAGAGCAAGGGAACCGCGAGCTTGATGACGTGGAGCTTCGCCGTGGAGCAGCTCAAGCGATCGCCGTGCGCATAACGCGAAGAAAGGCCATTTCCGCCACTTACGACAGCAATGTCTCCTATACAAGAACAAACTTAGCCACATTTGCTTTGGTTTCCCGAGCTCACCCTGTTACACGTCTCCCAAAGGAGACATTCAGCATGAAACAACGGCGACTGGGAAC